>Ga0307510_10000819_pt1 | contig 32391 bp, 28 predicted proteins | sample 12_EM_MG_FD_207224 | JGI IMG/M metagenome (GOLD analysis project Ga0307510, IMG submission 207224) | Populus trichocarpa ectomycorrhiza microbial communities from riparian zone in the Pacific Northwest, United States - 12_EM | ecosystem: Host-associated > Plants > Roots > Unclassified | place... | reverse complement strand
CACGAAGTCCACGCTGACATCGTTACACGCCACAGATGTTGGCTTTGGCCAACGGCAGAGAACGCACAATCACGGATCTTCGTGACCTCCTTAATCTGGCAGGTTGGAAGCTTACTGCTATACACCGTGATACGCCCGAGTTGGCGGCCATGTTCGGAAAGGCGATCGCTGTTCCCAACTAGGCTTTTGATATGTTGCCATGTTCCTGTTTATATAACTTGTCAAGAACTCTATGATATATAATACGACAAATTCCTCCTAGTACGGATGCCGTGTTGTGGACTGCCAGATCTGTACCGGAGCCCGGGCAATAGATGAGGAAGTGTTCCGCTCCCATACTTTCCGCAACCGACGCCAAATGGAACGGAGTCGACCTGCCCTCGGAAGGGCTGTCGCGAGTATGTCTGCAAGTTCGGTGATACCACTGGCCGATGCAAGACCCAAAGGAGTCGACCCGTCCTTGTCTTGAGCTGTTACGTCGGCGCCATGTTCAACAAGGAAACGTGCAAGATCCACATTTCCCCTCCGCAAATCCACTACTTTATGCAACGGGGTTGACCTATTTTTGTCCTGCGCTGTCACATCAGCACCGTGTTCAACGAAGAACTTTGCGAGCTCCACATTTCCGCTATTCGATCCTGACAGCTGATGCAACGGAGTCGACCCGTTGTTATCCTGGGCTGTTACGTCGGCACCGTGTTCAATGAGGAACCGTGCAAGATCCACGTTTCTAATATACGATATCGATCCTGACGCCTTATGTAGCGGTGTTGACCCATCCTTGTCCTTCGCTGTTACGTCAGCGCCGTACTCAATAAGTAAACTTGCAAGATCCACATTTCGGCTATGCGATGCTGACACCCGATGCAGCGGAGTCGATCCATATTTGTCCCGCATTGTCACGTCGGCGCCGTGCTCAATGAGGAACTTTGCAAGTTCTGCATTTCCGCCATTCGATCCTGACATGTGATGTAGCGGAGTCGAGCCGCCCTCGTCCTGGGCTGTTGTATCGGCGCCATGCTCGACGAGAATCTGTGCAAGACCAACATGACCACTTTGCGACGCATGATGCAGCGGAGCCCTCCCGTTTGTGTCCTGGGCGATCGTATTGGCACCGTGCTCGATGAGGAACAGTGCGAGATCCGCATGGCCATTTTGCGACGCCTGATGGAGCGGGGCCTTCCCGTTTTTGTCCTGGGCTGTCACGTCGGCGCCGTGCTTGACGAGTATCTGGGCGAGATCTACATGACCACTGAACGCCACCTGATGAAGTGAAGTCGAACCGCCTTCGTCCTGGACTGTGACGTCGGCACCGTGCTTAATGAGGAACTGTGTGAGATCCACATATCCCTTACGGGACGCCAAATGCAGCGGAGAAGTCTTGTTTTTGGTCTGTGCTGTTGTGTTGGCACCGTGCTTGACGAGGAGTCGTGCGAGATCGATATGACCATTTTGCGACGCCTCATGCAGCGGACTCATCCCGTCTTCGTCCTGGACTGTCACATCAGCCCCGTGCTCGATGAGGAGCTGTGCGAGGTCCATATATCCCCTACCCGATGCCCAATGCAGCGGGGCGATCCCGCTTTTCGTCTGGGCCGTCGTATTGGCACCGTGCTCGACAAGGAATTGTGCAAGATCTACATGACCACACATCAACGCCAGATACAGCGAAGTCGACCCGTCTTCATCTTGGGCCGTCGTGACGGCGCCATGCTCGACGAGGAACTGCGCGAGATCCATATATCCTCTACGCGAAGCCAGATGCAACGGAACTGTCCCGCTTTTGCTCTGAGCTGTCGTGTTGGCACCGCTCTCGAGGAGGAGCCATGCAAGATCCACATGACCATCCATCAATGCCAGATGCAGTGGAGTTATCCCGTATTCGTCCCGGGCTGTCAAGTCAGCGCCGTTCTCGACGAGGTACCGGGCAAGATCCACATGACCACGGAACGCTGCCCTATGAAGCGAAGTCCATCCGTCTCCATCCTGAGCTGTCACGTCGGCACCGTGCTCGACGAGGAACCGCGCAAGATCTACATGACCACTCAATGCCACCTTATGAAGTGAAGTTGACCCGTCGTTATCCTGAGCCGTCGTATCGGCACCATGAGCGACGAGGAACCGTGCAAGATCAGCATGACCATTTTGCGCGGCATGGTGCAGCGGAGTCCTCCCGTTTTTGTTCTGTGCGGTCGTATTGGCACCGTGCTTGACGAGGAATCGTGCGAGATCCACATTTCCACTATTCGATGTCATATGCAGCGGGGTCGTCTTGCTTCGGTCCTGGGCTGTCGCGTCGGCGCCATTTTCAACGAGGAACCGTGCTAGATCCACATGGCCACGCATCAACGCCCTATGTAGCGGAGTCGAGTTATCCTTGTCCTTGGCTTTTGCATCGGCGCCGTGCACAATAAGGAGTCGCGCGAGGTTCATATTTCCGTTATAAGACGCCAGATGCAGCGGGGTCGATCCGTCCATGGCCCGAGCCTTCACGCGCGCGCCATGCGTGATGAGGACACGAGCAACTTCAACATGCCCCTCTCGTGAAGCCAGATGCAAAGGAGATGATTTGTCATCAATAGCCCGAGAACGCACGTCCTGTGAGTGCTCCTTGGCCAAAAATTTCACAACATCGTGTAAGCCACAAAATGCGGCATATTGTAAGCGGGTTCTACGAGCTGGCAATGGCCTATGGTTTCGATTATCTTGCCTCCATTCCAGATTCGGCTCGTGAATCCAAACCCAAAGGGCAAAATGTGACTTCTTCGGATGAAACAGCTGTTTCATACCTTCTTCTGCATATTGCGACACACCCTTAAAACGGGCGTGCCCAACCCAATGCTCGGCAGCATATTCGGCGAGAGGAAATTCTTTTAGGCTGTCTCTGGTGATGTTTTCGTCCAGGTGCAGTAAAATGCCTAGACAGGCTTGCACGACGATAGTGTGCGCGCATGTCATAGAAACGTGGTAACGGAGGGAAATGGTGTCGCGCTTTTCGGCAAAGCGGGAAGACGTCAGGTACTCTTTGACCGAGAAGTGCGAAAATTGTATCACTGGGGAACCATCGACGTTGACAACGGAAAGCAATGTGGAACACGTGGAAAGCACCGCCTCAATCGGATCTTCCAGGCGCCAGTCCTCGCGAAATCTGGGAATCGGCCCCGCCGAGAAATCAAATGCAAGAAACTCCGCCAGTTCCTCAACACGAAGGGGCCTGGAAGCAACGGCGACACATTGAAATAGTCTGTGTGCCAGTTCTGAGTTCGCCTTGTTGATCTCCCGCAACGCACGTTCATAGGTCTCATCGAGAGTCTCTGGCAATTCGGCCAGCGCATGACGGATACGCCCCGGGTGGCAACCACGAAGATAGACGACCTGGCAATACACCCAACGGAACCTGGTTAATGGGTCTGAGCCAAAGTAGTCAACAGGTTAAGTATTTGTTTGCTTACATCCCCTCAGCGCGGTCGGTGAGGACGTCAATCACCATGCGTCGGTCCTCCTGCTTCCACTTTCGGTGCTTGGAATCCGTGTTGACCACGGACTTGATGTAGTTCTCTATATCCTCCATTTGTCCCGTCTCGTCGTGTATGGAAATGGAACGACAGGCTAAGGGCCCAATAACGACCTTGATGTCAGTCTCTGGTCGGCTGGTGACACAAATGCGTAGATCCCTAAATCGTGACATGACGAGTTGTTCCAGAAGCATTAGAACTTCCTCCCGGGGAGTCGGTAAGGCGGATGCGTCCGGGCATTCATCCAAGGCATCAATAATCAAATAGACTGGAGCTTGTCCTGGGAGTTCCAGCAAGTCTTTGAAACACCGGACAAGTTCATCGTCGGTGGGACTTTGTGCACCATAGTCGTGTGTCGCATAAAAAATAGAAAGTATGTTGTGGTAGGAATTGGATTGGTTGCAGAGCTGATATAGTATAGACGAGAGCATTCCACGGAGGTGAGTCTTCTGATCCTCCCTAAAATCGCAGTAGTAGATTGCCAGTGATGTCGGACTAGATTTGCGCATAGTCTCGATCTCCTCGATGATTGCGGAACTAGCCAATACCGTGAGGTCTCACGACGAAACTATCTAAGTATTAACGTACCAAAGCACACTCTTGCCAGCGCCCGCTGAGAAATGGGAAAACCATCAACTTCTGAGAAATAGTAAGCGGTGAATGTCAACTGACGCTTCCCGTGAATCCAGAGAAGGGCACTTGGTCCGAATGACATCCATTCCGAGAGTGTATCGCCTTGAACGAACCACGCCCCAGACCCGCTGTGGCGCGATGCGCAGGCCATGTTGTGATTTTTCCATGGGTCGGGGGGAGAAAGCCAACTCCGAATTCTTTTCTGTAACTCACTCTCGTCGTTTGTCATTTGATGTAGGTTTTCTAGAGCTCAGTCAGACACGGGGCTACCTCGTTATCGCCAACAAAACGTACGGAAGGTTTTCTGATACTGTCAACGGACACGTTTATATGGGATAGTATTCGGGTTGGGGGATTTACAAGCGAAATGCTTCTAGGAGGGTGTTGCTTTGGGGGTGAGGAACCGATGGAGAGACAACGAGGTGTGAAGCTTGTGAAGTGTAGTAGAGGCGTAGCAGGTAGAGGGTTTAGGGGCGGGCCGCTGGGGCTTGGGGCGAAGGCCTTGTGCCATGCCGTAGAGGTGTTCTTCAGCGCAATGTGATTGGTTGAAGCTGATGGGCGTCAGTTGCAGTTGAGCGCTATTACGCCCGTGATGGTGGCGCCTAGAGGGATATTACTGTATTGAACGCCGTGTGCTGTACAATAATTTGTGTGAGAGGGTGGTGATCTAGGGCAAGACGGGGTGACAAAGTGGGATACTGAAGCCAGGCGGACTCGGAAGACACACAATGATCTGCATCTGCAGTTCCCAACTGGTCCGATTGGTTCTATTTGGCATGCCTCAACGAACTCACCGATCCCTATCTCGTACCTATACATTACGCAATATCCTCGGAGTCGTATCTGCCCCCCTCTATTTTTTTCTTCTTTCACTACGACATGGTTCCCCTAACCCCGCTTATGCCACAGGCGAAGGCATGTCACCCGTCGAGGTTGAAAACAATAAGCCGAGGGATGTCAATTAGATGAGAGGAGAACGATTCACAGAGTACGTCTTGGCTGATACAAACCCTTTTCTTGGCTTCAATTACGTTTTTCGCAGTGTTTCATCTCCGCCTGCCAAGTCCAACCAACCTTCAATTTGATCCCAGATGTTCAGCCCGTCCCCCAACAAAGCCCGTGATCGCGATCACAGCTGCTCCATACGCATTTCTTGGCCCCCTAAGACAAGGAAGACATACCAGTTCAAGTCGATCAGACGTCTCGATGTAGTCTGGTTGTCCTTCTGCCATCACGTCCTCCCTCGCGTCACATTCACCACATCGTCGAAGCATTCGGCCCCAATGCTGCCCATGTTCCAAGCTCTCTCCACCAAATTGGGCCATCATTAACGAGCATCGCGATCCTATTGAACATTGCACCTCCGCCTGCGGGCCTGGGTGATGCACATCCCCCAGTTTCCTCGGGGGCATGGACACTGCATCCCCGTTTGCGCCAACCACGTCGTGCCCAGAATTTACCTCACCTCAGACAGTGGTCCGAAAGTCATTTTCGCATTTTGTTTTTGCGTCTCGTGCACAAGGACCACCCATGGTAGCCTCATCACAGGGAAACTCAAAGAATAAATCATAGCCCGGCCCATTGACAGTCCTAGTCATTCATCCTTCATGCTGCTTCTCTTGGGCTTCCACATCAGGGCCGACGTCGCGGCTGCCTCGTGGGCCGTTTGCAGATGGACCAAGGGACCAAATCCAGATCTCTTGGATGTTTCTTAGCAAATAATCGTCTTGACCCACCGAGCGACCGGCGAATGTTGCGAATATCGCCTGAGGAAAGTGACTTTGAGTTCGCCTTGTGTAGAGTTGGGGCAAAAAGAGGAAGCCATGCGCCCGCAGCAATCGGTTCGCGCGGAGTGCCGGCGCACACAGTCTGTGCTTCTGAGAGGGGAGGTTCACCATCCTCGCACAAATCGCTCCAGGACAATCGATGGAGCCGAGAAAAAATACCGACCACTTCGTGTCATTTTCGTCCCGTCTCGACGCAAATGACGGCGATGAAAAGGTGATCTTCGGAACCACTCGCAGCGGAGGAGCTGTGTTGGAATGCCCGCTAGCACGATGGCGCCACTGGCAGGTAGAACTACTATTTTCAGTTCGCCATCCCTTCCCATCCCTTCCGCTTGTCTCTCTTCTCCCTTACTCTTGGACGGCATCGTTTAGCCCGAGCCGCCGCGACGATTCGTTGGCGACCGTACGGCTTTAACACTTTCTCGTATTCGAGTCGCTTTGCTGTCTCTGACATCTTTTTATTCACCCCCCTACGATTCATGTGATACGCGCTCAGCCCCTGCAACCTCATCTTTCATTTTACTCATTACTGCGGGCCCAGACAAGTCTATCACAGCACAACCATTGATGTGAGCTTCCCCCTAATTCTCTGCAATAACTACTGTTTTCATGCGTGCTCTCGAATTCCTCCGCATGTCTATGATCCCTCTTTCTTTTCCCGTCCTTGGGCCAAGTCCCGGTCCCGACGTCAAGGAATAGCAGTCTACTCCAGTGCGATCTCCGCTCCAAACCAGATGCATTAGTGATATGCGAAAGAATCATCAGCGCATGCATCACCTTTCGACCATCCAGATCACGTGTTGCCACGGTGATCCAGTTCGCATGTCACTCAGGTGTACGTCCGCGTTGGAAAGGTCGGAGTTCCCAAGCCATCATTTAGGGGATACTACGCCTCCCAGGACGTATGGTGTCCTCGTCGTACACCGATTCCTCGCGTCCTTGAAAGCCGATGATCTATCCCCACGCTTTTCATACTATTCTAGATTTGATGCATCTTACTTGTACCCATCTCTTCCTTACGGTGATAGGTTTTAGTACTCCTAAGACACCTTCCTTTTTCTTTTGGTATCGCTCCCATTACCGGATCTCTTCTATTCCTAAGATGCGGGCGTACAGTTGTGCCTACGCCTTAAGCGCGTGCTGGCCTGGCGGCCCGGTGTATGCAAGCCACCTGAACTGGTCCGTATCAGGAAGCGATTCGAGCGATATATCGTCCGGATTGACCCGATTTCTATCTGTCTCCACGTGCTTATCGTCTCGCCTCGCCTCAACCGCTCGCCGGAGCCAACGAGCTGTCATGTGACCTGGTTTTGAAGAAGTATTTACTTTACGGGTCCTCTTTTTGGATTACTGTCCTTCCTCTCCTTGCTTGCCTTCGCGTCAAGTCCTAGACGTAACTCTCGTCTCGTTATGTTACTTCCCCCTTTCTTCTTTAGAACTCACTGGCATAGCATGGGTGGCGCTATAAATCGAAACGGTTTATACAACACAAAGACTTGACACCTCGACAAATGAGTTTCCTGGCTAGTTTGGAACAGCAATCACCTTTCCAGACATGTTTACCAACGACGTGTCACGGTATACGTCAGTGAGCTTCCAGCCTGCCTCGCCAAGCAGCTCACGAACATCGGTGAGTGTGCGTTCTTTTCCGTTGAAAAAAACCATCATCTTCAGCGTGTAAAAACGTCAGCAATGGCGTCGCAGTTTGAACTTCACTCTCCTTACCATCACGTCGGCATAGTTTGCCATTGCGGTCGCACGACCAAAATTGGGGAGCAGTGGCTTCGGGGAAACGGGGAGCTCCGCGCCTGGAATCTCATGGCTAGCAAGTTCATCACAGGCGTATGTCATCAGCCTGTCAACGATGATCAGTTGGGTCTTGGGGCCAGCGGCAACGCGCAAATGTTTCAGTATTGTAAGGTAATACTCGTCAGCCCAGTCGTGAAGCACTCTGCTCAGGAGGAAAACGGCGACGTCCTCCTGTCGCGCAGGCTGTGGATCAAAGAAGCTGTGAGCTTTGGGCCAGATGTCAGAGTGCTTCCCTGCGACGATGCAAACGAAAACTAAGGAACCTTGGATCGTCACGCGGCCAGATTCAAGTGCGTTGGGCATATTCTCCTTCCAAAACTGCGGCCCATATGTTGTCAGGCACGTAACCGACATGGAGAGGTCAGTGGATTCAAAGTATGTACTTCAACTGCATCTCCTACGACAGAGTCGCGGTCCTGGATAACAAAACGAAGATGCGATTGATAGGTGGCGAGTGTCAACGACTGCGATCCAATGCCGCCCCCGACATCGACAACCAGCGAGCCCTCGGGGAGATTTTCCCAAGAGTACCCTGTCAGTTCGATACATCCATGTTAAGTGACAGTCTACAAAGACGGGTAGCACGATCAAACCTTCAAGGATGGCGTTGGGGAAGGACATGCTCTTCATGCCGTTCATGCCAGCTCCGAATCGAGTAAGTCGTAGTTTGTTATCTGGAAGCTCCAGCCAGTTCCAAAAACCACCGTCGAAATTGAACGCGTTTCCCAAAGCAGTCTTGTTTGGATCGTTAGCATGTCCGAGTTCAGGATCAAGGATGCTCTCAGTCAGATAACTGGAGCTCTTGAAGCCAACATCCAGGCTATAGAGACATCAGGGCCTGAATACCGGGAGTCGAGTGGGTCACACATACGTATGTTCGATGAAAGCTACCATCCCGACGGTTCCTATGTGCTTCAATTCAGGACTGACGTTCGTTAGTTCATTGCAGCGGACTGTTGGACCTGGGGCCAACCTTGCCAGCAGCTCCTCGACGGACTTTCCTGTGTCCAAAACCGAGGACAGACGATTATTAGTAAATACGTCCGGGGACACCTCGATGAATATGTGATTCGTAGCAAGGAGGCGAAGAATGCGAGCTGGCAATGTTACTGAAGGACATTATATTAGACCTCGCGGAAACGTACCCAATTTCCCGGGGTGAACGTGGGTGGGACTAGCAATTTCCTCGATGTGTTTTCCCTACATAATATAACATTGGGGCCATATTAAATGTGATGGAACCTTACAACATTACCTTTGGGCCAGCATTCCGAAGGATCTCAGCAACGTGGGTGCTAACCGCGGTACGGATTGCAGTACAAACATGAAACTTCGGTTTTCTACGCAGTGGGAAATAAAATATGGCCCAAAAGTTTAAATCTTACCTGGTTCATGATGTCTTGCAGGGCGAGGGGCGTGGGCCTCACGAGAGTCATGAGTTGCGCAGCTGCGGACGTTATGAGCAATCCGGCTGACTGTATGCCAGGATGCATGCGTGGTGCCTCAGACTCAAGGCTGTACGGTGACTCCGGAGAGGGGAAAGTAAAGGAATTGGCAGTAACGACCTGTTCAATCTGTTCGATCGACGATTGTATGATGTTAGCGAGGCTCTTCAACTCCACCAAGGCATCTTGGGAAGTTCTTTGCGATAGGGTGACCGTTAAGCAGTTTAACATCGACGGTACATGTGGGACATACCTTGCGGTAGAGGGCTCGGGAATGGATGTCGTCGACCGCGAAGGCAAGGAAATAGGATCTGAGACGCAGAGAGGCATTTGTGGCGAGTGCCGAGTTGAGAGCAGCGCTGGAGGACAGCATCGGGAAAAACCTCCCGCGATGATTTATACCATTACCAACATCATACAACGCCCAACAACTAGCAGGAAGATCATGCACCATAATTCGAAGCACTGTCCAGCCTGAGCTTCCATTGCCGGACCGAGTAATCTGGAGGGCTAGTTGTGTTGACAGTGTGTAGGCAAGCCCTGCGTGTGACCCGCCAGCGCCCACCACAAGTACTAGTGTGCTTGCCTGAGCTGTATTACATAGCATAGTTGACCGAATTTACTACAGACCTTCGGAAGGACATCATACGAATTCAGAGTTCCTACTCCCATTCCCGTCTACTCTCCCATTTTTCACGCTCGTGCTAGCGCGCCCGTTTGACACACTTGATTTAACAACAAGCCTTCCTGTCATTCTTCCTGTCTCACTAGGTTGAACCTCAGGCCTCAGGGACCGAAATGGGACCGAACAGAAAGTCCGGTTGCAATATTAATGGGTTGCATGCCTCGGATCCCCGTGGCCCCGCGGACCGCTTGCACATCCATTCCCTACTCTGCCGAATGTGTCGATATCAGCCTGTCCTTGGCCTGAGCTGTCATGTTAGCGCCGTGCTCAACGAGGAACCGTGCAAGATCTACATGGCCACTGATCGATGCCTTATGCAACAGAGTGGACCCTTCCATATCCTGCGCCGTCACGTTCGCGCCGTGGTCGACAAGGAACCCCGCACAAGATCCATATGACCACTGATCGATAGTACTGATCGACCCCTTATGCAACGGGGTCCACCCTTCCTTGTCCTGCGCTGTCACGTTGGCGCCGTTGTCGATGATGAACCGTGCAAGATCCACATTTCCATCACTCGCTTTCGACACCATATTGCAGCGGAGTTGACCCCCTTTCGTCCTGCGCCGTTGCGTCGGCGCCGTTCTCGACGAGAAACCGTGCGAGATCCTGATTTCCGCGATATGACACTGATGCCCCATGCAGCGGAGTCGACCCGTAGTGTTTTGGGCCCGCTCTTGATCGCTGCGCGATACGGCCATGAGTATGCATGGCAATACTACTCACCTCCGCAGACCAGCGAAGAAACAGCCTCAAAGGCGTAGGGAATCTCAAAGGAGGCGATAAATTTCCAGATATCTTACAACATCGATTCTTCTTGGATATCGATTCGAAGGACGCAATCAAAGAGATCGTGTATCTATCGCGCACTCTTCCTTGAGCTCTTCCCCAAAAGCTGCGCGATTTCTGCCCAATCTTCGGTCGATAGCTTCACGTCCCCGGCTAGCAGGTTTTCCAAAGTACGTTTTGGATCTCTGTGGTACACGAGTCACGGCCTTGGGAATCAAGGAAACGCGATAGAAACTCACGAGGACCCAGGAAGCGGCATGACATGGCTGCCAAGCGCGCCAACCCATGCGATGCATAGTTGGGCGAGCGTGATGCTCTTGCGATTCGCTATGGCTGATAGGCCATCCACGAGGCGGACTTCACGTCCTGCACTCTAGGGCGCCGGTGACTCCATGAGCGAGGGAGGGTCGATGACAACCGTAAGATCACTTACATCATCCCGGAAAAGACTGAACGAGCGCCTAGAATCACCTTCAAGGTGTAGTCGATTCTTGTTATGATCAGTGAGCAATCCACGATCAAGCGGACTGTTGGGAACTCAGGGGGAAGAAAAAACGACGGAAAGAAGCCCGTACCCATATGCGACGACGGCAATGCCCAGCTCTTTGCAGGTGGCAATCACTAAACCAGAAACATCGAATGAAGTTCCCAAGGCGTGGAGAGGGAAATATGCCAGTGCCTACCGTCTTTCGCTTGCTGATCGTAGGATTTGAGATTTACCCCAATTTCGACCGCAGCGACGGGCATGACCTAACTCGTGGATATGTAACGCGTAACATACAGAGAGTAGTAGAAAGACTCCGCACCTTGTGCGCGCGGCGTATCGTCTCTGCGCCCACTACAGACAGACCGATGTAATCGAACTTTCCTTCCCTGACCATTTCATTGAAGAAACCGGCTTGCTGCTCGATCGAGTAGTTCGGGTCTAGTCTCCCTGGCTCGAACAGGTCGAGTTTCTTCGTTCCACACAGGGCTCTGATGATGGCATCGACGCTCCTCCGTAAGTTCTTCCTGCTCCCGTCCGGAACTAGCACACCAGGGAGTGCTCCGCCTTTGACGGAGAGAAACGTGCGGTCTGAATAGCCCGGGTATCTCTCGAAGAAGCGAGCGAGTAGTTCGAGATTTGCTGTCGTCAAGCCATGTCCATAGAACTCGGCTGAAGTAACGTACGTGAGTTCAGGAGCCTGACGATGTCAGATAGTATGCCCACTCACCACTGTTGAGGAGCATCTTCACGCCCGGAGGAAGAGCATCGATGCCCGCCTTGATCGCTGCGAAAGCGTCTTCATCCCTGATGGGCGTTGGCGTCCATGTCATCCTCATGAGTCCATGCTATGAACGAGCGAGAGCTGTAAGCAGATGTGAAGATCAACGGGTTGGATGACTTACTCCGACCTTGGCGAGGACAATGCCAGAGGCAGCACCACCAAGTTTAACTGAGTTACGTGCCATCATCGCGCTGCGTCTACAACTATGCTTTGGGCAAGGGCAAATCATGGATTGATATATATATCATATTGCTTGGAAATGGCCCGGAGGATGTGTAAGCAGAGCAGGGTAAGCGTTAATAGGTGGGCGGTGGGCGAAAGGCGGACAGACCACAGGTTCTCTATCTGTCCCAGCCACGACATCAGATTTCGGAACACCAATCAGCAGCTCTGACGTAGGCAGATGTCAAACACTGCCACTTCAGCTTGCCAGCGGATCGTTGATTCGTTGGGCATTGGTGATGGATAATAGGCGCTGAGTGAGAAGCGAGAACTCGCCCGTGACTAATGGGTTTTAGTCAAACGGAGAACGTCAGCATTTAATTGGACGGACGATACTAAATTTTCAAACGAGTAAATTTTCAAACGAGTAAATAGTCTATGAATGAACTTAATGAACTTCCGACCTCAGGCAGGCGACACCACCATCTGCCTCTGCGACACAACATGGAAACGCGGGCCGCAAACCCAACGAATGATCTCTTACCCCCTACCACCCACACCATCAAGCATGTGATCTCCGACTGCCCCCTGTTCGAAGACGAAGACCAACGCCTTGCCATTTTCGGCTCCCTCTCCCCCTCGCTTCCGTTCCTTTTTGGCTCGAGGGGGCCGCCAGTTGGTCGAATTCTTACATGCCACTCAGGCCCTCCTCCATCCTCTCCCCCACGCCCGGACCCCCCGTGAGTACCCTCTCGAGGTTGGGTGCCCTTGCACCTGGAATTTGCTCCATCTTCTTCTGATTTGACCCCCTCGTATTTACACTTCCGCACCCATTCACTTTGACACACTTCCTGTAAGCATCGGCCGTTGTTTCATGCGTCTTGTTGTAGTACCTACAGATAGACGATAATCTAACAATTCAAAAAAAATAGTCTATGAACTATGAACCCGATATATCATGTATCATACAATAAAATATTGTCCACAATGGAAACGAGGCAGGTCTAGCTAAAAATTTGTCCCACAGCGCGATATTTGTATATTGTCCGTTGGTTTTTGTTTTTCTCGAGTTTTGATTTTCGCACAACTGACTGAGTCTGACTCATAGGACGCCTCATTTATTTATCGTTGTTAAGGTGACTGGTAACAACTTGACTGGTTCATGATCGTGATTGCTAACCCCCGCGGCCACGCCTCGATCTGGCGCACAATGGATTCGGGCTCGGACTTATTCAGCTCATCACTATGCATCACTGGTACAACATCGCATTTGTCACCCTATCAGGAAAATGTCCAAATAGTTTGCGGGCGGTTTCCACTGGTTTCTGGGTTTCCGGAAATCTGGAACCTGGAAACCAAGGCAATTAATTTACACCAATTCTACGCAACTCACCGCATAAATGGTAAGTTTCCATAGGTTTCCGAGGTTTCCGTGCGATGTAGATTTGTGTGAATTTATGAGGTTTCCGGGAGATGGGACAAAACTTCCCAGGTCCTCAGGTTTCCATGTTTCTGCTGGTTTCTCAACTTGAGTAACCTCCGGAAACCAAAATGCTCGATTGCTGATGTCCCTATCCAGTAACCGAACTAACCTGAACATCGATGTTCTACCATGATTTTGTCTGTCAAGCTTTACCATGTTATGAAGTCTCGATGGTCTTGCACAGCCTGAAAGGTCTGCACCATCATTTCTTTTACTCTCGTCTAGCCCGGGAGACTGAATTATCTCATCACCCATCACTGAGTCGTCGAGACCCCCCTCTCCTTCTAGAATGTTCCGGAGCGTATGGCCAAAGGAACAAATGCCCCTGAGAGGGTTTCTGCCGAGGTAGTATGAACTGATATTGAAGAGGATTTTGGGGCCATGCGACGAAATGGCTGAAGGGAGGTGCGCCGACGGACTCCGCGAGGGGCCCAGTAGGACAGTTGTCAAATTGGACACCTGGTAATTGGGATGTTATTCCAGGAGAAACGGTTCCAATGACAGATTAGACCGTTGCCATCGCTCGATCGAGTGGTACAAGGCTTTAGCTTCGACATTGATCTGGACCAGCTCAATCTGAGATTCGAATTTACGGTCACGGTGGGTCTCCAACCGTCTCTTGTACTTTCTCAATTGTCCAGCGTTCCACCGTACGGCACGGCATGCAACTATTTTAGACACCGCAACGCTTTGTCAAAAGTTCCGTTGATATTTTGCCAGCGTGTACTCGTGCGATGTTGCCCTTGGTTAGTGATATCTTTAGAGCAAGACGTCCCTTCCCACCAACGATGGTTCACCGTCTGTTAAACGCTGCCGGTCTCTCCTAGCTGTTCTTTGATGTCTCCAAAGTCGCCCAGCTCCACTTCCGTCACGCATACGAGCGACACACTGGTCTTGAACACACGCACACCTTCGTTTCCGCCATGTCTCCTCTCTTTGGAAAAGACCCCAGTTTCGGATTAAGCTCCATGCATTGAGCGGGAAGTATAATGTAAGCTTGTAGCCAAATTGTGACGACACGATCTTGTACTGGCCCGGTTCTTAGCCGCGATTGCCGTGATGCCTTACAAGAATTTTCCCGATTTCCTGATGTATTGGGCGCAAAGCCGATCGGCGCTGTATTTCCTGCAGTCAGAGGTGAGGCATGGGACGAGATAAGTCATCGACAGCCATATCCCCGAAGCCTCCTGCAGCTGCCTAGATGTGAACCTGACGCTCATACATCCCGTTCATCAAAGCTTCCCGTCACATGGACGTAGCTATGGGCGCGGAGGGTAAGCATGATCAGCACGTGGTGCCCGACGTCTCCTCGCGGAATGGCCGATTTGTCCACCTAGAACTATTCTTTTGTTCTTGTTTTCCTTTGTAGAGCCTAACGCGGGGTCACGGACCAGGGGGAGCGATGCATTTTTGTTCTGAAGTAAACCCACGCTGCGATTTCAACTAGATATTTAGTGTTGATATCAGTGCTCCACGCGCGCGAGCTGGATCTCTCGCTCAACCTTTTTTTTTCTAGAAAACATCCATGTGAACCAACATATAGGTAGTCATGGATAAACCCTCACCGGGCCTCACCCCCTTTCGCTCTGGGGAGAACTATCCCTCGCTACGATTCGTGCATAGAACAAATTAACTTCTGCAGCGCAGTGAGAAATACAACTGAAATACATGAAGACAAAGTCAAACCTTAGGGGTTTCGGCTCGACGGGCAGGAACATTCTTTCCCTGTGCGCGGTCATGTGCATGTAGGGGAAAACGAAAACAATAGGCTGGGCTTGGATTACCATCTTGTGGCTGGGATCACGTGCCATTCTTTTTGTGTCTTGTGTCTTAATGTTCATATGTTCATGTTCTGCGGGGTCAGACGGATTTGTCGCGAACATGGAAGATCGACTCACACCAACCCGTCCCTGCCGTATTGTCCGCTCTATCGGTTTTTATTGTGAAGCTCAGTCAGGCTTGCTCACTTTCCTATCTCAGAACCGAGACTCTTCCTTTCTCTCAGGCTATTGTTATTGGCCGTAACCCGCTGCGTCCTTCAACTTCTCTATTTGTAACCGTGCGTTCGTTTGCCATCAGATGTATAAAAGAGAGGGGAGCACTCGGCAAACTAACCAATCCGCTCCCAAGCGATACAAGCTCATCTCACTCACAACAAAACCTCAGCTCTAAACATATCAATGGATTCTTTCGGATCTCTCTTCGCGATCTCTGCTATCTTTGCCGAGCCTGAGCCCTCGCCTCAGCCCTCAACCCCCATCGATGCTGACGATGGAGGAGGATCAGGGGGCACCCCCGGCTGCGTCGTTGCGTAGAGGCTACTCTTCGACATGGCGCTTGACGATCCTCATGACTGGTAAGCGTATCTTCACCTCGGCAGTATTCTTCCGCCATTCTCACATTGCCGCGCATATGTTCCGCAGCACAACTCCACACTCTCATCCACATTTGTTCGTTCTCCGCGTATTTCCCGCCCCGCTCTCATGGGCGGGTTTATTAAACTACACACCCTTTTTATTTTCGCTTTCATATTCGGGCTTGTAGCACATCATTGAAGCCAATCTTGTATTATTCCCTTCGGCGGATGTATCAACATATCTAGCATTACGATATTATTGTCATCCTTCGATAATAGGAAGAAATATTTTCATCTTTCTCCCACATGGGACGCGCCCTCCGATAATATTGGGCAGAGGCGGTTTATCCCTTTTGAGAATCCTCCCACTGCTGCGGGGTTAACGTTTTCTCTACTCATCGTGAATCAACGGTGAAACGCGAAGCGGCGCAAGAGGGGCATGCCTGGTTAAATGAGTGATCTGTATCTTAAGTGCTTCGTTGACTGTGTAGGATTGAAGGTATGACTCGGAAAAAGGATAGAACAAAAAAGGGTGAATGTATGGTACCCGTCTTGTTCCGGACAAGCGTCGTCTTTCTATCAAAGTCCTAGATAGACGATCATTGCAGCTGAATGAACCCGCTGCAGATAACTTCGAGTGGAAAAGATACACTCACCTTGCTGACAATGAGAACGGGGTACTGTACGAGCGACCCAATGGTCTCAATGCATGCGCGCAGATCGAGATTTCTGGTGACGGGATGTCGGTACGTCAGGACGTTCGTGTGGGGTCTTAGTCTCTGAGTTCCATGCACTACATGTTAGTCACGGTCTGGTATTCCTTGAGTGAGGCTTCACTGAGCTCTTTCAGGCCAGTATTCTTTGCAAAGTCCAAGAAAGAACGTCGGCAACAACCAACAGACAGCAGATGGCTGAGAATACTTAATGGGTTTGTCAAAGTAAAAGCCAGTCATTACGGAGAGAATATACGGAGAAGTGCAAACGAAAGGACGCTTCTCCCTGCCTCCGCTGTAGTGGACAGTCGCAGACGGTTGCCGGATGAGGGAAGTTGCCAAAGGATATCATCTAGGAGTGACGGAGAACATAGAGGAGGGGAAGAGAGCTGAAAAGGGGAAAGGGTGGGAGAGTTGGCCGTGCGTTCTCGCTTAACACATCAATGTGAACATTGGCGGACAGTCCAAAAATCTACCAGTTCTGCACATAGCTTGGAGGGTCACCTCAAGCAGAGTGGCGGTCGTCCGAGCATCGTGTTGCACCGGTCTGTCCAATCTTTACTATTTGTAACAACGTCACTAAATCCTTCTCCTTTAGGAGCTTCTTCACAAATTCCGATCATGAAATTTGTAAAGAAGTTCCTAGAGGAAAAGGTCAAGTTAAATCGCGTTGGATTAGAAAATATCATGTGGGAGAGGGTGGGCTTTGTCGTCTGTTGTTTGGTTTGCTGTGTCACAAGGGAAATGGTACAGTACTTCGGTTGGGATCTCCACCATGGTCTCAGTAATCACCATTGTGGGTGAAACGTCGGCATAGATGAGGGTATCTTGGCTTGTAGCAACACCATTTGATTACCCGATGGTAGCCACAGACGTCACAGAAATTCTGTAGAGTAAACGCAAACAGGAAGAATAGGAATAGTAATTCCTGCAAGGATTGCCTCTGCCACCTAAAAGAGAAAAAATTCATCCAACGATAGGTCCCAAAGATTTGACGCATACCAGATTGATACTCCTCGTCTCCTCGAAATTTCCGGGAAGCCTCGGGCTGCGCTTGTCCCAAGCAGAATATCGACGACCGAATCGATGGATACGCAATTTAAAAGCTTGTCGGTGATGTGATGCCAGATCAATTTGGCTCAACATGCTTCTCGTACTCGAAGAGTGATCCATCCTGAAGACGGATTGATGGACATGGCGTTGACGTGGAACTTAAAGTTGGTTCGTCTTGGATCTTAAGGGATTGTTGGATAGGACAAAGCGAAGTGCGGCAATGACCATATATATATCACCATTCACCATATTCACCATCAGATAAGGATAAGTGCACGTGATGTGAAACTCGCAGTCCGCGCCGGAGGGAACGGAACGACGAGTTGGAATGCTCCCAAACAACGGATAACGATGGAGGTGGCCAAGTGCGTTAGTCGTGGAGACGTTGGGGAAAAAAACCATAAGGCCTGATGCTCTGCCTCCGTGCGGTGCGACCCAGGAGACAGCGCCAATTGGTCATGCCCTACTCCCCGGAGCGAACTGAAGTACTAGCTCCAGTAGTCGGGTAGCAGCAGTAGGCGGAGGTAGGGATTGTCACGGGTAACCCGGGTATGTCAGGACTACCGTACCCGTGGTCCCGTACCCGCCAAAAACCCGTACAACGGGTAGAATGCTCATCTAAATGAAATGGCAACTGAAGCTTTGACACAAAACGAGATTGAACCCTACTAGGCTACGACACTGCAGCCGGCCGCAGCCTCTTCCACTCCTCCAGCGGAAGGCGATATCATCGTTGACCTTGGACGTACGCGGTATGGGATTTGGAAGGCAATGGAAAAGGTACGGACCGTCGACTCATATCTCTCTGCCTTGCGGTGTCTCATGGTCCGTTCGGTGCGCCGCTCCTCTACAGAGCTTGGAGCCTCGGAGATACCTCACTTTGGGTGAGCGAACCGTCGCTGTCCTTATTTGCACCGCTGACACGCATATCGTTATTCGACCTCCATTGGTTTAACCGCTGCGCTGCACAATATACTACCCATCCTCAATGCGAACATACCCCAACATGACCTCCCGCCTTCAGAACAACAGCCAACAGCCCCGCATGCCGTCTCTCCTTCGTCCTTCTTCCCCCCACATGCACCTGCTACGCCTACGCCATCCGCATCGTGCATGTATGACAAGTTGACTTATCTTCCAATCCTTCTCAAAACCCTTTCAAAGGCGATGGATGCCTGGCCGCTCTTCCGCTCCTCAACCACGCCCTGGAGTGCTTCGGACGGCAGTAAGCCGACGCTGACCTTGCGCCCGCACTCGGACATCAGCACAGCGCTGTCGACGGCTACGGGGCTATACACGCTGACGGTTCGCTCAGTGGACACGCACTCGGTTTACAGCCTCGCCGTGACACTCAAACATCTCGCCCATCTCGGACGGCAAGTGCCCTACGCGGTGACACTCGCAGAGCTCCCGTGGCGCGTGGGTACCCTCAACGTGAGCAACGTGGGAGCCATCGGCGCAGGCGAGAGCGCAATGCCCGTGCTGGTGCCGGCGGCGGCAGCGCGATCGTTGCGCTTGGCCGTGCGCGATGGGTGTGGAACGTCGAGCGGGGCGATGGGAAAGGTGAGCGGAGGCATAGTCAAGCGCTTCTAGACTAGCGGTCCACAGAGCAGGTTAGAAACGAAGGAAACAGAGGGTAGCAAAGACGTGAAACGGAACCCACATCACCGAAGAATGTACCTCCACTTGTTTTCGTAAGCCTCGTGTTCGAGACGATACTCCAACATTTGCTTAGGATCAATGGCCCTCAATTCCACGGTTTCCAACAAATGGATCACAAGCCTAGTAGTGAAGGGTTGCCATTTACCTTGTGGTGCGTCGCCGATGACGCTTGATCGAATTTGACTCCGACCTGCACTATCGGGTGCTGAACTGAAAATCTCCGAGGGCAACATCCTCGTCTAGGCCTGGATAGTGCCGTGAGAGACAGGAACCAAAGCAAATATGGTCCCTTCTTTCGCCCTCTTCGTCGCGTCCCTCGGGTCGGCAAAGGTAGCGTTACTGTATCGTGCGCGCAACCGTGACAGGAATTTCACCTGATCGTTATCCACCTTAACGGCGAATGCGTCCTTTTCAGCAATTGGTCTTAGATCATAAGCGAACCCAGGCAAAGCCTTCTTCGTGACTACCTGGCACCGACTTCACCTACGCCTGAAGCTATCGCCAGGAGGGCTTTATCCCACCCTTGTTCTCCACCATCACTTGCTGCTTGCTTAGCCATTCAGACAGAAATATTGAAACGAATCAGAAGGCGCGCGTGCGAGTCTGTAGAGGCTGGAGGCAAGAATAAAAAACAGGATTGAGTATGCACGAAGCACAGAGACTCGATTGTAAGAACACATACGGTGGACAGCTGATACGATGGAATCATGGTAAGGCCAAGTTCCTCACGGTCTGATCAAGACACCGATCAGCGTAGAAGCTCGAGTATATAGGGAGGGCTTTAATAAATAAAAATCCACTTCAAATTTTGAAGAGGTTGTCCAAGAACATCCAACCAAGGAGTAAGCATCATGTTCACGTACCAGAAAACCAACAATTCGAGGAGAGAGAAAGTCATGAAAGAGGGGGCGGGGAGACCTAATGCCCATAAGATAAAGCTTGAAGAGCATGAAGCTCTTTAGCCAAAGCTGCCAAACAGACAAACTTGAACGCGGTTGACACAGCGCTGACTGAGCAGCCTGAGTGATTGGAGCAGAAATCAGTAGAAAGCGGTGATCTACAGGCACGAGACTCGATTCAGATGAGCATACAGAATACGAGAAGAGGTGGCGAGGTGGTGGCATTCCTGGGGATATCGTACTAGGTCTCAAGGGGCTACTATCTCTACTCTATCTGACGGATCTGAGTCCGAGTGGCGAGTGGGGAGAACGGAATGGTCGGGCCGGTTGGTTTTACGACGGCCGTCGGTTGAACGATCGTCGGTTGAACGATATACTCTGACTCTGACTTCTGCCCAGAGTTCGCCTTCTCGTTCCCTTTCCGTTTTGTTACCAGACCAATCAGGAGTACTGGTATGGCCGACGCCAAACAAGTCTCTTCTCCTTCGGTAAGCGGAGACAAAGGTCTAGTGCTGACGGCTCCTGCCAACACCGGAGAAGAGACAACTGCCCCAGTGACCGTCACTGGTGAGAACGCCTCCAACGAGGAAGGGGAGGAGACTCCGGAGGCTAGGGTACTTCCACAAGGTCTGTGTAGTCATTCCGCCTCACCTTTGTACTACCATTTATCCCGAGTCCATGACGGTAGTCGAATTTTACTTTGCCGATACGAACCTTCCATATGATAAGTCAGTTCTCGTCCGTTACCAAGAGTCCAATTGCATTGATAATTTATAAACAGATTCATGTGGTCGCTTCACGCCGCCACCGATGAGCACTGGGTTCCTATTTCCACGATTGCTTCGTTCAAGCGCATGCGTGAGTTTGAACCCCGTGGCCTCACTTGGCTCGTCGACGTGCTGCGCACAAGTGCCGAGCTCGAAGTGAGTGAGGACGGGACGAAAGTGCGTCGACGCACGGAAGTACAAGAGCCAAAGGGTGCATTTGAAAGGAGTGTATATGCGGTACGTCTTCTACGCAAATGACTACGGCCTATTCCCAGCTACTTACTCGCTCTATAGAAGGGTTTCGGTGAGGAAGTTCCGGGACTTCAGCGAAAGCTCGAGCGATTCTTTTCCAAATATGGAAAAGTAGCAGCAGTCCGTATGCGGCGCGTTGATGGCACCAAAGCGTTCAAAGTATGTCCTTCCCCATATACCCATCACGCATGCGCACTCCCGACTACACCTAGGGCTCTGTCTTCACCGAATTCCTGGACCACAAGAGCATCGAGACGTTTCTAAACGCCGAGCCAAAGCCATCGTGGGATGGCAAGGAGCTCTTAATCATGACCAAGGAGGCGTATGTTGAGATGAAGATCAAGGAAAAAGGCTTGAAAGGCAAGGCCGCCGTCGTCAAGCGTGACTACATTACGCGCAAGGGCTTCGACGCCTTCCGCGAAATGCGAAACGCCGCCGGGGGAAAAGGCGGGAAAAGGGAAGAGGAGAAGGCAAAATCGGAAACCTTTGTCACATTTCTCGGGACGAAACTTCGCGTGCTGGAGGAAGATGGCGGAAGCGTTGCTCCAGAAGAGGTCCCCCGCGTGCGAGGTTCCGCACTATACTTCGCGGGTTGCGGCGGCGAGGTATCATTCGACGATATCAAGCGTCCACTGAAAGAGCGCTTTAGCCGCGCGCCGTTTGTCAAGTTCACCAAAGGCGAGGACACGGGGCTAGTTGGGTTTGACAAGGCACTAGACGTAGAGGACATCGCTTTCGTCAAGGAAAAAATACCCATGTTAAATGGGAACCCGGTCACATGGGATCAACCTGAAGGTGCGTCAATACATTACCTTTCTGTTTCGAATGTTATGAAACTACCCCGTTACTTTCCGCCTTGTAGAAGAGGAAGAACACGCGTTTGCGATAGAGCGGGCTAACGCTGCGGCAAGGCGCGCATTGGGGGGCGCGGACGGAGGCACCCGGGGAGGTCGTGGCGGTGGAGCTATTCGCCGCGGGCGTGGTGGCCGTGGTGGGCGGGCAGATCGAGGCTCGCAGGCTAACAAAGGTCGAAGCGGTGGTAATCGCGCGAAGAATGGCGGGGATGAGCGGACTGGGGAGAAGCGCAAGAGACAGGTAGAACCAGATGGAGGGCACGACGTGGGTATGAGGGGACAAGCCGTGCCTATGGTCGTGACGGCACCCCAATCGAAGAAGCCAAAGACGGATGACGGAGAATCGTGAGTGCTGTAACTAGCAGTATGTGTCGTTGAGATTGCTTCTTGTAGCTATCCGAATGTAAGGCTAGTCCCTTCGGTTTACACTGTACCATCTGATAAGGCGTATCCATTGCTTCACGAATCGCCCTGGTGTTATCGAACATAGCGTTATGCCTATGCAAAGCAGCAGAACGTCCACACGGTCAACAGTTCCCGTATCACAAGGCCCAAAAAACGTACAACCAGACTCTCCGACAATTACAAATTGTCACGGCGAATCTGATGGCAAGTGGCCAGTCCACGGAATTTCCCAGCTGTGATTTAAATCCTCGACGTGATACACTAGGCCTTGTCCTCGAAAGGGGTGAATAGATTGGTCCTTCCGCTCCAGCAAGCATCTCAGACATACAAGGGAAATCCACACACCGTCCGGATCTGTACTAGTTTCCTGCCACCCCACCCATCAAACTCTGTCCTCACTCCAGTCTGTCGTTTGTTGTTCACCTGAAAGTGAGGGCTCTCCAGTGCCAGGCCCCCACCCCCACTCTCCGGGACCCCAAGCGGATACTACCCGCTTTTGTTCACTACGTCCCTCCCCTAACGTTCGCGTGCCTATTTGGAATTCCCATTCTTCTAGTTCCAATCGTTCTTCTAAACAAATAGTCATGCAAAGTCAGTTTGATGGAATGGTACCTGAGGCCGTGTCAGGACATAAACAAACACCACGATGTTGGGCAGGAGTCAGAAATACAGTACTAGCAGCCACATTATAATAAAGTTCCGCTTTGCGCCGCGAAGGTCGAGCACTAATAAGTACTGTTACTATTCTTGTACTTTTATCGTTCCTCTCATCAAGCGATTCCAGTCGTCGGCTCGTTGACGTTCCTGAGACCAAATGCAATTTCTCGGAAACATCCGCGTTGCAAAAGGAAATCGGCAATCGGCTCTTCTCTCACTTCGAATTCTGAGAAGCCCAACTCGGAGACATCCCCACTAGTTACTAGTAGCCCACCGTTCTGGAATCACTCGCAAATTCATCTGACGAATTCTAGTAGACATACTACCGTGACAGATGGTACAGAATTCTCGCCAGCCGGGAATGTCCATGATCAGGTACTAGTACATTGCGCGCCTGGACAGTAACTCTGCATTCTGCCACAACTTTACTACAACCTGCCTCCTGTCCGTGGTCGGCGGATAGCAAGGGGACGATGCAGGGTCCTCGTCTCCGCTTCTTGGTCATGTTATCTCCTTTACTCGTAGTCGTGTGAAACCCGCCAATATCTCGCGAGTAACGTGTCCACATATGCAAGTAATCGATGTCCGACTCGGAGTCGCACTGATGCCGTGTTCCTTTCAACGCCGCCCCGCTCTCTGCCGTATCTATCAGCCTCTCGGCGCAATAATCCCCTTGGCGCCCACCTAATCTATGCTAATGGCGTTGTCTGGGTTGTCTGGGTTCCATTTCCAAGGGATTCCCATCATTGACGGCTTCCTGACCATAGCAAGGTGGGTTCCGCGTGCCCGGATCATACGCCGTTCTTCCTTCTACCAGCTGACCTGCAGGCTGCTGGCTTGTGAGCCTTAACGGGAAATGGCTTGGTGATCTATACAATATACAAATTGTCTTGGCACAGATCTCAGGTTAGTGTTGTTTCAGTAACAGGGCCTTCCGTCTCACCGTTCGAAGGGTTGCCAGTCGCGTCTCGCCCCAAAACTGCCTCGTGATTACGATACATTAGCCATAGTTGGAGGCCGGCTGTTGGAAAACAGTGGTAACACCCATGAGCAGATCGTCCTTTTACTGCTGGAACCCTAAGGACGATCTATCAAAAGCCGTTAGTACGCCATAAACTCTCAATCCTTACCACGCTTCACTTTAATTCACGTAACTTCTGGCGCACAGATTAACTTTGATGGTGGCTCTCCGCAGCATACTCCATTTACCAACCGGTAATCAACCATATGCTTCTTCATAAGTTACCAAAGGGCAAACACGGCCAATCGATCGTCCGTTCGCCTGGCCCTGGCACCGAGCACATCCCGCCTCGCGCCCTACGCACAGAGCAGGCTCCGAGCTTGTCGGCCTGATGTTGTACCCTGACACCTTCAAGTTCCAGTGCAGGTGGCAGGCGCGTGCAGCGTTACGATATGCCACTATCATGCCATGATGGGAACATTAAGGGATGATCGATATGAACGGCGTTGACGGCCCGGGCCCAACCGAGCAACTGAAAGCGCCACCGCCACAAGGCAGCCACCACCTATCTAGTACAATATCCACTCCAACACCAAGGCACTAGCAAGGCGATTTTCTCCAATGGAGAAAAGAATAGCGCATCGTGACGTCGTCCAGATATCAGGTGGTTATTCTCATTACGGATCGATCAGCCACGCACTCCCGGGCCACGGCGGTGTTCGCAACATTTCCCGTGGTCACCAATGAAGACTTTAAGTAGCCAGTAGCCAGATAAGACCGGATTTCTCTTTGTTGTCTGCACCATTCAAGGAAATTGTCATCATAGCACCTTGCTAACAAGTTAAGTTATATCAAAAAATAATTGCGCACGCCCTACCAGACACCGGCGCCACTGGCACCCACGGAGTCACGGAAGAACTCGGTGAGCTTTGCCAGTTCAGGGCCAACCACGGTCTCCGCTGTCATCTACGAGCAGCGCCCACGATGATGGCATTGATCCTTTATGGTGTGGTGGCGCAGACTCAGATAATGCTGCTCGAGAATTCCTTACACCCGTATGGATAACTCCCAATTTGGTTACGACACACAGTAACAGTGCCCCTGATTTTCTTTTGTTCCTCGTTGTCTTGCTGGGCCCCTAAAATGATGGTGGCACGATGGTGGCAGCAGTGCCAATAGCGGGGAGTGAGTCATGAATCAGCGGATTAGCTGTGGGCTCTAATCGTGTTGTTTACGCGTTGTTTACGCTTTACGCGAGTTTTACGCGTCGCGTCGGAGTCATTCTGTCACAGCCATGTCTTGTCTTGTCAACGTCTTGTCCCGCCGCACTTTCATTTCTCCTGTTGCGGTCGTCGTTACATCCAGGAGTTCCTCAAGCGACCTGTACTCGAAGCTTAAGGTATTGTATGTGCATATTTTTAGAACAAAGAAACCCCTGCCTTGTGGCCCAGTTATGACATCTACTCTTCTGGTCCGAGAGAGTCCAGTGACTAGTCTTCTTTCCCGCCATTGCTGAATAATATTTTAACTGCTCATACACCGTCCGTGGATACAGATGATGCCCTGAAGTTAGCCAAACAGACAATATTTCATGTTTTTACGACATTATTGCCCCAGCACGGCGGGGGTTGTCGCCATCTAGGTAGGTAACATATAACCCCAGAACCTAAAATCACGCATATCTCATTGGATAGGTCTCGAAAGTGGTTAACGGTGTTATGTCTCCGAACGCCTCTGAAATGGTGCACTACTTCAACACCCCCATCTCGATCATTGTTGCCCATACTTGACTTTGGCCGCTGCGGCGTGGGAATCATCAATTACCAGTCATAAACCTGTCCCATACTCAGGCTTCCGCTGAGGTTGTGAAACAATAGACGTTGCCGACATCACTTCCTTATGGCAGATCGTCTACGCCCAGGTTTGTCACCCTACTTTCGGCTATCGCTCGTAGCATCGCTGGTGTCTGCTAAGAGACCTGAATTTACCTAACCTCCTTCTACAGCAGGGTTTTATGGCGCATCTGCGTGTAGCATCGCATTCCATTTATTATTCCATATAGAATGACAGCTGTGGCGTCATCGATCTGGCGTCAAGCAAGCAAGAACGACTCTTGGACGCTCACATACGCCACTCGTAACCCCACTCGGAAATTCCTCACCGACAGCTACTATCTCCCGTTATCTGCAATGTGTTTGACGAACATCCGAGTCTGAAGAATGAGGTCCATCCGAAGCACCTCATGGTAGCCCCTATTCAACCGTGTCAGAATCCAATAGACACCGGATACCGGATACAAGCCTGAATGATCGCAGGCGTGGTACTCATCTCCGTCATTACCCAATCTTGATTTACTTGACACGGCAATACTCACGTTTTCGACAGACTAGGCACTGGTACGAGAGCGGCCCTTTCACATGCACACCATCTTTCCTTTCGCCCGCGAGAGGTGCAGAATCCATTTCTATGAACTCCCAAGGAGACGCGACACTATTCTGCGTTCTTGGAGGTCATAGAGCCTCGCGGTATCAGCGTACCCTTCGGTACGGAGGCAAAAATAAATACTCAGTCCACATGAGTCAAAAATCTGGTGATGGCGGCGGCGACTGCAACAGATCCATATCGAGACACCGTCTAATCACCTCCTTCTCTGAAATAACACCGCTGAGGATGTCGGTGTCTGTGCCATCGGGACACTGAAAATTGCTGAGTGCGTCGCCCAAACAAATGCACGTTTGTCTATTAAGTCCTCTCTGCCGCCGACGTGTCATCCGGTAAGCAGAGCCATTTTGTTTCAGTTCTCTTTAGAATGATGCGAAAACGGCGCCCTCCTTTTTGCAGAAGTCCACATCCGAGATAACATCTAGCCCAGACCATCCCAGGCCACGTCAACTTTTTGTTTCTCTATCTCTGCCCTTCTTCCCTGTCCGTCTGCAGCTTGTGACTATGTTTTCCAGGAACACACCTTCGGCTCAGTAATTGTTCCCTTCCTCTATCACTTTCGTTATTACTTTCGGGAAGGCACCTGCCGCCCATTGCTCCGTGTTCGCTCATGCTCCGGAAGTTCTAGCCTTACATCCCATCACACACCCTTCCAGGAAAGGCAAACCCTGATTTGCTTTTGTTGGGGTTGATTTTTTTGGTACGGTAGCGGCGAACCTTGTTTCATGATTCTCAAATTCGCCCAAAGGCGGCTGGCAGCATTCTCTTCCAGAAGCCTGAGACAGCCATTTGCGCAGCAGTTGGAGGGAATCGTAATGCTTACGTTACATCTCCGGGGATGCAAAGCGCGCTCTGTTCCTCTTCCCAGGCCTCAGGCGTGCTATTTGACAGGCTGGTTGCGAGGTCCCGGACGTGAAACGAACGGAAGCGAGGGGTCCGTTTCCGCTTTTTATTTATTTATCGTTGTTGCACCCGGATTTTCCATTCGGGCCTACTCTCAGACGACACACTGCGCCGCCGCGCGCACATGCAAGCACACACGCACAAATACACGTACACTTGCATGACAATTTCTATTTTTATCTTCTCACTTTTCTCTCGAGAAAATTCTGGCACTTCTGCAACGCAATTCACCAGTGTTCATGCAAATCTTCAGATTCTAGCCCTTGCGATTTGCCATAGATCCGAACACACGCCGGCGGGTTGTGGGCCTTGCGGTGAGTTAGGAGGAGGTGCGGACAGACAAACAGGTCCCAGGGTCGACGAATTGCGACATCATTGTTGCGGTTGCGGCGGTAAGCCGCACCTGTCCGTGTGTGGTGTGGGGGCCAGAACCCGATCGTAAATTGAATAACGAGCCGATGCTCAAGCGCCTCCGAGTCCGCGAGAAGCTCAGTGCGCAGCAAGGGGACTGTTCGCGAAGCAGCGCGATACAGAAAGGGTATGTATGATATGTACGTACGTTGTACGTACAGCACTTCGAGCGCGAGGCTGCAAGATGGTACGAAACCGTCGTGCTGGATAGGATTAGAACTGAACGTGCCTTCTCTATCATCGTGCCAGTGTGCGCGCCGCCCGCGCAGCAGCACGCATGTGCATGGGAGACTAGACACTTCGCCGTGTATATCCGGAGCACGTTATCGTTTTAATTTCAGAACGAGGAGACTAGGACTCAAACGGAAATCAGTATGTCGATTAGATCACTAGCCGCCGGTGAAGGGTAAAGGGCACGCACGCAAGCACGCACGCGCAACACTTACAGCCCTAGCACTTGTACTATACTGTGCTGAGATTATGAGATATGAGATACCGGTCAACTGATCATTCACCGTTCGCTCGCTATTAATACCCCTCTGCTCCACAATTTGCGCTCCTCGCGGTGTGCCATTCGAAAAACTGTCCTCGAAACGTTTCCTATTTTCTGATCGTCAGGGTCGCAGAGGGCGATCGCGATCATATTTAATGCAGTCGGTTGGTCGAGTTGTGCAATTGTGAACAAGGTGGAGTTCGGAACATCAGGCCCTTTTCGCCGAGAGGAGGGGCACCCAAGGTTTTGGTTTGGAGTTGGACCATGGACCGGGCATCGGGCAGTAAGATCGAGTGGTACAGCATGAGTTACAGGCGTAGGAAAGCATAATGTGTTATGTTATACAACCTATCTTGATACAGTTACTGAATTCGAAACAACGAGCGAGTACGGAAGTGAGAAACTGTTGCAAGGCTCAGGAAAGCAGGGTAAGAGAGCAAGACATGAAAAAAAAAGGTAAGATCATTAACGGTGGACGACACTCGTATATCTCATTATTTCGTCCTTTTCGTCCCTATCCTCAAGTTGTCTCGCTCACACGGTCAAATATCGACCTCTCCTGCCGATGCGCGATGATGACGATGAGAGTGGTCATCATGACCGTCCGCCTCCGCCTCAGCGGCGGTCCTCAACCGCTCCTCCTCAATCTCAACGGTGCGCCGCCAATGCCAATAAGCGATCTGCGTGATGTGCGCCTCCATCTGCGGGAGACATTTTATAGCCTCGTCAAGCTCGAGTAGCGTGCCGACGTAGTGCTCTTCGTCCGGCATGCCCGTCGATTCCTCACGGACCTGTTCATTTCAGTAAAAGCAAGACGCAGCAGGGGGGTACATACACATATACATGGAAAGAAGGTGGGAATAGATACATTATGGATGGGCAATTGAAGAAAGGACGCAAGGACGCACCGCATCGGCTGGGATCTGGCCGGCATAGTAAAAGGTGATATATTGCCCGCCGGGATCGACGTTATTTCTGCGACGACGATAAGGCCCAAAGTCATTCGTGGTGATGAAGACGGGCTCCGAGATCGTGGGCTCGCGCTTCAGGTTCGGCTGATTTGGCGGTGTGGGTGCACGCAAAGGGAGATACAGGGGCAGAAACTCGACGCGATATCCCGTCTAACAGAATAGACACCGGAAAAAAGGGGAGGGGGTGCAAAGTATGAGCAATGCTTATCGTTTAACGTCTCCCCACCTTTCCACCCTCGCTTCGTTATTACATTTTTTTTCGGAGTGAGACTCGGGTTTGGTCATGGGTCAACCCCCCGCGACACGGTCGCTCTACCGCGTCCATCGCGCCCCATGTCGCAAGTATAAAGTGACGCGGGAGAGAAAGGGAGGGAGGAAAGGCGGGCAGGTAGACGGGATAGCGGACAGCGACGTACCTCCTCGTACGCCTCGCGCAGCGCGCACTGCTCGAGCGATTCGCCGATATCTTTGCGGCCGCGGGGGAGGAACCACGAGCGGCGCGCGGTGTTGTTCACGACGACAACCTTGCCCGAGGACGGCTGGATGACGACCATGCTCGCGCCGAGCACAAAGTCCTGCGTCCAGAAGCAACTGTCCGGGATTGACACCGTCGAGCAGTTGGAGTACGGCCTAGGCGACCACACGCTGCTGCTTCTGCTGCTTCTGCTGCTTCTGCTGCCCCGCGAAGAAAAAGACGCTGCGCTGGAACCACTATCAGCACTAGCAGTAGTGGTACGAGTGGCGGCTCCAGTGGTGTTGGCGCTGGAGGCGTTGGTGGATTCGCGCTTGAAGCGAGGTAGTGGCATCGTCGAGATGGAGTTTTAGGAGTTCGGATTGCGTGTGTGTTGAGGGGTGAAAAGGACGAAGTAATGGAAAGGGGGTCTGCCTAGGGGCGAGAGAGGGGGTATTGCACGTCGGGGGCGTTGAGCGTTGAGCCCGCTGAGTGACGGGGCGAGCGGAGCGTGTCCGAGGGACGGTGCGGTGCTAATAGCAGCTGTGACCTAAATTAGGAAAGAGGCGTTCCCTCGACGACACCGACACCCATGAACTCAGCTACTGTATATCGTATATCGTACAGCGGGTAACATTGTACAAAGACAAGTGTGTATCTAGACTCTAGAGACGAGACTACCCAGCAACGTGGCGCGGACCTTCTTCAGGGCTTTTGCCGGCGTTAAGACGGGATAAAGCCACTCCCACGCTTGTTGTCGTCCCCTCCTCCCTTAACTTAACTCACGATCGCAACAATCGAATTTGGACTCACAAGAAGGACGCCCGCTAGTATGTCCGCAGTCCGTACCGTACTCTATGAATAACTCTAGGATGCTTTACAGCGTCAACAACAACGCTCAGGCGTAGCCAACGCCCAGGGCCCTGACATCCCGCAGAGGCATCAGTGACACTGGCACTCCAGCGCGCGGCCCTGGCCGTGATCATGATACATACAATACAGCAATTGCGAGCCTTTTTCTTCAAGCCCGATCCCGTACAATACCGTCACTATTCTCCATCCTACTGTATCCTATAACATCCGAGAATGTCGCCTGTTGCTAAATGAATTTCTCGCGCTCGCGCTTTCTTCATAGATATATGTAATGAGGCTTAGGCACGGTCGACGCGACAAACCCAGCGCCGTCCAACCCGACCCCCCCCTTTTTTTGCTTTTTCATTTGGACAACAAAAAAACAAATAAAAAAGGGGGGGTGCAACCGGATTGGAACGTACCTGCTTTGCAGGCAGGCCACTGGCTCTACGTCTACGCCACCAACAAATGGTTGATTGATGGAGTGATTGATTTTGACAGATGATCGCCTTTATTTCTTTTTCCCATTTGTTTTCTCGTGACTTCGTTTTATTACACACCACAGCAGCAACACCACTATATCACGCAACATCTGATATTACGCATCGATTTTTTATATGACAGTTTCGTACCGTATACATGTCCAAGTGCCAGTGACGGCGATAACGCCCCCCTTCTTAGATAATTACATCACCAGACCGGGGCTGCTTCGGTGGGTTCTCGCATCAGGGTTGAACGTTGAACGTTGCATCGGAGGCTTCTCCGTATGGCCGCGCTGATTTGGCTAGAACACGTCCCAGCCGTGATCTTCTCCGTGCCCATATACATGCACAAGGGGGTCTAGTTCCCACAGCTTCTAGCCACGGAGCAATGGTACTAACCAAATCAAATCTTACCGGCGACTTATGATACCCATTCGCTGTCGTAGTCCCTGAGCGCAATCAGACAAAACAAAGAACGATCAGAATCCGGATTGCCTTTGCCAACGAACAAAACCCGTCACCATGCGAATTCCATTTATGATTGAAACGAGATGGGGGAATGGTACAGAAAGAAACACGACTTCAAACCGCGAATGCATCATCGCGTATATAGATGTAAGCATGAAAAAGCATACGACAAGTTACCCTCCGCCGCAGACCAACCCAGCAGTTAAAAAAAGAACGAGAGAAAAAATGAGAACGAGTACAACAAGTGCTAGTGAGAAAAAAAGGTGCCACACATCCACATTTCTTCCAAAAACACACCTGCGCCGTGCGGTCTAAAATCCGAGTTCCCGGACTCATTCTTCTTGGCCGCCTTGGCCCGTGGATTTCTCCGATCGATTTGGAGACGACCAAAACCGCCGGCGACCCATGAAGAAGCATCCCTCGTAACCGAGTACCTCCGCTGGGCTTAGCGTGTCGCGCCAACGCCCTGTGTAGCTTCCGTACTCGTCTCCTACAAAGTATCCCCGGTACAGCCACTTACCGCGGTCGCCGTCGAGCTGGATCAAATTACCATTGCAGGTTTAGATCAGATCAAATTGCACAAGGTTTTTTTTTTCGTCAGTCGCAATGGACCGATTCAGATAGGAAAAAATAGGCGCACTCACATATTCCTTTGATAGCGTCACGAATCCATCGCCAGCGCGAACACGGCCAATGAGTTCAAACTCGCCCCAAGAAGAATGACCCTGTGAGGGAGAAGAGGACGCAACGCATTAGAAACCAC
>Ga0307510_10000818_pt1 | contig 32407 bp, 28 predicted proteins | sample 12_EM_MG_FD_207224 | JGI IMG/M metagenome (GOLD analysis project Ga0307510, IMG submission 207224) | Populus trichocarpa ectomycorrhiza microbial communities from riparian zone in the Pacific Northwest, United States - 12_EM | ecosystem: Host-associated > Plants > Roots > Unclassified | place... | reverse complement strand
AGCATAGGGCTGGCAGCTATCCCACTAACTGAAATTATGTGGGCCCATGCAACAGTTCTGGGCAGCAGCCCATTATGTACTGGATGGGCCAATGTGAGTTGCTCATGTGTATATGATGGTGCATGAAATGGGCCCATGCCTGTGCTTGCACATGATTTCTTTTGGGCTGCCGTGGGCCAGGTTGAGCTCATCGACGATGGCATTGCATTCGCATCATGATGGGCCAATTCGAGCATAGGGTCCGGGAGCTGTCCTGCTAACTAAAATCATGTGGGCCCATGTGATAATCCTGTGCGGCAGCCCATTGTGTGCTTGATGGGCCGATGCGAGCTGCTTGTGTGTATATGACTGTGCATGAAATGGGCCCATGCCTGTGCTTGCACATGATTTCTTTTGATCTGCTGTGGGCCAAGTCGAGCTCATCGACAATGGAATTGCATTCACACCATGGGCCAATTCAAGCATAGGGCTGGCAGCTATCCCACTGACTGAAATCATGTGGGCCCATGTGATAATCCTGTGCGGCAGCCCATTGTTTGCTTGATGGGCCGATGTGAGCTGCTTGTGTGTATATGACTGTGCATGAAATATGCCCATGCCTGTGCTTGCACATGATTTCTTTTGATCTGCCATGGGCCAAGTCAAGCTCATCGACAATGGAATTGCATTCACACCATGGGCCAATTCGAGCATAGGGTCCAGCAGCTGTCCTGCTAACTAAAATCATGGGGGCCCATGTGATAGTCCTGTGCAGCAGCCCATTGTGTGCTTGATGGGCCAATGCGAGCTGCTTGTATGTATATGACTGTGCATGAAATGGGCCCATGCCTGTGCTTGCACATGATTTCTTTTGATCTGCCATGGGCCAAGTCAAGCTCATCAACAATGGAATTGCATTCATACCATGGGCCAATTCGAGCATAGGGTCCAGCAGCTGTCCTGCTAACTAAAATCATGGGGGCCCATGTGATAGTCCTGTGCAGCAGCCCATTGTGTGCTTGATGGGCCAATGTGTGAATATGCACAGCAACTCTTCATGGGCCCATACGAACAAATGCACTTTGGACTGAAACTGGGCCCATGTTGTTTTTTGCGTAACATATGGCTGATTTGCATGTGGGTTCTACTGGCATCTATGACAATATATGCTACATGGGCTTGAGCAAGAGGAAAGGAGAGTCTCAAAGGGGGCTTTGAGACAACTCAAGAAATGAAGGAAAAGACTTAGAAGTCTCACAGTGGAAGCAACAAGATTGGGTATTAAACCAAGTCAGGCTTAAGGCCCAACTCTAGAAATAAGACTGGCTTATATACATAAGGGCGGCTACTATGACTAAGGAATAATACTACTAGTACCTGTACTAGTAATGACGGAAAACAAGTACAGTAGTTAGTAGGAATGACAAATAACTAGGAGAGGTGTCCTAGTTATGAGTTGGCAAACTAAAGATAGCAAAAACAAGTACAATGATCCTAGAAATGAGCTGGTGCTCCCAGGATGACAAGAAAGCGGTCAGGTAAGCAAGAAAGGAGTCAGGTGGTGTGTTTAAGTAAGCAGTCATGTGGTGGGAAAGGATTGATAAGCATAAGAAAAGGAAAAATAGCCCATGGAACGTAACACCAAGCCTTGCTGATGAAGCATGACCTGATCCATCACTGATAAGGGTGATGAATGATCGATGTAGGAGATGTGTGCAAGAGGGGGGGTCGGTCCACCGCCATAGAGGTGACTGGCATGTCAGTACTGCCGCGCTGTTCCCATTGTGCACTAACTGACTCCAGTAAAGGGGCCAGGGAACTAAGGGGAGTGGGGGCAGGTGCACGGCACTGGCATGGGGCCAAGGTCTTGACAAACTTGTTGAGGACAGAGCCACAAGAGTTGACAACCTCCAGCAAAAAAGTAAACATAACCCTCTTGAGGAGGGAAAGAGGGTAGGAAGGGGGAGCCAAGGCCTTAGCCTGGCGAAGCAAGTTGGTGTGAGTGCTTGGTAAGAGGTTGATCCATGTAATGTCGTTGTTGTTGCCACCTTTGACAGCAGCAAGGATCAGAGACATCAGATGCTCGCAGTTAAGAAACCAGCAAGCCCTGAAGAGGTTAAGGACATCAAAGACTGATGGATGGTTGATGATGGGGGCAGATGCAGGGGATGGCATTGCTGGGGGGAGAAAACTCTGAGGGATGATGGTGGTAAAGGTGTTGTGGACGAAGTCCACGCCATCTAGAAACCTAGCCCAAGCCCCCACGAGTCCCACAAGAACCGCCCCTAAACCAAGCTATAGCCAAAGGGCTATCCGACATCCCCCTGAGCCTGCGATAAAGCCCAGTCAACAACCAACAATCTTTGATCACGTGACCCTGGGAAATCCCCACCACATGACCTAACACGTGACCCATCACATGACTTAGCATGTGACTCATCACATAACCTACAAGCCCTCAAGCAAGCATGTGACCAAACACATGACCTACCAGCATGTGACCGTGGGAACCTAACACATGACCTACCAAGGGATTGGTCATCTACATGATCACCTGATCATGCACGCTCTCTATGCGCATCTCGTCCGTTGATCAACATGTGGAAAACTGTGGGAACGATCGATGGTTGATCAAGAATCAACGAAGTCACAAGACTTACTGCGGAACTGTGGCACAGTCCGCAGTTCATCTATTATTAGTTCATATCTATTCTTAGCTCAAATCTCACCCATCTCTTGTATTACTACCTGCCCTAAAGGGGCATGTGTCCACCCATCTCTCTCTATTATGCCTACCCTTAACTACACACAGACCCCCCTGTATTAGTATATAAGACCTGCGAATTTATACGAACAGTCCTCAGACTGTTCTCTTGTCATCCCTTACATAATAACTGCCAATAAGTGATTACAAGACTCTAATCACCATTTACCCTTTTCCCCTTTCCCTCTTCAAGATCTAAGCTCCGTCTCCTTCAAAGCTTGACGTTGTCAACCTTTGCAGATCAGTCACCTTCAAACCCTTGTCGTTGTTGTGTCCCACTACGTCCATGTAGTGCGTTCCCAACAAAAGGTCCAAGAAGGATAATGTAGCATCATCACAGTTTTACTGCCTCAACTGAAGCCAATGGTGGGGTGAACCGTGTCTCATGATCACGGGATCCCTATGCTGTTAAGGTAACTTCCAATGTGTCAGGTCAGGGTCAACAGTCATGGTCATTTCTGGCCCTTCGCGTTTGGTCTGCTCTGCTAGTAAGGAATGTTCTACCAATGAGTGTCAACTTCGAATCAACCCCACTCACCCCATGTGCACCAAGTTGTTCCCTTGTGCTCCTGTGGACAAGTGATTGAGAGTTGGACAGATTCATTCAATGTCGTGAAGCCCAGTATCAACTTGGAGGAAGTAGGCCCCAATGCTGTGAATGTACATGTGCTTGTGTGGTGACATTTTCACAAGCTAAAACCAGAGTAGCTCAGAGTCGTTCTTAGACATTGCAATCATGCCAGAGCCACTCCAGAGATTCGACTGCAAACATTTTACTCCTTTGGGGCACCCATCAAGGCATGTACATAGTTTTGCTGTCATCTGAAAGCATCCATCTCCATGTCCACAAGTCAGTGCTCTCCATGTTTTCACCATTATTTCATGCCATACACACACTCTCACTTGTCTAACTTGGAAGATGCAGGAATCTTATCAGGTTACTCCCTCTCACAGCAGGCAAGAGCGGATAAACAGGGTCTGCTTATAGTTAACTTATGGTCCAATTTATATAAAATTAACTGACAAATAAGTGGGCTCTGTTGTCGTTACTAATTATATAAAGACAATAGAATGATTTATTGAGTCCCCTTTATATCTCGCATTATTATAGATATAGCTAGCTAAATAATTAACAATCTGTCACATGCTCAAGCGATAACTCTTTATCCCCTTACAAATTTAAACTAAATTAGTGCCTTAGCTGGTTGCAAATTAGCAGTCATATTATATAAACTTATCTTATCCTATTGTTTCAGTCTTAACAGTCTATAATCAGCTTAACACAGTGGGGTACACAAAGACATTGATTTGTTTTAAATAAGGTTCAACATAAACAGGGTCTACATAGTTGGCCACATATTTTAAATAAGCTTAGTCTGCATAATTTGTTGGTGATAATTGGCCGATGGAGATCAATCGGCCCGATAAGGAGATAGTGCAGGGCTGCGCACTTACCCCATGCATGCCGTATTGCCATATATCGACAGCTGTGATATGATGTGAGACTAAGTTGATGACCATATAAATGATACATCTAGTATTCCTGCTGTATGTCAACAGGTGTATATATCGGTTAGCGATAAATTAATGACTGCTATCGTAGAAAGACAACACTGAGGGCAAAGTCAATATTAGCTATTCAATACTAGTTGTGGCCATGATTAGCAAGGGTGTAAAGTATTAACATTAGTCTAATGAAATGAAAGACAGAGATTTACAGGCAATGAAAGGGAGCATATAGGCATATATATCAGTACCCGCATAGCGATCTGCATTCAGCAATGAAGCATCAAAGTGAGAAGGGCGAATGTAACACACCGGAGCATGTGGGGTAGAGATAATGGTTTTGAGATGAGCAAGATGAAATCCTTCAAGAACCTCACACAATAGAACCAGCCTAAACTATGGGGTTTATTGTGAAGTTACATAGAAAGATTGTCTCCCTCTTCTTTACTGGAGAGACAAGCCTTTAATACACACTTGTGCACTATCTATTTAGGTACTTGTCCGAAACGCATCCTACTAGGCAACCTGAATATAAATGATATATGATGTATGGTCGATCTGAGGTCGAGCATGCTCATGTGATGATGGCACAGTGGCCCACCAATGGAGGTAAGGTGACCAGTCACCTTACAGCAAAACTGAGTAATCATGGACAAATGCGAATGCACATATGTGTGGAACACTTGAGATCTTGAGACGTTGAAGCAATCGTTCTGGTGCCGTCAAAAGGGGAAGTAAAGAGGAAACAAACAATCATGGAATGTCCATGTACCAAGTACGCATAAAGGGAATGCGCGGGAGAAAAAGAGAACAGCCGAATGGGGTCCAGATGCGCAACCACAAGCGCACAGTCGAAACGGGGGGAGAGGTGTACAGTACCCTGGGCCAGGCGATCTTTATGGCAATATTCGAGGTGTCCATGTAGCAGCCCATGTGTCGCGGAAGTGGTGGCTGGCCAGGACTACCGGATCAAGACTACATAGCGCGCGCTGCCTGTTACAATCCACCCAGTTTTTCGTTTTACTCCCTACCCCAAGTAACCTCAGGACCCGTCGCACCTCCCGCACCAACCACACAGATCCCTCAGAACATATCCCAACCAATAATACCACCATCAATACCTCCCAGAGCACGCACACCCACGCTACCCACTACCTTTAGCCAGGCAATACCAGCAATCCCGATCACGTGGCCTACTCACACACGCCACCATTCCTCCATGGAACACTTCACAGAGCCTGCACCAGTGATCACAGATCCCGCTACAGATAGCGATGGAGATAGTCCTATGAGGGACTGCAGTCCTAGCCCACCACACATGCCATACCAGCCCAGACCATCCGGCTCTAACACCTATGAGTTAGAAGCCAACGAACAGCCTTCACCACCATGGAAAGCATGGCTTAGTCAGCCATCCCCGCCTACCAGTATAACCCGGCCCGTCTCCCCGAGCAGCGAAGTCTCAGCACCTAAACGCCTACGTCACAAAGATGGGAGTTACACCCCCATTACGTCATCAGCCACATCTCCAATGTCCCCGACAAGCCCTAACGCCCAAGCCACTCCTGATTACCAAAGCCTACCAAGTCCCTGGTCTGTGGGAACTGATCCCAATCCAAATACAGAGTCACCTCCTATGATGCTAGAGTAAGCAAACTCTCATCAAAGTGGATTACCAAAAGCAGATACATATGTGATCCGATACTCGTTCGCTTACGCGCCCTTCGTATCGTCATCTCCCGGCCCCCGAATTGGAGCATCTCAGCGCATCTACTGTATCTCTGTCCTGACTCATTCCCAGACTCGATATGACTCGTACTTACTGCGCATACTGCGTATTCTCTGACTCCTACTTACTTGACTCATTCCAAGTGATCCCTGTATTAGTTTCAACTCATACTTAGCTATAGTAAGCATAGCATAGCCTCAGACTCCTCATGTATATAAACCAGCCATTAGTTACAAGTCAAAGCTCTAAGCTTGACTTGGTTTCCAATCCAAACATCTTGAAAGTCTTCACTCTATCGTTCGACTTCCCTCCCCCTTCATAAAATCCTCTCAGGTCTTTGACGTTGTCAAAGACACTCTAGTCATCGTTACTCGTCACCACCACTTCGTGCAAGTCGCACCTTAAAAGGTTCTTGGACCTTAACACTGCCAGTGCGCAGCGCACTAGCATATCTTACATGTAGATAGATTGCTTGGTCCAGGTCTAGATACAGTACATAGTCTAATTAGCATCCGTGTAGTGGATCCCTCAGTGTGTGCTTTCATGCCCAACTGAGTTTGCATCTGTAATACTCGTTCACAAGTTAAAGCAGCCACTTTGTCAATATCGTCCGCATTGTCCTCAGCACCCTCATCAGCACCATCTCCCACTGCCATGTCCACGCCATCGCCCGCATCCTTGTCTGCATCCGCGCCTTCTCCCACTCCTTTGACTTCACTCACCAATGTCCCACATTTGGACTCTGACATTACCAATTGGGCAACGTTTTCCCACCGTTTTCGCTGGGCAATGGTACTGCTAGGACTGGACTACTTCAAAGGCTCCACCAAAGCCCCTGTTCCCCAGGACCCAAATAACATCACCGATGCAGAGGAGCAGGAAGCCCAACAATGGGAGTGCGAAGATGTAATCGTGCCGTGCCTTCTCTGCCAGCGACTCCCCGACGAGATATCCATGGACATGGATGAGTACCCCACAGTCAAAGAGCAATGGGATGCTCTCACCCTCCTTGCTACACCAAAAACTGTGCACGCTCGAGCGAATATGCACCAATTGTTCCTTGATATGCGGTGCCTGAAAGGAGGCGACATCCAGGAGTTCTTAAGCTCCCTGAAGAAGCGGCGTCACGAACTCACAGCGGCCAGTGTTACCGTCACCGAGCCCAAATACAAGCACACCATCATCCACAGGGTCCTGGACCCTCTCTCTGCCTACGCGTCCCAGACGATGGGATCGCTGTGCCTCACTTGCAAGCTCACCCACTCACCCTTTGACATGACAGATGTCATCGACACACTTTGCAAGGAAGCTGACCGCATCAAAACGGTGAAAGACCTGGCTCAAGGCCAGGGGAATGGCAAGAACCGGAGCGTGCCACAGGCTCCATACGAGGCCCTCGCCACTACCGGCACCTTTGAAGGCAGCAATGGCAGGCGCTGCAAGGGCAAGTGCCACCACTGTGGCAAGGAAGGCCACTGGGCACATGACTGTCGCACCAGGAAGAGGGAGGAGGCCGCGGCAGCAGCAGACCAGAGCGGACAGGCAGCACAGGCGAACCTGGGCACCACCAGCAAGCCCAAGAACAAGCCTGTGGGCTCTGCTAACCACATCACCATCGACGAAGACGATTTGGACGATAGGGGCTTCTGGGCCATCGAGGAAGTAGGTCGTGTGCACCCCAATTGCACGGAGCCAGACCATCGGATGGACGACTTGGACTCCGAAGACAAAGACAAGGCCTTCCATGCCGAAACATGGGGCGCGGAGGACGAAGGTGACCTTGACTGGGCCGGACTAGAAGACCAGCTGGTCAAGGAGGGGGAGGAACAGGAGACCGAAGAGGAGGCTGGAGCAGCCACGCTGCCCAAGGAGGACAGCACCCCTCGCACCAGGTCTCAACCCGTTCCCCACAACGTGCCACACGCGCTCGCCATTAACAACACCCCAGAGCCACACTGGACACTGGATGAAGCGTGGTACATGCCCCACATCGGAGATGGACGCCCCCAGACCACCTCCTCATACAGAGAGCAGGTCGCGGACACCATGTCCCATGCGCACCGCCCCCACGACATTGTGTGCTCATTGGAGCTCGCACATCTTGACAACCCCGAGCCAGCCATCTGGGCGTACAAGGGTCAGTCACACGGCTTCGATGCCGTCACGCAGGCTTACTGAGCACTATGGCCTGGGCCTGGCACCGTCACCAAGGAGCAGGTCGTCCACTCGGCATCAGCAGCTCAGCTTGAGGGGGAGGAATTACAGGTACCGGCAGTGAGCAGCGAGCTGATTGCTGCGCCGGGCACTCCCTCGATTTCTAACGTCCCCACGTATCCCGCCTTGCCTGTCAAGGCTACACCACCCCATGGGCCGGACAGTTCGCCAGCCCAGCCGCGCAGAACCGCGCGGACCCACACGCCCTCATGCATCATGCACAACATCCAGTCAGGAGAAGCAGTGCACCTTGGCACCAATGCCCCTCGCCTCGCACCCTGCCTGCAAGCCTCTGAGGCCTTCGCGGAAGACCCAGATGAAGCAGGGGGAGTGACGACAATGGAAGACGGTGCGGCGGCACCACCCCTGGACTCCAAAACCATGGAGTCAGCATTCGCGGCCGAGACTGCAGGCGCAGAGGCGCTCCAGCCCCGCACACTCGAGTTTGGCACAGAGGACATCATTCTTGTTGACGTTGCCGCTCTTACCCTCAACATCGACGATCTCAAGCCCCTCTCAGCTCCTGTCCCTCATCTCACAGACCCAGCACCCATGAGCGCAGCGGAGTACACCATCACATGTGACGTGCCCCATCGCAAGGCCGTCGATACATCCCACTGGGCCACATTGGCAACATGCCCAGACGCCATCTTCCCTGACGCGAACGGCAGCATGGCCGTAGACTGGCGTGCTACATCGGAGCACACATTCCCCATTGATGACGGCACTGTTAAGGCTTCAACAGGCCTTGATAGTACGACTTGTACTAAGAGTGAACTAGTGGCAAGTGCTTGAAGATAGTAGAAGTCTCTAGTGTTGCTAGAGATGACTCTGAGTGGCTTATGTAAGAGATGAGGGAAAGGGGAGGCACTTGGGGAGCTTTCAAGAACGTTGATATTGAGAATCAAGTCAAGCTTAGGGCTTGACTGTCGAAATACAGGGCGCTTATATACAGGCAGGTGGGTGCACGTGTTACTATCACTAAGGTAGGTAGTTCTGGTCAAGAGGGGCCTGTCTGTGACGTATGAAGGTCCGCGGATAAGTGCTGCGATCTGTATGAGTAGAACAATAGAGAATGAGCAAGAGTGAATGATAAAGTGACAAGTTGCCTAATCCATCCTTAAGGGTCGAACAATGGTGGCAGGTCATTCCAAGAAGAGAAGCGTCGTCATGATGCAATGACGACCACGAAGTTTGAGGCTGATCCGAGGAGATCTGATCTCCGCGTGCCCATTCTGGTCTAATGGGCGTCTAGTGTAAGCAACTACCCTTTAAGGTAGCCCATATTGATGGTGACCCAATTAAGGGCCATGTCGCTATCCGCATCGTCTGCAGAGCTCTGCGTGGATGAGGGATTGTCTGCGGATCCTCTGGGAGAGGTCGATTGGTAGCCCTGACTCTGGGGCAAGGTGCCCGCTGTGGGCAACAAGGCAGAAGGGGTGATTGACTGGTAACTGCCTTCTCTACTGGTGCATTGGTGTATGGGTGCTGAGGAGGGACTTGTGGGTGACAGGGAATGCTTGTGGGACACAGGACTATCTGGGGCAAGGTACTCTTGCCACGGTATGACGGGGGACTCTTCTGGGGACAAGACATGTGTGTTGCCTCCAGGGACATCAGGTTCATATGGAATGAATGGTTCTGGCTCTAAGGGCAGCGCGTCCTCCATGGGACTGTCTGGGTCTTCCAGTGGGTTCTCTACTGGGGGTGGCTCTTGGTACATCTCCATTGAGGAGTACTCCCGACGATGGATGTTCCATGGGACGGGGATGAGGGGCTCGACTGGGGGCTGATCAAGGGGTGACGATGGTTTGGATGGTTCACTGGGTGGTAGTGGCGGTAGGTCTGGTAGGGGTGATGGGTTCAATGGCAGTGGTCGCTTAGGCATGGATAGGGTGACAAGGAGGGGGTCCGACAAGGATGAGAAAAATTGGGGTGGATCATAACAGGCGCCATCCGCTGGCCTTCAAGGCGGCAGGAGGACATCTCCTCGACCACCCCCAAGTACGACAACATCGCAGCGATGCACGGCGGCAAGGAGGCATCGCGCCCTCCCAGCCCCGTCTCAATCATTCTTGGCGGCTTCAAGGCCATCACCAATTCATTTTCCAACAACCATCCACCCCTCACGTTCACGCGTGATTGTCATTCCCACCCCCCTGACCATGCACATCAATATGCGGTGCAGCCTGATCCCACCGGCCCACAGCCCGAAGATGACACGGTGGCCGACGCGCCCAGCAACCCCTTGTCTTCTGCCAAGGGAACGCACTTCGTCGCATCCCTTGGACTGCGCACAAAGTGAGGGGGAGTGTCGCGGAAGTGGTGGCCGGCCAGGACCACCAGATCAAGCCCAATGAGGAATGCGTTGATGCCATGTGACTTAGTTTGACGTGGGCTGACTTGGTCGGTAAAAACTGACTCTGAGGGGTGCCAGTTGACATCCTTTGATACTCCAACTTTATGTGATTTCAACTTGAACTCAATACACCATGACTTGAGTGTAACTTTGATTCTTTCAGTGTCTGCAAGCAGCAAGACACCCTCAAAGTCTGGCCACTGAGTCAAAGATGCTATCCTGTGAGGATGGCATATATATGCACTGGCCTGGGCCGCCTGACACACTATTCCACTATGTCAGCTCCCTCAGACTCACCACCATCGCACTCCTCATCATCATCACACAGTTCGCCTCCATACCTCTTCGCCTGCTTTTGCCGCCCCTTATCCCTCTCATCACCCTCTGCTCCTCTAAGTCCCCTTCGCCTCGCCCCAAGCCCGCTGCTGACACTTCTCCTTTGCTGGCCTGATGCCACTTTCCCATGTCAACGATGTCATGCACAATGTTTGCAACCACTTGCCAATTAACCACACACTCACTATGGTCGCATATTACTATTTATAGGACCATTTGGCCCATTTTTGTATGTTCCCTTATTATTCTTTTTGTCTTAGACCTCCCGCCGTCTTTTCTAGCTCAAAATCAAGCCAATGAGCCAATGTCTGTCACTCCATCGCACAAAGTTGTATGTTTCACTTCTCTTGCTGTTCTTCACCCTGTACAGATCACTTGCATCTCATTTATCGTCTCAAATGTCATCTGTCTTGCACTGTGGATGGCAGCAGGCCTTGGCAAGGATCGAAGGAAAGGCGGCGGATGTGGTGGACGCATCAGATGTGGCAGGCGCGGTGGTCGTGGCAGGTCGGTGCATGCTGTTCAAGGCTATTGTCACTCATATCACTGTCATCAAGGAGCTTGCAGGTGTCACTATCCTGTGTTCTGACAAGACTGGCACTCTCACCACAAACAAGCTCACCATCAACAGGGATACAGCCAAACTCATGCCACCTTCTCTGGTGATAACGCTATCCTCCTTGTGGCATATGCATCCTGCACTAAGGATTCCTCATGGTGTGAGGCAGAGGGTAAACTAGCTCCAGACTGAACCGGCTTCGCATCGACTCATGCCTATCTTCTTATCAGGCCAATTGATCTCCATCGGCCGATTATCGCCAACAAATTATGCAGACTAAGCTTATTTAAAATATGTGGCCAACTATGTAGACCCTGTTTATGTCGAACCTTATTTAAAACAAATCAATGTCTTTGTGTACCCCACTGCGTTAAGCTGATTATAGACTGTTAAGACTGAAACAATAGGATAAGATAAGTTTATATAATATGACTGCTAATTTGCAACCAGCTAAGGCACTAATTTAGTTTAAATTTGTAAGGGGATAAAGAGTTATCGCTTGAGCATGTGACAGATTGTTAATTATTTAGCTAGCTATATCTATAATAATGCGAGATATAAAGGGGACTCAATAAATCATTCTATTGTCTTTATATAATTAGTAACGACAACAGAGCCCGCTTATTTGTCAGTTAATTTTATATAAATTGGACCATAAGTTAACTATAAGCAGACCCTGTTTATCCGCTCTTGCCTGCCATGTCTATGATTCTGGACACTTACAAGAAACCCACACTACATTTATATGAGAATTTGTCTACACACAATGGGCAAGAATGGATAAGCCATGTCTGCTTATAGTCTGCTTATGGTCCAATTAATGTCTAATAAGTTGACCTCTCTTTACAGTCACCTTATTTTAAATCAGAATACTTGAATAATTAAAAATTAGAGGGAGATTGGAAAAACCCTTCAGGCTCAATAGTTTGTCCCTGGCTAAATAATTATTCCAAGCCTGTAACACACAGTTTATTTTAAATATTTTATCATATAAGCAGTACTCTTCTAATTGCCCATTTAATTCTAATTGTTCAACTATTCTTATTTAAGATAAGGTGACGGTAAAGGGATGTCAATTTATTAGACATTAATTGGACCATAAGCAGACTATAAGCAGACATGGCTTATCCATTCTTGCCCGTCGTGACACATCCCTAAAAACGAGGCGGAGACAGTTACGTGGGACGCAGGGGGGAATGATATCGGGTAGAAGGCGCAATCAACTTAGAAGACCGTCACGTAAAGAGGTTCTGCTGCGCGTGCTCGATCTTTGAATGGCCCACAGAACACGCTCAACACACGTTGTAACGCCCTCAGCCCTGGCGCAATGTTACATCCTTGTCCGTATCGATGCCATATGGTCATCGCGAAGCCTCTTGTTGTGGCTGCGGAAATGAACCTTAGCCATATCCCGCAGAGTGTCTGATTCCTCACTTGAGTCCTTCACCCAGATAACCACATTCGCTTTCTTCTGACACAGGTGGTCTGACTGCCGAACCTCGCAACGGAAGACACGCATTCGTCATAGTTTTACTTGATACATCGTTTCGACTGCGGAGGTGCCGGCACTTGCCTACTGCGCCTCATGTCTTTTTGTGTTTGGCGCCTTCTCTTCATCGTGTCTTGATGGATATTTAATGCAATTGGTAGCGTTTCTTATGACACGGGACTTCACATACAAGTTCCCTTGGAAGCCGCCTCCGACATGCCTACATCGGACGAACCACTTCCAAACTTACTGTTCGAATACCGTGGCGCTGATTTCGTTCTCCGCTCCCACGACTCACATCATTTCCGTATCCCAAAGGCTTACATCGTCAACAGCTCTCCAGTACTTGAAGAACTTATCGTTAGAGCCCTAGATTCCCCCAATGACGCGCACAGTGAAGCAGCACTTCCGGTTGTTCAGCTCCCGGAAAGTGGAGCCATTCTCCATAGCCTTCTCACCTTCGTCTTTCCTGTAACCTCACTCTTACCGTCGACCACTGAAAAGGTCATGGAACTGCTATCTGTAGCCCAAAAGTATCAAATGGTCTCTATCCTGGCCCACATCCGGCTCAGCACCTCGCAACACTGTCCGCCATCTAACCGGATGGAACCCGCGCTCCACATTTATTCTCTCGCACACAAGTACGGAGTTCACCAAGAAGCGCTTCAGGCCGCACAGACTATTTCGAAATACCCGGTGACCATTGAGGATTTAGAAGATAAGCTGGATGCGATGCAAGGCACGTCTCTTTACGATCTTTGGAAGTACTACGAAAAAGCTCGGGCCATTCTTGCATCGGACCTCACGGAACTTAGGACGTCTACCGGTGGTGTAAGAAGCGCTTTGGGAGGTTTACGCTGTTCGGTATCATCTGGGTCTTCCCAAATCCCGCGCTGGCTTGACGACTACATTAAATCTGTAGGAGATGTCCCCCACGTCTTCGATTTCGTTGAGTTCAATATGGCTCTGGCACGACACATAAAGGACGGACTCCGATCATATGGGTGCTCATGTGCATCTATGTCCAACCAGACAATACGCAATGTTTGGGATGCTTTGGCGCCTGTTGTCCGTGGAAGTTTCGAAAAGGTGTGTGACGTTGATGTTGATGAGCTGTTCACCACGTTGATGTCTTGTAAGGCAGGGTTAGCACTCTCCCACGCGCAGGGAAGCGAGGATTCTCAAGCTTCAGTTAATTCGACTATCCCTCTACCCGAACCCTTGGATATATCATTACCCGATGCGAATCTTGTCATTCGATCGGCCGACCTTGGGAAATTCCGTGTGCATAAGTCAATACTGGCCATCGTGTCTCCTTTCTTTAGAGATCTACTTTCTCTTCCCCAGCCTTCCGACTGCGAATTAGTCGATGGACTCCCCGTGGTCCAATTGTCTGAAGACACAGAACTGCTGAACAGCCTTGTCTCAATGCTTTACCCCGTCTGCCGGGTGATACCCAACTCTCACGAGAAGGTGTTGAATCTGCTTGCGGCTTGTCAAAAATATGACATGGTCCAAGTTCAGTCCTTCATTCGTGCCGAGATCAACCGCGGGATTTTTCCAGCACCAGTTGGAACCGAGGCCTTCCGTGCATACGCGATCACAGGTCGCAAAGGACTTATTCCGGAAATGGAAAAGGCGGCCCGTCTGACATTGGATCATCCCATGACATTTGAAACCCTTGGGGAGGCACTACGATCGTTCGATGGCCGTACATTGCGCGATCTTGCCCGTTTCCGCAGGTGCTGCAGAGACAACCTTGTCATGTGCCTCAAATCATTTCTCGAAACCCAAGGTACAGGAGCCTCGGGCAGGGGATACGCCAGTGGATGTTCCGGTTGTGGGTCTTCGTCACGGGAATTCAGTTGGCTAGGCCAAGTCATCTCACGATATAAGGACTCGACAAAGCAATTGTTCGCGGATCCACTCCCCACACCTTCAAACATACGTGGGGAGTACTTCAAAACTCTCCCGAGTTATGCTAACAGCAATCACTGTGGCAACTGCGCCGGGCGTGTGCGTGCGGCGAATTATGATCCACCATTCTGTGCGGAGCTCGAAAGCAAGTTGGCCCAGGCGCTAGACAAGGTACATACCTTCCTTCGCTTTTAAACCACCTGAGGATTCACGTCTTTCTTCCCCCCCTACTCGGGTACTCGGTGGCACATGGCTAACCCACAGACTCGACTTACGGAGGTCTTGGGAATTTGTGATTCCTCCGACGCCGTCTCCGATGCTGCGAGGTAAATTTATACGCCGAGAGAAAGGCACTGTGACAAAGTGTTATTCTTCGCAGCTTAGTTCGTAGTGGGTTCGTCGTTTGTGTACAAGTTCATTTGATAGAGTACTACGGTAGTGTTGGCATCTGGACTTGACCGGGATCTCTTGTGGTTGTTTTTGTTTCTCTCTTTAGCAACCACCCCGCCTCAGCGCGTGCCTCAGGGCATATGATAGTATGATAGTACTACCGCCTCACTTTTGCCTCCGATTCCTTCCATACGACGTACATTTCAATCACCCTGTGTCACTACCACCACTAGTCTTCATCAACCAAACGCCTAGGACCTGAAACGGGAGAAGTCCAGCGGAGGTTCGCACTGTGTCATGAGAGTGTTTGACCAGGTGATCTTCGGGACAACATACAACATCAGGAAAACCCCTGATTTACTTTTCATTACTTTTTTGTACTTTTTCATGCTTTTTTCAAAAAAGCATGAAAAAGTACAAAAAAGCCCAGTCCTCTACTTTTTTTAGACTTTTTCAGGGGGGTCAAAAAAGTAGACCACTCTTCAAAAATTACCTCAACTCAAAAAGTACATGTTATTAAGGAAACATTGACTGATTTGAAGAGTATTCTCCACAGACAGTTCATTTCAAGAATAGTTGATTCAGCTTCACTAATATTGCACATAAAAATAGGGTATGAATTTGTGAAATTTTGAAAAAGCACCCCAAAAGTATGAAAAAGTACATGAAAAGTAGAGGACTGGGCTTTTCCCAAGTAGTCAGTACTTTCTGGATTTTTTACTTTTTTTACTTGAAAAAAGCAATAAAAGTACAAAAAAGCACAAAAAGTAAATTAGGGGTTTTCCTGATGAAGGAAAGCGAGGATAGGGACTACAGTAGTAGTAGGGACCTGCGTGTAGATGCCCAGGATCTCCGACCGGGGTGGTTTAAGGATGGCAAACGCTGCAGCTTCGGAAACGACTCCTCGGAAACGAGCACCGCGACTCGGAGCCGTACCACTGATCTCTGAGCTCGAGCCCGCCTCCTCACCATCGCGCATCTGTCCTGACGTCCCTCAATGCGACCGCCTTTGTAGGACAGAAAAAAAAAAGTCCGACGCGACGCGTCCAGCCAGTGTCCAACCTCTCAGCCTCCCTCCAACCCTTCATTTTCCACCCTCGTTTCTACACGCCTTTCCCCTTCACGTCTAAGTTCCCCTGCTCGTCGCAGCCTCAATCCCTACGGCCGAAGACACGCGGATCGCCCAACCCTCGTCGGCCGACGTCACAAGCACGCGCCGTCTCGAAAACCCCTCGCTCCACGTAGCACACGTCGCTCACGGTCCCTCGCAAGTCGGACCTCGGTCTGGACCACGTCACTATTAGGAAGGGATTTTACTGTATATCGAATCATTCAGGTCTCTCTTCGAGTCTTCGTACGTGTTTTTATGTCTCCTTTTGCCTTAGATCATCCGCCCTCCATTTTACAGTTTCCTCTTGTACTTTAGCCTTTTCACCATCGAGCATCGCCGTACCTCCCACTGAGTCCTTCACCCTCGTCGTGTATGCGCTCGCTGTTGCGTACCTTACTACGATCCGGTAAATTTTCTGCATTTCGGACACCACTGCTTCTCTCCTACGTCGCCGTGCGGGTCTGTTGGCGGCAGGACCGCCTCTGCGTTCGTCTCTACCCTTTCTCCCTCTAACTCACTTTTGTGCGTAGAACACTCAGACTTGTCTCTAGTGTCTTGGACTCGCGTCTATAAACTCCCGCGCATCGCCTCGTCAAAGGCGGGCGTCTGCGACCCACTTTCTCCCTCATCTTTTATTTTGCGTGCTTTTGCTCTCGCCGACCGTTTTGGCGACGAACCCTGCCGTGCCTCACTCGTCTCTCTAGTCCGTGGTCTTTTTCGTGTCTTGTTCACCGTTTTCTTTTATCTTTAGCCGACCGTTCTATGCCTCGCCGCCGCCTCAAGTCTGCTTACCACCGTTTCCGCGCCTTCTGCCATCACCTTCGCCTTACGCCGCTCGGGTTTCTCTTGCGCATTCTCGGTTCCTCGGGATCGTGGCCTCTTACTACTTCTGAACTCACTAGCTAGCTCACTCCGACTTAGCTCTTACAGCGGTGCCGTATGTGACGATTGATCGGCTCTAGAAGAGAAGAGCTCTAGGGCCCAAGGGGACGAGCCACCCACAATGAAGCATAAGCTGCGCAACTTAGCTACATTATTACACTCTGCTGTCTTTGCCCAGTTATCCTACTCTTATATTTCACCGCGATCTTCAGCCTCAGCTTTATTATTCCCGTATTTGCCGTTGTAGTCTCGGGATTTTGTGCGCCGAAAAAATAAATGGGGATGGTACTGAAGCTACTGAAGAGACAAACGCACGCGCGGACACATAGTAATTATACCTACAAAAAAGGAGGTGAGAAAATCGTACGAGAAAGAATATACCCTGGCAACCGAGTCGAATGTTCTTCGCTTTTGGAATACTGATCATCCCTGCAATATCGAAACCACTATAGTAACACATTCCTCTCGGAAGCACTTATGGTCCCCAGTGGGAAAGACCCCATCAGGAAACGTCCAAATAGTTTCCGGGTTTCCACCCGTTTCCGCTGGTTTATGGGTTTCTGGAAACCTGGAACCTGGAACCAACGTAGTCAATTTTTACGAAATTTACCAGAAAACTGTAGGTTTCCGTGCCAGTGCTGTGTGGATTCGCGGGGATGTGCGTCTCCGGAAAATGGAACATAGGTTTCCAGCTTTCTCAGGTTTTTCTGGTTTCCGTCGGTTTCGTCTCGTTGCTCAAGTTGAGCAACCTCTGGAAACCAAAATGCTCGATGGCTGACGCGCTGACGTCTTGACGGGGCAAGGCGCAATCAACTTGGAAGACAGTCACGTAAAGCGTTCGGCCGCGCTAAGTTACTCTTCTGGCCTCGCTCTTCGCATCTCCATCAGAAGATGTCCAACACGTTGTAACGCCCTCAACCTCGGGCGTAATCGCTTGTCCTTTTTCTGTTTGCGTAGTGATGTTTGGTCATAGCGAAGCCTGCTGCGGAAGTAAACCCTAACCATATCGAGTCTCCCCTTCGCCACGTGCTTCTGATTGATATCGCTCGCCACATAACGGACACTTGTGTGGTCTCATAGTATATCGGTGTCACTGCGGAGATGCCAGCGGCGCCTGTTCTGCCACGCTTCATGACATCGTGGTCTGGTTCTCCGTTTCCTTCTTTGCTACTCGACGAGAACTTAAAAGGCTACCAGCAGCTTTCTATCAAGACCGTGACTGCGTCTAGTACAAGTCCGCCTCGAGGCGTCCTCCGACATGCTTACATCGGATGAACCTCTTCAAACCTTACTCTTCGGATACCGTGGCGCAGATCTCATTCTTCGTTCCCACGACTCCCATCATTTCCGCGTGCCAAAGTCTTACATCGTCAATAGCTCTCCGGTTCTCGACGAGCTTATCCAAAGAGCCCTAGATGCCCCCAGTGACGTGCACAGTGAGACATCACTTCCGGTAGTTCAGCTTCCCGAAAGCGGGGTCATCCTTCACAGCCTTCTCACATTCATCTTTCCTGTGACTCCCCTCGTACCATCCACAACTGAAAGCGCGATGGAACTGCTATTTGTGGCCCAAAAGTATCAAATGGTCTCTGTGCTAGCCCATATTCGGCTCTGTATCACACAACAGAATCCACCACCCACCCAGCTGGATCCTGCACTCCACATGTATTCTCTCGCCCGAAAGTACGGACTTCACCAAGAAGCACATCAAGCCGCGCAAACTATATCAAAATACCCCATGGACATCGTGGATATAGAAGATAAGCTAGACATGATGCCTGGCACTGCTCTTTATGAACTTTGGAAGTACTACGAAAAAGTTCGGGGCTCTCTGGCATTAGATCTCAAGGAATTTCGGACCTCTGGTGCACGCGGCATTTTGACAAGTTTACCTTGTGCAGCGTCCGGGTCCTCCAAAATCCCGCGCTGGCTTAATGACTATATTGAGTCCATAGGAGATGCCCCCAACCTCTTCGACTTCTTTGGGTTCAATACTGCCCTGGCACGCCACATGAGGGACAAAGCCTATCAGAATACCTGTACATGTTCATCTATATCCAGTCAGATCATTCACAACATTTGGGAAGCTTTGACGTCTGTTGTCCATGGCAGTTTCGAAAAGGTGAGTGTAATGGATGTCGGTGAGCAGCCTACGAGGTTGATGTCGTTACAGGCAGAATCGGCTTTATCCCCCGAGCAGGGAAAAGTGGGCTCCCAAGTTCAAGTAAATTTGCCCACGTCCCTACCTGAACCCCTGGACATATCCGTGCCCGACGCCAATCTTATCATTCGATCGTCGGACCTTGTCGACTTCCGTGTCCATAAGTCAATACTGGCTATGGTATCACCCTTCTTTAAAGACCTTTTTTCCGTTCCCCAGCTTCCCGACAGCGAATCCCTTGATGGGCTTCCCTTGATTAAGTTGTCCGAAGACGCAGAACTACTAAACACCCTTCTCTCGATGATTTACCCTGTCCGCGTGGTGATACCCGACTCTTACGAGAAGGTGTTGAACTTGCTTGTGGCCTGCCAGAAATATGACATGGTCCAAGTTCAGTCCTCCATTCGTACCGAGGTCAACCGTGGGTGTTTTCCAGCGCCAGTCGGAACGGAGGCTTTCCACGCATACGCCATCGCATGCAGCAAAGGGTTGATCCCCGAAACGGAAAATGCAGCTCGTCAGACGTTGGATCATCCCATGACGTTTAAAACTCTTGGGAAATGGCTACGATCGTTCGACGGTTGTGCATTCCTCAACCTTACTCGTTTCCGCAAGCGCTGCAGAGAAAAACTTGTCACGTGTCTCAAATCATTCCACGAAGCCCAAGGCACGGGGCCCTCAAGCATTTGGTTTGGTTGTCCCGATACCATGACCAGTCCCAGTTATGGCCGGCCATCGCGGCAATCCCGACCGGCTGTTCTCCCCAGCTGGCTATGCCAAGTCCTCTCACGGAATAACCACTCGAAAAAGCAAGTGTTCGTGGATCCACTCCCCACACCTTCGAACATACGTGCGGAGTACTTGAAGGCTCTTCTCGGTCATGCTAGCTGCAATTTCTGCTTGCAGGTGCATGCAGAGAACGGTCCAAAGTTCTGTACAGAGCTCGAGAACACGTTGGCGCTGGCACTAAACAAGGTACATACCTCCTCCGTTGATCCCAAAGTATCCGAGAATTTACCCCTCTCCCACTGTAGGTATGCGGTGACTCGTGGCTTACCTCAGATTCAACTTACCCAAGTTTTAGGAACCCATGATATCTCCAGTGTCCTCTCCAATGTCCTCTCCAATGTCACCTACGATGCCGCCTTCGATATTATCTCCGATATCGACCTCGATGCCGCCTTCGATATCATCTCCGATATCGACCTCGACTCCGATATTGACCTCGACTCCGCCTTCGCCGTCGCCTCCGACGCCGCGTCCGATCAAGAAACGCAAGAAAGGTAAAAAGAAAAAGTGACATTTGTCGCTGGTCCGTCTGTTGTTACAAGTTCGTCATTGTTTGCAAGTTCAATTGGCGGTGTGCTGGTGTTGACACATCCTTCCCATGAACACACCTTCCCCTTTGATGCGTTTCTTATGATACGAAATCCTATCTACTACAGTAGAAGTGGTACCATTATCACCACACTGTTATCTCCGATTCCTTTCAGTGACACAAATTTTGACTCCTTCCTGTCACCACTAGTGCCCATCAGTTAACCCCTCTGGACTCTGAGTCGGACAGACACTAGAGGTTTACATTGCTATGGCAGAGTCTATCATGGCGATCTGTGGGAAACAAGGCCAAAAGGCAGCCAAAAAATAGGGACTAAGGATTCCCAGATTTCCGGGCTGCGCGGTGCTGTATGTTACGATTGGTTACTAATCTCAGGAGCTAAGAGAAGAGAGCCTGAGGACAAAGGTAGCCTCGCGCTTGCCAGGAAACGCACCTGGAAATACACTTCGTGAGGGTCGAGCATGTTCTGATGGAGCTTTTTAGTCCGCACCTGATGCGAGTGATGAGTACAGTTGAGATGATGCGCACAAAAACTACAGGTGGAGGATGTCGTCTATGCCGCAAGCAAGGAGATATGGCCCGAAGGATTAACTATGATCAGAATTTCTTTTCCCAGGCTCTTCGGATTATCCTTCTGACTCATTTACTTTTTCCTACCCTACTTCTACTACGACACACTCACAAGCACCAACCCTCCTTTTCCGGATTCACACGTTACTGGTACCTCGCCATGTTCGTGAGGAGGAGTATTGAGATGTGATTACCACGACTCAGGTCACGATACCTACATGTGATTGTTTGCGTTCGTATTAGAGCATGCCTCTGCTTGCTTTTCCCCTCAGTTCTGTGTATCATCACACTGCTGAGGGGTACGTACTTACACTCTATACCTACACACACAACTAACTGTACTTTAGAGTGTTATCAGGTATAATGTGTCGCAGAAATGGCGATTGGCCCCGAGATCTTACAATACATACAATACTTAGTTTACCATTTGGACACACCAGACAGCGCACGCAGCGCTAGCACGAGCTGTAGACAGCATGTATGGACCATTTTAGTACACACCCTCATTTTTGCATCCGTTGAGTACCCCATTTCGTATCCCTCACGTCACATCCTTTTATACTGTAGTAGTTACATTTGTGCCCCTCAGTTTGTGGTCATTCCATGCCAAACTGAGCCCTCTGTCTGCATAGCTCCCGCGTCGTTCCCTTTGTCTCGTGCTCATTCCCTCTCACACTGGCTGCGCATTATTCCAACCTTCTTACTTACAACATAATGATCAAGTTCTGTGTATCATCACACCACTGAGGGAGTGTTATCAGGTTTTAATAGCAAGGAGATACGAAGGATTAACTATGATCAGAATTTCTTTTCCCAGGCCAGCGAGTGCGATCTGCGCTCGACCCTTGCAGTTCATGAGGGGTTCCATGTTAAGCGATGTTCTCCAATCCCTCCGAGCCCACCTTCAGGTCGCTGCATGCTGGTGCTTGTATGTGATATATTCGGTGGTTCTGAAATGGGGCAACTTGGAAATAGTCGCCATAAATCGCCCAGGGTGTGATCTTTTGTCAGAGTGGTGTTGAAATGGACGTGAATTCTTGCGCACAAACTCACCGCCAAGAGACGCCTTTTCCTCGTGGGGTCTCCCATCGGCATCGGCATCGGCCTGAGGCCATTCAGGTTGCATGATCAGGCGGTGATACCTAGGTATGGGGCGTGCCAGCTGGCAGTCCTTCCCTTTCCTTGACGGCAGGGTGTTATCGGAGAGCGTGACCACGTACCCTGGCCCTTGTTCAGCACCGGGGACTAACTTCCTGCCAGTTTGCGGCTGCCTGGGCATTGGAAGTAGCCGATGTGATATTCACCCATCACGCCGGACATGTTCGCCAATGCCTCCCAGCCCATATCTATACGCCTGAGATCTAGCGCAAAATCTTCTCCCCCGCACCGGCAGGATCTTGCACCAACTCTTGGAGCTGCTCCTATGGTAACACACAGGCTAAGCAACCAGGGAACATAGGAGACGATGGGGTAGTGTGAGAAGACGTCGAGATGATACCAATGTCAATGGGAAGCATTGACAGCTAGAGCTGCTAGACGGGACATCATGAGGACCTACTTTATCTGGGACCTGGTGTCAACCAACCCTAACCTTAACCATATCGGCTTCCGAGCTGCCAGTACGGCGCCACCCACATGCCAGTGTCACCTGCTGCATGATGGTGCATCGATTTGACTGTGCAGACCGGACACCACGGGCGCTTACTCTACTACCTCTCGTGCAACCGTGCCCTACAATCGCCTCTTCGCTTGGGACATACGGGAATTCCATTGGAGGGCTACTTAGATTAGCTTTCTTTACACGACGTGTACCGTACAAGTCTACTACAAGTCTCCTTCAAGCCGCCTCCAGCATGCTTACATCAGACGAGCCTCATGCCAACGTACTCTTCGAGTTCCGTGGTGCAGATATCATCCTTCGTTCTCACGACTCCCATAATTTCCGAGTTCTAAAGTCCTACATCGTCAATAGCTCTCCGGTACTCGACGAACTTATTCGAAGCCGGCGGTCCCTAGATTCCCTTGATAACACGCGTGAGGAGAAATCCCTTCCAGTGGTTCAGCTTCCGGAGAGCGGAGCCATCCTTCACAGCCTTTTAACCTTCATCTTTCCCGTGACCCCCCTCTTACCATCGACCACTGAAAATACCATGGAACTACTATCTGTGGCCCAAAAATATCAAATGGTCTCCATATTGGCTCACATTCGAGGCACACTCGCGCGACAGAATCCACCACCCATCCAGCAAGAGACCGCACTCCACGTTTATTCTCTCGCACAGAAGTACGGGCTTCATCACGAAGCGCTTCAGGCCGCACGAGATATATTCAAATACCCAATGAATATCGAAGATAAGTTCGACGTGGTGCAGGGCGCTGCCCTTTACGAACTCTGGAACTATTACGAAAAATTTCGGGCCATTCTTAAGCCTGACCTTACAGAATTTAGGAGGTCTAGTAGGACTTTAACGGATTTAGACTGTGTGGAGCTCAGCTCTTCTCAAATACCGCGCTGGCTTGACAACTACATTGCATCCATAGGGAATGCCCCTAACCTCTTCGATCTCATCGAGTTCCACGCCATATTGGCGCGCCATGTTAATGATGAGTCCCAAGATCTTAGATGCGAATGTTCATCTATACCGAGCAAAACCATACGCGAGTTTTGGGAAGTTCTGGCATCTGTCGTCCATGGGTGTTTCGAAAAGGTGAATGTGTTCGATGTAGCAGGGCTGTTTTCGTTATTGAAGTCCTTTTAGGCAGAGTCAGCTCTAGTTCTTGCGCAGGATCGAGAGGATTCTCAACCCGAGGTCAATTCGAATATATCTCCACTCCAGCTCTTAGACGTATCCGACGCGAATCTTATCATTCGATCATTTGACCTTGTCGACTTCCGCGTCCATAGATCATTACTGGCTATGGTGTCACCTTTCTTCAAAGACCTGGTTTCCCTTCCCCAGCCTTCTGACAGCGAATTCGTAGATGGGCTTCCAGTGGTCCAATTGCCCGAAGACGCAGAACTACTGAGAATTCTTCTCTCGGTGCTTTACCCCGTCTGCCCAGTGACACCCAACTCTTATGACAAGGTGCTGTATCTGCTCGCTGCTTGTCAGAAATACGAGATGTTTCAAGTTCAGTCCTCTATTCGTGCTGAGGTCAACCGCGGGAGTTTTCCGTCGCCCGTCGGAACCGAGGCCTTCCGTGCATACGCCATCGCAAGCAGCAAAGGTCTCGCTCCGGAAACGGAAGATGCAGCTCGCGGGACGTTGGATCATCCCATGACATTTGAAAGTCTAGGAGAAGGGCTACGATCATTCGAGGGTTGGGCATTGCGCGACCTTGCTCACTTCCGTAAGCGCTGCGCAGACAACCTAGTTACATGCCTCGAGTCGTTCCTCCAAGTCCGCGCTCCGGGACCTTCCAACATTTGGGTTGGTTGCCCCGGTGATACGCCCCGTAGGCCCTCGTCACGAAGGTATACACCCCAAGCAGATACTCTCCCCAGTTGGTTACATCAAATCCTCTCCCAGCATTATGACAACTTGAAATTGCGAGTGTTCACACATCCATTTCCCACGCCCTCTAAAATACGCGGGGAGTACTTGTCTGCCATCCAGAGTCATGCTGGCTGTAATTTCTGCTCACAGGTGTATGCGAAAAGCGGTATGACGTACTTCGTGAAGCTCGGAAGCGAGTTGACGCAGGCACTAAACAAGGTACATATTTTCCTTTCCCTGATTTTAAAGTAACTGAGCATCCAAACATCCCCTCCCTTTCGCGGTGTGTACACGGTGACCCGTGGCCAACCTTCAGATCAAATCCACCCAGATATCAGGAATCGGTGATACCCCCGCTGACGGGGTCGCTCCCGGGTCCGCCACGGCTCCCTCTCTTGGGTCCGTATCCTAGGGCCCCCTTGGTCCTGCACTCGACTTGGAGGTCTCCGTTGGTCTCGCTCCTGCTCCCGCCCCCGTCCAGGCAGCGTGGTAAGTAAACGTAGCGAGAAAGTTCTGGTGATATCGGAGTAGTTGTAGAATAATCGCACAAGCAAACTCACATTCATCCCTGACTTGTTTGCAGTTTATGGGTTCCTCATTTGTGTAAGTTCATTTGTATACGATATATCGCAGACGGTACGTCCGCGCGAGAGTTCGAGAAGAGGGATCAAGGATAAAACCCGAGCGGCGCACCCGTAACGAGAACGCGCCGGGAGTAAACGGGGAGCGGTGTGCGCAAGTTGCTATCCTCGCTGCCGCGTGCGGGCGTTCGTCGACGGCGTCAAGGGCGTGGCGAACTAATCAGAGATGGTCGTGAGAGCGAGAGAGAAGGGCCACAGTTGCCCGGCACACACAAAAGAAGAGAGAGAAAGGGGGGCCACAGCTGCCTGGCGTTCGCCAGGGCCGGGCTTAGATATTTATAATTCGAGTCTGATGGGAGACAATGTACGCTACGCGATGAAACGAGTAATCGGCGAAAGGGGAAACGAAAGGAAAGAACGTTCTGCCAGTGACAGTCTGCGCGGCGTCGTATGCGAAAGGGGGTCCGGTGATCAGAAGAGAGTGCGAAAGTGAATGGTATGTCGAGGCGCGTCAGCGAGCGCAGGGTCGAAGGGAGCGGCGTGGATCGATGTCCGATGGCAAAGGCGATGGGCAAAGGCTAGCAGAAAGGGCGACGAGTCTAAACGAAAAGAGACACAAGGAAACATACAATTAAGGGTCTAATAAGTCCATATCCAGCAGTCTACACGTCCAGCGGCGCGCGGACCCGAACAAGGGCCGAACAAACGAAGTGTCGAGCTCGGCGTGCGTGGCACTGGCTGACAGCTAGCAGGGGCGCAGTCTTGTGGCGCTTGCCAACAGCGGCGGGCGCGGCGAGTGACGTCGGCAGCGAATCCCAGTCAGTAGGCGAGGGGACCTGCGTGGCGGCAAGAGCGAAGCATCGGACGAGGGGCGAAGGAGGAGGGGAAGGAGGAGGAGGCATGGCGTGCGAGGGCGTTGCGGCGAGACTGACGTGTCGAGCTGTTGACAGAATCCCCACCTTACAGTATACGAGTTCGTGAAGAATCCTCTCGAGTTGCTTCTTATTTTCACCATCTCTCTTCCCCTCTGTGCATGCACCAAGGGTACGTATTGTTGTGGTACTATCACCACATTCTTGTCTCCGCTTCCTTCAATATAGCATGCATCTCGGTTCCTCCCTGTCACCACCAATCCTCATCAGCTAACCCTCAAGATTATGTAACAGGTAGAGATCGGGGGTTCACATTGAGCTATTTCAGAATATATCAGGACGTATATCAGGACGATCTGTGGGACAATAGAGCAAGAGCGGCAGCCTAAGAACTATCATTATTGCTAAGGCGGTCCCTAGTAGGATTTCCGTTCTTGTGCAATTTATTCTCAATGGGGTTGGGTGCACCGTGACGGGCGCCGAGTCTTTGAGATGACACTTTGCCACCAAAGAAAAGGGATGGGTGTGGAATCAATGATTCATGGTGGGATCATACCCGAAATGTACGGACTGATCATGAGAAACTGGTGATGTGGACGCGAACGGGAGACCTTACGGGGAAAATGGAAGTCTTGAGCTCGTGAGTAAGAACACTGTGTGAATAATTCCCAGTGACCATTGCCATTGGCAAGTGGCTCGTGTTGACTTTTCAGGGACAAGTAAGACGACCGCGGTGGGTTTCCGAGTCAAAGTCATTGAGGTACTCAACCTTGCCCCGTTTTTCTGATAACACACCGCAGGAGTTGAATGTTCCCCGGGCCTAATTCGGGCGCAATGGCTCAGCGCTCATCTTCGATCCAATGTCATCTTGGTCATCGCTGCTGCGGATAGTCTGCGGATGTGGACCCCAGGTTCCCACAGCGAAGCACGCAGCACGACGCCTGCGTCTAGGCTCCTGGGTCCACCAGCATGTGGTCAGATAATAATTACGTACTACTCTTCCTGGTCATGGTGTATCGTCGTGAGACTGCGCATACGCAGAACCCATGGGCGCTTGTTTTGCTACATCCCGAGACGTGGCACAGTGCTCCTGCATCTTCTCTTTGCCGCAGCTCGGTGGGCCATTAAAAGGCTACTCGATTAGCTTTCAACATCTTGCGAGACTACGTCCACATGTCCCCTTGAAGCCGTCTCCAATATGCTTACGTCGGACAAACCCCTTGGAAACTTTCTCTTCGAATACCGTGGCGCGGACCTGATTCTCCGTTCTCACGACTCCCATCACTTCCAAGTGCCGAAGGTCTATATCATCAATAGCTCTCCGGTACTCGAAGAGCTCATCCAAAGAGCTCTAGATGACCCCAATGACACGCACGGATCACTCCTGATAGTTCAGCTTCCCGAAAGCGGAGCCATCCTTCACAACCTTCTCACCTTCATCTTTCCCGTAACCCCCCTCACACCACCGACCACTGAAGAGGCCATGGAACTGCTATCTGTGGCCCAAAAATACCAAATGGTCTCTGTGTTGGCCCATATCAGGGACAGGGTCGCACGACACTGGCAGAATCCATCATCTACTCAGCTTGATGCCGCACTCCACCATTATTCTCTCGCACAGAAGTACGGACTTCGCCAAGAAGCACTTCACGCCGCGCAAATTATCTTCAAATATCCCATGACTATCGAAGATAAGCTCGACATGGTGCCAGGCGCGTCTCTTTATGAACTCTGGAACTACTATGAGAAGTTTCGGGCTATTCTTAAGTTGGACCTTACGGAGTTTAAAAAGTCTGGCGCACGCGGCACTTTGAATGGTTTAAATTGTGTAGAGTTCAGCTCTTCCCAAATCCCACGCTGGCTGGACAAATACATCAAGTCGATCACAAGTGCCCCAAACCTCTTCGATCTTATCGAGTTCAACACAGTCCTGGCACGCCACATCAACGACGTATCCCAAGATCACAGGTGCAAATGTGTATCTATACCCAGCCGGACCATACGTAGCTTTTGGGAAGCTTTGACGTCAGTTGTCTATGGGAGTTTCGAAAAGGTGAGTATAGCCGGTGTCGACGAGCTGCTTATGAGGTTGAAGTCCCTACAGGCAGAGTCCGCTCTGTCCCTCGTACAGGATCGAGAGGATTCTCAAGCCCAAGTCAATTCGACCACATCTCCTGAACCCTTGGACGTACCTGACGCGAATGTTATCGTCCGATCGTCCGACCTTGTCGATTTCCGTGTACATAAGCCAGTTCTGGCTATTGCGTCGCCCTTCTTCAAAGACCTACTCTCTCTCCCCCAGTCTTCTGACAGTGAATCTGTCGATGGCCTTCCCGTGGTCCAATTGTCCGAGGATGCAGAACTGCTTCATACTCTTGTGTCGCTGCTTTACCCCGTCCGCCCGGTGGTACCCAAGTCTTACGACAAGGTGTTGTATCTGCTTGCTGCTTGTCAAAAATACGATATGGTTCAAGCACAGTCCTATATTCGTACCGAGGTCGACCGTGGGTGTTTTCCATCGCCAGTCGGAACCGAGGTCTTCCGTGCACACGCCATCGCAAGTAGCAATGGACTCATTCCAGAAACGGAGAGGGCAGCTCGTCTGACATTGAGTCATCCCATGACGTTTGAAAGTCTAGGAGAAGGACTGCGATTGTACGATGGTTCTGCATTGCGCGAACTTGCCCGTTTCCGCAAGCGCTGCGCAGAAATCCTTGTCACATGCATCGAGTCATTCCTCGAAGTCCACGCTCCAGGGCCATCGAACATTTGGGTTGGTTGCCCTGATGTCATGCCCAGTAGGCCCTCATCACGGAGGCATCCACCCCAATCGGATGCTCTCCCCAGTTGGTTGCGTCAAGTTCTCTCACAGAACAACGACAACTTGACCCTGAAAGTGTTCACACATCCACTTCCCACGCCCTCTAAAATACGTGGGGAGTATTTGTCGGCAATCCAGAGTCATGCCGGCTGCAATTTCTGCTCGCAGGTGCATGCGAAACTCGGACCGACGTTCTGCATGGAGCTCGAGAGCAAGTTGGAACAGGCACGGGCTAAAGTACGTATATTCCATTTCTTGATCTCGGAGTACTTGAAGATTCACACACCCTCTACCCCACGGTGTGTGCGTGTGACCCGCGGCTACCCTCAGACCCAACTTTCCCAGGTTTTAGGAATCGATAATACCCCCGAGGCTGCTCCCGAGGCCGCCGCTGAGGTTGACATCGATCCCTCTCCAGGGGCTGTCCCCCAGGCGGCCATTGATCCTGCACCCGAGGCCATCGTTAGTTCTCCCCCTCAGGCCTCCTTAAATCCCGCGCAGGAGGAACCGTGGTAGATTGTCCATCTGCGCAAATGTCCTGGTGGCGTCGCAACGGCGGTAGAAAGGCAGAGAGCCACGCGAGCAGAGTGATGTCCATTCCTGACTCGTCTGTAGTTTACGGGTTCACCTTTGTGTACAAGTTCATTTGGCGGAGCAATAGTGTTCGTCGAGGACCCTCTATAATCGCTTTTCCTTTTCATCAGTCCCCGCCTTTGTGCGTGCCCCAGGGTGTAGAATCCCATGTGTTACACAGTAACACCCCCTTCGGAATACCCGTAATTCCGATACCACGATGAGCTGATAATTCGTCAACACATTCGTCGGAACGAGGTATCGACAGTTACGTGAAATGTGCGGAGGGAAGTGCTTGACTGAAGGCACAATCAACTTGAACATGGAAGACCATGACATAAAGGGGTTCAGTTGTAGCATCAAACCCGCCAGGTTACTCACCTGGCCTCGCTCATCAGATCTGGGATATAATTTGATAATATGATACAACGAGTATGGGGTCTTAATATGTAGATCAGGACAGGAGCCCTGCGGCTATCCAATCTAGTTGGTAGGAATTTTGGGGCTATGGTCGAGCGTGAACCCAGGCGGCAGTATATGGCGAAAAGTCTTTAAGAAGGGTGAGATCGAGACGGAATAGAAAACTGACCGAGGGGAGAGGGTGCGCGGTCCCGAACGTGCGATGTCAGGTGTTAGAACAAAAGCGGTAGCCTTTCTGACCGACATGATGATGGTTTGTTGTGAAACGATAATTTGTGCTGCCAGATTATAAATAGCCTAACGCTGTGGTCCTTGAGCAGAGAGCTCGTTACATCAGTCGAGTCGGTGCGGCTCAGTTGGTTGACTGGGTGGTCAGAATGTGGTCGGAGAACTGTCGGCCGTCGGAGCTTAGCTTTGGCCACACAGTGAGAGGGGAATCGTGAGACTCTCGAGTCACCCCCAACTGTCACCCCCGCGGAAAATACAGCTGCTGCTCTCGCCTTGGCCCTCAATTACTGGCTACTCGTCCACCATCAAACGTTCAACCCTCCGGCTACCATTGTACGTTTTCTGCCAGTCGAATAATTTCGCACTTTGTTCTTGTTGAACTCCATCGCTCTCGATTTCTTACTATTGGACACTTTTCTGGCATCAGGGACTCGCTTTCACGAGATAGACAATAAGCCTGAGTAGTCTCACTACACTGGGAAGTCTAAATGTTCTGATGTTCTGAGTGGGTGTATCAAGTGCGTTGTAGTTATCATTTGCCCCACTACGGCCAGAGTATTTGACGCCTTTTGTTCCAGCTATCTCAGCGTAACATCCAACAACTGCTCGGGTTCCTGAAGTCTGGTCCCCTCAACGAGTCGCAGCTGTCCGTTCCTCGTAATCATCTCGCATTACTCACTTTCTCCTGTCACTGTCGCTTCCACGGTTAACCGTGTCCGAGTTACTTTCATCGAGTTGATCGGTCCCCCCAAGCGTTCTACTGCACAACTCTCACCTTTGGGCCTGAGGCCGAAGAAGCGATTCCACTTCGAAATGAGCCCGAGGTCCATTAAAGCTACATATCTAAAGTCTTGAGTAAAAAATACAAAAACCCCCGCACTGATAGCCATATCTAACACTCCAACTGTTCCCGACTCCTCTTCACCCCACGTGACTGAACATCGACCTCCATGTCAACGTCCATATCGGCCCCCATATCGACCTCTATCTCCCCTTCGAGATCCTTCAAATTCCGAATAGTCTGTTCTAACCACTCCTGCGTAAGCTGATACTCCGGCAGAGACCATGTCTCCGAGTCTGGTAGCTCGTCCAGCGTCAACGACCCTTCTAATGTCCACTGTGGCGGCGGCCAGTCAAGTGCTGCTGGCCAAGGTGGGGCCTGCGCCTGCACTGGTGCGAGTTCTCTTATCTTCTCCGTCTTTTTCAGACTTGCATTTGTGCTTGTTAAGCCGGGGCTGGGACACGGGCTCGCTGCGAGACTTTGTCGGTTCTCGGTGAGGCGCCGCGCGACATTCATGTAATGTTGTACTATCGTATCTGGTGAGATCGTTTCCTGTGAATTACAGGCGTCGCGGTTGACAATCAGCAAGTTGTGTTTGCCAATTGTTCGAGTGAGTGGGTCGGAGAACTGAACTAACCTTTCCTCCTGGGCCTTTAGCAAGTGAGAAAGGGCTCTGCGGTGTGAGTGGCGTACTGCTACTGCTGCCGCTACCACTACTTGCGCTTCTTGGACGACTTGGAACATAACTCGATATTGGGCTCGACAGGGTGCTTGGAAAGGCGGGGCTCATTGGTCGGCTGTTGCTGTTTTCGGTATAAGGCATGCCTGCCTGGTGATTGGACGATGCTGGCATTCTAATTCCCGGACACGAGATTGTTGTACTTGTTGTCTTCCTTGACAAGGGAGGAAAGGTAAGGGATAGGAGACCAAGAGGGAAAAACCGCGCTCAAGGTAGGGCTTCGTGTTTGAGAAGGGACCAACGGCTCTTTAATACAGGGTGGCGAAACTGAGTGATCGTAAGGGACTTCCATAGCCAGCCACGAACATAATTGAAGTTCTGAGCGTTGCCAGGTAGCTGCATAACAAAGGACGAACGAGTCACCTGAGTCAATTGATGGTATGGAATGGCCACACTGCGCATGCCCTTTGACGGTAATCCCTTTGATTGGCCTCGTGTTTGCAAGTGGGACAATGGGTTGCGAACTTACCTAAAACGGAAAGACAATAAGGTTCATGTCCGAGCGTCCCGATTGTTGACGCCCATCCAACGAGTCACGAGGGTCTGTTTTCCAGTCTCTGAATAATGGCTTTGCCTATATTCCAGATGGT
>Ga0307510_10000817_pt1 | contig 32409 bp, 50 predicted proteins | sample 12_EM_MG_FD_207224 | JGI IMG/M metagenome (GOLD analysis project Ga0307510, IMG submission 207224) | Populus trichocarpa ectomycorrhiza microbial communities from riparian zone in the Pacific Northwest, United States - 12_EM | ecosystem: Host-associated > Plants > Roots > Unclassified | place... | reverse complement strand
AAAAAAAAAAAGGTTGAGTAAGAAATGGCGGGGACAGCTGAGATAGCGTACGAAAGTCTCTGGCCAGTTAGATAGGACAGCCTATAGTTGTACTTTTCCCGCGACGCAGTCGAAGAAAGAGCTGCTGCGGGACCAGTTCCATTGACCCACGTCTGGTTTGGAAGTGTACCAACATCACAAGAATCGTATCTGGGGAACCGACGAATCGTCAAAGCGTTTTACGTGAATTAACGTAGGAATACTTACGAGTATGGCCACATGCCGTCAGTTGTTGCACCGTATCCGGGTCTGGCGAGATTGCCCATCGTCCAAACTCCAGGCCACTAGACAATAGGGTGGTGAGAACAGGACAGAGCGGAAGGGCGTAAAAGGTTATAAACTCACATATCCGCGAGTCTCTTGGTTGGGACCGGGGAGGGAGAGTGAGACCTCGATGTAACCGCTGGTGAAGCAAAACTTGTTCCAACTTTGGAGCATGCCAGAACGATATTGCATTCCGTTTAAAGGAACGTTGTCGATCCGAACATGAAGGGAGCCATTGGCGGTATAGACCTGACTAGAATCGTACCACTCGAGATCACCAGTGTTCCAATACCAAAGATTGGCTGCTTCCCAAAAAGGGTCGTCGCCGGGGTCAAATGAACGACCATCGAGGTTGAACTCGTCAGAAAAGACAAGGACGTAGTCCTCGCCATCGTAACCAACGCGTGTCTTGGCCGTGTCGGGTGTGTCAGCGTCGATAAGCTGACGGACTTGGAGATTGCTTTGAGGGCTGTTGTTGGTGTTGGAACCTGCCGGTTCGAAAAAGACAAAATTGGATTTGTCTTTGACAAAGGTGACGACGGGCAACGCGATGAAGAGACCGAGGAGGGTGGTAATGAGGAGAACGAGGACGCCGACGTTCAGAACGCTACGGGAGTTTAACAGCGGAGAGGGCTTGTCGGCAGATTCAGGTCCATGGAGGGTGTCATCTTCATCTCCGCCGTCCTGATCGTCATCCACTAAAGGGTCCCAGGCGTAGGGAACGAGGCCACCCCTCACCATTGCCGGTGGACCAGAAGGGTATTTTGAGTCGCACGAGAGTGTCCATATCGACTCGCCCGAAGCCGTGGTCAGAACGGACGTGCGCGGATCGCCCACTAATGTGGGAGGAGGAAGGAGCACGCCTTGTTCGTCCGTGGGGGCGATGCGCCATAAGACCATGGAGGCACGTTGTGAGGAAGAGAGTTGGGATCCAAGAACCTGGGAGTCCTCTGAGGCGATCCGGTTGAGGTGCACACTCCCTCTAGAGACCGAAGAAACCGGTCTCGGACGCGGAGCATAGGGCGATGTGGTGTTGTTGTTGGGGTTAAGCGGTGAGGGTGCAAAAGGGGATGATAAAGAGCGGGAGGTCCTCGTAGCTGGCGTGGAGGAGGGCTGGTCCGGTGATTGGGCAGCGGACAAGAACGGGGCATCGACAGAGGGGAAATTAGGTGCACTGGGAGAGAGTGCGGCGGAAGAATCGTTAGGCGAAGGTGTTGGTGTTCCCGACCTGGATGGATCGTTTGGTATAGCTTCGAAGGGATTGGTATTCACCTGCGACGACGGCAACATGGTGGGGAGAGAGGGGGGGAGGGAACGTGGGAGGTGAAGTAGGGTCGGGGTGGTTGGGAGGGAAGGAGGGGAAACCACCAGAAGCCTCGCAGGAGGAGGGAAGGAAGGGGAGGGGAGGAGGAGGAAAGACAGCAAGGTAACGCCTAACGGGCCTGACCACTGCAACACCCGGCGCCCGCCTTGTCTAGCTTCTGACGGGTTCGGTGCTTGCCCAAGTACGATGCCGGCCTGCCTTTTTTTCGACCTCTCACGCCAAGGCACCCAATTTCCCTCTCATCAAACGCCTTCCCCTTTTGGTAATCCTTCCCCTCAACGCATTTCACACGCACCACGCACCCAGGCACCTGCTGCCCCAACGACGTCCGGCGCTGTTCCCCTCGTCGTCTCGGCATCCTTTATCTGGACGGCATCCTCTGTGAAGGCACAACACGCCCAGTGATATATAAGAGCACCTGGCTGCCACGTTCACACTCCATCAAAATTTGGGCGTAAACCGTTGCGGTCCAGGCAACTTCCATGGCGCACGGCGCACAGCAGTTCAACATGTAGAGATAGCTCCCATTTTCCGTAAACCGACCATTGCCGCCTTCACCTGTTCTTCTGGGCTCGCATCCAACCGAATCTCCACAGCGCCTCCCTCGCCGATCTCCGCGGGGTTCTCCAGCGTGTCTAGTTGCGACGCGAGCATGTTCACCTTCATGAAATGCGATTCCCGAGCCGTCAAGCGCTCCCGCAAGATCGATCGTGGCCCAAACGGATGCACAAAGTACGTCTGTGGTGCTTGCCGTGCCAGCGTCATGTTTCTGTTTCCTGCTTGCTCCACCACCCGTCCTTCCTCCCCCCACTGTCGCCGAATATCCCCCTTTTCGTCGTCGGCAGTGACCGCCAAGCCACAAGGAACACCGCCCTGCTGCGCACCGATATCGGCGTGTTTGCCACGAAGCACGTCGCGGTAGCTGGCTTTGAGCGCAGAGCACGCCACGACTACCCCCAGTATGTCTCTGCCCGAGTCACTGTCGAGGGCCTCCACTGCTGCTCGGCGCACGCTCTCAAGCCACGGCATGCGGTCTGCGTCTGTCAGCGGCTCCCCCCTAGCCATTTTGTCTTTGTTGGTCTGTGAGTGTAGGTCGTCGCCGTCGATGAATGGTAGTGTCAATGTTTCGGCAAGTGCCCGTGCTAGTGTCGTCTTGCCGCTTCCCGACACGCCCTGTTTCGTCCCATGCAACCACAAATAAGATCGTATCATATTTATCCCTTTCAAATGGCAAAGGATGAGACGTGTACCCACCATAACCACAATTATTACACGACTGCGCGCCGTGTCAGTGGGAATCGAGACGCTGTCCAAGGGATTTGATGACATGGAAGTAGGAGAATAATATTTGTAATGCATTACAAAGACGGAATTGCTGCGGGGTTGTATAGGGTAAGCGTAAGAACTATTACGGTACGTGATGCAATGCTGGGATCATCACTCTCGAGGACACACTATACGTAGCTCGTTCCCATCTAACCTGCATGCAGCCCAAAGAGGACGGCCACATGCCGTGAAACAAGCCTTTGCGCCTAAAAATCCGACTTCTGAACATACACCGGTTCAACGCCGCTCACGGCATTTTTTGTTCTTTAATTGTACACAATCAAGTAAGATGCGCGAATCGCGTCATTCTTTCCGATGTCACGTTAATGAGCCCCGTATCAGCGAGAATGTTAGCGCCGACTCACGTTATATACTGTTTTAGTATCAGCATGTGTTTAAGCAAGCGATCACTACTGTTGTGCACGTACCAATGCACTCATCGTAGTTCAGGTCCCCTCCGGGTTCACCAACTACCGCGTCGTACCCCACCGGTGGCTGTGGAGATTCTGGATGTAGAACGAAATAACAATCCACGGAATCCGTGCACCTCACCTGCGTCAAGCTGGGGGTATTCGTAGTAAGCTTGATCGTCTTCCCCATCACAACATCGTTGAGAAGCATTGCCCTATTCGGAGACACGCTCCCACCGTAGTAATCGTTGGCCTACAAGGCGTCATCACCGCGCCAACGCCTAGACATGTAACGCAAACGGACCTTGGACGAGGTCGCGGACGTATAGATACCTTCTCCGAATCGACCAAAGTTTGTACGCTCACCTGCGCGGGCAAGTTGGAAGGAGCTCTGGAGAGCGAGGACATGAGTGTCGGAAGAAACTAGATAATATTTAGTAGAACCTCGATGATTCTGCATAGATTGCAAGCTTCCTCGCGGCATATTGCGCCATCAAGAGAGGTGTCCCCCAAACAGCATGCCCGGATGGTACCATGAAAGCGGCGACGTGTGTTCCCACCTTCCAAGCCCGTGCGGCGTTCTACCTCCAGCCTAATACATTCAATTATGAAAGGTTCGGTCATTTAAACCATTTAAACTCACTGGTAACGGGAAAATCGGTCAAAAACAGCTCCATCTCCATAGATCCTCCAAAGCTACACATATGCCATCAGAGGGAGCTCACCATGGAGCAGAACGAAACAGCCGGACCCTAATCACAGTTGGTACTTGCGTTGGGTGCTTCCACTGATCGGTGAACTGTTTCGCCACTGAGATAATGTCAACTTCGTCATATGGAGCATTTAACTAAGACCTACCATCCACGTATTTCGCATTCCCTTCGGGAAGTTCCAAGATTGTTGGCACTGATGAGGGTTATAACTATAATAAGCACGACAAGTACCTTAAGTGGTGCCCCCGACTCAGTTCACTAACCTCTACTAAGCGCGGTAACGCTGCAACGTTTAGAACAGAAGTCGCTTTGTTTTCCACCAACTTTAACTGTTGGCATTTGCTTGCAACTTTATGAACTCATTGATTGAGTATAACGTCTGACATGTCTCGCGAAGCCACGCACAGAAGACAGGCATCTGCCAAGCCGCGTTCGACAGCCGAGCTGGAAGGTGATTATCACTTCAGCAGAGTTCTGTGGAAGTGCCCATGCAAGAATCATACCGTCGGTGACGATTGGAACAAAAATCTGTCGCAGTCCCGTCTGCGTTGACATAAGCTCGGTTTCGGCACCCGGGAATGGTGCACATATTTGCGCCTGGCGGCGGGCTCGTCCTCGGTTGACTAGAACGCCCGCCGTTGTCATTGAATTTTCCGGCGCACCGCAGCCCGCAAAAATCATGCGCTAGATAGAGGGAGCACCTCGAACACCGCGCCACAGATAGATTAAAACGAGTTACATACCCCGCCCATTCTCAGTGTAAACGGGCTTGGCATTGCAGTTCTTTCGGCCTCAGTGTTAGTACGGTGCCAAAATTCCCTGGGAGCCTGACACGCTGCCCTACCTTGCACAGGGGGACTTGTGATCTGCGGTTGCTCGCCATAGCGAGTCGGTGTGTGTTTCCACAGAAGGAGGAATATGACCCGTCTGGATCTTGCCAGACACCCTTTTCACAACCTGGATATTGACACTGCGTTGATGCAGTTCGCTGAGTGTCGGGGCACATTGATACGAACCAGCGACAACCGCAGTTGCTCCTAAGTTATCACATCGATTCGCTTTGCGCCTTGCGTGTCTCACATCACGTGAATCCTTCACACGCTGGCGCGCTCAACGACCAGGGGAAGGACCAGAAACATCATCACGCGGTCAACGATAACATACAGTACTTTAACGTTCTAATATTAGCCCCTTCGACGAGCTTGCAGCCTCTCTCGTAGTCGCATCAGCGCTTTACCGAGCTCATTATGACCCCGACCATCGCTCCCAATTCCCCAAAACGAATCAATCTGCGGAATGACATAGCTTGTAAAGCTAGGACTTGGAGGTGGACACGTACCGGGCTATCCTCTATGAGTTCGCGAGAGCCAGTGTTCCTTAGCATGTGACGGAGGGAACGATGTTGCGAAAACTTTGCTTTCAGTACCTTGTCCATCATGGCAACGTTGACGTCCAACCAGTCGGGACGCTGTCGATGGGCGTGTTTTCTTGCCTCTTGTTGAGCCATGCGGGCGGTAGGTAGCCTCCTGATATGCTCTGCGAGTGCCGGATCAGTTCCCATAAACTTGAACGCTTGAAAGACTGCGAAAGCATATGATATACATCAGTCACTTTTGATGGGTAGAAAGCGTACGGTGCTCGGCAGTTGGGTACATGAATCCATGATATTCTACAGGATGGTCGGAGAAGCTTGTAAACCTAGTGATGTGGGGTGAAGCGGCCAAGTATAAGTGGTGAAAACAGAGTCGCTAATGACAGTTCGCTGACTCGAAGTATGGTTTATCAGAATCATAGAAGTAGATTGGTTCCTCCACACCTGCAGTAGTTGGGTGGCTTCCGGCCTGTGCCTGCACCGGCCGTGGAATTTCGACATTACTGTAAGGAGGAAATATGACAAGTATGTTCTGAATGAAAGAGGCCATGGTTATTATTCGGAGCACAGCACTCCGTCTGCGGCGAAGTGGTGTGGTGTCAATCACGTGCGCGGATCTAGATAAGTAGATCGCTGGATTGGGTCGGCAACAGCCTTGCCGTATGGGCAGTTCAGCTTGCTTGCAGCGACCGTGGTAGGATGTCGTCTTTTCTTCCTGGAATCAACTGGCACCCTCCTTATTCGGAAACGGAGCGCCATAAATCAATACCGGGAAAAGGGAGGCGCAGGGCTATCAGCGATCCGACGCCGATGGACGTCGACAGCGAGGAAGGGTGTCAATCCAGGTGTACATTATGCAATGGTGATCCTCCTTCCACCTCACGGCCCATACGGTGACCTGACATTGACGTATTTAACGCAAAAGATGTAATTTCCAGGTCGTATCCAGATACCTCCCCTATATATTTCTACCATCGTGGCAAACCTTTTTTCGGGTGCGCATTTACTTCGCCCCTAGGTTTGTAAGAAACTTCGTCTTACTTATGTCTTTTGACCACTGGCAGGTTTACTAATTTCTCTCTGCACTCGGTGGAGTATGACGGAAAGATATATGCCACCGCCGAACACCGTGCGTGGGGAGGTCACCCCTGTGATGTTTATCGATGACGACACATCACGCAGTCTTTCAAGCGTTCAAGTTCATGATCACCGCCCCAGCGTTAGCAGAACGCATACGAACACAGCCCAGCGCACGTGCTGCGCGCTCAGAAGCAGGATTTCAACGTGCCCACCAGCGATCAGACTGGTTTGAAGTCAACGTCGAGGCGATGGACGTGGTTCTCCAAGCAAAGTTCATGCAACACGAGGATTTGCGACTGAAGCTTCTCGAAACGGGTAATCGAGAGCTTATTGAAGATAGTCCTGTGAGCCATTCCGTGCTTTCTCGGTACGATTCCCGGTGGACTGAATAGACGAGCAGGACGACATGTTTTGGGGGATCGGAAAGGACGGTCAAGGGCTTAATGAGCTTGGGAAAGCATTGATGCGTCTGCGAGAGCGACTTCGAGAGTCTCTGCGTGGTCCTCCCGGATTCCAGCTTCCCTCGGCGCCGATCCGACATCCGGTTCCTGTCTCTGGCGAAAACGTGATGCGTGTATAGCATAGTAATGCCACGACCAGTAATCTCGCCGCCCTGACATCAGCCCCGAACAGACTATATGTACCACCTATGTGTAATATTCATGATCAACTCGTTTAGCATGCCCAAGGCTACTCTCAGTTGGAGAGTCACACCCAGAATCTACGCTTCGTCGAGGCTTAAGTACAAAACCCGACTCCTGCTCGACCTATTTCACATGAATCAAAGCGTGAGACTGATCCGAATGTGAACGTAAATGCAGACAAGGTTCGGGGACGTCTGTAAGGTACGAGATCTCGGAGATGCCATGTCATCTTGCCGATGTGGGAGGATCATTTGGGTATTGGCACCTTATGTTTCACTGGCATGGCAGCGCGTGTACTATCTGTGATCCCTTCATATGCAAGGATCAGGGCCTAGCTAGCAACGAATCAGAGGGAAGGAACTACAAGCGGCTGCGATGTCACAACGGACTATGAAGTCGAGCGTGTAACCTCTCGAGACGTAGATTGGACATGGGGTCGCCAGGCATCGTAATGGGTAGTACGTCTAGTCAACAATCAGGTCACGATGGTACACCCCCGCATAGTTGACCAGCTCCCTCGAAGCATGGGCTGACACATCATGGTTATCCATTTCGAAGGAGAGACAGCTTAGGCGCCATGTTACGCCTGGCATTCTTGCAATTTGTAAGGCAACGGCAAGACGCGGACTTCCGACTGGCCGCATTTCTCTGGCAGTTTGTTGAATTAAAACGGTCACCAGAGAGGACCATGAAATGGTAGTAAGGTATGGCATAGTTTCCAGAGCACCTGGTGTTGCGATGTGCTTTCGTGTCCCGCGTATGGATGGGTAGAGCCTGAGTCGTTCGATTGAATCTGAGATCCAACAATCCGTGTTGTTAATAAGCGTGAGAGAGAACCGTCTTAATCGGGCCCTTCACGCGTATTTTCTCGGAGTGGGTCAACGCGGACCTCGGGAAAATCGGGCCAAAAACAGGCTAGGAGGACAGCTATGGTTTCAAACCTGTAATAAAGTGAGTTTGGGCCAATACCAGTTCTCGTGGTAGCTTGAGTAATCAGTTACTCGGACGGACCGGGTAGATCCGGGATGAGGTATATCAATCATCGACTCGTCCCGTCACGGTCGGATACAGACACTCCCTTTCTCCTCCTCCAATCCTCAATCAACCACCATCACCCCTCGTTAAACATGACCACCTCCCTCGACCAGCTCAAGCAGACCGGGACGGTCGTCGTCTCGGACTCGGGTGACTTTGAAAGTGCGCCTCGACCCTTTTCGGAGTCCTCCACCCACTAAAACTTGCGCGAAACAGCCATCGATGTTTACAAACCCCAGGCAAGCTCATAGTGACCGGAGTTATCGAATCTTAGTTGGGGCTTATACAGCCATCAGGACGCGACCACAAATCCGTCGTTGTTGCTTGCTGCAGCGAACAAACCCGCATATGCCCGCCTGATCGACGTCGCAATCGCGTACGGCAGGCAGAAGGGTAGAACCATCGACGAACAGGTGGACGCCGCAACCGACCGTCTGGTGAATCCACCAATAGTGCGACAATCCCCCGAGGTATTCCTGCTAACTTGGGCACGATCGTAGCTCGTCGAATTCGGCAAAGAGATCCTTTCCATCATCCCCGGCCGCGTCTCGACGGAAGTCGACGCCCGTCTCTCCTTTGACAAGGAGGGGACCAAGGCCAAGGCTAGGCAGCTTATCGCGCTTTACGAGTCCCTCGGAATCAAGAAAGAACGTGTGCTCATCAAGATCGCATCGACCTGGGAAGGTATCCAGGCTGCGCGCGAGCTCGAGCGCGACGAGGGCATTCACTGCAACCTCACCCTCCTCTTTGGCTTCGCCCAGGCCGTTGCATGCGCGGAGGCTGGCGTGACGCTGATTTCGCCGTTCGTCGGTCGAGTGCGTCATCCCCCTCTTACGTCTCCGTCATCTTACGTAACCTGATCGTCGCCATCTCCAGATCCTCGACTGGTACAAGAAGGCGACCGGGAAGACCTACGAAGGTGACGACGACCCGGGTGTCCAGTCGGTCAGGCGTATCTTCAATTACTACAAGCAATATGGCTACAACACCATCGTCATGGGCGCATCCTTCCGTAACGTCCGTTGTCATTTCACACAGCCCCATTCTCCACAACGCGAATTGTGACTGATATCTCCACGCATCTCCTTTAGGTTGGCGAGATCAAGGCACTCGCGGGCGTGGACTTCCTCACCATCGCGCCTGCGCTCCTCGAGGAGCTGAGGAACAGCACCAATCCCGTCCCCAAGAAGCTCAACGCACAAACCGCCGCACAGGCCGAGCCAATTAAGAAAGTTTCCTATGTCGACAATGAGGCCGAATTCCGCTGGGAGCTTCTCCAAGACCAGATGGCCTTCGACAAGCTCCATGAAGGTATCAAGAAGTTTGCTGAGGATGGCCAGACCCTCAAGGACGCGCTTCGCAAGAAAATCCAGGCTTAAATTACTCGATATGTTGGTTCGTTGTAATGTTTAGTGTACGAAGAGAGGAGCACCAGGATGTAGTCGTTGTGTCCAAAAAAATGACTAGGGTTGTTGTGTTCTCGTCATGAGATCATCTTCATGCGATCTATCGCAGGGAATCCCAGACTTTCGTGTACTGAGTTGGTTTCGTTTCATTAGACGATGTACCCCGTCAGACTGACGTACATAAATATTGTATCGAACCTCGACTCGCGTAGGTACATGATCTCTGAAAGAAAGATGAAGCAACATTAAGTTGTGGTAGTTGGCGCATGTGTACGCTGGTAGACATCTCTCCACTGCTCAAAGCCCTTGAATGGCACCTCACCGCACAAGTTGCGCGTGATACTATGTGCTTCGTCGAGCAACTATATAAATCGATCGTGATTAACAGCCCTTTTAATCCTGGAGGGAAAAACAATTCCGCGTACCTCTGCAATTTGAAATACGCTGATTGCGGACGTCGCATAGAACAAGTAATTCGGCGATCGCAGTTCTCGTATGTGGTCAATGCCGGTGCTCGGCGTCGTACCATAAGCCGCGACGTCGTGGTAAAGTAATCGGTCGAGCAAGCTTTGTGGGAGAACCACGTGCATGGGCTCTCCGGTGCGGAGCGACTGGGCCACGAGCGAGAACACAGAGAGCACATCGGAGATCTGGAGGGCAAAGTCAATCCATCGATGGGTGTACAGACATGGAGTCATTCAAAGAGATACAGACAAAGTTCGGGTTGAGGACTTTGGTGTGATGCAGGAAATCCGTTCGCCATTCGTCGTCGAGCTCCGCGAGAGAACTTGCGAGCTGTTTCGGAAATCAACAAAGGTACGCAGCTCCCAAACGGGGTCATGACTGACCTGCGCTAACGCGGAGATCATCTCTTGCTGCACGTCAACTAGCCTGTCGTATTCCGCGTAGGGCCAATGGCCGCGCACATTCCCTTCCCATCTCGCCAATCTGGCCGTGTCTTTCAAGTTAAGAACCTGTAGCGCAACAGCACCCAGGTCCCTGCGGAATGAGCTGGCCCGTGGTGACTGACCAGACTTCAGCTCTTTGGAAGTAGGGGTATTTGTAATCCAGGCGGATATCAGCGACGCATATATGTGGGACAGCGAGTTAAAGGTCTTTCCGCAGCCGAGTCGCACTGCCTTGCGAGCAGATTTGGGGGGTAAAAGCATCAAAATAAATGACGCCGCAGAGCCTGTCTTTGTGTTGGTGGCAATAATGCGAAAAAAGTTGCTGACGACACACCAATCATGACGAGCGTCCAGCGCCTCCAGGCGACAGGCCAGCCGATTCCAACGTTGGAAATGAGTGGGAGATGGCCGTCAATCCAGGAGTATCCTACGATGAGAACGATGGTGGCCTAGAGGATGGTTGGGATTCAGATGTTTAAGAACAAAAGATAACAGCGTACCTCCATGAGAATGACACCCTGGAGATATTGCTGGGGCGCGAAAAGCCTGATGAACATAAGAGGCACAAGGAAGACACCGAAGCTTGCTGCCGTCCCGTACGCATTGCCATTTGAGTGGGCATTCCCTAAATGGGTAGCATCTGAGCGGAGGGAGAGTTGAGAAGTGGAAAGAGCACCCACCAATATACCAAACTAGCAACCCAATGATGAGACCAATAAATGTCCCAGTAAGCCGGATGACGTAGCTGTGCCGTTCAATACTAGTCAATAAGGGGAAAAAGTGAAAAAGTGATCTACCGACTTATACAACTGGTCGCCGGCATATATCGTCAACGTCGTCTGAGCCATGATAAGTGCCCTGCGACACCATGCTCAGCCCTGCGGAGAATACGGTCTGATATTGTCTTACCACATCCCTTTTTGTACATAATAAAAGTCTACCAAGTGCATGTCACTAACTTGGACGAACAAGCGCATTGGGGATCACCTACGCGCAGTCGTACTGACAACCGCTGGTATCCAAAGGACAACGGAAATGAACACATATCTGAAAATAAACTGGGCAGCCATCGTTGAGCTCTTGATGATTAGATTCGTAAGGTGGGTCTACCAGAGCCTCCGGTGTTTTGGTCCAGTGATAAATGGCATGTACGCCACTCATAATCCTTTGCAAGAAATTCGTCGGTGGTCGGCTATCGGGATCACGCCCTAGAAAAAAAAGTTGAATGAATACTCGCAAAAGCCTTTGACCGATACTGACGATATTTCCCTTCTCTTTCCGGGTCTATCTCCTTTACCTCTTCAGTTTCACCATAAGCACGCAAATCGCCTTCGGTACTCTTCTCTATGAAAAACGCATGCGCGAGCTGGCGCAAGCCCTTCGGAGCCCACAACCTATTCGTTCGGCGCTTGCTAGTTGTTTCCCGCACAGTCTCCGCGACTGTTAGAATAGCCTCGGAGACGACAATGATCGATGCGCTGAAAACATAGCACACGTACAGACCCCGCAGTGGGGCATCGGCAGCACTCAGGTGCGGCTCAAACGGCTCCAGGAGACGCAGACGTCCAGTCGCCTTGAATTCAGATAGCGCACTTCGGAGGCTCTCGACAGCAGAGTCCAATTTGTTCTCCTGGTCAGTGAGTGCATCTGCAGTGCTGTACCAGCTCCAGCGAGTGGTGTTCACAAAGTTGAGAGTGCCGCTAACTGCGGTAAGTGCATTAGATGCGGCAGAACGAAGTTCAGATGTCGCGTCGCGAAGTAACGGCAAGAGATCCACGAGGCGCAGAGAGTTCTGACGTTCACCCGCCTCGTTGCGCTTATACATCTGTTGCACAAGGAATGAATCTGTCAATCCCGTGCTCTGTGAAGCCTTCTCGACAGACTCTGAGTCCGGCACGGTGGAACTGAATGGATTGCGACTGATGTACTTCACGAAGTTCATAAGGCCATCTAGAAAAATGAGGATCCGTAATAAAGGGGGGGAAATGTTACTTACTCATGCGAGAGATAATAACAAACAATGGCTCTTCAAGTTGCCTTGCATCGTCACCATTCCAGCGGCCCCAGCTAAACTCTGCATTTATGAATTTGCCTTGCTGCGTCACTTTAGATGGACCTCAGTTGAGCCTAATCAATGGCGCATAGGTCGACGAAAAACATACATCCTTGATGGATCGTGAACATCGAAACTCTGGTGGCACGCAACTGCAAGGCCTTTGGGCTCCCAGGGGTAATTGACCCTGGTGCTGCAGTGAGTAGATCTTCTTGTGCGTCAAGTAGGACTTTCATCTGTCCGAGAAGTAGTGTGATGGTTCCTAAGAATGCATGGTGGGCTGTTTGAGGGAAAACGCAAATGGTGACGACGATTGCTATCGCCGTATATATCGAAATAGGGATAAGCAAGCCATTGAGGAGAGTGAATTGGGTAAAGGGAAAAAGAGGGCCAATGGCCTTCAGAAGAGTTAGAAAATCGACAAGGGTTGTGACGGCGACGTACACAGAATATGTCAATTGCAATGGTTCCAAAAACGCTCATAAAAACGAGGGGCTTGTAGTAGGCACGGATGACACCGAAGAGAAAGGTGCCAATCACGAGGAAGACGCCGAAGACGGCTGACGATCTGGCATAGGTGAGTATGTATATCAAACTTTCAGATGGATGATTGACCGAATGTCAAGAAATTGCCCTTGGAATATCTCCAACCTAAATACTTGATCCGGGTTTGCAGAACCAGCGGCGCTTCACGTGACAAGGTCAGCTCGTGTCCTGTCGCAGTATAGCATGACATAAACATACGTTTCTTTTGCACGTTGGAGTGATGACTTGAGGAAGACTTGATCACGGGCAGCTACAGCAGCTCTCATACCCGCCGCACCAATGCCCCATCCCAGTAAGACACCAATTATTAACGTCGATATGATCTAGATTATGTCGTCAAAGAGGGCATTGAGGAGGTAGGGCCACACCTACGTAGAGGAAGAATTGTACGGGAAATGAAGGCGGCAAGAAGATGGCTGCAAGAGCGGCAAAGAATGCCCTTAAAACGTTGAGTGGGTCAACATTCAATCCAATCACCGGAAATGATTCGCGGAAAGCGGAAAGGAAGAACTATAGCACTGGGCAGTTGTGAATCCAGTGACAGAGTGGGGGGAGGCAAGACTCCTTCCCGATGATAGTGTGAGGGGAGAGTCGAAAGATAGTACGAAGAGTATGATGACCGTCGATAAGAACGTGAAGATTGTCCATAAATCACTCCAGAGAGAACATGAGACGCACGCATTCCCCATTGTCTTTAAGGTCTTGTTCGGTAGTATGAGAATAAATGCTACCCAACAGGCCAACCAACACCGCAAGAGCACCTTACGGCTCTGAGTTGAACGAATGTTTGTGGCGATCCATGAAGGAAAGTGATCAAGAAATCGTTTTTCGGGTTGGGGGGGAGCTGTCGGTAGAGATGCAGCCTGTAAGGAAGTTGGGGATCTCTGTGCTTCAGGAGAGGGAGATTTTGGGTTGGACGACATGAAAAGAGACGTCGTGGTTGTTTCTTACCTTAGATGGACGCGAATTTATATCCTGTCACCACTCGAATGTTTGAATACGTATCGGGTTTGCTTCTCGCCTCACTTTTCCCACTGAACCGACTTCCACAAGTGATGGGCATACTTCTTACAGTATATATAGGCGATGGGATGCCTTTTCAGTGAGACCCAGTCATCTGAAAATACATGTAGCAAAGCGAACGGCTCTGCTGGGATGGGAAAGACGAACCGAGATAAGGAAGCCTATGTCTGAGTCTGATTGATCCATGGATCCATGAGGCCTGGTCACGAGTTGCTCTGGCGACATGCTCACGTGGCGAGCCGAGCTGAATTCACAAACCAAACCAAAGTTGCAAACTTCGTTCGTCTACTGACACAGGTCTATGCCATCTCTCTAATGCAAGAAGGGAACTGAACGTGAACGAAAGGTACTCCAATTCAGTAGGCCGCAGGAAACAAGACTAAGTCCGAGAGTCATACGATTGCCGGGACACGTATCCGCGGCAGCGATGAAACACAGAAAGGAGTTTAGCTCACTCATACCGGACATAAGATTGGCTCGCGCTAACTTTAAACCTACAACACCAATCAGACGTCCCGCCACATAAGAAGTCCGCCAGGATTTGTGACCGGTTGTGAGCCTTGGCCTCTTTGTTGAGCAGGATACCTTCGAAACAAGTCAAGACAATGACATTGGAAGATCGAACAGGACCATAAACCACCATCGCTACGTTAGCCAGGGTATCCAGGACTATCAAGGAATGACTCGGACTCAGGTCATCGACGTAGGCTCAGCCACGGGGACACCATGGTTGCAGTAGGTATCCCAGTAACTTTGACGTGCGGTGTTCTCAGTAGTAAACTTACATCCTGCCGCTGGGCATATCGCTGCCAGAGAGTGTACAGAAGAACTGGCTACTGATTTCTCAGACCTGTTTGGTTGTCTGCGTCTCCTCGTTCTCCAGGGCTTGGAGGACAGTGAAATCCATGCCCAGTAAACACTAAAACCCCCACCATGTACAAATCACACAATGATGGCTTTGACCCACCAGAGGTCCGGTCCAATTGATATGACGCACACGTTTAATACACAAGCTCGAGTAATGCGGAGGATAACATAAAGGCAGCTTCGCAGTCTGAACGGCTACTAGTGCGCAGTGCTGGTATATGGCATGAGGTGATTCATAGGTGCTGTGTCCTGTGGTTATTGGGAATAACTATCTAGGACACGCTGTTGCGGCAAGGGCAGACGAAGCCCGGCGCCCGATGGTGGGTACCCACGGGTACGCAATTATGTCCCGGGGCGCTTCGGTACATTCATGTGAACCCGAGGCCTGTATAACGCAAACAATGAACCAGACGGGGATTTCTGGGTCTCAGAGTGAGTTAGCGTAGACATATCGACAGTGAAACTATGGTATAATTTGAAAATTGAGGGATTGAAAAGAAAGAGAGCGAAGGACTGCTTACCATGACGGCATGCCGGCTCTAGATCCATCGATTTTCCCATGACAGGAAGGAACAACGGGTGGGAGCGGAGGCAATCTATAAAACGGAATCCCGTCAGCTCGCTTTCCTCACTCTCCCTGTACACTACGGACCACCCGTTAGACGTTGTGTCAGGATGTCCAAGCCTGAGTACTCCTCGTCTCGACCAAGCACTTCCGGCACGACAACTGGCGAGAAGCCGCCAAATCCCAAGGTCTCTCGCACCCCGGAGTCCGTGCGGGCCGTCTGGGACTTCATACGCCCTCAACCATGGGTGATCAACAACATCCGCCAGAGGAAGTCACAAATGCTTCTCTTCCGGTCATGGCTCGCAGCATGTGCTATACTGATCCTTCTGTTGGGAACCCATTCCCTCAAGACCATCGGGAATCTGTGCGTGCGATATACTTTCTCAGTGCGAGCACATTGTGCTGATGGAGTCAACACATCTGTAGTGCTTATTTCGGGTTGCTTTTCTCCCTCTTCATCCCTCCTGGTTATCCGGTGCAAATGTACATATTCGTATGTGCCATCTCTCAAGATATTACAGCCTCTTTTCAACAGTCTTGCTATTACAGGTTGTCGTTCAATCGCTGATGGGACTCCTGGTCGGTTGGGGCATCGGGTCAGCCGGAATGAAGGCAGCTCTCGCTGTGCGGTCTCAGCTTATTGTCGAGTCGACCTTGGAACAGGCTGCCAATAGGTCAGTCGGTTCACACATCGCGTCGTCATCCTTCTCTATCTGACCACAACCCAGCTTTCAAGGCACCGTAAATCCAGATCAGCTCTATAGAATCGTGGTTTTTCAAGGCGACTTCCTGGACGCTAGGTCAGTTGATGATTGCAATTGCGTGCCATATGCTTTCTGAACTCTCTCCAGGTCCTCGGTCATGTTTGGAGTGTTCTTGGGCGTCGGGGTCGTCATATTCGCCTTAGTTCGCGCATATAGCGCGCCGTTCCTCTTCTTCTCCATCTTTGGAACCATTGCCATCGATATTTTCTGCGTATGTGGCCATTTTTGGTTCTATAGATGTTCGACTCATTTTCTATCATCAGGCTGTCGGTCCCCTCTACCCCTTTGCAAATTACAAGATACTCAACAGCATCCTTATCGCCGCGTCCAGCTATTGCGCTATCGCGCTCATTTGTTGCTTTGTTATCTATCCCGAGACCGTCAACCATGCCTATCTTGGCCTGATATCAATGGTACTTTCGAAGGTCAAAGCAATGCTCGTGGCACAAGAGGATTTGCTATGCATTCGACCTGGTGACTTCAGCATAGGATGTCCGAAGTTGAAGGCGCTAATTGCGACACGCGTTGCCGTTATGGCGATGTATCAGAATTGTAACTATCCATCTTATCACCTTATTGGACTGCTGTTCACGCAATGACTCTCTAGTGAGAGCATTGACGCTCCACCTTCAAAGTGAATTCAGCGTCGGCCGGTGGAGTGGCGATGACGCGCTCGGTCTTGCGGGCCCACTTCTCGCAGTTGTCGCGCGAATTAGTACGCCTTATTACGCCCCCGTGACCCGTCTCTCTAATATTTGTGCAGATGGGCTGTTAAGTTTCGCCAAGCACCTCCGCGAGTTACCTTCCTCACCGGAAGCGTTTTCTTACGTACCCGCACCTGAGACCGTTTCCTCCGATACGCACCTTCTTCACCACGTATTCTACCCGGACATAACTCGCGAATCCGCCCTGAAAGTCACACTTACCGAGGTTCTCCCGCGCATTCGCGATGGAACGGCTGACCTCCGGGCTGCCACTATAGAGGGAGTGGTCGCCGTCCAGGAGCTACTTACCGCCGTCAACAACGACCGGCTCCTTTCGCGCTCCGGACCAATTGCCCCACTAGAGGAACGTATCGATGCAGCCAGTGACAAGCTCCGCAAGGCTCTGGACAGTTTCAAGGAGCGCGGTGCTGACGTCGCGCTTGGCGCTTATGGGACCAAACCCCGGGCCGACATGCCTCTCAGAAGTCTCTACCTTGGCTATGTGTTCTGTTCAACGACGGTGGTTATTGGGGAGGTGGTGCTCTCGCTCGTTCAAGTGGTTGCAGAGACAAGTGCGCGACGTCGAAAGGTTCGCCTATGGGGTCCTTCAAGTTTGCGGCACGTGGTGAAAGCGCTGCTCAAAGGGCGCCGAAGCAGCGAAGAACAAGGTTTTGGTGAGGAAGAGAAGACCGAGACGTGTTTAGATGAAGATGACCTCATGGAAGAAGAACGTCGTGAGGACCCCATCTGACTGCCAACTGTGATTGCTGCTGAGTAGTGTGGCCCCAATGGTAGGTTTGGATCCAGATAGCCATCCGCCAACAAACGTGTTCCAGAGATTTATGAATCTATTGCACTATTTAATACGATGGACGAAGACAGCTGAAGCACTGGTGCGTCCCATAATCTCCTCATTCCCCGTATAGACAATGACACGATGCGTGTTAGTTCGTCTTCCGATATGTGCTTCTCAGCATTCTGCTCTGGCTCCCCGCAGTCTTCAAGAGTAGCGCTCGTATGTGACGTTTAGTCAGTCTCCTGTTCCTTGATTGACAGACGGTAGATTTCTATTATATCAACAAGGGCATTTGGTAAGTTACGGTCGTTGGGTTCACCCTTACCTATTCACTGAGAGTATGTCAGGGCTCTGATCATGGCCCAGACCATCTTGACGGTCTACGCAGGTGACCAGATATACAAGTGGGTAGCTCCTGGTCTCTAGGTTTCGCTTCCTTACCTCCTGGACCTAGCTATTTGATCCGACTTGTGGGCACATTCCTGGGACTCATAGTGGCCTTACTTATCTGGTATATTGGTGGGCATAATACATCCCTCTTTCGCATGGTGTTATTCATCCAATGATTTAGGGAATGGTAACGGAAACGGTACTCCATATGGCCTCGCAGCCAGCTACGCGGTGTTCATACTCCCTGTCATGTTCGTGAGGCTGTTCGCACCGCCGAAGTATTTAACGGGTGTGATCCTAGGCACTGTTCGTATTTGATATCGCTCATTCCGTGCCTCACTCACGGCGTTCTAGGCTACAGTGACGCTCATTATAGGGTTTTCATGGATCGATGGCCACTTACCAGTGATTTCCAATCCCGGTATAGGATGGAGTACTGCGTGGCGTCGATGGACTCTCGTTATTATTGGTATGCTACTCTGCCCTGTCCTCATACTCCTTGTTGATCAAGGACTACAGGGTGTGCCGCTTCCTTTGTCATCATGATGCTCCCACCAAAGTCCGGACGCAAAGCCGTGCGTATGCGCGCAGCCTCTACAATTGATGCCCTTGGCCATGTCTACACCTCCTTGATGTCTGCGTGGATCACAGAGGGCGACACGAGGAAGAGTGATTCGTTGCCGCACTGGGTCAAAGACTTTAGAGCAAGGCTTACCGCCATCTCGTTCAGAGTGCAGGCAGGAAAGGAGCAAATGACGCTAGCATCCTGGGAAGGGGGCATCCGTGGGCGCTGGCCGCTGGAGGAGTATGCCAAACTGACGGAGGTCCAAGAGGAGATGATTGCGGTACTAGCTCAGGTGTGTGACGTGAAACAGGCGTAAGATTACGCCGTGACACTGATCGTGTATGCCCCGCCTGCAGCTGGGCGGAGCACTTTGGAAGCTCGATACCCAGTGGCGACTATCCCTCTTACATCACACAAGAGTGGTCGACCCTAATTTCGTATGTTGTTCTCCATCCACGCCCCTTCGTAAGGCTGATATCCTTTCGAGATTACCGACATTGTGTCCGTTTTCTCGTCGGTGTCGCAGTCTCTGCAGACGGGCGAACCCATGCACACTGTGCTTCCCCAGACGTTATTGGACCGCCTACTCCTCCACCATCAGGTTGGGGAGTTATCGACTCCTGATCTTGACCGCCGCAGCATAATTGGCCCGGATGAGATGCAGTCGATCGACCATATGTTCTACACGTCAGCGGTCGTTGCCGTTTACCAACTGATGCAGGTGCGCATCCGAGGAGAATCTATCATGACGTCAATGTTTAACGGTGCTGTTTGCAGTGCCTGGACGAACTTCATGCGATCACTCGTCGACTTTGCGGGGAGGTTCATGTCCGCGGGTTCGAGAGATGGTTGCACCAACACAAGTCACGACGGTCTACTTTGCAGACCTCCCTCTCGCGAACGGTTACCACTGTTGAGCGGGAACCCCTGATTTCGAGTGAAAAGATTGACGAAGAACAAGTTTAGGGCCCCTCGTCTCTCCTGTTCTCACGATTTGATATGCAACGATTTGTTCTGGCAACGTTATCGAAGGTGGATCGGAGCGTGTTATATTACGTTGATTCTGTGGACTGTACTTTGTTCGATTCATTGGATGTACTATGGTATTACTTGGCGCCCAATCCATCATAAAAAATAGACGCACACTTCAAGCGAGTGTTACTACATTCCACTCTGAGCTACGTCGAAACGAACAACGTCCCAGCAACTACGCCTACTCCGCGGCGAGAATATTTCGCCATTGCTGTCCGCCGACCTCTCCAAGTACGCGCTCGACTTCGACCTGCTCCAGATTAAGCATAACGCGCCGCGCGCCACGAGCCTCGGAGAGCACCACGCGCGCGGCGAGCAGGGCGTCGAGGACGCCTTCGAGCTCACGCCGCACGGGGACGCTATCTGCAAACACGCCAGAATACAGGGCGTGCTGGTGGCTCACGTCCGCCCAGGGGATCTCGCTGACGCCGGCGCGACGCACGCATCTGAGCAGCGCGGCGAGCAGGATCCGCTCGTGCAGCGAGAGCGAGCGCAGGAAAGCGCTCGTCGGCGAGTTTTGTAGGTTCCGGATGACGTCCTTCACGTCGTCGGTTCGCGCCACGCGCCTGTGTTGTTGTACGAGTTCTACGGTCCGTCTTTTGTTTTGCTTTGTGAGTCGTTTTTTGAGAAATGCGGTATGCCGATGGGAAGGGGACGCACCGGCAAATGTCGAGCACACGTCGTGCATCACCGGAAATGCTCGATACCTTCATGGCCGCAAACTTGACAGCGTCCTTGGAGAGCACTTCAGTACTCTCTCCGAGCCGGGCATGAAGGATCTTCTCTAACTGAGCTGTCGTGTACGGTTGGAAGTTGATTCGAACCATGCCTGTTGGCACCCATCAGCACTCTCACGGAAAGAGAAAGATAGTAACTTACCGAGCCGAGAACGAACGCGGCCAGACATGACGCGCTCCGGAAGGTCCATAGTGTTGGCCACAGCAAGTACAACTAACTTTGCGCCAGCGAGCGTTGGCCAGTTGAAGAAGTTGTATACCACGTCTTGCTTGGCCGTCATCAACTGGTCTAGCTCATCCATAAGTACGACACTGGATTTGTACTCAGTCAACAAAAGCCCATTCCGTTTGTCAAACTGACTGACCAAGCATGACCACTAGGTCCGACACGCCGAGGCGACCCGAAGTGACGTGTCAAGTGTTTCAGGGCCGCCTTTGCGCTGAGGCGAAGGTGCCCATCGGTCGCAGTATCATGTCCTGAGATTGCCTCCCACAGGAGTCCATATGCCGCACTTGGTTCAGGGATCCGCAGCCCATTTATCTCGACGTATGTGAAAGGGTTTGTCTCCTATTCGAGACAAGCGTCAGATGGACTATTCTTGTCAAAATAACAAGCAACCTTACGTTCTGTTCCGCCATGCGTTTCAACTCTCTCACCACGGCGTGCACGGTCGCCGTTTTGCCCGTTCCTGGAACCCCCGAGATGTCTATGTGGTGATTGGTTTACCACTTGATCGTCGACACGACAAGGACGTTGAATAGCTTACAGATGCATCCACCGCTACCTTCCTCAATTAATTCTTCAACTGCGCGCATGACCCGCGCATATTCCTCGGTACGACAAGGCAAGGAATCGGGCCGCGCACCAACATGGAGGGCATGCATCGCGCGCAACCAAGGATCCTTCTCCTTCGACGCCTCGCCGAGAGGAAGTGCGCCAGCCATTTCTGGAGGCGGGGCCCGTAAGGTTGGTCGACGTGCGCGGGCGCGAAGAGCACGCTTTGAGTGCGGTGTCGGAGCGGCTAAAGCAGGCGCCACGCGTTTGCGTCGCGGTGTTGAGGCCACGGATGTAGGTCGTTTGCGTTTCTTTGATGGTGTCTGGGGAATCCCAGTAGAGTCGGCATCGTCGGGAAGTAAGGAAATGTCCACGCTGGAAGGTTCGGTCGCTGGTTCGTCCTTGTACTCCCCATCGCTGCTGGTACCAGAACCAGAGTCAGCGTCTTCCTTGACTCGTCCCGGTGACTTCATCCCACGTTTTTTCAGGACGGGCTTAACCGCGACCACCCACGGATCACCAGAACCCCATTCTACATTATCTCCTTCAGCACGTTCGAGAGACCGTTGCCGGTGAGCAACCCAGTCGACTTTATAGTACAACCCGCGCCGAGAATCCACCGCATTGACGCAGAGGAAACTGTTGTCGGTGGCTGAGGGGGGAGCCTTATATCGCGATGGAGTAGGCTTTTGAGAATTTGTTAAGGATGACGAAACGTCACAATGGGTAAGGATGGCAGAGGTGTCGACGACAGAGGTGGAATCAAGGGAGAAATAAATCTCGTTCTGGTGTATCATTGGTTAGCATACAAGTATGGAAAGGGGACAACCAGAGGGCGTACCTCTAGGTGCTCCCTGTTCACGCGGGATCGTGCGAGCTCAGCCGGACGGAGGAACCAATGTATCTTTGCAAACATCTGAGTATCTGTCACTGGCCTAGAGACTTCCCACAGGGCAATAATAACGCCGACACTTGGCCTTCGAACATTTGTTGCAAGAAGTACAGTGTCCCCGGTAGAAAACTTCATGGATGCCACCTTGCTGCCCTTCTCAGTTGTACGCGAAGGACGTATAAAGTAGGGGTAGAATGTTGTAGAGGCATCTTCGATAGATTCCTCATCGTCAATTAGGTCAGTAGAGACGGTGTCGCGAGTATAGAGTGGAGGGGATGCCCATTTGTCTTGGCGTGGTTTCGGGTGGGAAGAGGGACTACCAGCAGTGAAGACTATGGGGTGATGGCGCTTTGAACGTCTAGGTGTCTGAGGTGTTGTCACTGTCATTTGATCTGTGTTTTGAAACCCTCACTTGCCCTCTGCACTGCTTGTCGCGACCGTGTCCGTGTCGCGTCGCCGTGTCGCGTCGCACAACGCGTCTGTCCATTGTCATGTGACTTGGCGCCTGATGACTCTTGATGATCTTTTTTTTTTTTTGAATTAATTTTTAAAGTCCTGAGCCTAAGGCTATCAGACTAGCTACGAGAGAATATATACATGCGCAGGGGCCGAAGCCCCCCGAAACACCTTATCATAGCAAGCTGTTGTATGTGTACAATACACGCGAGAAAGAGCTACATCTACCAGGCAAAACATAAATCCTGGACCAGCCTTATCAGCTAATCTACAGGACCACAAAAGGATCCCCCGCAGGCTTCCGGCCCACTACCGCAACTAATCCTCCGACTCGCCAGTTACCAAAGGCGCGGCATGATAGTATGAGTGACAGGGGTAGGGGGGGGAGTGAATGAAGGGCATGAGGTGTGCATGGGGTTCCACACCCATGCTTCTTCGCATGCCGGCCTCACCCCCCCAAGCGCCTTTGGATCAGCCAAGGCTTCACCGTGCAATGTGACATTGTGCTCCCTGAGGAGGGCCCAAACCCAGTCGGTCATCCCAGTTCACTGCGCCGTGGCGCTCCCTGAGAATCGCTCTGAGGCACAAAGGGCCCGAAACCCTTAGCAACGCCAAGAAGCAGCCGAAGCCGCTCATCCTCCGAGGAGGGAAGCCCCGAGGGGCAGATGCTGCTCTACGCAGCAATCGACCCCAGCCCAGAGGCCGAGTGTCGAGGGGGCAGACTAGTCGTGGTCGGTCTGCTAGCGACGATGTCGAAGTCAGTGGGGTAGGCGGTGTCGACGACCTTTCGGTCTGGCCCAAGGGCTTGCAGTTCTTCACCACTGACGACGTGCCAGTGCCCGTGACGACGACGGGTGGTACCAGGTAGCTCTCTCGGCTGGTCCAGGAGGGGGGGAGGGCGAATTGAAGATGCCACCCAAGGGGAGGTGATGGTGGTTGCGAAACAAGGAGAGCTGCTCTCGATGATCCTATTTGATCTGCACATTCACACAACTCTCTCGGCTAGTCGATTGCGCAGAAATATTCTACAATGTTCTTCACTTCACACACCACACCTGGATTGCGGGCGCGTGCGAGTCGGTGCACAACGCCGTTTGCGACATGATCAGGGAGGTGCCGTCGTTGAGACCGATACGTTCTCCTTTCGTAATCATGACCAGCAACCCCTCGGGCGCGGTCGCTTGAGTCCGACGGTTCCCCCGATGGAGGAGGAACTGGACTACGGCGCTCCGCTGCTTCTCGGAAGCAGGGGGGACGACGTCACTCCAAGGTGCCTTACCAGTTCACGCCTCGCGGGCCTCTGTTCAAGTTTGAGCGCGGCTGGAGCCAGAGCAACCAAAACTCTGCGGCAGCGTTCCCCTTCACCTGGGCGGTGACTCGCGTTGTACCATCAGGTGTGAGTTTACGGCACTCTCTGGACCGGCGGCTTGAGAGCAGAACATGAAGAACCTTCAAGTTGTCGCGCATTTATCTGTCTCGGCTTGGTATGACTGTCAGCATGTGACCGTCTTTGTTGTACAGTTGTACAATTTGTATTTTGTATATTGTGGTAGCGTCCGACAGAGAGGCTTATCCAACGCGTTGGTGGTCTGCTAGTCCACTGGCACCCAGTAGGGTAGAGAACGCTCTCACAACTAGTAAGCCAACTCATGGAAAACAGTCTCAATTATTCTGTCCTACGCACTTTTAAACGTACAAAGACTTATAACCGTGTATCTGTCATATAGACTGCGAGTGAACATTCGTGCCTTGACCTCGAGTCGCGACCAACAGTTGACCGTGACCGAGTTGACACTCTTTGCAATCACGCTAAAACCACAAAGACGATGTCCCCGCACGAGATGCCACTGCCACCCGGTCGCTAGTCCTGTCCTCTGCCCCTTTCAGTGACGTGTTTTAGTGACACTCCTTTTCAGCAATAAAATTAGCCAAGTATTCGACCATTTTCGCGGTTTCTTCGCCAACTGGTCGGATCCATTGCTCTGGAAGAGCGAAGCCATACTTAGGGCAGACTCACTAAGTACCAAGCATTCTCCAAAAATTGGAAACCAAGACTCACGGTACCGGTGTCGCGCAGGTGGGCAGCAAAAGAATACTTGACGCCCATCTTTTTGTACACCCAATCGACTATGTTCCCGGGAGCCCTAGAGAGGTCCATCTGCATAAGCACGGCGCCATGGAAGCCTGAAAATTTCATTGAACTGACCTATATAGCGTCGAACACAGCGCTCCCGTCTGGAATATCAATGGTAACCAACCAGCACTCGAGAGCAGAAAGACGACAAATGGCTTACGGTGAATTGCATGCCATGCGACTTCTTCATTGCAAAGGCGGCCCCGGAAATGGCTTCCATCTGATCCTCGGCATCTTTTGGGCTTCTCTTGCATGAATAAGAAAAAGGCGTGGACACTGCAAATCGTGGATGATGCGTCCGCAACAACGTCATTGTGGGGACGGATTTGTCGATCGAGATATGCACTTACGCATTTGCCCGTAGTTTCGCAAATCCAGGAATGCTTTCAGGCGTGGCAAACGCGAAAAGTAATTTTCCATGTTGTTGACTTCGGGGGCCTGGAAAGGGCGGTCTCCGGGAAACCAGTCTGAGCAGGGGTTATTCGAACCTGGCTTGTTGGCCTTCCACTTGTAACCCTAGCCCCTTGCATCAGATCGCGTCATCGAGTAGGTTGCCAACGAGAGAAACCCCACCCAATTCCTAGGATCGGCCCATTCATGAAAACGTTCGAGAGGTAACTTGAGCTCTGCACGTACCTATTCATGTCAATACCGACGCAACGGGCCTCAGGATCATGTTGCAAGCGATCCTTGTACCTGCCATTCCGTTGTGGGAAGGGGAAAGAATATATATATGGTACAATTAACGCACCAAAATCTGTCATGCTCCCAGGTATATACGTATCCATCTGGGTTAGGGACGGGGACGATGTAAAAGTTCTGTGTCCCTGATCAGCGTTGACGGTGCTTGCTGTCAAAGATTGACACCCTCACATGGCGCTTTAGAAGATGCGCGAGAGAAAACTGCTCGGAAGGGTCGGCCAACAAGGCATGCGCGATATACAACGCGGAAGCAGAGGCAACCCACTGAAAAAAAAATCAGAGTTTGATAACACGAGAAAAGGTTTGGGCGCAAAAACCACTGACCTCTCGAGCGTGCTGGGCGCCAGTGATAAGGAACCCACAACGCGGATCGGCGCCAGCCGGCTTTCCTTTCTTGCCGAGCACGATCTGCGAATTCGAGTCGTGTGACCCGTGGCCGCCACCGCCAAGCGCGTCGGAGCTGATCTCGAGCGCGAACATCTCCCTTCCCTCTCCGCTGTGGCCGAGACGGACGACGGAGACCTGGCGCGGGTACGCGGCCGCGAGATCGCCCACGAAGTTCTCTATCTCCTCGAGTGGGTGATATTGTCCGTGGAAGGTGGCGTTGGAGGGCGATACGACGTCCCAGTGTCCATGGGTGTACGAGGACGCATCACGGTTCCATCTGTCGATGCGGTGGCTAGTTCCCGGGGACAGATGAAAGGGTAAATGACCGAGCTCGGTCTCAGCGATAACGCGGCGGGGGAAGTAGACATCGACGTGAGAATGGCCCGTCTGCCACACGTCCCATTCGCGCAACTTGTAGAAGATGAATGCAAAGACTTGCCCAGCGCGATGATAAGCAGACGCACCCCGGCCCACGAAAGCAACTCCTCTATCTCGTTTTCCGACACGGGGGAGAAGCGGTACAGGATTCCGCTTTCGTCATCGAATGGGGCGGCCCAGGACAAAAGGACGACAGAATATAAAATAAAGGTAAAGGCAATTGACAATGGTGATAGGTGCATGTTGCCTGGGGAATGGGGAATGGTGGGTGAAATCCCCGACCGGCGACCGAGGGATGAGCGCTGGACGGAGCGAATTATATAGGAAATCGACAGGGGGTTTAAGCTGGTTTACGGTTTACGATACGAGATACGTTTACACGCTCAGCTGATGATTCACGCTCATTGCGGACCCCCCGTCCTGAGCTGCCTAACAATGATGGGTGTTTAAAGGCTAAAATACCAATAAATAACATGACCATGGTCCATCTGTCCAACGGACGCGTGACGAGCTCAAAGCAAAGGTGTAAGTCCAAATTTGGTCAATCCCGGTCGCCGGTAATCGCCGAGTGCCAAGTGCCCTTTTCAACCTTGTGTTCATCAAGCTTATCAGCCTCAAGGCCTCACTCAACTCCATATGGTGAGTGATGATAACACGTTAAACGATCAGTATGAGTATGAGCTACAACCATATTGCAGAACCCTGATGAATGTTTGGAAAAAAAAAAAAGGTTTACTATGTAGAAAAAAAAGAAAAGTGGAGGGATGAGTTTAAATAATCATCATCATCATCATCATCGTCATGCTTATCCTCTTCCCAACCAACCTATTTCACGGACCCATGCTCTATCGTCGCTCATCCAGCTCCAATTTGCCGATGACCTCCTCCGACGCGATGCTAGACGTCCGAGAGCCAGGTCTCGGTCTCGACAACAGACTCTGCATGTGTGCACGTGCTACGACCTCCCGTGAGCTCTGATTCGCACTCGCACTTTCGCTCACGCTCGTGCTCGTGCTTGCAGCAGCCTCTTCCGTAGTCTCACTGATTCGTTCTACGCGACGTCCAGGTGAGCCTAGACCCCGAAATTCCCCGTCACGAGGGCTAGGGCCTGGGCTCGACCGCGCCCGCTCGCGGCGACGGGGACTACCGAGAAGCTCGAGCGACGCAACAAAGGTCGCATTCATTCGACGTAACTGGTCATCCACTGCGTCCTCACTCGTGAGAAGTGGACCTGTCGTAGCCAGTCCCAGACCAAGTGCATTACTTGAGCTTGAGTCTGGACTTTCGCGCGGATAGGGCGCTGCAGCGGCGGGACTGGACGACCGCGATAGATGCCCGGATGGTTCGGGTACTTGATCAGTGAGTAGCGGATCTCGTAAAGGGTCTGGGTTCTGCGCGCGATATTGACGGTTTAACGGCTTGGGCTGGCTTGCATCGCTGACGAATGCAGATAGATCCTCCTCGTCCGCATTCGCGCCAAAGAATGATGGGCTCTATAAGGTATTGGTCGTGGTCAGGGACGGGATCGCAGGTAAAGGAACGAGGAAATTACGCGAAACTCACCCCGCTCTTATCGCTCTCTCTCTCTTTCCGTTCCCCGCTTCCAGCGCTTACTTCGCTAGCGCCCCCGAGGGAATCCTTGTATCGATGACCGAAGCTACTTGAGTAACGTTTACGACCCTCACCACCACCTCCTCCCATACTACCACTTGCGCCACCATCAGTGGAATTTATGGAGCGTCGATCACCTAAACTTCCGGGCTGGAAGGGAGGTGAAGGCCGCAGCGGAGCGATGGGAGAAGACGACAGCCGACTGTAGCTAGAGGGCGAGGGTGGAACTCGGGGGGAGCTAGGAATGGCAGATGGTGGCCCGGGCCCACGGGAGGGAAGTGGCGAAGCTTGCCTTAAAGAGGGTGTCGGAGAATGGAGCGAAGGTGAACCGGAAGAGAGAGTCGACGCCTTGAACGGATTGAGGGGATTCAGCTGTGGGCGCCGAATTGGCAGCGGGCCGGGAAGAGATGGAAGATCCTGTGAAATCAGCGATAAAGATAAGAAAGGCGGCAATCACGCGTAAAATGGAGACGTACTGAACCCATGCTTTCCTTACGGAGCCTCGTATTCGGAGTAGGGAAAACGGGTATATCCAAACGCGAAGAAGCGGAGGAGTGGCTGGAGGTCCCACCAGAGTCGGCAGCCACTCCAGCCCGACTGGCTTGAGGACGTGTACTGATACTTGAAGACGGGAAGGATGTAGTACGGGGATGGGTCGAAGGAGGCTGAATGGCCTGTCTGGAAGCACGATCCGCTAGTGAAGTAGACGATGGTGGAGACGCAGGTAGAGAAGTCCTCAATGGCAGGCTCCCAGGGGAGCTTGAGAGGGACTCCCGCTGCTGGTTCTTGACAAGGGTCGGTGTGAAATCAGCACCCGAGTCGAGGGAAAAGAAGCGAGACGAAAGGAGGGATTCTAGTTCATCCAATTGGAAGTGTGGATTGGTGAGGTAGCGGACAGATAAAGTGATGTTTCCATAAGGGTGAGGGACCGACGGAAACGCGTGTGACTCAGTGACAAGTGGAGGGGCCTGCGCTGCTGGAGGCACGTCTGGGCCACGAGGCTGATATGAGGATGTGCGTGTCGAAGCAGCAGGCAAAGTTAAGGGGGTGCTTACCAAATCCAAGGACACCATCCTGGTTTTGCCCGCTGCGCACACGTAGCTCGATGTTCAGGTTGGCATTCCGGTTGGAAGGCACGGCACCACGACGGCGCAACCGTTTGTGCAGCTTCCACGTAGGTAAAACGCGCAAGAGCGTGTAGATGCTCCTGAAGAGCCCGATTCCGTGCTTGTAAACAGTAGAGAGACCAAGGTCGGAGTCACTGCCGGTCCCTTCTCGCCGGGGTGAGAATTGAACGGACCAGGATTCGAGAAGGATGAGTTGAGGGGTGGGATCTATGCGGAGGCGCGATGAATCTGCGCCCCGAGAAACGAGGACTTGATTCGCGGACAAATCCGGGACAGACAAGAGCACTTGGAGCTCGAACGGCAAGAGGCTCGGGGCGTTGGAAAGGGAACGATAGGGCCTAAGAGCCTCTTTGAAAATTTCGACGTCAGGAGTTTCGAGATTGAACTGAAGGACAGCTATCAGGAATGGCGAGACGGGGATCAGGCCGAGTACGCACCCATTTATCGACCTTGGCCTGAGGGTTCGGTTCCGTAGTGGCTCTAGCAGCGTGAACGACTAATGCGAGTTTAGTGTAGTACCTATAAGCGATCTGATCCGCCTTGTGAGCTTCATTGGACATGGCAATACGATGGGAGGGCCTGCGGCGGGACTAGGTATATTATGCTGGAGAGAACATTAGGTCGACTTCTACGAAGGGTGAGCGAGTAGTATAAATGAGGCCGACGGCGCGTAAACACGAGACAGGAGAAGGTGTAATCGATTGAGGTGGAGTGGCCGGTCCAGGAGGTCCTCGTTGTGTGGACACGGCAAGATGAAAGGTCGTCAGGCAAGGGTTGGGTTGTGACTGGGGTCAATCCCGCGCCGAGAACCACGCTTGAGCGTCTCTGATTGCCTTTTACGGCCATCACTCTCATCATGCAGCCACTGATTGACTCGAATTACAACATGGCGCCATATTCGCCATACACCCAGCCGATTCGTATCAGAACAATTTGGCGTCACTTATCTATATCAGATTCCCCACTCATGACTCGAAATGACCATCTCCGAGGTTGTCAAGCGCCCCATCCTCAGCATCCAGCCGACGGAAGGAGAACCAGAAAATGACACCACCAATCCCTGACAACACAGCCATCGTACCGTAGTTCCAAACTAGTCGTGGATCCGTCGACAGCGCTATCACATCGCCCTCACATTAGCGAATCAACCTCTGTCACAAAAAGCGATCCACTCACGGTTAAAAGCTTCACCAATGGCAGAAGAGACAGCAGAGGTGAACAGGAACATGCCCATCACAAGTGACCTCATATTTTTGGGTGCCTTGGTGAATGCATACTCGAGACCAGTAATGGACGCGAAGATCTCAGAAAAAGCGATGAGAATGTAGGATCCGCTCTGGATCCACACGTTCAATGAAGACGTGACTGGGTTCCCATCGGCGTCTGTACAGGTGGATACGAATTCCCCACAGGGGTTATTCTAAAATGCGGCCACAGAGATCAGACAAATCTTCAGTGCCGCTCAACACGAAAGCACACCTTGTAGATGTAGTGTTGCACGACAGCAGCCCAAACCATTGCAACCGCACCAGTGAAGAAACCGGCGGTGATCCTCTTGATCGGGGAGAAGTTGATGCCTATCTTGCGAAGGCCTGGATAGATGAATAGATCGCAGATAGGAATGAAGATAATCAAAGTGAGTGGGTCGAGATTGTTGATGACATCATTTGGGACACCATTGGTCACCATCGTGGCAGCTTGAGACGTCAAATTGTTGATAATTTGGTTATATGTGAGCCCTGTTCCAAACCTTAGCACCTAGTCGCGCAAATTTGATTCAATGAGAGACGCACAATACAGGGGAAACCAAGTGAAAACAGAGCATGCTTTGAAGCCACGACGAACTTCGTCTACCCATTTATCGTCGAACGTCATCCACCCTGGCCTCTGGCTATCTGGGATATTGCTAGGCTTGGCCGACTCCCAGAAGTCATCAGCCTTGAGGTTCTTATAAAGCGCAATAGGGTTTAGAGTCCATCTGCCCCTCGCGGCATATGCCCAAAGCTTGAAGGACTTTGCGAGCACGGAACCCTGAGGGGGAGAGCGTTGGTACCTGTTGCGACCGAGGAAAAGAACGATGGGACAGAGCAGGAAGACCACGGTGGGAAGCGTAAATGCGAGATAATAACCATCATACTACGCAGCATTTTTAGCGATTAGAAGAATCAACCCTACTTGAAAAGGGACACAGACCTTCTCAGCATATGTCATGGAGATCTGGCCGACCATTGCACCAACGTTGATGAAAAAGTAGAAATACTAGAAATACAATCTGTCAGACTGACTACGTGAGCAAGAGAAAAGGTCAACTCACCATATAGATGCGAGAGGTAGTGAGCGTTGGATTAACAACCACACGTTCACCAGACTTGGTTTGCGAGACGAAAGGGCGGAGGTATCGCTGTTGTTCGGCGACGAGTGGGGAAATGTTCGACTTGAAACCTCCTGTGCCAAGACCCATGATAATGATGGCGACGGAAAGAGCAGCAAGCGCCCCATTGGGATGCGCGATAACTGGTGGAATGGATGAAATGATAAGAATAATGTGGCCGATGAGGGCAATAGCCACGGAGACGGAGATAGTTCTGAATCGTCCCCACTTTTCGTCCGCAAGGTAGGCACCCAAAAGGGGAGTAACGTAACACCTAGTACACAATTGAAGAGAATTTTAGTACATTTGCGAGGCACTTATGGGGCGCCAACGATTACCAGAATGTCATGAAAGTCGTGAGACCGGTTGAAGCTACCTGTCCTTGGCCCAGAGCACCAGAGACACCATTCTTTCCACCAGCACCAGTCCTGGACCCCTTCGGAAGCGGCTGTTGGATGAAATTGACCTGCAGGGTAAACAGGAAATGAACTAGACGTGAAATGTGAGTGCAACAGACACTCACGAAAATTACGGTACTGCCTTGAAAAGATAAGACTATAAGCACACAATGATCATGGAAAAGAATGGGTTGGGTGTGATTCACCGTAATACTGTGTGATGCCGTAATCAGATCTCAGGAAGGAAATTTACAGATATGCAAGTGGGACTCACGGAGAAGCGTTCTGCCAGCTCGACAAAGGCAATCACTAAGTAATCATGTCAGGGACATACCGGGCTTATAATGGAGGGAGATATGCGGATCAAGGCTTACTGTATGCACTCCAGTTAATCTTGTCAGAGACGTGGCGGAGAGTGTTCAATTCGTCTTCGGTTGGGGCGACAAGACCTGCGAGTTGCAGCTCATCGGGTTGATGAGAGCTAAAGCTGACGGAAGCAGCCTTTTCTGATTGTGAGTCCTTGGCAGCCTCGCTAACAGCGGCGTAGTAGTCATCTGCCTGCTTCTCCATGGATTCCGAGCTTGGGGACAACCGCGACTTGTGGTGGTTGAA
>Ga0307510_10000816_pt1 | contig 32415 bp, 36 predicted proteins | sample 12_EM_MG_FD_207224 | JGI IMG/M metagenome (GOLD analysis project Ga0307510, IMG submission 207224) | Populus trichocarpa ectomycorrhiza microbial communities from riparian zone in the Pacific Northwest, United States - 12_EM | ecosystem: Host-associated > Plants > Roots > Unclassified | place... | reverse complement strand
GCTCCAACCTCGACACCGAACCCACAACCCAATAATGACGAGCACAGCGTCAACGCTAACGCCAACAGGGCCCACGCCACTCCCCCAAACGCACCACTACATCCGCTTCGCCATCTCGCCACCTCTAGGCAGCGCCGACGCGCTCGAGATCCGACGCCTATTGCAAGAAGCACTCGCGCAGTCCTTCGGCGCCACGCTCTCCCACGTGTACCTCGACGTACTCTCCGTAACCGCCTCAGGCGACGAGTGCGTCGTTCGCGCCAACAGCCCAAGGTAAAGTACCAAAACCAAACAACCACCACTCTCTCTTTTGTTTTTTTTTGGTTTCTCCCCTGGAGCGCCTTCATTTTTTTTTTCTATTATTTTGTTGTGTGGTGTGTTTTTTTTTTGGGAGGGGCTCACTTCCGGGATTTTGTCGATGGGTGGGATGATGACTGCTATCACCGTAGAGACGCCGCGAGCGTCATAGCGGCGATCGCTGTGGCCAACGGCAGCGCACGCCTCTCGGCGCTAAAAGAGTCGCCTTTCCTCCCTTCGGTATCAGGGGAAAGCCGGAGAATCTTTTGAGAATGAGAAGGATGGGCAGGAACGACGGTTATCATCTTGTGACCCGTGAGTACGATTGTAGTTCCGTGACGTTTGCGGCGTGGCCCATGGGGCTACTACTACACCACTGGTTCTACTTAACTTATCGCAGCTGACCAACCTCGCGGTCGAATGAATGACAAAAAGAGACCGTTCAATAGCCCCGGTTATCATCCATCCCCGTACTTTATGAAATCGAAATCCAATACCTCGGGCAACAAAGTCAACTTGACAGGTGTTGGGACCATACCACCGAAGGTCATCACTTTCTGGATGGAAGGAACATGTGGTCACACAACGAAACGCGGTGAAGGGGAGGGCACAGGGCACGACAGCGGGTGTATATATAGAAAAACGTATACGGAAATATGACCACAAACGGGGAGAGATTACAACATCGATAGCCCCAAAAGGGCGGGGGACAGGTGCTCCAAAAAGTCGCAAAGAGACGATCGGCTGGAGTTATCTCTATGATCCCTGCACTTTTAGGCGCTCGCGTGCCCACTCTACGAAATCGTCTATTGTCGACGGCCATGCGGCTGCAGGGTAACATGAGCGTGTAAACACCCGGTCGGAGCGCTCATACAGTCTAGTAGAATGGGGGAACGTACCTTCCATGTCGTACATCTCGAAGCTAGCATCTATCGTGCGCAAGAACGCAAGGAACTACGAGTACACATCCTCGAACTTTAGTTTTCCCATCCAAATAGTCGGAAAAACACGTACCATCGCCCATGTGTCTTTGCTGATGCCCTTGATGTTCTTCTCGTTCAAAAAGTCGTACCAGAGCTGCGTGTGCTCTCCCGTCCACCCGCCACCACCACCACCACCACCGTCGACTTTCATGAAGTAATCGTCGCAATCGCCAGGAGGACTGTGTCGGAGCGCACCACCTTTAAGACCAAGCGGGAGCAAGAGGCCCCAAAACGCGAGCGCGATGTCGACAGGAAGGCTCCGCTGGCCCTCCGAGCGCGCAAAGTCAAAAGTGTAGAGGTACACGCGGCGGAAGTACTCGGGATCGGCGCCAAGTTTCTTGCGCAGGCGGGGTATCGCAGCTTTCATCCCATCGAACGTTTCGACGCTGTGTCATCCCCCCCCCCGGTGGGTGTGAACTGATTGATGAAGAAAGGGTGGGAAGGAGGAGAGGCACCTACCCGAGCCCTCTCCATCCTTGTATCCAATTCGTCTTCTTCCATCGACCAACGCCCGGAGATTGAAGCTCGCATGCAACGGCAAGGAGAACGACATCCTCAGGATCCACACTGAGGTCGCTGCACAAATCGAGGGTGCCATCGACTGTGATGTCGTCGTCTACGCGGTCTAAGAAGGCGGTTGTAAAGAAATCGGAACGGGGCGGAGCGGTCACGGAGTTATTGCACACCCTTATATTTGTTGAACACTTTCTCAAGTTCGCTATTGGAGGAAGAGGCCGGGGACGCGGTTCCGTTCTCCCTGCCGTTCATGTAGGATTGTAGGGCGATGTCGAGGCGGAGATGCTTATCAAGGTACCGCTTCGCCTCCCGTGAGCTGAGACAGATTGTGTTTGTGTGTTTTTTTGGTACACAAGTGCTATAGGGGGGAGACTGGACAACGGTACATACGTAGCTCCAGTGACCCTAACAAACTCTCTGAGATCGCTATCTTTCCTGGAGCTCCGGGACTGCCGAAGTAGAGGTCGGAGATGAATGGATGGAAAGGATGTCTGTCATAAGAAGAGATTACTGACCATTGTGAAAGTGGTAAAAGAATGAGAAGGAGAGGACCACGATTAAGAGGGAGAGGAAGAGATGACCCGAATACGGTGGAAATGGACAGGGCAAGGGCAAGTCCCAAACCCAAACAAAGGGCGATGGGCACAACTCACTCTCACGGTACATCCCGAATCTCGGTCTTTGCCGTCTCATACTAACGGAGATCTCCGGGGTGCCCTCAAGGACAGTGTGTGCAGTTCGACACGACACAGCCCCGCGGAATGCCAGCAAGCCCATATCATACGCGACACGACTCTGGTTCTTTTTTGTTCTCTATCAACCTGCGCCACATCCCCTGGATATCTCTCCTTCTCGTGCTCCTTGTGCGGCTTAACGTGGATCTGGGGACGCTTCCCAACGCCAGTTATCACCGAAACACCCGGGGCTAAACCCCCACCCTCGGTATCTCTCCCGAACGTTGCTGTAGGGCGTGATGCCGTCAAAAGATGCGCACAAAGAAAACCATCGATCCGCGACTCTTCTGTGCCTAGATACGTGTGAAAAACAAGCTTTGGATCTGCTCCAGGATGCAAGTTCAAGTTGGAAGACAAAGAGCCAAGACAATACAGTAACACCCTCTGAGGTTTCTCCTTTCTAGTGCGATCCTTCAGAGTTGGGAGCTCTGCGTACATCGTCATACTGCTGTCGCATCTCCCAAAGCGTAAATTGGAAATCAGTTCGCACGGAGAAGCTGTAATCAGACTGCAACGCGCTATGCAGATATGGGTTCACGCCTCTATGTATAACTCGACGATGTGCGCTTCGGCGAGCGTTATCAGAGGGCACACGACACCCAGATAAGAGTAATGTATAAAACGAGGATCGGGAGCCAAGTTGCTCTACTGGCCACGGGAACCATGGGAGCTCTTCCGCTCCACCGCGTGGTGATAATGACCTTCTCATCTTCTGCTGCGCGGATTCCCCCCACTCCAAGGACCCTGACTGAGAAGCACAATGGACGCTTCTTGTTGCTGGTACGTGATAACTGGTACGAAATAAGCCAAGCGCTCAGCTTCTTCGGTGTTTCTTGCTCATCTAGGTCACTCCCGAGGCGCTCTTCCTCCCCAGGCCCCCTCTCCCCCCAAAAACGCTTGCCCTTCTCGCCTTGCCACAGATCGCGTGGTGGTAGGCGGGCACCGGCTTTTCGGCGCCTGTACTGTACGTAGCGCGACGCTTCGGGTCCATATCTATCGTCCGAGTATGTAGAGAAAGAAGGGCGCGGAGGAGCGCGAGAGGGGAAGGAATAATAGTCGCCCGCCTAAATCCGGCGTAAGCAGTGTTTTCCTAGGATATGAAGAGAAGCGCGAAAAAAAAATCAGTCTTCCAGATCCGTTTTTGCGCTCTTCGCGTTCGCGTTATTACCTGTAACTGTGTGACTTGTACTGTACTGATTCGAGCAGCGCGCCTACCCTCTTCTTGGACCCGGGCTTCCCGAGTGGTGGCGAGCGTAAATGCGTCATAAGCTATCCACCCACACCCATTACGGCTACATGCGGCTCATCTGTTCATCCGGTCATGTGTGCGTCCGGCCACGTGGATGTTGATGATGACGAAACAAACGAGCTTCGCGCTGGTTGGCTTTGGTTGGCTGATTATTAATTGTATGTGTGAAAGCCAGATGGGAAAAACTTGCGATTGCAGCGACAGCATGGCCCTGTGAGGGAAACGATGTGGGTGCTGCCTGATTGCCTGCCACGTCAGTACAGCCAGCCCGTCGGCCGCCGATTCTCCTGGTCTAACCCAGAATAATGCACTTTGCGAACGAGCGTTAGAGGTGGAAATGGAGGGAGAGGGAGGTGACGAGGGCTTTCATGGGGGGTCTACTACCAGTAGGCTGTCTGACGGTCTTGCCAATGTCGACGATATCGATGCTGTATGCACTGTACCAAAAGGCAGAAAAGGAAAACGAGCAAAGTTTAGCTCTCGCCATGATTGGCTTCCACAGCATTGGGTTCGCACGCATCCAACCCCGAGCCGTCTGCTCCCGACACGCGCTATGATCCGTTTACGAGACGCTCGAGCGCACAGTTTCAATGCTTGGCTGCCTGCATCTAATTGATCATTTCGGGGAAGGGCGGGGAAGGGGGGAAAAGAGAAAAAGAGAGGGGGTCACGCAGTTCCCGGCCAAGCCCGGGCCACCACCCTCGAGGAAGCGTTATCTTTCTTCTTTTCTCTTTCTCGTCTTTCGTACATGCATCGCATACACGGTTACATACACGCACACAGTTCCATGACTCATGCCGTACGAGAGAGCTTCGTGGCGCTTACGCGACAACGTCAAGCACGCCCGAACCAACTGGGGGGTCCATCCATCGATCACGTCGTCGAGAAGAAAAAGAAAAAGAAAAAGCCAGCGAAACGGCGTCTTGAGAAGAAGTAGTGATGCACGTGACCGATCTGAATTGAGAACAAAACACGACGCACGACCACGAAGAACCCGATACGCGCACCGTCCATGCGATCGATCGTCCCCCCCGAACCAAAACCGTCCGACCTGGACTGATGGACTGACCCTCTCGTTCCTCCGCCGGTCGGCTTAAACGCGACGTCCAGGTAGCGAGCGAGCGAGCGAGCGTCGGGGCACAAAGCGAAGAGAAAAGACAGAGAGAGGGAGAAGAGTCACGGCACGGCAGCAGCGCCCATTGGCCCTCATTGCCATCGCGTGCGTGCAGTACTTTCACTAGTACTAAGCGTAATGACAACCCTCGATCGCTTCTCCATGCCAAGTCGTTGAAATGCACTTCATGAATGGGAAATGAAAACCCGAGAGATGAAACTGCACAATTGCCTCATCGCGCACAGCAGGCAGTCTAGAATGCCCTTGCGGTAGCCGGTCTGGCCACGGGGAGACGTTCAGGCGAGCACGTTTTTGACACCACTCCCTCCTTTGACCCCGACCAGCATGCTGCGCTCTCACTCACCTGGAACCACCTCTGGAACTGCCGGAGACTGCATATAGGAATAGGTACCTCAGGTTGGTACGCACATGTATCGAGTCTTGGAATCCCTAAATGCGCTTCTCTGCATCAGTTGCCCTGTAAGCCAATTCGGACATCAGCTTGCTCGTTCCTCTGACAGGGCCGGGCCGGATCATACTCTCTGTCAATTGAAGAACACATCGCAAGTGCACTGTACTGAACCGTACAGTGCAGGTTAGCACATAGCCCGTAGCTCGTGGAACTTCCAACTTGCTGTACTTGTACATCGCCCAAGAGCCGAACCGAGAATCTGAGAGCCGACGTCATTCCAGAAGGGAAAGAACAAGAGAGAAAAACGTCCGTAAGGACAAGACAGATGTCAATGTCACCAAGAGATATGGAACGAAGGGAGCCCAAAAGCCCTTATCGTAAAATTAATCCAGTTTGGAGTGGAGTGGGTCGCACGCAAGCTTCGATGCCATCCACGAACCGACGGCCGTTCACTTCGGCTTGTCATAAGTAAGGTAATGGCCGCCGCGCCGCGCAAAACGTCGGTCCGGCAAGTTAGGAGCCGTCTTTACGTTTCGCGCTTGCCTTTGCAGGGCTGACCCAGGGGCAGGACGCGGGTTACTTATCGGGGATTCGGGGGTGTCAATGTCAATGGGAGGCACGGACTGACGCGTCCCTACTCTCCTGTTACAGCACAGTACAGGGCGTCCCGTCATCCCCTTTGACGCCCTTTGTTATTTTCCAGGCGGGAAAGGTACCGCGTCGACATGTCGTAAAACCGGTGCCCCCCTCTTCCTTTCCTTTTTCCCTGAGAAAGATCGAGTGGGAGAGAATCCGAAAGATGATGATCAGGAGACTGTAGGGCATGGAGGCCGCCTGCCCCCCTTGCGCGCTTGCTTTCCTTTGCTGGGAGGGGGTCCCAATTTCATGTCCGTATACCCCGCCCCGCATCACTCCCCTACCTTCCTTGTGATAAGATCACTTCCGTGTTTTCCCGCTTCGTACAGGATTACTCGTACTGTAGTGAGCTTCTGCGCAAGGCACGATCCCCCCCAAAACCCCACAGTTGGTCCGGTCGAGTGCCATATGGTAATCAGTTCCGTGCTTCGTTTTCTCTCGCTCGGTCATCCCCCCACCATAAAAGGAAACACCTCCATTTTTGCTCGCTCTTCTTCTGTTTTTCTGCGTACTTACGAAAGAAGAAGGGGCGTTCCAAAGGAGGGGGACCGTAATCGGCCAGCGCCAGTCCCACGTCCCACAGACCTGGGAAGTGAGCGCCCGGTGTTTCGCAGGCTTTAAGCGCCGTCCCCTACCCTCAAATCCCCCACAGTTTGGCGCGTCCCCTCCGGAATCGATCAAAAAAAAAAAGTAATTTGCAATCGTCATCAATTGCGATTCGGCACGGCGACGCATTTTGACAAGTTCGATCACGGGCTTCTCATTTCGAGTCTCGCTTCATTTTCCCCCCTCTGCCCAAATTTGAAAATCACAACCCAATGATCGACAACCGAACATATGGCGGAGGGGGGGAAATCAACTGGTGTCCTGGCTGGGTGCACATGGGGGGAAGGGGACGATTGTTCGTCAGGTCTAGGATTCCCTACGTATTTCCGTAAAATTACTTAACTTCGTTGAAGATTGACGACCTTCCCCTTTCCCTCGCAACTGATGTGCTTTTTGGCCCCCACCTATCATGATGATAATGTGGGAAATCACTCACGATTGCCTGCGTAGCACACACACGCTTACAGCAACTGACACACGCCGAACTTCCCATATATCCGCGGTGGCGTGGCGCGGCGTGGCGTAACACCACGGGGTATGACTCGTATGACATACAGTTGTGGTACTGAGTCAAGTAGATAGAACGCAATCAAGGAAGAGGAAGGGACGAAGTGGAACGAGATCCCGGCGTCGGTACCGTTGCTCCATCCGGACGTTGATGCGGTGCCATCTTGAAGCAGTTCGACAGCGCGACCGGATCCGTGCCACATATACGCGAATATCATATACGGGGGATATCCTATATGACATAGGCCCCACTTCGGGACAAAGGGCGAGGAGTTGGCGAGGCCTGGGTCGCTCAGTGCGGTGCAGCGCGGTACAACGCGGCTGCAGAAGCCAATGACGGCAGCGAAATGACGAGGTTCCGCGGCGCGGCCCGCTTCGGGCCTTCAGCGAAGCGAAGGGCCGTCTCAATTGGTGGTGCCACGCTAACTGTAACTGACCACAGGTGCCAGTGCCAGTGGGGATACACAATATCATACCGGATGATCACGGTGCAGTACCCTTTATATTAGCGTTCCTCCGAGTCGGCGCTCGACTGCTTCGGTGGTTGGAGGGGGCTGGGTTTCGATCTAAATCGCCAAACCACACACACCATCAGTGGCCAGTGCAGCCACCACTACTGGAACAGTTGCAATCACTGGACATGTGATAATGGGTTCTCAGCCTCCGCACAGGGCAGATGGACGGACGATTTCAGATTCAGAAGATGGACGAATAGATGGATGGATGAGACTCGGACTCGGACGGGTCTCGCCCGGCACGGCACGGAGCGTACCCTACGGAGATATATCTATTGTATATCCGTATCTGTCTCATGTGTGCGTATAAACAGTACGTGCCTGTGACAATGGGACTAGACCTACTTTGTTCGGGTGGCACGCGCGTTTTGTTTTTTGAATGAGATGCGAGATGTGACCTCAAGGGCGATGGCCTTACTGGCACTGTTCCGCACACTGCGATCGCAAACTTGATTCCGAGGCTGCCTCGATCTACAGCCGGCCGACGCCGCGTGTTGATGCACGTTGATGTATTGACATGTAACAAGGCCCGGCCGCCTGCAAACTCAAAGCCGGCGAGGCCAAGCCGTTTGCATCGCGTCGGATGGACGCACCTCGATCGCAACACTGCACCACAATATACAGAACGCTACAGCACGAAAAGGACGGAGCACGCTTGCCCTGAGCCTGAGGCCCCTTTATGCGACGTCGCATGCCAAGAACAAATGTGTTGTTACTGTCATCGGAATGTTTGGAGGGGCTGTCAGCCTGTCACTGCCACATACAACCACGCTAAGAGCATATTACAGTAACCGACAGTTGCTATCAACGGCAAACCTTAGGTCTCGCAGGCCGCTTGACCTTTTTCTCCCTGTGAAAAAGACCGGCCCCCGAGATGTTTTTCCAGGAACGATCACTCGTTTATCGACTCGACATGACACGGAAGTGTGGAGGAAAATGGAACTGAAATGGATCGCGCGATCGTTAGCGCTCCCTGATTATAAGCTGTCATGATAATTTCATATTACTTTTTTAATTGTTTTTTTTTGCAGTAACTGAGCGATCTCTCTGACATTCTCGTCATCGGTGAGGCGGAGAGATAACTCATGGGTGATCCCGGCCACGGCCAGATCACGGCAAAGGGCCACACCGGACCGGGCCGAGGGGTAAGTTATATACGCTCGTTTTTTTTCTTCATCTGGTCGTCGCCGATTGCAACAGGGAAGGGGGAAACCCCAAGTGGGGTTGTGGGGATACGGTACAGATGGATGATGACGAAACAAAGAAGGAAAAGGGGAGAGTGTAAGAGATCTGCGGTTGCGGCCTTTTGCGTTTTGCGGCAAGGGGTTTCAAATTTTCAAGTATCGTATCTTTTTTTTTTTCGAGTGCGACGTTCGCACTCGCAGCGAAGGCCCAGACCCAGACCACGATCATGATCGTGAGGGCCCAAACATCATGCATGAACCGCACACAAGTATGTACTGTACTGTACATGGACGTGTGATCTGCGTTTCCATTGCAGCGTGCCTTGGTTCCGTCGTGTTGGAGACGACGACTAATATCCGTGCGCAGCAGCAGAAGTACGGTAGCGGTAGGGGAGCCAGGGGCATACGGTATGCAATGCGGCATCTCCCCCGTCCAATCCGATTCATCCACCGCTCGGGCCACAGCTGCTCCCCTCGGTGTGTTATCGTGTTATCGTATTGTTTATGTTTTTTCCATTGTACAGCCACATTTCAACTCTCGGTCATCTTGTCCTCACCGAGTCCCACCTTCTTTCTCGTTTGCGGCCTCACATGCGGCGCATTACGCACGTGTCGCGTTCGTTATTCAGAATTCAGAATTGCTCCCGAAATCCCCGGGCCGGGGGAAGTCTTGTCATGTGTGGTCATGTGTTTTATCATTTATAGAGTTTGCCCATGACATACAACAGTTGATGACCCTTGCAAAAGCGCCGTGCGGCGGCGGACCATTTTCCATCAAGATCAAGAGATCCAGGGTGATAAGGCGATACGCATTTGCGAGCTTTTAGGCTATTGCGATAACATGCATGCATGAGAATCAGATGGCCGTTGACAGTGCTATACAACCTCCCCGCCACTGGCACAACCACGCTGTTGCTTGTATCACGTACTGTATCACCAGTACTGTTGACCCTTGTCCCCGCCAAACAGCGCCACACGGCGTCTCTTAAGTCTTAACGCAAAAAGGGAGAGATGTGCGTCTGCCCCGCCGCAACAAGTGGCGTTCTGCTTTCAACATTTTCGCCCCTGCATACAAAACTCACACGTCGCATGTCACAAAAGGTGCGAGGCCTCTCTTTTCTGATCGCGGCCGTAGAGCTTGTCTTTGATAATATGAACGTTTTTGTCCACACACAAAAGGGAACAAGTCAGTGGAAAGATTTGGAGAAACGTTCGTTATGCGTTTATGGATATGGATGGTGATCGGACGCGAACGCTAATCACTGATAATGATACCATCCGCAACAACCCGCACGGACGGGACATTGCATCAGTTCCAGAACAAAACGCAGAACCACGCGCCTCAAACCGAAATGAGAAATAACGAACACAAAGCTTAAGAATGGGGGGACGAAGATTTGTTTTTCCGTTTTCATTTTTTTGTTCTCTTCCCTTCCCCTTCGCGACCAAGCATATCACACAGGCACGGGGGGGTTTGCGGTGCCCAGGGCAACCCCAAAGTGCGCGGGTGCGGTGAGTCTTAACAACCAACTGTATGGACCAAAAATCCGCCGCCGGCACTCCGACTCCAACAAATGACGAAATTCCGGACATAAACGGTTTTCCCAGAGAAGGAAGGGGCGAGGGGGGAGACATGGAGACATGGCATGGAGACGCACTAGCCTAGTAGTGAGTGAGGAGAAGAATGAAAAGGAAAACAAACAGAGAGCGCGGTTTCGGTGATGGAATTGTCCTCAAAAAAAATGATGGGTGGCTCTTGTGTCTTTATACAGCAAGGTGGGACAATGGGCGGCGAGCTGCAAGGGACGCACACGGACTCGGACGGACGGAGGCGCGCGAGGAGCGAGCGGCGACGTCCGATTGGATCTTGACATGGAATTCAAAAGAGGATCACGATCGGGCCCAGGTGGGGTGGCGGGCTTCTGATAATCTCACGACTGCGGATCTAATTTTTTTTGGGCAGGAAATACGCAATTGAGATCTTTTGTTATGTAATTTCATTGCTCGCGAGGGGTAAGAGAGGGGCGTGTGATGTGGGTGATTTATGGAGCCAGACCTGGTTAGGTAGGGAAGTTGGAAGTTTGTGTTCAAAGTGTCCAACGGGGGAAGAACTAGTAAGCGCGCCTTTTTTTCTTTTTTATCTTTCCATCTTCATAAAGTCAATTTCCAACCCGGTCACCGTGACCGGATTGCGTATGACGATTTTCTTCCATAGATCATCAATACATCATCCTCATCATCACTTACATACACGGATTCTGTTCCGCAGGAAGCCACACCAACTGAACGTGCCCGTTTATGACCGGTCGCAATCGCAAGTCGCAAGTAAAATGTGCATATAGGGGCAAAGCTAAATGCGCTATCGGATATGAGACAATGTGTCAACTCATCACACAACACAACAGAGCGTGTAAGAAAGCAGGCGTAGACAGAAACACGTGACGTATGGTACACAGGGGTAGAGGGGTAGGAAGGACGACGGAAAAAACAGGAAACGAGTGGTCCGACTATAAGGCCCAAAGTTAAAAGGGGTTTATCTATGTGGGAAAAAAAGAACAAAGGGGACGGAAAAGGTGATGAAGGAGGCGTAAATGACAACCCTCAAAGGAAGGACAAAAGTTGTCAAAACAACCGGCGTGATCGACAGCAAGGGAACTGAAAACGATAACTCCGAAATAATATAACATATACCTATTTCACAACGACCCGTCTCGTGTGTTTCCCTGCACGCCGCCGTTCTCCATGCGGCGTGGGTCTACGCCACGACTCATCATTGTCTTCGCGAATGTCATCGACACGATCACGGTGATCCATCTTTATGCACGATCGGAACCGATCAGCACAGGTGCAACGTGACAAGACATTACGTTACGTGACTCACTGGAGGAGGAGGCCCGTTCCGCACGATCGTTGATGGATGGTGAGGAGGCGCATAACCAGGGGGTGGTTGTGCCACCGCACCGGAAACACCAACTGGACCCGGGGCACCCCGCGCCATATCTGTGGGATGGTGATGAGGATATGGTGGGACGGGATGTGGAGGAGAGTGCATTTGCGCGGGGGCATGCGCGTGTTCCGGGGGAGGTTGCATGGTTGGTGGAAGGGGTGGGGCATGGGAGTGTGCAGGCCATGCATGGGGAACCGATACGGGTTCTTTGCCTTTTGATGTGCGCGAACCGCCGGAGGGAGGAAAGTCAGATTCGACACGCACGCGGATGATCTCCTTGCCAGCCTGAGCGAAGAACTGGTGTTCTTGACGACGGAAATATAAACTGGTGGAGCCTTGCTTGAGGAAGAGCGGTTGCTCTGGTGGTTGCGGGGGGAACAGGCGCATGAGGTCATGACCTGTGGGAGGTGGGGGGTAATTTCTTGGAGGCATGGTTTGACCATTCGATACATCGAGGTCTAAGAGGTTCACAAGGTATCGGTGTAAATGAAAATGGGACAAAAAAAATGATGGATCAAAAGGGACATACGAGGGAGAGAGCTTGGGGATATCGGCCTTCGAATGGGTGCCTGGGCACCATTGGAGGAATGTTGGATAGGAGGTAGATGTGACGACGGAGGGCTCATGTTGTGATTTGGTGGGGAACCGGAGGAGCGAGATGAGGGTGAGCGAGATAGCTCAGAGACAGGGCGAAGGTTATACTGCTGCATGAAAGAAGCGCGCAGGTGTTGGTAGAAACGAATATGAGGAGGCGAGGAGGGGGAAGAGATGGAAAGGATGGAGTGGTTATATACTGGGAGCGGGATTTGTATCTACGATGCGACAGATCTTCGGGGCATCGAACGAAAATGGGTAAAGGACCGGACGGAAGTGATGGGGGGGCGAGTGTGTGATTCGATTTCGATTCACGAATCGAAGGGGAAAGGGACAAAACGAGCCAGGCAGGGGATCAAATTGGAAGCTGTGTTTCATTCCGGGCCGCGGGTTCGCGGGTTCGTGTCCTTGTCAGTCGCTTACGTTTTTTTGCATAGCAGGTGCCTACCCAGTTTGGCACGCGCGAGACCCCCACACACCACCACCACCACCAGTCCATTCTTCAGGGCCGTCGAACTGCCGTCGATGAAAAAAAACACCTCCGGGAAAAGCGCCTCGTGCGCCCCGGGTATTTGGCCGTGCATCTGCCCTGATCCTTTCCTTGACAGAAACCGCTCACTGACAATATCCACTGCGATCGCTTGTCCGGGTACTTGGTCAGGCTTGGCTCGACTCTTGCCGCCCATTCACACGAACCCGGATTCGGTTAACAACCAGATATGGCCAAGGGTTCCTTTCCCACTTTGGCAAGGGACCAGTTCAGGGATCCTCCCAACTTATCACCTGCTTTGGGGGCAAGACTCAGTAGGACACACACACACACGCACACCCAAACGTCTTCTCTTCCCGGCACTTCCAAAAGGCACTCCTTCCTTCTTTTTCGTCCCTCTCCTTTTGTTCATTTCATTTCATCACTCCCAAGCTTCCCCTCTTCTCCCCCAACAGTTTTTGTGGGAGCAGCGCCCAGCTGGTAAACCCACAGCTACGCCAGACCCAGGGTCCCTGACTTCATCGTCATTCATTCCATTTATACCGCTCCCGTTCACGAACATTCTTCGGCGCTATCCCGGTCCCCCCCTCCCTACTCATGGATGAACGACTCGTACGATATTCGACGTTTTCCCGCCGGCCGGACTTTGCTCGCCCCATCTCGCTCGTTCGCCAACCGATACAAGGATAACACACCGCCCGCCTGTCGCGGAGTCAGGTAGGTGTCTTGTTACAGTACCCGTCAAAAAGAAATCTCGGATAACTAGAACATCAATATATCAGGAAATGAAAATGATATATGTGCGGTATACAAATATGTATATGTTTCTTTGACAGTTGGCAGCTCACCCAAGAGTCAAGTCAGCTGCTCCGATTCGCCACTCCTGTTACAATCCCTTTCATCCCCCTTCCCCTCTTGCCCCGGTCCTTAGCGTCCTCCGATAATTGTGCCGATGACCGATGCTCCCACCTTTTGATCGCTCATGATGCCTCCTGACGCAGACGCGTGACGTGATGACACCCCAAAGGTCCCTCTCTTACCCGAGGTCTAGAACGCGGCAAAGTCCGGCATAAATGGCACTTGTCGATGTGAAATTTAACTTTTGTGGGCGCTTACGATTGGGAGGGGGGCCAAATAGCCCGTTTAGGGAAACCCTCTAAAGGCTCCGAACATGGCACAACAAAACCACAACAACGCATTCTCAGGTCAGTCCGTCCAACTGGGCGCTGCTGCCGACTTTGGTCCTTTGGCATATCCGATTATCCAAATTCAACGCTTACAAGGCCATCACACAATCACCTCGCCTTTTTCGTCCTATCATATTCCACCCATCGTGATCCCACTGGGCCTCTTCCGACTCGCGGGCGGGCCCTTCTCCCTCCCTCTGCTGCTCCTCTTCCTACTCCTACTCCTTCCAACATCTTTTTTTTTTTATCTCTCCACCCTCGGTGATTGCAAGGCTTGAACTCCCCCGTCGTCCACGGCTCGTTACTTATGCGCGGCCCCTCTCGTAAGCGGCGCCCGATTGGTTAGCGTCCGTCCAATCTAGCCCTGCCATTTCAGCAGTGTTCGGCGATTGGTCCAAGATACGCACGACGTCCATGCGCCGCCGTGCCATACTTCTCGTTGCGCAACGCACGCACCTATCAGGCCTCGTTGCAGCGCAATTGCAATGATATCCTTTTAGTCACACACCACATATCCCTTAGTTGGCAAAGAGCGCTGCTCTCCGTTGGCCGTGCGATCCCACCGCACTCACTAGACTATATCCCTCATTCCGCTGCTGCGTTTTGTGCGCGGCATTCCCTAACCAACTCCTGTGTTCGTTTTCCGCTATGTCGATTGCTATATCCCAGCCAATGGCGCGCCGTCGCCGTATCTACGGTAATATTCCAAATCCAAGATCGCAGACGTCTTCTTCCTCCCTCCACCCTCAGCTTGACGGTTTGCGCCGCGATGCTCTACAAGGATACTTCTTCCTCTATGCGGTACTTTTCGAATCAAAGCCCCCCAACATTTCGGAAATGATCCCTCTCTCACACATCCTTTCCGCCTCGGAGTACCCGTCGAGCATCGAACTTCCAACAGATAACAAACCTCACGCCACCGCCTTGTTTGGTACCTGCCTTATTGACTCGACTTCAGCCACCGACCAGTGTTAGTGTACTGGACTGACGTATCGTCACCGTCACGCCCTCCCCCATTGGTCTTCAGCCCCCGACTGGATGACTCACTAGCCGCGGCGCACAACGCCACCGTCCTTAGCGCAGTGCTATAAGTTGCAATTGCTGCCATTAACGATCAATTAGATCGACCTCCGACAGAACCTCACACCACCACGCTATTCCCTTTCCATCCCGCGATCAGTCAGCCCCTGAGGAAATCGAAATCCCGTCTTATCAGGGTCGGTTTACCCGATAGTCTGCCCGTTGAAACGTGGCGCGCACACATGCGGACATGCCACACGCAAGCAGGCTGCAGCATGCACGTACTATACTCTTTGAGCGGGTACTGCCGCCGCGCCTCGTTTTGCTAAACCAATGTTGACCTTCTTGATCGCAATATCGAAATATCGAAAAGTGGCGCAAAATAAGAGAACCCCGAGACTTCCAACCACACATTTAATTTTTTTGTAAAAAAAATTTGATAAATCATGATGGGATCTGTAACTTGGAAGACGTGAAGGGAGAATGCCCTGTGCAAAGCATTATTATTCCACTTCTCGGCTGTCATTCAGAATTGACGTGAAACGATTGCGTATATTTGTGTATCATAGCAGTGGGGTAATGTGACTTCTGCGATGCGATCCCAGAGAAGGATTCCTTCCCTGCCACTTTTCATTCTGGAAAGTCCAGGTGTTGCACCTGTTGTCAAGTTTCGGGGCCGGGTGCTTCTGGGTTCTGCAACCAGAGTCTCGAGCGGCGAAGCGGGGACAGCTGGACGAATAGAAACGGACCAAGGCAGTGTCCTGAATCCTTTGTTCCTGTCTGAACGCCCTAATGCAGACACGCCGTGCGTCACATGTGCCAAAGAGCGATGAACTCGGTCCCGTCAAACCACTACCGGAAGCTGTTGGCACTTGGCACAGGTTGCTTTGAATAGTTGCGCTGGACGGGAGAACTACTCGTAAGCGAAAACAAACAACATCGAATAAAATAAAATGGACGGGATCTCCTGACGTTATACAAAGCGACCAATCACGAACCAGCACCACCAGACGAACCAAGAGTGGTGCCGCGGTGATAAGGCAGAAGGCAGGAATGTGATGAATCAGCATGACAACGCACAGTTGCGTGAGCAAGCATAGATTTTTGAATTGAAAAACAATGGGGGAAGGGCCAAAAAAAAAAAAGAATAGGACCTCGACCGACCACTCAACGGGGCTGAAGAGCCTCCGTAGCAGATCAGAGAGGGTGGGTCCGTCTGCAACCGGCGGCCGCGGAGCGCGCGGCAACAACAACACAACAACCACATCGACGACGGGCGTCCCACAGTCAGGGTGCGGTCGCCACCGCCGCGGCGCCGCTTTTCTTGCGCTTTTGTCTGTCGGCGGTCGGTGCGCCAGCAGTTGTGGTAGGCTCGTCACGATCTTCTCTTTCTCTCTTGAGATTCTGGCTCCGCGTTCCCCAGTTACCGTCGGCATTAGCGTCTCGCTGCTGAGCTGGGCGCGATCCGTCCCTACGAGCGACGTCATCGGACGGGTCATCCACTCCCGCAGGTTTGAGGAATTTGAGGGGGGCCGGAGGAGGTGACCCGGCCGTGTCGATGTCAATCTTGATCATCTTGCTTTTGCTGGGCGATGGTGCGGGCGACGGTGGCGCACTCGTGTTGTTGGTGGTCGTGATTTTGATCTCGCGTAGGCCGGACGGTGCTTCGTGGATGAGTTCCCGGGCGCTTTTGGCATTGCGAGATTTGGGCCGTTTAGTTTCTTTCGTCGAAGAAGAGCCAGGCCCGAAGCTCGATATCGACGTAAGCCGTTTCGAGGCAAGATGATGTTCTGTTTTTGTTGGGTGGCCGTGGAGGTGGACATTCTGCCGAGCGACGGAAGATGACCCACGGGTACTGTTGTTATTGTCATCCAGGGGAAGCTGCTAGAAACGGACCTTCGTGTGTCAGGTGAGCATGTCCGACGGAGAGGGAGATGAAATGTCATGGGCGCACTTCTACTTCTTCTGTGACCTCCTGACCTCGTTTGTTCCATGTTCTCCGACCTCGAAGCTTGACAAGTTGCGCTGGCGATCCCGAAGCATCCGCACCAGATAAAACGAAAGGAAGGTATGACGCTTCGTGGGTCACGAGTGAGCTAGGGGTACGTCAAGGGAAATGAAATTTTTGATTCAATGGGGGTACACCGTACCTCGATGACGGCTCTGAAGTTATCCCCCACATATTCTTGACCTCCCTCGATACCTCCCAGCACGAGTCATCCTTGGCGACGATCGTTTCCGCGGATTCGACTTCAAGTTCCTGCTCAGCACGCCGGGCATTTTGCATGAAGCGAAGGTTGAGAGTCCCTTTGCTGATTGTCGCGGCCATGGTGAGGAGAGGTTGAGGGTAAAAACAATATATGGCGATGCTCAACGCCGTCGATGGCCGTTGGCCGACACAAGACCGCGTCACGTGATTATAGATTCACCCCAACCCCAAGGTTGTGTTCTAACTTACGACTTTGTTCGCGACCAGTCGACGTTATCATCTCCGAGCTCCGTAAACCATCTACAGAGGGCTATGTGCAAAAACAAAACACTAATGCCATTGGGATAACATCTCACACGAGGAAGCAGCAGCACATCGTAGGCGATCGTCCGACTCTACGACGCCAACTACTGCCGAATCTCTTTCAAGAGGACATCTCAGAACCCACTCAGATAATTGTCGGAGGCTACTATATCTGTATCACAATGATAGGTCAAGTCCTCGGCGATGCTGTCAACTTTGACAGCGCAGACGCAATAAAGAATGCCCCTCCCACGGTGGCGATGGAGTGAGCCTTCCAACCGACATTAGAGTGTGTCCCCCTCGGCGAGGGAATAGTGGTCCGTCTAGTACGGGATATATAGTCAATATGCCAGTGGCGTTATTCCTCAAACAACAAATGAGGTTACTGTCCGATGACTTCATATGTACTTGTGCAAATATCGCGTCAGCAGTGGCCAACAACCACCTGCAGACATCGGAAGCAGAGGTAGAGTAAGAAGTTCCCAGTTCGCTACAACGTTATGTTCGTTAACAATCCTTACCATGCGTCCTCCACAGTGGTACTTCTTTTCACAACCGGTGCGACGTACGTGATGGAAAATTAGAGCGCTAGATCTGGTGGCCGGGATAATTCTTCCACCGGAGATGCATCACAGTTTGTGATGGATGATCGCGAGCTCATGTGCCATGCGGCGTTCAGTTCATATAATTTCCAGCATCCAACTTATTGAACGACTACTGTAGCCGAAATTCGGTGAAGATCTCCATGAATTTTCCATGGCGCAGGCACAAGATCCACCCGGACTAGGCGCAGCCTCACTGGCAATTAGCCAATTCATTACTGTACCAGCCCCGCGCGAAACAATGGAATGGAAGGTTATGGTACATCTCCGGTTCTGTATCCTGCTCCCGCTATCGGCCGTCGCGCTGTTGCCAGGGGTAATCGCTGCGGACGTCGTCGTACAAGAAACTGAATACGAACACGAACAGGAAAATAGGATTCTCAAGACCATGGCTCGCTGCAAGATAGAAAGTCGTCCACCACGGGGATTTGCGGCGACCTTGGGGAGAACTCGGAGGAACGCTGGAGGTGAGACATACCGTTATTGGCGTATCACACATTTTCATCGACATCCATATAGTGTCGTACGTCCTACTTTGTGGATCATGACAGCCCGCTGTCAAAACCCTTTGCACGTGGTGATGAACGCTGAGGGTCTTTGAGGAATTGAGGCCGCACGCGCCCAATTTGTGGCAATGAAGGGGCGGGCTTTTGCGCGAAGGGCAATGACTTTGTTTGTGGATTGGATAGACGGGTGATGGCACAAAGCTAAAGAAGGTATGTTCAAACGATAACAGCGCTAGCTCCGTGACAGTTGATTGCTTCCGAACAATGCTTCATTTCGCAGAAAACGTCGCGTCAGATATTCAGCCTCAACGTGGAGTTCGCGATGAACGTCCAACAGATTATCTATTGTCATCTTCAATCAAAGAAGACATTTTCTTTCGTGACTTTCTGATGATCTCAAACTACACTCTCTACTCTGACATTGCTGAGAACCGAGCAAGGACGTACGTTTCCATCGGAACTTGGCGGAATCCTGGAGGTCGTTTTAGACTTTGCCGTAAAGTGCGTCATATAACGAGACTGGTTAGTGATTGCGCGACGCGACCGCAGGCACTTTTACCCCTCGTCGAAGTCGAAGCCTTTTTACGTGGATGATGGGATATGTGATGTACAGTACGCACAACGGCGCGACAACGCACAAGATGCCGTACGCGTTCCGAATGGGTTAGATGCAACCCACGCCAACGGATCGTTGGAAGTAGTAGGGAAGTGTTCCTTGCCCGTCTGTTACTGTTCCAAGCCATCATTTACGGGCTAAAATACCGTGGCCCAACTGATCTTCACGCATCCGCAGACTGCCGTGGATAAACAGTCAATTCCCTCAGAGAGAACCCTTCAAATCGGAAGAACTTCTCAAGCGTCGCACCGGGTTAGTCCGTCCCAATCGGTAACCGCATCGAAGGCCGGGATTTGGCTCTTGGACTGAAGCTATCATGCTACTTCGAAACTGAAAAAAGAAAGCAGGCTCAGGATGCATATGACAGTACACCCGCTGTGCTTGTTCTTTGTCTTTGTCTTCGCCATGTGCTCGGCTGCCAGTGTATCGCGCATTGGCAGGTGAAACACCGTGACCTCCGATTGAAGGACAGTGGCCGCCCTCGTACCGGTCGAATATCATACCAGTGGTACAGAGATATGGGCAATGCGGAGAAGCCCGGTATCCTCCTACGCGAGCGATTCGGAAAGGGCCTTTAATCTTTCCGAACACGGCGATAGCGCTTCAGCAGCCCCAAAATCTTCGATCTGGGTTTCGAGAATGGAGAACTCAGCAGTACGTATACAGGAAGCACTGTATAACCTCGGCGCCAGAGCGCAGCTTAGGCGGCCTGACGGCTACGGGCGATTTGAGCGCGACATCAATTTCAGAGATGCCGTCTCTCGTAGCCGTCGCGTGACGATGTACCCGTATCATACTGTGCTGTAAAACGCCGCCAATCATTGGCTTAGCGTAGCGCAATTGGCTCCGTACGCGCCTGAATTTTTTTTTTCAAGTTTGCTTGACCAGGACGAGGGCTGCTAAGTGGCAAGCAGCGAATCGAAGCGTACTGTCTGTTTTTGTTAACGTTGATTGACGCGAGCGCCGTACGTATGTTCGTCCATTGGTGAGTTGGACACATGACATGGACGCAGGGGTGTCTAGACAATCTGTATGACATGATGACAAACGTCCGTGAGTAAGGAAAGATGCGTTAGGCTGACACAAGGTACGCGGGCGAGGCCCAATGGCAACAACCGAGGCCCTACTTATGCGACTTTGTTTCACGCGCTCCCATTAATATTCTGGCTGCGTGGCCGAGTTTCAAAACAAAGGGCCGCTCGATCGCCCTAGGCCTGGAGGTCAGTCTGGATTGTTTTTTTCTGTTTCACTCTGCCCAGGTGATCGGCAAGTGGCCTCCCGATTCAACCGGATCGGGATACAATTTAATCCTGCGCGCCTGGATTGACCGTTTCCCCGAGTCTCGGTATTACTGTACACATGAACTCGATACAATTGGGCATAATGAAACATTACGTGGCAGGACGAAAGACGAAGAAAAATTTGAGATGTATCTTGATGAGGTGCGCCCGAAAAAAAGGGTCGAGATCGATATGCAAACCGCTCAGTCGTTCAGTTCATCCCTGAAACCCTTCTCGCTCTCAACTTCTCCCGGAATCTCCTCGAGCTGTGAAGTAAAGGGTCGTGAGCCGTCTGTAACGTGAAGTAAGAGCGGACCCCGTACCTGATCAAGGTCGATAAGAGCTTGCCGAATTACCTCAATGGCTTGCTCGAGGTCCTCCTCAGAGATGACCAACGGAGGTGTGAAGCGGATACTTTCGAAATAGTACATAATATGTCAACATCTTCCCCAACCTTTCGGAATCAAAAAGCAAGGCATACATGTTCACGTGGGTGGGCTTGGCCAACACCCCTCGGCTCTTGAGTAGCAAGCAAAACTGCCAAGCTGTGCGCCCGCGGGAGCTCCCGCTCTCGTCGATGACGACGGCGTTGAACAACCCACGCCCGCGGACTTCTTTGACGAGCGGCGAGCGCAGCAAGCGAACGCCGCTCCGGAACTGCTCGCCGAGTCGTTGCGCGCGCTCTGCGAGGTTCTCCTCTATCAGCACGTCCAGTGCGGTCATCGCTACTGCGCAAGCAAGCGGGTTCCTATTTATATTTGTGTACACATGTGAGACAAGCAAAATGAAGGTATGGGGGAGAAGCCGCACCCGCCGTAAGTACTTCCATGCTCGCCCGGCCGTATACAGAGCATGATATCCTTATCCGCGAGCACAGCGGATACAGGATACACGCCCCCCGAGAGAGCCTTTCCAAGAAGAACTATGTCCGGACGAATGCCTTCGTGCTCTACGCACAACATTTTGCCCGTCCGGCAAAGACCCTTATTGAATCCATAGAGTCAACACAATCGTTATTCGGAAAGTAAACGGGTGCCTTACGGTTTGTACCTCATCACAGATGAGCAAGACCTTGTGTTGTGTACACAACTCGCGGACCTGACGAAAGTATCCCTCGGGCGGGACGACGATTCCTGCCTCTCCCTGAATTGGTTCGATGAGGAACGCAGCGACATGTTTGCCATGCAGCTCGAGCGCTCGTCGAATGTCATCGATCTCGCCATATCGGATAGTCTTGATCGTATCGCCGTCACGGAACGTCGGCCCCACACCCTCGAGGTATGGTCCGAATCCATTCCGGCTCTCCGGATCCGTGCTCATGCTGTACCATTTCGCTTCATCAACATGTGACAGACAGCCTAGAAGGGTAAATCTCTCACCTGATGACACCGATCGTACGCCCGTGGAAGTTGCCTGCAGCACTGAAAACGATCGCATGACCGTCTGGTACCCCTTTCTTTTCGTGTGCCCACTTCCGCGCAAGTTTGATGCCAGTCTCGACCGCTTCCGCTCCTGTGTTCATGGGTAAAACCATCTCATACCCAAAGAGCTTGGTAACCTTCTCAGCGAAGGCACCGAAAACCGAGTTGTAGAAGGCCCGCGATGACAACGTCAACCGCTGGGCCTGCTGAACCAAGGCTGCCACAATGCGTTCGTGGCAGTGGCCTTGGTTGACGGCACTGTGTCAAGGGGAAGAACCATGGTTTCCACGTGGCATACAGAGAAGTGTGAGCTCGACGATTCGCGCATACGAAGTCGGAAAGGAGTAAGGATCAAAGAATGAGATGATTGCTGACCCATATGCCGACAGCATGTCGGTATACTTATTCCCTTCTGGGTCCCATACACTATGCCCGATAAGCATCAGCTGTGCTGGCCAGGCCATTGCCCAGCTTAACAGAGCCACTCACTTGGCACCAGATGCTCGATCGAAGACGACCGGAAGGGGGTGATAGCTGGCAGGGACCGGTTGGTGGCCAAATGGACACAGAACCAAGGGAAGTTCTTACTTGTGTGCCCCATATTCATGCTCGAGATGAATCACGTCTGCAGAAGACAGATGAGAATGGGTGTCATCTGACTGGGCTCGTGGCTCGGCGGTAGCAGCGGCGGTAGCCGTGGAGGTGTTTTTGCTGTTGGCATTTGAGGACGAGCCGGGATGGATCGCTACAGGTGCCATGTTTGACGAATGCTCGTTTGCCACGAATTCAAGCCGAGGGTGTAGATTGAGTCGGGTTGCAGTTGCAAGACAGAGGACGAAGGTGAGGATGGCGGGGGCGCTTTATAAGGTAGGCCGACCGGGCGGACCATGGACCGTCTGAACCGCTGAGCCAAGATCCCCATCTCCCGCACTCTTTTTTTCTTTCTCACGTGCACCCTCGATTGATCCTTCCTTTAAACTACAAGAAACCGCTTTGTCTCCCCCCTCTTACCTGTAGTATTCGTCTAGCTGGACAGACGTGTCCTTTTCTTGTCCTCCCAGCACGACCCGTGACGGTGCTCCTCACCGGATCTTACTTCGATATCAATGTATTCTGGACCGCGGGCACTTTTCATTCTCCTGTCCTGTAGCGTCGTTCACCTCTTGAGCATTGGAGCAGAACTAGCGTGCAACACACTTGCCAATCTTGCTATCATATTCATTATTGTCTTGGGACTCCTCGCGATGGAGGTTCATGCGGCACATCCATGCGAGGACCATGTCATTGAATCCAGAGACAACTCTAGCTTGAGCGAGTAATCTCGAAATCGCCACTGCTACATCACAAGCCATGGTCTCTGTCAGATTCATGTTCAAATCAACGGAAGAATCCACTGTGGATACACCGCGGCGGATAATAAATAGGTGCCTCGCTGGGCGCAGCTCTGATGCCGGATGGAACAACGATCCCGACATCGGCTCCTTCGGATGTTACCAAGTATTCTCGGTCGCCCAGCTAGCAACATAGCGTCGGTATATGTATCGATGGAGAGGCTAATATGTCACGGGACAACACCATCGTGACCAATGACCTCAACCTCAAAGTCTCCGACATGTGACGTATGAGAACCCGATTCCCCCACGAGGAGGAGTATTACATGTTTACGTCCCGAAGCCCGCTAGTAGGACATGACCTCATCGACGTCTTTCCCTGTCTCCCCCGACTGCGAAGTTGCGCATTTAGTATCCATCTTCCCAAGGGGAGGCCCTGAAACAGGCCGTATTCTAACTAGAGAAGGCTCGAGTCGAACAAGGTTGGGCTACTCGGGGTGGAAGAAGTGCAATGACGTCCTGTGTCCGAGTCTTAAGTCGGACATGAGATGAACGAGGCTTCAAAGATCCCTAGCACACGTAATTCGCAAGTTACCTCACCCCCGCTCTAGGCTCATCCTTGACACGGGGCTTAATCAGGGACACGCTACTACTACTGTAGGTGCGTGATGACCAACGGATGGCGCGACGAGATCCACCGAAGCCTCCGAGTCCAGTCCGAGTCCGTATGTGCAGCGGCCACGTCTGGCTGCCGCCTTATCATCCCCCCAGTCGGAGTTTTCCTCCTCGGTTGCGTAAAGGAACGACTTTGCGTTGCAACGTATGACGATTGTCCTACCCCCTCTTGCAACCTTATGCTATGGCCAAGGTGCCATGTCTGCGGCCACGTGCGTCCCATTCCGATTCCCACACGTATCGCAACGGTCCGCAACTCTGTGTCATTTTTACGTTGCGCTGGATGGTCGCGTTTGCCAGCGGACTCTGTTCGCGACCGGGAGGAGGGCCCCTCAGCTTATAGCTGAGCAAGCTGACACGTTCTACCTACGCATGTACCTCCATCCTCCATTGCATTTTTTCAATCCCGTACTGCCCCAATGCATGTCTCCTCTGCGGTGATAGTCAACACAATGCCAACAGAACGAATAGCGCCGATACCGTCGTTGTCGGTCGGGTTGGGTATGTGGACCGGCGGACAACATTCGCCCGTCATCGACTCAGCGTCGGCTCGGAGAAATTTCCAAATCCGCTCTCAGGCTTAACGTCCCCGCCCGCCTCTAGCAACAGATATCCTCTCACCCATCGATTTCGTCCCAGAATACGACGGAACTACCACGTATGGACACAAAACGCGGAACAGCTCGGTCTCATCAGTCACCACGCACGAGTTGAGGAACCTCACTTTCCCAGGAATACTATGCGATTTGCTTGTGAGGTTACTTGTCCTCCCACCCACCCCTCCCTTGAACAAACCAACGGCATGACGAGGTGTGGTTTCCTCGGATCAAACAGTTGTTTCATCCCTTCTTCCGCATTTCGTGACACACCCTCAAGTCGATCATGTTTTGACCAGTGATTGGCGGCATATTCAGGGAGAGTAAACTTCGCCAGGCTGTTTTTGGTAGCGATTTCGTTTTCGCCCAGGTGTAGTTGAATACCCAGACATGCCTGCGCCACGATGGTATGCGCGCTTGTCATAGAAACGTGGTATCGGAGGGAAATGGTGTCGCGCTTTTCGGCAAAGCGGAAAGACTTCAAGTACTCCTTGACCGAGAAGTGTGAAGATTGTATCACCGGGGAACCGTCGATGGTGACAAGGGAAAGCAATGTGGAACACGTGGAAAGCACCGCTGGCACGGGGGCTTCCGGGCGCCAATCCTCGCGAACTCTGGGAATCGGCCTCGCTGAGAAATCAGATGCGAGGAACTCTGCCAGTCCCTCAGCACGAAGTGGCCGGGAGGCAACGGCGACACTCTGAAACAGTCGGTGTGCCAGGTCTGAGTTTGTTTGTCTTGTCGATCTCCCGCAACGCGCGTTCATACGTCTCATGGAGAGTCTCCGGCAATTCGGCCAGCTCATGACGGAGATGGCATCCGCGAAGATAAACGATCTGACAATACACCCAACGAAACTTGTATTAAGGGTCTACGCCAGAGTGGTCAAGAAATTGTGTATTAGTCGCTTACATCCCCTCAGCGCGTTCGGTGAGGACATCAATAACCATCCGTCGATCCTCCTCTTTCTACTTTCGGTACTTAGGGTCGGTGTTGACGACGGACCTAATTCTCTATATCTTCATGAACCGGCAAGCCAAGGGCTCGAGAATGAACTTGATGTCGGTCTCCGGTCCATATGCGCAGGTTCGTTTTGCGTGTCGCATTAAAAATAGAAATGATATTGTGGTAGGAGTTGGATTGGTTGCAAAGCTGGCATAACAAGGGGGTCTTCTGATCCTCCCGAAAATCGCAGTAGTAGATTGTCAGTGATGCGAGACTAGACTTGTGCAGGGTCTCGATCTCCTCGATGATTGGGGAATTAGCCAATATCGTGAGTTCTCAAGACGAAACTATCTAAATATTAACGTACCAAAGTACACTCTTGCCAGCGCCCGCTGCGAAATGGGAAGGCCATCAGGTCCTGCGAAGAATAAGCACTGGATGTCAACTGACGAGAAGGGCCTTGGACCGAATGACATCTATTTCCAAGAGCATGTCACTTTGAACAAACCACGCCTCGGACCCGCTGTGGTGCGATGCGCAAAGCAACGTTATGATTTTTCCATGGATTCGGGGGGGGGGGGAGCCAACTTCGACTATTGTTCCGTGTCCGCAATGTCAACGCTATGGAATAACAGACGTTTTGGGTCATACTTGTCGTCCGTCTTTTGATGTATAGGGTGACTGACTTTCAGTCAGACATGGGACGGGCTGGTTATCGCCAAGAAAACAAAAACATACGGAGGATTTCCCCAACACCGTCAACGGATGTGTCTGGACGGTATGTTATTCAACGGATGATAGGTTCACAAGCCTAATTCCTTGAGGAAGAGTGTTGGTTCGGTGTGATAGGTAGGCTGGGGCGAAGGGTGGAGTTGTTGATATATTCTATATTCGCACAGACGCGACTCATTGCCTGGAATAGATGGGCTTAAGTTGCTTGCGCTGTGATCGAGGCTTCGAGCGGGATGAAGGAGTGAAGCCATGTGGTTGGTGAGCGAGGATGGGGGGAATCTGAAAGGCAACACAATCACAAAGCAGGGATAGTGAGATGGGGGGAGGGGTGACAACAGTAATGTCATGTCAACGTTGTGCCTTTTTGGTAGGTGAGCCGCTTCGAGGGGTTGGAAAAGGCGGATTGCAATAAGGATATAAGATATAAGCTATAAGGTTTATATACACGAATAGGAAATAGGAGAGTACTTGAGTACTGTGACACAGTGGCCGTACGGATGTTTTGGTGTGGCAGTGGAATGTCGAGTGCTTCTCGCTGGGTCTGTCTCCCGTTATCTCACCCTTTGTGGCCACTCAACTCGAAACCTCACCTATCGCTTCCCTATCCGATGCCACCGGAAACTGGAATATGACCCTTCAATACCATACTGGTACGTCGTACTACTTCTGTGGTAACACGGAATCCGCGGCGTCTGATCCCCACTTATTACAAGTCCACATGTTTGTCACCCACTTCTCGTTCTCTCCTCACTTCAACAAGGTTACCCTAACACTACTCACGCCACGAGCGGAGGCATGTCATTCTTCGAGGTTTAAGACGCCAAGCCGGCCAAGCCGAGGGATGCATCCGCTACGGACGTGGGGGATATCGACTGGGTGAGAGGAGAATGATGTACGCAGTACGTCCTGGTTTATCTCAGCCCTTCCCTTTTCCTGTGCTCAATTAACCTTTAATTTAAACAGTCGCATACCAGTTCCAATTGATCGGACGTCTCGGTATATATTTTCGTTGTCTTCTGTCATTTCGACCTCCTCTGTGTCATGTCTGCCACATCGTCAAAGTGTTCGGCCCTAATACTACTGCCCTTGTTTCCAAGCTCCCTCCCCTAAATTGGACCAGTATCAACGAGTACCACGAGCATTATGCCTCCGCCTGGAGGCCCGGATGATGTAAATGCTTCTCCTTCGCCCGTTCTGTCACTTTCCTCCGGAGGTACCGATACTGCAACCCATTTGCGCCCACCGTGCTATACCCAGAAATTCGCCCGACCCCGAACAGAGGTCCAAAAGTCATTTTCGGCATTTCCCTCGTGCCTCGCGCGCATGGACGGTTCTTGGCAGTCTCGTCATTGGGATCCTCAAAGCATATTCATCGCCTGACCCGTCAACCCCTGGCCAACATCCCAATCCATCTACCAGCTTTACACACACACATATCTGTACTACCCCCACACTGACGGTTAGCAGTCGTTCCCATGTATTTTTCATGCAGCTCTCCTAGGCTTCCATCTCAAGGCCGAATCAAGGCCACTCCTGGGTTGTTCGCGGATGGACCAAGGGACCAAATCGGGATATCTCGGGATAATGTGACTTAGCACATGAATGATCTCGACCTGTCATGCAAGCCGCGACAGTCCCGGATGCCGCACGAGTAAGGTCAGAACTCGTGGGTTATCATGGGAGCCAAAGGTACAAAACCAGCTACTCTATGGTATGTAAACGAACAAGTTTTAGGGTATTGAGCTAACCTAGTGTGCTCCTGTCATGGCTAGGAATGTAGGGTACTCAGGCTGTCAATGTACTCGGTAGGTCTTATTGATATGCTCCACCCCCTCAATTTGCAACAAGGAGAACGGCAGACGATGGAGAGTAAGGAGCACCTATTAATCACTGAATCCCAACGCATGCATCAAGACTCCGATGTATTGTTTGCGGACAGCTACAGGACAACTGGAGAGTTGCCGCGCTGCGATGGTCTGTTCCATAGCTTCCTTGACAGGTCCCGATACAGTTACGAAATAATAAGGATTGCTCCTTTCCACTAACCACCAACATCCCCACATCTCCTTCAACTTGGTCTCAATGGCAAACTATGCTTATCACTACCGTCCCAACGAATCCTGGGGAAGGGGTTCCGTTGAGATTGGCCCACCTGCACAACCAGGCGAGTCCCGTGTTCGTCGACTGGAGAAGACGCAAGACCGATTCGTCACCTCCCCCATGGAGGGCATCAACACCGTTCACGATATTCTCCTCTACTCCAGCCGCACCTACGGTGACCGCCATGCGTATGGGTACCGCGACATCATCGACATTGTCGAGGAGCAGAAGGAGGTGACGAAGACCATCGGCGGCCAGGAGGTGAAGGAGACCAAGACGTGGAACTACTTCCACCTGTCCGACTGCAAGTTTATTTCTTTCACCGAGCTCGAATCTATCGTATCAGAGGTGTCCCGTGGGCTCCTCAAGCTCGACCTGCAGACGAATGATGTATTCAACATCTATGCGCAGACGGGGTAAGTGCACTTTCCCCCCTTTCAATCCCCCTCCGCCTTCTCGCCACCATCATTTTTGTCGTCGGTTTCTCTGTTCCATTTCCTGTCTTTCTTGTTCACTTCCTTGTATGGCTCCTTGCAGTGCATGGTGCACGGTTTTAGCCGAACTGTGGAATGGGTGTATACATTCATGATCTGACATGACTCCGCATTCCGGCATACGCCCATGCCTGGCTCAGTAAGACTATTGCCCCCGAAGCCTGGCCACTTCGCAGCCGGCCCAATGACATCGGTCATTGTCATGGCTTACTCGAGCCAGAATGTTTATGGCGTACAACTGTTGTCTCCTTTATGCCTGTGCATTTTCACCCGGGGACCCCAGTCCCAGCTTGGGGACCTGTGTATTGTCCTCGTTAGTTTCCCGCCAATTTTACTGCGTGGGGCCTATACATGGAATTTTCACCGCAGCCACCATCTTGTTCCATTTCGTGGATTCTTGCGCCCTACTAACAACTCTCCTTTTTCAGTCCATCCTGGCAATTCGTTGCACACGCTTGTGCAAGCATATCGACGACAATTGCTACTGCTTACGATACTCTCGGCGAGTCAGGGCTCCAGCACTCGCTCAATGAGCCCGATTGCGTCGGCGTCTTCACCAATGCTGACCTATTACCCGTTTTGGCGAAGGTTATTGGGGAAGTCCCATCGCTCCGGGTGGTAATCTACGATGGACAACCCGCAGAGTCGGTCCTATCCGAGATCAAAGGCTCACGTGAGGGCGTGGCTGTACACTCACTCGATGCTTTACGCGAACTCGGCCGTCAGCAACCACTCGAACTGGCGGAAAGCCGCACCCCTTCCAGCGATGACGTCGCTTGCATCATGTACACGTCTGGCTCCACGGGCCCGCCCAAGGGTGTCGTCTTGAAGCATTCTAACCTCGTCGCGGCCATTGGCTCTGTTATCTTCATGGTTGGCCATCACCTCAAGCCGGGCGACACGTTGCTCGCCTTCCTCCCGCTCGCGCATATCCTCGAATATGCAGTCGAGCTCTGCTTCCTCTTCGTCGGCGGGTGCTGTGGCTATGGCCGCGTTAAGACACTCACGGACCAGTCTGTGCGTAACTGCCAAGGTGATATCAAGGCTTTCCGACCGACGATCATGGCGGGCGTTCCCGCCATTTGGGAACTTATCCGCAAGGGCATCGTTGCTCAGGTCAACAACGCCGGCGTCATTCGCAAGAGCATGTTCAACGTCGCTATGGCAGTCAAGAAGGCAAACGTACCCGTGTTGAAGAACGTTGTTGACTCGATTGTATTCGCTAAGATCCGGCAGGCGATGGGTGGCCGTCTGCGCTTGGGGTTGTCGGGTAGTGCCGCCTTGTCCCGCGAGACGCAGGAATTCTTGAATCTTGTCCTAGCCCCGGTTGTTCAAGGTACGGTCATCATCCATGTCGTTACAAATCTACCGACTCTTGGGCTTGAACTGACGAATGCGGCGTAGGTTACGGTATGACAGAGACGACCGCCGCGTGCGCCGTCCTTCCACCAGATATCATGCAGTATGGTACTGTGGGTCTCCCTTCTCCATCCGTAGAAATCAAATTTCTCGACGTACCCGAGTCCGGATACCTCTCGACCAACGACCCACCCCAAGGTGAAATCCTCGTTCGGGGGCCATCCGTCACTAGCGGCTACTTCAAGCGCGATGACCTCAATAACGACGTGACTATTTTCACGAAAGATGGGTGGTTGCGTACCGGTGACGTCGGCCAGTGGAACAAGGACGGAATCTTGACCTTGATCGATCGGTAAGCGCCCGCTACTCTCAGCTATAGTCCTGGATTGAAGGAGTGTTTCTCGTACAGCATTAAAAATCTTGTTAAGCTCCAGGGTGGGGAGTACATTGCCCTCGAGCGCCTCGAGTCAACGTACAAGGCATGTAACCTTGTGTCCAATCTCTGCGTACATGCAACCCCAGATGCAACACAACCCATCGCGATCGTTGTGCCACATGAGGGACACTTGCTTGCAGCACTCCCTGAGGAAGACCCACATACTTCACTCGCGGATCTGTGTGCGAAACCGAAGGTCAAGGCGCTTGTGCTCAAGGAATGCAACGCGGCCGGGAAGAAGAGCGGCTTCAAGCGCATCGAGATGCTCCAGGGAGTCGTGCTCACGGCTGACGAGTGGACACCAGAGAGCGGACTCGTTACTGCGGCGCAGAAACTCCAGCGGAAGAAGATCGCGCAGAAGTACGATGCTGAGATTCAGGTGCGGTTTTTATTCTCTGTTGTCTTTAAATACGGTTGATCAGTCAACTGACCCACGTCGCAGGAGGCTTATGGGATACGCGAATGAACACTTGCCGGCAAACAGTTGCTTTCCTCTCAAGTAGCCTGCTTTGCTCTCCATACTCCCTGCCAGACATTGCCGATATTCCTTGTTTGTTGATTTTTTTTTCTTATCTTGTACCACCACTCTCATCAATCGCACGGTTTTCATCTCTCCTCACCCCCACTCTTACCCCCGCCTTTTCAACATAACAAGTACCCAATGAGTATCTGATGCAACTCAATCGAGGTCGAGCCACTCGAGAAATAGTGCCTTTCATGACCTTTTTGTTATCGTCTTTTAATCCCACCCATCTCTCCCTGTTCATCCGTTCAGGGGGTTGTATATTCGGCAGGGCCATCCCAGATCTAGCAGACCAGCCAATATTCACTGATTTCCATAATATTATGATTGGCGTGGGAGATGAGCGAGCGAACAAGCAAGCGAAAGGATATAAGTCAGCAGAGGGCTTGAATAGTGTCCCTATTGAAATACTGGTGTCCACCTGACGAGTTTGTAAGAAATTGGGTGAGAATTGCTCCTGTCCAAGACTCCGAGTCGAGTGGCCGTACGTATTTTTATGGGAATCAATTCCAAGATCGACCTGTGACATTTGAGGAAATTTCTTCCTCTTCTATCCTGGAATCTCCGCCAACACGCTCTTCACCAAAAAACGATGACCAACTATCGACACCTTTACTCAATCGTATCGCACGAGGAGCGGAACGCTGACCTAAATATCGCGCTTGAGTTCATCACGCGCAAGTTACAGTAAGACACAGATTCATGGTAGATTCAGATTCATAACACAAATTTATTACAAAAGGTCAAATACAAGCGATTGTAAAGGGGAGTGATGAAAGGTAGGTTGCATGTGTGTGAAAAAACATAAGTTGGGACTATTGTAACGGGCTAGTCAAACACCTGCAGTGCATCGACGGACTAAACGTTAACAAAGGTCGTTAGTGCGTGAAGTGGAGGATGAGAATGAAACGAGACGAACCTGAACAACAGGTCAACCAGCCTGGTCCAGCCAAAGCCGCCGTTTCCACCAACAACCGACCCATAAATAAACGAGAGCAGGAGAGGAAGGAGAAGAAGTTGCAGACGAAGAAGGGGGAAAAGGGAGGAGGAAGAAGAAACGAGATGGCCCCACCTCTCACCTCTCACCACCTCGCCTAGGCGGACGGGTTCAACCTGATGTAGGCCTTGGCGACGGGCCTGTGCTTGTGGATGTAAGCGATAGAGACGGGCTGGGACGCGGGAACGCGTTACTTAAGCTGCGCGCGAGTTAGCTACAGTACAAGACGAGAAAAGAGAGTGACTACTGACCTCAGTCTGTAGGAGAGAAAGACTGAGGTTCGTACTACGAGAAAACCG
>Ga0307510_10000815_pt1 | contig 32468 bp, 42 predicted proteins | sample 12_EM_MG_FD_207224 | JGI IMG/M metagenome (GOLD analysis project Ga0307510, IMG submission 207224) | Populus trichocarpa ectomycorrhiza microbial communities from riparian zone in the Pacific Northwest, United States - 12_EM | ecosystem: Host-associated > Plants > Roots > Unclassified | place... | reverse complement strand
GCATTCCTGGCGTGGCCCAGCGCGGATGCATCTCTCAAGATGCTGAATGATGCGGTCACACTGAGACACAAGGCTGCATGGGCGTTTCGCTGTGGTTTCTTTCGAACGGGACGTCTGGGCATCGGCAAACAGATTCTGGGTTATCTGTTGACCCCATTTGCCCGATTGCAATACGCATTGGCAGCATGGATCGATCCATTTTCCGTAGGTGTTGTCGTGCTTACAATAACCGATAAACGGCCCGCATTTCGTTCTGTTGGAGACTGACTCGCAGTGCCCAATACCGGTGAACGCAGGCCATCTCTACGATCAGATCGTTCGTCGTTGCATAATTACGCTCGTTACCCATTTGATTCTTGGATTGCTCGTCGGCTTCATTGTCATGAGTAGGCAGGACTTCAGTCACTTCCACTGGTGGCGGCGAGCCGGATTTTCAATGCTTACGCGCCATCTGCTCGGGAGTTGGCCGTACGTGATGGCGGGACTCTATAGTCATGTCAGAGCGTGGATGCGGTGGCTCGAGTGGGTGGCCTATATGTTGATCGTTTTGGGGAGCACACTCGCTGTCAGTTTGATTTACCTTGGGATCGTCGTTTTCAACGAACCTGTGAACGTCTTCATGATTTCATCGCTGCAAATGTTGGCACTCGTCGTTTCAGTGGAATTTCTCAGTCGGCCCGAGGCTTGACAGCGCGGCGGGCGCCCGGCATCAGGGCTACCCGATCTGACAGATTGCAAGACTCCGGATCGGCCTTGCGTGCCCTCTAAAGGCTTGCTACGGGCACACTGAGTTTTGCGAGGCGATCGGGGAGTCGATCCGCGCCCGGCGCGACGCGCCGGGAGGAGGGAATGTTGGGCGAGGGGACGATCGATCGGATCGAAGTTGTGGAGGCAGTTGATGCCGCTGTCAGCCGCTGACCGTTATAACGTTCATGTGCCCGAGCCTCGATCCTCTGGGGCGATCCGGTCGGAGAGGGCGGCGGCGGAGGTCGAGAAATCCGATCACGTCAGTTAGCGTGTTGGAGTGGTGTGGGGTGATCGTCGGCTTTCGGGCCAGAAGCGGCCTTTCAATCTGGCTGGCCGGATTTTCCGATAGCGGCCAGTGAATGCCGATCATTCCGGCTTAGCCGCTGTGCGGCGACTGCCATAGTTCGGGCAACTCTTGGAAATCTCCTCGACCGCTTGGGTGATTGCGATCTGGCACGCGAGTTCGCTGGTGATGAGGTCAGTTTAATGCGGGAAGCGTGGGAGTCGGACCGAGCGGCCCAGGCGGCCAGTCGAGTGTGTCGCCGTTCCATCCTGCAGTAGCATAAGTGTCCTTGCCGTAGTCACTACAGAATTCGAAACTAGGCTTGGCGCAGGCGCTCGGGCGTACACGAGTCAGGCTCGGTAGGTGTTCGGGAGAGCACTATGGGAACTGAGAATAGCGTTGGCCGCATCATCGGTGTCCTGATCATCATCCAGATGGCTTTGGGCGTCATGGTGAACTTCGTGCTCGAGGCGCCGCTGTTCGGGCAGCCCGGGTTTCTCGTGAATGCTGTTCATTACACGCGTCAACTGGGTGTTGCTGTGCTCCTGGGGTTGCTAACTGAAGCCCTGTGGCTCGGAATCGCTGTGACGGCGTTCCCGTTGTTCTATAAGCACACTCGAACACTGACACTCTGGTTTACCGCACTGGCCGTTGTAGTTCTTGCGAGCGCTGTGGTCGAGAATGCCGCGGTCATGTCCATGGTCTCCCTCAGCGAAGCATATGCGAAGGCCAACCCTGCGGATCGTGGTCAGATCGAGGCGATCCGCAGCGTCGTGGCCGCAGCGAGGAACTGGCCGCATTTCCTCTCCCGCATGCTCGACGGTTGTACCATCTTCGTGTTTTACGCCGTACTGTATAAGAGTGCGTTGATTCCGCGTGCGCTCGCCGGGCTCGGGCTTATCGCCGCTGTCCTTCAGGTATCTGGCGTATCGATGCCACTATTTGGCGGCGATGTCGTATTCCCCTTGCTCGCGCCGCTTGGGTTGATTCAGCTCGCGGTGTCGGTGTGGCTCATAGTGAGAGGGTTCAGGCCGGTTCTTGCCGTAGCGGGCTGAGAGCTTCCGGCCAGTTTGTCACGTTCGATGAATCGGTTGGCCTGCCTCACACCGGTCATTCGGAATCGCTCGCCTGGGGCACTTCCCACCTGAATCGTTAATCGGCAGCAGCGTGTTCGCGATTGCGTACCCTTTGTTCGAAATCCCGAGCGGAAGTCCAGCCAGGGCCCGACTAATCAGGCAGTGGGATAACCGCGCCCAACCCGGCTCGATCGAACTGCTCCTTGAACGTGGTGAGGAAGACGGCAAATCCGAGCTCGCTCGTGCAATGTGAGGGAGCAACGCGCTCAACTTTCAAATCGTCATGCAAGATGCGCGCGACGTGCTCCACTTCCTCACGCGGCGTCAACACCAGGTGGAAGCCACCCGTGACCGTGTACAGCCGCGGGTCTATCTTGACCGCCTGTTGGAGAATGTTCTCCACGCCGGGATGTGAGCAGCCCACGACGACAGCCAGCCCTTTGGGCGTGCGAATCACGAGCGAGAGTTCGTTCATCTCCTGAGTTCCCGGCTTGTGCGACTGCGTGATGATCACGAAGAAGCCGGGAAAGATCTCGGTCGTCTGCGCCACGATCTGGAAGTTCGCCCGCTCCCACGGCGTACCTGACACCCAGCGTTGCGGCTGCTTGTCTTCGTAGTAGTGGAGATCGGCCGGAAGGCTTGGGTCCCTCTTCAGAAATCCCGGCGGGAAGCGCGCTTTAAAGAACGAGGCTTCCTGCGGAGCGTAGATCACAACGCCGGGATTAACTTTCAGAAGGTAAGTGAGCCCGCTGGTGTGATCCCCGTGTCGATGCGAGATGACAACGGCGTCGAGTCGCTTCAGGTCAATGCCAAGTTGCCCGACATTGTGCTCCAGGATACCGGCGTCATTGCCGGTGTCGAAGAGGATGCGCTTGCCACCGTACTCGACGAGTGCGGCGTATCCCCAATCCTTCACGAGCTTGGAGGGGGTGCCGAATGCGTCGTAGAGCACGGTGACGCGACTCGCCGACGGAGCAGCCAGGGTCACGCTGACTGGCGCGAACCAGAGCGAGAGCAACAGTAGCTTGGCAACCATGCACGAGCGTGCGAACCTTTCCATCAACAGCACCTCCGAGCTTTCAGGCGGTTTAGCGTATGCTTCGCCGTCATTTTGAGCAACGGAAAGGAGAGGCTTTGCATCGCAGCGGTAACGTCAGGCGATGAACGGCGCACATAAAGCCGGGGCATTTTCAGATGCCGCAAAGCCGACAGTGACCCCAGTCAACTTTGGGTCGTGAGCGGTCCGTCGGTCGAGGCGATCGGGGAGTCGATCCGCGTCCGGCGCGCGGCGCGCCCAGAGTTGGAAGTTGGGCGAGGTGAGGATCGGTCGGATCAAGTTCGCGGCAAGCCAGCGGTGGAGTTCGCATCGATGCGCAGGGCGCAATTGAGTCAGTCGCAGTCTTTGCCAGCGAGTGGCTGTTGTAACTGCCAGGTGCCCGAGTCTCGATCCGCTGGGGCGATCCGGTCGGACCGACCGGCGGCGGACACGCGCACCGGGTGCGTGCCATCACCCGCAGCGGGAAGTCAGCGACGAGAATCCGTGACGTGGGATGGAGCCATCCGGGGCTATCAGCACTGCGCGCTTCGTGACGGCAACGAGCTAGTCGATGTTGCCAAGCGGGTCGACAAACAGGATCACCCGCACTATTTCCGGCAGCCGCAAGCCGACGCCTCCCTTTAGGGCTGATGCACATCGGCCGCTTTTGACCCGTTCTCCCGCGCGCTCCGGGGTTTCGGCGCCGAGGTTGATTGTCCGCCCCGGCTCGCGAATATCGCCTCAATCACATGCGACGGCAGCGTCGCGTGATCCAAAACAAAGGATCGAGTCGTTTGCCCGCCTTACTTGTTGCCGCTACGCATTACTGGGGCAGTTTGTGTACCAGAATGTCATCCTCGACCGAGCGCCAACGTCGACCAAGAGCCGCAAGACGATGGCGCACCAGGACGGACCGGGCGAACGCAGCGCGATACCGCAGCGAATGTCGAGAGTCCTGCACTGCGCCGCGGTGATCAGGACTCGCCCGCAGACCGTCCGCTCTCGTCACTCCCTTGGGCGGTTGTCCGACAAAGCAACCTGCAAAGGCTGGCTTCGCCCATCGTGAGTGTTGTATACGGCCATCAAAGTGGGGCTACCCACGTGCGTCACCGCATCGATCATGGCCGTGTGGATGCATGCGCGACGGGTTGCCATCAGGGCGAGATTCCTCTCCTCGCGAGGGTAGCAAACCTCGCCTGCCGCATTCTTGATTCGGCGATAGAGCACCTCAGCGCCCTGCGTGCTGGATAGGTTGAGGTCCGCGTAGCTCACCTTCACCTGCGGTGCGGACTCATCGGCTCTGGCTGTCTGCACTCCGACTGAACACACTGACAGCAGCGTAACGAGACCTGAAGCCAGGGCCATGGAACGAATACTTGCATGAGTCATGATCGTCTCCTCTTGAATTGATGGATAGATATTGTTGGACGAGGACATTGTCCGCGCGGAAGTCTTCGTGTCACAGTGTCAAAGGTCATCTCGCGCTCAGCAACTCATCTCCAACAGAGCACGCGCAAACTGCGTATTCTCCCCGGCCGCCAGGGTATCGCTCGACGCAATAATGGCGCTTTATCACTGGACAGGGGCAACGGCTGCCCGGGGTAACGACCGATGAACACGGGATTTCCACCCACTAGCCGGACGGAACGATCCTATTGATCCGTTGGGATGAGGTGCAATGCGTCGCCATCGAAACCAACGATAGCGGACGTGGAGAGCAGACGTGTGGTGGCTGATTGAGGGGAATTAGTCGCGCTGTGCCTATACCGGCGGTGCGACCTGTGACATTGACTCGCTGAAGGCATTGGAGTCGCGTCTAACTGGCTTCGATGACGAGTGCGTGGTTCGCGCCATGGGCTGCACCTCGAATCGGCGGTTTGTTTGTTGACAGAGATCGTGAGCACCATGATCCCGGGCGGGTTGAGCTGTCGGGCTCAGTCGGCACTCGCTTACGCGGATAGACGGATCGAATCCGGCGAGCGGCGCGGGGACGGGTCGAGTTCGGGGCGGTGGCGAAGGCGCTGAAGGTGGATCTGCGACGACCTTGTGTGATGCACACAGCCGATGGCTTCGGTGCACAGCGAACCGGGGACCAGCCAGATCTGCGTGCGATGCTGCCCAACGGTTGGATGACGAATTGGAGAATCCCAGACCTAATTTCACAGGCACAACACAGGGGCCGGTTCAGTAGCGGGTTACGCAAAGATCCTTCTACCATGCACCGGCCCACTGAGTCCGAGGGCACGGAGTGGCGGAGGGATAGTCAGACTACTCACGCGGTCGCTGTCCTGAAGGTGTTCGGGGGCGCCCGCGATCGGCTGGCGCGAATACGATGTGTTGTAGCATGAGTCGCGCAATCGCTGGCTGCCGGCTATGATCGGTCATGCTGACGCGGGTGTCTGCTCTTCGTGATGACCCGTCCTCCACGGGACAAGCGCAGCCTGTGCGGAATCCGGGGGTGGCATCATGCGGATAGTTCTAGCCGTGATGGTCTGTTTTCTGTGGGATACGAGTGACGCCGGCATGTTCAGCGGCAGTCTGTCGGACTCAGATGCGGCGACTCTACACAAGATTGCCGTCGTATCTGTGCTCGGGGACGAGTTGCACCTGGAGTCGACCGGACTCACCGCGTTTGCGAATGGTTCGACAGATGTTGCAGTCCCTCAGTGGCATGTCGACTCGACGCTCACGGAGCACGTAATCAACCTCGTCGGTCAGGATCAGCGCTTTGTATGCGAAGCGCTGAAACTTCCAGCTGACGTCAGCGTGACCGAGGAGTTTCTGGGCTTCAAGGGACTTTCGGGCAAGGGACGACAGGTGCTGGTGAACCAAGGACAATCGCAAGGCGCCGACGCGGTACTGGTCATCACACCGCAAACCAATGTGAATGATCGACTCCAGACATCGGGCTACGGGCTTCGGCACGGACGCCTGTTCGGCAAGGAATACGTCGGCCTGTCGGACGGCATCGGCGTAGTACTCGTGCGAGTCGCCGGAGATCAGATTCTGGTGCAGCATAGCCAAGTCCAAATTATACAAACCAAGACGGCATGGCCCGTAAAGACGACCTGGACCGACGTGTCGGCAGGAGAGCAGTCGCAGATCGAACACGAGATAAAGGAGGTGCTTCTGCGCTCGATCGACCAGGCTTTGCTGACAATGAAGGTTGTGCAGCCGGCGCATTGAGTCCCGTCGCTCGGGAGCAGTGGCAGAGGAATCAGCTGCTGTCACCTGGGCTACAGCGGTTGTTGGGCTCACCATCATTCACGCGGGCTTGTCGTGCGGGGGGCGCCAGTGGGGAGATTCGACCCGCATTTGGCGCTGCGCGCCGCGATTCGGCTGTTGGGCGAGCGGGGACAGTGGGCGATCCCTGACCATCGTAGGCGGCGACTCGTGCGCAGTCTGGAGTCCCTGGGGCCGGATCGAATCCGGCGAGCGGCGCGGGGATGGGGTTCGAGTTCGGGGCGGCGGCCAAGGCGTTGAAGGTCGATCCCATGGACCTCTTGACGCGGTTGGTGCGCGCCTCGTGAGTCAAGCCGGACCTGGAGGGATGAACGTATGAGCTATGAACCTACGCGGCTCGTCAAGATTGCCTGGAGCAGTCCTCCGCGATGCCTGGCAGCTTCGAGGTAGAGCCATTGAAAGAGCCGCCTCATGTCACCCGTGTGTTGGATGAGCAGGCGTTTTTCATCTGCGCTGTCCGTGTGGGTCGGCGTCGTTGCATATTCTTGGGTACCCGAACGACTTGGTTGCAGGGTACCTGCTGTGTCCCATATCGGCTCAGTGTTTGAAGTGTGACAGAGTGATCCCTCTGTTTGATGCAAAGGAGCATGGGTATGACGGCGAGTATGCTCACACTTGCTACTCCGGGCGCGGCACTGGCGAACCGCGGCAGTTTGAGTGCCCCCAGTGCTCCACTGTTACCTTTGAGGCATACCCCACTTTTTCCTATCAGACGCATGAAGACGACATCACGCCACAGGCGTGAACTCACATCCAGGACTTCTTTGATTGGTTCATCCTCCGGGTCCGCTGTGAACAGTGCGGAATCCTCAGCGACGCGGTCGATTACGAGTGCGCGTGAGGCGACGACGGGTGAGTGGCTGACGAGAACTGCGGGCGACGGAGCAGGGATCTCGCGGCACTCCTCAAGCGTCCGCAGGCGTTCGTGGGGCTGCTTCGAATCCGGCGAGCGGCGCTGGGATGGGGTCGAATTCGGGGCGGTGGCGAAGGCGTTGAAGGTGGATCCCCGACCTGATGGGCCGGGTGTTGAAGGGAGCGGGGTAGATATTCCGTGCATTCCAATGGGGCCACTGTCGGAGCGTCGGCGGGATCCGTATGACTCCTACTGACTGAAGCGGACATCAATAACGTGCCCAATTGCGACTTCTATGCGACGCCCGAGGATCACGAGCCTCTCCTCACGTGGCTGTTTGCGGAGGCCACGTGCCATGTCTATGAGCTGGCCTCGGATTTCGAGCAACCCCTGAAGCGCTTCGAGTCAGCGGTGGACGTCTTGCGCCAATTCGAGCGGCGCACCCCCAACGGCGACCCGTGGCCAGTGCACCTGCAGCTCTATGTGCTGGGCGCGGTCCCTCCGGTCGAACCGCGATGCATTGCGCTGAATCCGAGCGCGTGTGACGGCGCCACCTTTCATTACACCGCCGAAGGCTGGGGACTCGTGCAACTGTATCTGTCAGCACCGTGGCCAGATCGACTCGAGGACTCGCATACCAACCACAATTCCAAAACACGCGCCGAACGCTGGGAGCCGGTTTATACGGATCAAGCGGCGACGGATGCGTGGGACTTTTCCCGCATCTCCGCGTTCTCGTCGCGCCTGAACCGACAGATCCGAAAGCGCGGCGTGGCAAAAGTGGGGAGTCGCACGGTGCTGCCCGGCGCCCTCAAGCTGTGGGAGAGCGGGGTGTCACTGGCGCCGTACGTGCCTGGGAAGCACGTCCTACACATGAGAGAATCACGGTCATGAAGATGCCGTTTGCAGAACGCGCTCGAGGCGACTGTGCTGGGCATTTGTAGCGTTGGGCTCTTCACGAGGCTGGGTCAATCGCATTCGTTCATCGGGAAGATCGAATCCGGCGAGCGGCGCTTGGATGGGGATGGAATCATGTTCGTGGTTGTGGCCGAGGCGGTGAAGGTGGATCCCATTGAGCTGTTCACGCGGTTCGTCCGTTCCTGTTGAGTGAAGGCACATGTTCCGTAGCAACCAAAAGCTCCGCCTCCCACTCAAAACGGCGTTGAGAGTGTACTGGCCGTGGCTCAGCGGACTCGTCATCGCTGCCGCGCTCATCTTCCTCGTGCCGCCGGTCTCCTCACACCATACCGCCATGTTGGTCGTGTTCTTTGCGGGCGCGCTGCCGGCGATGTGGCCGTCGCTGGCCAAGGATGCGCCGTACTCCTTTTGGATGGTGGCCTGCGTGCTGTGGTTCTGCCTCGGGCTCTTCTTTACAGTGCTCAAGGCGGCTTTCTGAGACTGGTGCGCCTGCGAGTGTTCAAGCAGGCTGCGAGCGACCTTCGATGTGGCCGAGTTCACGGCGGTTGCCAAGGCGGCGAGGGTGGATCCGACTGACCCCTTCGCGGTTCATTCAGTCGCTGGAAGAATCAACGTGTTCTCGCGAATAGCGAAATGGATGGCGAGATATGCGACTCGCCTCGGTGTTTCGCAGTTCCAACACCGACGACCGAGTTGGACAAACTCGAAACTGGGAGTGTCAACGGATGATCGAAGTGCCCACTACAGTACAGCGGCTGTTTGTCGCCGCCGGGTGGCACCCCAGTCGAATGGTGCGACCTTCGCTGACTTTCCCGGCAGATCATCCGGCCACAGCTATCCTCACGAATTTCGTTGGTCTGCGGGTATGGGCAACTGGTCCCGGAGAGAGTGCGCAACAAGCGATGTTGCGTTCCAGGCGCTGCCGATGGAGGATGCGACGCGGAAGGTCTGGGCGGCTTTGCTTCGGACAGAGTTGATTGGAATCGCCGATGTGCACAGCGAGCACGGGGCGTTATACATTGACCGCGCAGGTCAGTGCTATCAAGGCAGCGGGATCCACGATGCGTTCTCTCTTGTGAAGGCGCGTCTTTCAACGAAGCGATCGAGCGCCTGCTGCTCGGTCGACGTTCTCGCCCGATGCTTCGTCCGGATCAAACGGCCATCCGATGGTACGGCGATGAGATCCGTACAGACGACCCAAGGGTCTACAAGCGGCAGTGAATTGCGAAGTCGAAGCCGGGGCATCCTCGGCCCGAGCATCCCGACGTTTTTACACTGCCTCGGCCAAAGCCGGCCATCCTCTCGGTGGGCCGGGCCGAAGCGTTCGTGCGAAGCCCATGATGGAACCGGTACTATACTGACAGCCTGAGGTTGGGCTGGTGGAGAATGGAAATGGGGATGCATTTCGGGCTCATCGCCGCGAAGGCAACTCTGTCAGAGTTCAGGGCGGCTTTCTCGGAGACGTGGCCCGCGCTAGAAGTTGCCGCATCGGCCGATGGCTTTAGCAACGCGGACGAAATTTGGTCTTGGAAGAGTGCCAATGAGCGCTTCGTGTCGGCTCGGGAGTGGACGAAGCAAAATCCCGGTTCTGAAGTCTTCATCTTCTGTCAGGACGGGTCCTGGGCCGTGCTCATGGATTTCAGTTACGTCCTTGCTGCGGACGAGGAAGCCCTTGAAAAACTCAGCACTCGGTTCGGCTCGGTCCTTTCATTCATCGTGGAAACCGCGGGCGGTTGCGCGTACTTCCAAAGCTATGAATCAGGGAAAATGCGTCGAATGATTCAGAGCATCGACGGGGAACTAACATCGTCTGGGGTTCGCCTCGCGCAAGAGGAAGGAATCGATGTTGGAAATTACTACATGGAGGAAACAGAGCAACTCATGCGGGCCTTTGGTTTATCCATGCCGGAGGATCTGCCGGTTGCAGCCACGGCTGTCGCGATTGCCACCATTGACCGCACCGACTACACGCAACATTCAGGCACCGTTAGCCGCGAGAAATCGAGCGGACTGGAAGCGTCGTCCCGACGGGGAAAGCCATGGTGGAAGTTTTGGTAACTCGCAAGGAGCCCAACAAATCCGTGCAGGCGACGTGTGAAACGTATGCGCTTGACGGCTGGCGTTGATGTCCGTTTTGGGGTCGCGAACGGTCTTTCGGTCGAGGTCATCGGGGAATCGATCCGCGTCCGGCGCGACGCGCCCCGGATCGGACTGTTGGAAGAGGGTGCGAGGCAGTCCTTGAGCCTCCCTCGTATCCGATCTGTCCGGACAAGATACCGTCCGGATATTCATTCCAGGCAAGCTGCAATGACAGATATTCTCGACGGACCCCGGTGCCCGAACGCTTCGAGCATACATCGATGATACAGTGTGGAACGCATGCCTATGAATACTGAAGCACGCACATACCTCCTTCGAGCGCTCGAGCATATGCAACAGCACGGAGACCCTATGAGCATGCTCGTCATGACCGTCCGTGGAACGTCTGACGGCCTCATGGCAGGAATCAAAGCGAGGGAGTTCAGCCTCGACTATCCCCATTCGGGCTGGCTCGATTTCGTGAGGGTCCAGAGGTTCGCGACCTTTGGCAGAACGAGGGGACTTTCGCTTCGAACGGAGAAATGGGGAAAGGAGCGCGTGAGTCGGGCCGCGATCGGCTCAATCGCCGTCGACGCGGTCGAGATAATCGATCGGTGTTTCGCGGCGGTCTACCACCACTCGGGTTTCTTCGACCTAGATCTCCGCGGATTCGGCTGGCAGCCAGGGTCGTCGCATACAGGGCCGGCTGACAACGCTACCTGAGCCGACGTCGTCAAAAGGCAGGGACGGGACGCCCTCCTGTTGTATCCCGTCGTTTTCACACGGCCTCGATCGTGAGCGGTCCGTCGGTCGAGGCGATCGGGGAGTCGATCCGCGGCCGACGCCGCGCACCTCGGATCGGCGGGCTCGGATACTGTGCGTTGGAGCGAGAGTATTTCGATGGATGATCTCAACGATCGGCTCAACGCATCATTCGGCTTGTTCTGGAGTGGTTATTCGCGACATGCGATATGCTGGGTACTGACGTTGAATTTGTGCAGTCATGATTCGATGCGGACGCGATCGTGAATACAGTTAACATTACAGCGGAGTTTCTGGTCGCGCGGATCGACGAAGAACTCGCCCAGCTCAGTGACCGCAGGGTGATTGAGCATATTCGCAGTCTGCTGGTGGCCCCGTCACCTCAGATGCGTGCGTGGGATTATGGGGCCGCAGGCGATGTCTACCCGTGCTGGCTGGTGCTGGCGCAACGATGCCAAAACACCGGCATCGCCTATTGCGGCAGGGGATTTGGGCCTCGCACTCCTTGGGGACTCCTGCCTCTCGAGGGAACGCGACACATGTCGATGGGAATGGATTGTGCATGGTTCGGCCGGTTTCTCGACGCGTATTTCGAGTCACCCGCCTCAACTGAACTTCCTATCTGGCGAGTCTTCCGGCACGAAGGGACTGACTTCCCCGGTGCCCCGATCAGTGATGAAGATAGTTGGGATGCGACATGTGAGAAAGTCATGCGCTTACGAAGAGAACAACCCGATGTCCGATTCGACTGTTGGCAGAGTGTCTACCTGCGTCGCGAGTGACACCCGTCGACTCTGCGCGCCCGGTCTTCCCAGGCGGCTTCGAGTCGAGAGCGGTCCTTCGGTCGAGGTGATCGGGGAGTCGATCCGCGGCCGGCGCTGTGCACGGGAAGTGGGATGTGGGGCGAGGGAGAATCGGTTGGATCGGATTCGCGGAGAGGAAGTGGTGGAGTTCGCATCTACGAGCATGGAATATCCCAGTCAGTCGCAGTCGTTGCCGCTCGTGGCTGTTCTCACTTGCCGATGCCAGAGTCTCGATCCTCTGGGGCGGTCCGGTCTGAGAGAGCGGCGGCGGAGGTCGGGCCGTCTGATTCGGTCGCGGGTGAGCGATGGGTTGAGGGAATGCTGGAGCAAGTGGGGCAGTTCCGGAGCAGCTAGAATGATGTTGACCGGGTAACCCTTTGCCCAAGAGGTCTCTTTACGACATCATGGCTCGCAGAAGAAGCGCTGGAATGGAGTTTTTCAGACTTCGGAGTACCCATTGGAGGTACTTCAACTACCCGCTGTATGTGCCAGAGGGGCAGCGCAAGGTGCTCCGAGTTCTATCGGATCAGGGTGTCACTGGATTGACCGCTGAGCTCGAGAGGCTGGCGAGTCTGGGGTCACCGTGGGCCGCCTCGACCCTGGGTTACTTGAGTCTCCTGCCATCATCGAGCGGTAACAGAGATCCGGCCCGGGCCATGGAGTACTGCGCTAAAGCGGCTGCCGACGGCGATGCGTATGCCCTCTTTGTGACCGGGTGGGCGCGATCTCTTCTAACGCAGGATCGTGTCAGAGCCGCGGAGTTGATGATGGCATCCCGGAAGCTGCGATTCGCGCCTGCAACGATCGCGCTTGCATTCCTGGCGTGGCCCAGCGCGGATGCATCTCTCAAGATGCTGAATGATGCGGTCACACTGAGACACAAGGCTGCATGGGCGTTTCGCTGTGGTTTCTTTCGAACGGGACGTCTGGGCATCGGCAGACAGATTCTGGGTTATGTGTTGACCCCATTTGTCCGATTGCAATACGCATTGGCAGCATGGATCGATCCATTTTCCGTAGGTGTTGTCGTGCTTACAATAACCGATAAACGGCCCGCATTTCGTTCTGTTGGAGACTGACTCGCAGTGCCCAATCCCGGTGAATCCGCAGGCCATCTCTACGATCAGATCGTTCGTCGTCGCATAATTACGCTCGTTACCCATTTGATTCTTGGATTGCTCGTCGGCTTCATTGTCATGAGCAGGCAGGACTTCAGTCACTTCCACTGGTGGCGACGAGCCGGGCAGTGAGCTCTCTGGACAAGCTGTTCAGATGCGGACATCGATGCGCGGCCCGTTTCGGGTCAAATTGCGGCGTTCGTTCAGGCTCGGTAAGCTAACAAACAAGGCCTCGGCTCTAATTCTGCGCTGACGAAACGAGAAGTAACAATACCAATGCGCCTCGCTGCTTTCCTCATAGTTTTGTTCATCGGTTGTTCGCTGGCTAGCGCACGGCCGCCCGATCCTTGCTCGCTCACGTCGACCGTTACGGATGCCAAACTCACGCTCCGCACTGCGGACGGTCGGACATCGTTTCGCGACGGCGAGATCATTCCGCTGGTGCTCTCGTTTACGTCCACGGGGGTTAAACGCTATCGTGCCATGGTACGAAACTATGACCGCAGCGGGCGGCTAAACCTCGACACCTATTGCGTCGAACCGGAGGCACACGATCCGCTTGCCGACTACTTCTCCACGACGTTTGGACTTGGAGGTGGACTAGGAGGTGAGCAGCAGCTATCCGAAAAACCATTTATTGCGACGGCGGAGTTGAATGAGTGGAGACAACCTGGGCCGGGGCACTATCGGCTATATGTAGTGAGCCCTCGGGTGTCAGGAGAACCGGCCTCCATTAACTCCGTTAGGGGTGGAGGGGCGCCGGTTATGCTGCGCTCGAATACGATTGAGTTCGACGTGGTCAAAACTGATGCCGAGACCCGCGCCAAGCAATTGCAAGAGATCACAGCGGCCTATCAGAACAAGACTGCCGATCCCTGTGACTATAGATTCCGACAGGATTGCACAGCCGCGCAGGCCGCGCGGCGGCTGCGATTTCTGAACACAAAGGAATCGACGGAAACACTCGCAAGGCTGTTTTGGAGCTTAAACGATCAACCTGGAGGGTGGGATCTGATGTTCGGGCTCCTTGGCTCGCCACACCGGGCAGAAGCTATCGCGGCGATGCAGCGTGAAATCACCAGTCCCGATCATCCGGTCACGCAACACTTCCTTACAGCGTTCACAAAGTTGCAGCTCCTGCAAATCGTGGGGAAAGTGCCGCCGGTGCCGCCGATGGACGATCCCGAGGCTTCGCGGAAATTCTATGGAGCCTTGCAGAACATTCAGGCGCATGACCCGGATGTGAGAAAGGCCGCGCTCGAGGCCACTGTGGCGGCGCTGCCGCAGAAAGTGGGGCAGGCGCATGCGCTGACGCTGGTAACACTGGCCACCGGGAAGTCAGATTTGCTCGACAAGGGGACAGTGGCGCAAATGCGCCACCAGCTCAACTCTGAATGGAGAAACATCCCTGAGAAGACAAGGGCGGAGCTGATTCAGACGGGTTGGCCGCTGCAGGACGGGACAGAGACGCTCCCCACCCTTCGGGAAATCGTATCTCAACCTCCGCCACATTTCGGTAACGCCGGCAGCTTCGCTTGCTACGCGACAACCCAGGATCAGTGCTCGGTCGTGACGAGTCGCAACAAGGCGCTCAAGCGGATCTTCGAGCTTGATCCGGCGGAAGGGCGCTCGCTGATCCTTCGCGATTTGACAGACCCGGAGGCCCAACCCTCGCTCTCGTTGGTCAAAGTGCTTCCCTCGACGCAGCTGCAGCCGTTTGTACAGCGTGCTGTCCAGCGCATTGAGAACTCTACGCAGGTGCGCCCTGAAGTACCCACTCAAGCATATCGCCAAGCGAATGACGCACGGCCTTGGGACTACTACTTTGTCGAAGAGTTTGCGGACGAGTCAGCTCTTGAGCCGCTCGCAGCCAAATTCAAACTGAACTACGACCACCTTACCCAAGGATTGTGTCCCGCATACTCAGTGCCACTGTTACGTTACTTCTTACGCGTGGACCCGGGCTTCGGAAGGAAGGTGGTGCAAGATGTGCTCGCAGCGAGAAAGACGACTCACTGCTACCCCACACTTTTTGAGGAATTGGGAAAATCGCTGCCGATGGTAGAGCAGCTCGCAATCGTCGATCTGGATGACACCAACCTCGATATCTCGACCAGCGCGACGCGAGCACTGGGGCGGTGGGGATCGGCACGGGCAGAGCCGGCATTGTGGGCGCGCCTCACGCGGTTCCACCAGGAATGGCCCAATGGCGTGGGTGAATTGCCTTTCACAGATCAACAGACGCGCGCGCACGTGGAGGCGCTGGCGAATCAAGAGAGTACGCTCGTACAGTCCATCGTCACGGCAACAAGTTGGATCTGCGGTCCCCAACAACTTACGCGGCTGCGCGAGATAGTTTCCCGGGAGCAGAGGATACAGTTATCGCACTTGATTGATGAGTGGGAGGGACAGGATGGACCATTGATCATCGAACCGTCCTGGAATTCCGATGATCAGTTAACCTTCGGTGTGCTGCAGCTGCAGTATTCCGGTTTGGATGAAGAGCAGATCCGGACCAAGCTGTCGCAGATGCCGAAGGGATCGAAGATGTATTTTCAGACTTACACTGCGCAACAGATGGGGTCGCCGGTGAGTATGGAGAAACAGCAAGCCGTGTTGCAAACACTGCGCAAGCATGCGGCGCGATACGGTGTTAGCATCGAAGAGAGGCCACGTTAAGGACCATCTGGTAAGGCCCTCGGAGCTTTTCGGGCCCAAGATCTGACATCGAAACTCGACGCGCCATAAAGCTGTCATTCGTGTCCGGCTCCATCGGGTCGGGAGCGGTCGTTTGTTAGCGGCGATCTGGGAGTCGATCCGCGGTCGGCGCTGCGCGCCCGGAGGGGAAGGTGGCGAGGGGAGGATCGGTCGGATCGGATTCGCGGAGGCAGTCGGTGTCGCTGTCAGCCGCTTACATTGTGACGCCCGTGTGCGCGAGTCTCGATCCTCTGGGGCGATCCGGTCGGAAAAGGCGGCGGCGGAGGTCGAGAAATCCGATCACGTCGGATATGCGAGTTGGAGTGGTGTGGGGTGATCGTCGGCTTTTGGCTAGAACCTGCCGTCCGACCTTCTCTTCCCGAGCTCCCGGAACCGGTCATTCGAACGTTCCGGAGATCGGCATGCGCCGCCGTCGCGGAGGGCGCGTCAACTTCTTTCGGTAATACTACCCGCCGACTGCTTCTTGAACAGCCATTCGCTCCAGGACCAGGTGGCAAAGCCGAAGCAGGCGCCCCCAATGGCCCACACACAGACTTGCCCGATGAGGTGGGGCCATTGCGGTTCGTGGCGATGCATCAGTATCGGCATCAAGCTCATGCCGACGAACATGGCACTGCCCCATCCCAATACGCCCCGCACCAGCACAAAATGCCAACGCCCCTTCTGGCGTGTTACTGCCCAGGAGAGCCGCTGGCGCACGGGCGTGCCGTCGAGCGCCGTGGCGGCGGCCTCCGGCTTCCGCCAATCGGCGGGAATCCTGGACTCCAGAAACACGCATCGAATCTTCTCCGTTGGCCATTCGAAGTAAGCCCGGGCGATCGCGGCATTCACCACCCACCCTAACGCATAGCCGGCCAGCATCAGCACGATCATCATCGACAGGAACAAAATCAACCACACCAGTCCGTTCGGTTGCCCCTTGACCGCTCCGCTCCCAAGGCTGAGCGCGCCAGCCAACCACGCCGCGATTGCGAAGATCGGCACGAATGCCGCAAACATAAAGCCGATCGGCAAGATCGACAGTCCCCATTTGAATCTGGGCTTAATGTCGCTCCAAATGAGCATGTTCGTCGCGAGGAGTCGCATGGTCGAAAGCATGACAGTTTTCCGAACTACCAACCGAGACCTACCGCAAGTCGCTGCAAGCAGAACGTGCAGCGATGTCTGTCTCCTGGACCCACCACTCGGGGTCGGATTGCGAAGCACAAATGCTAGGGATGCCCGCTTTCTCGATTCTGAAGGCCCGCCATGGCGACGGTCGGTTCGAACTAACCGGCGGCTCTCGGCCATTTCCCGTCTTTCGATCCCAAGATGAGCCAGCCCGGAAGCGGCCGTTCTAAAGGGCAGCGCCACGCTGCTGGCCGCGAAGGGGCGCGCTCCGTACACTGGCTTTGCAGACGGTGGATACCGAGGCACTTAGCTTGCACGCAGGGGGGGAATGAAAGCGGTAGGCACTGCGCTTGATCGAGCGCCCGTCCGGTTGCAGCCTTACCAGGTGGTAGTGGCTCTGCTGTGCGCAGCGGTCTTCATCTCCTACATTGACCGCACGAACATCTCTGTTGGCGCGATCGCGATGCGATTGCAGTTTGGCTGGAGCGAAACCCAGAAGGGCGTCGTCCTCTCTTCCTTTTATGTCGGGTACATCTCGCTCATGTTGGCGAGCGGAGCGCTCGCGAACCGATTCGGTGGGAGGATCGTCCTCGGCGCCGCCGTCGTTTGGTGGTCGTTGTTTACAGTGCTGACGCCAGTGGCAGCATCGATTTCATTGCCACTGCTCGTGACCGCGCGAATCGCCCTTGGACTCGGCGAAGCAGCCGTGTTCCCGGCCTCGATGAACATGATCGGACGCCATGTCCCCGTATTGCAACGCTCGCGTGCCGTGGCCTCAGTCACGAGTTCACTCTATGCCGGCACGGTGTTCGCTTTGCCCGTGACCGGGTGGCTCGTGCAAAGCTATGGTTGGTCTGTGCCGTTCTTCTTATTTGGAGCAATTGGATTCCTGTGGGCGATGGCGTGGTTTGCCAGGACCGAAGTCGGCTCTAACATCGAGGCGCCCGCTTCAGCGGAGCCGACACCGATTCCGTGGAGAAAGCTGCTGAAGCTTCCGGCGGTGTGGGCCATTGTCGTCGCTCATTTTTGCAGCAACTGGCCCTTGTACTTGATGAGCGCCTGGTTGCCCAGCTACTTCGCGCGCACCTTCGGCGTCAGTGTCATGAACGCGGGCCTGCTCTCCGCCGCACCATCGCTCTGCGCCTTTATGATGGCCAACGTTGCCGGATATCTCGCCGATCGACTGCTACACGCGGGCCGAAGCGCCGCCTTCGTACGTAAGTTGATGCAGACGGTTGGTCTCTGTGCAGGGGCGGTGTTCCTACTTCTGCTACCCGGCGCCGCGTCGGTCGAGGTCGGACTAATCATGATGTGTTGTGCGGCCGGATCGTTCGCGATCACCTGTTCAGGCTTCGCGCCCAACGGCTTGGACATCGCTCCCCGCCATGCCGACGTGATCTGGGGAATCAGCAATACGTTCGCGACACTTCCTGGAATATTCGGTGTGTTCTTGACCGGTTGGCTGGTCGACCACACGGGGAATTTCGCCGCACCCTTCTTTGTGACCGCAGGAGTCGCGTTCTTCGGGGCTCTCGTCTTCCTGGTGTTGGCATCGGGTGAGCGCCAGATCGGATAACAAACGGCGAAGTCGGCGAGTTGATGGAGTTCCGTTGAGCGGACACTCACCACCGGCAGAAAGGGGTCGTGAGCGGTCCTTCGGTCGAGGCGATCGGGGAGTCGATCCGCGTTCGGCGCTGCGCGTCCGGAGGGGACTGTAGGGCGAGGGGAGGATCGGATGGATCGAAATCCGCGGCGCGCCAGGCGCCTAAGGGGCAGACTCACCTGAGGACTCTCTGTGATTTTGAGTGCTCATTGACCCGGGTCACACTGAAAGTCGATCCCGCGGATGGAGTCTCGATCCTCTGGGGCGATCCGGTCGGAGAGAGCGGCGGAGGTCGAGTATCCATTGCGGTGGTATTTGCACGGAAGCTCGTTAATTGACCGAGAATGGGAAGCGCCTGATGGCGTCGGCCGGTCGGTTCAGATCGGTCTGCCGGGGGCGATCATTAGATACTGACAGAATGCCGCCCCAGTCGGCGCTCATGGTTTGAGGTAAATATCGTGCACCCCGTGTTCAGATTCAATACGGACCTGTTTGATGTCACCCAAGAACGCCGTAACAACATCAATCCAATCTACGGCGAATCGTTACTCGTTTGGCTGGCTGAGCGGGCTGAGGGAACTGCAGCGGTCTCACCGCCATCCACCGAAGATTGGGGATGGTATGCCGACGTCCATTGGGAAGGTCGCAGTTAGATGCTCGGCGCGAGTGCCTCGAAAAATCAAAACGGATCCACGGAATGGGTCCTTCAGATCGTAAAACACCGCTCTTTGGGCGACCGGTTACTGGGGAAGCGAAAAATGGCAGCCGACGACGGCTGCGTCGCCTTCTTTCGTCAGCTGATTGAGAGCGAACCCACCTTCTCAAACCTCTCTGTCGAATGACTCGAACTTGGACCGGGTCGTAGCCCAATGCAACCCCGAACGGTTCGATATTGAACGAACCGCGCTGTCGCAGTTGATTGTCTCCTGCGATAGCGTCGAGTCGAGATCTGCACAGAGGAAATGACCCGGATGGCAAGCATGGGACGGAGGTTGGGCGCAGTCGGCACGCTTCTGGGTGCCATCGGCCTAGTCCGAATTCAGGTAATCATGCAACGTGGGTACGCTGCGCATCCACAGGAAGTGGCCGGACTGCTGGCACGCCTCGGATTCGCATCGAAATCGGTCGAAGGCTCGCTGTTGGTCGTTGCCTATCAGTACGCCTTCCTTCGGCGTCCCTTCCCGGAAGTGAGCGGCACATCGCTGGAGCGCGAAAGAAGCGCGCTGCTACTGTGGATTGTAGTGATGTTGATCGGCCTAGCGGTGGAATCATGGGCATCGTGATGGAGATACTGGAAGCCAAAGGCATCTGATCGCGACCGCAGCCGGTGTCGAAGTCCTTTGCGAGCGACGCTGGTGGGTCGTGAGCGGTCCTTGGGTCGAGGCGATCGGGGAGTCGATCTGCGTCCGGCGCGGCGCGGCGCGGAGTGGGAGGTTGCGAGGGGAGGATTGCTGGGACCGGCTTCGCCGAGGCAGTCGGTGTTGCTGTCAGCCACTTACCCCTATAACGTTCCTGTGCCCGAGTCTCGATCGTCTGGGGCGATCCGGTCGGAGAGAGCGGCTGCGTTGGACTGGCTTGCAGAGTCAATTTCGTTCGAGATAGGTTGCTTGTCCTACGAGTATGAACAGCAGGCCGAATGCAACTCCGGCAATTCCTCGTCAAGTGGCTCAGGCTAGTGTGGATACCTATGTCGACGGCGCAGGGCGGCGCGGGTCGACGGATTTTGCGGATGCTTCAGCCCTGTTGCTAGTTGCCGAATCCAAAGCGGAAACTAGTGACTGAGGCAGTGGCGGCCGATTAACGAATGTCAGATAATCACCGCACTTACGCAATTAATGAACATAATACAGTCCTCACAGGAAGAAGTCTCATGAGTCAGCCGTCCGAGGGTGAGGCGCAAGTGATAGCTTCCGAGGAGCGCAATCCATACGCTCCCAGTGTAGGTGTGCTGAATGCAAGTCGCGACCCTGACTTTGTTGACCCGCACCTGAAGCTGGCCCCTCGGTCGAGACGTTTTGCCAACTCCCTCCTCGATACGTTGTGCTTCCTCCTCGCCATGTTTTTGCTCGGACTGGCGAACGCCGTAGTGCACTTGAAATTTGGAGTTGACCCGCTCGCATCCGCCGGTCCCGTCTTCAGCCTTGGAGTGTCGACTTGTTATTATTTCCTGACCGAAGTACTCACTGGCAAAACGCCCGGCAAATACCTGACCCGGACCCGGGTAGTTGACGAGACCGGCGGCCGCGCGACGCCCGTGCAGATTTTGCTTCGGTCGCTGTATCGTTTAGTACCGTTCGATGCTTTTTCGTTTCTGTCCGAGGGCCGGCCTGGCTGGCATGACCGGTGGTCGAAGACCCGGGTGATCATGGATCGTCGCGATTAGACCTCGGGCAGATCCGTGGTCTATAACCTCGAGGTCTGTGCGCGCATAGGCATGACAGCGCTCGGAGTGCGCTGTTGGGCGATGGGAAGGTGGGCGATCCCTGGCCATCATCGGCGGCGACGCGTTCGCGGTCCGGGGCCTGTGGTCAGATCGACTCCGGCGAGCGGCGCGGGATGGCTTCGAGTTCGGAGCGGTGGCGAAGACGTTGAAAGAGGATCCCGTTGAGCTCTCACGCAGTTTGTGCGGGCTTACTGAGTGATGCACGGAGCTATCTCGCCTATTGACCGTACAATGCGGCATGGACCCAACGGACGAGTGGAACCGGTGGCTGGTTGAGATGGATTCGGTGGACGCATTGGCGCCGGATACCTACGACGACGCTGCGGCGCGGGTGCTGGTACGGGACTTGGGACAGCGGCTGATCCGCGCCCTCCCGGATTTTGAGGTCCGCATCGGTTCAGACGAGTTATACCAGGGCAGTACGGGGCTGGCGGAACATCGGGTCACGGCCAAGTGCGACCGTCGGCCTTACGCACCCACGCTCGCCTGGGTGTTGCAGTCTCACTTCGGCGTGTTGGCGACGGTGACGGACTGTTTCGACCCCGACTTGCTACGGAGGATCCGCGCCGTGTTGGATGACGTCGGACTCAAGTACATTCCGCACGACTATGTGGCTCACACAACTTATCACGGCCTATGCAAGGCACTGGTCGGATTCAGCTGGCACAATCGCTATTTCGAGTTGTGCGTGCGGTTCAACGACGACGAAGCGCAGAGCGGCGTCCGCCATAGCGCACTTTCTATTGTGTCGAAAAGACACTGCCAGGCTCGAGGATCACGCGCGACCGCGGGTTGCTTTTGGCCCGATAGCGGCCTGTCGGGGCCCTCGAAATGCTCACCCGTTACCGAACAGAAACCGCAATCCGAGACTGTAGAATTCGGGTTTCGAACCCGCATGATCTTCACCTTCGATCACGCGACCATCCCAATGCAAGCCGTTGTAATTGCGGCCTGCAAAGGTCCGCACAAACGCGATTCCGGGCGTAACGAGCGACTCACCTCCCCCGGTCGCGAAGAATATCCTGACCGGGAGGTCCTTGTGGGTTTTAGCAAACTCCTCTTCCTGTCTCACGATGAAATTATTGGCAAACACAATGTCCGGACTGCCGGCCAGGTATCCCCAAAACAGGGAGGGGTCGGTAAACATCGCATAGAGCGTAAACAACCCGCCAAAAGAGTGCCCACCCAGAATGCGGCGCGCCGGGTCCGCACGGTAATTCGCTTCAATGAGGGGGATCAACTCCGCCTTCAGGAAGCTCAGGAATTTCGGACCCTCTCCCGACCCTTTCGCGTCTCCCGGGACCGGCGTGTAGTCGATCGCCCGGAGCGCACCGTAGTCGGGGTGCTCACCGGAATACGCGATACCAACAACCAGTATGTCCGGGATCACCTTGTCGTACAGCAGCCCCCCAATTACCGAATCGAGCAACTTGAAATCCCATTGGCCGTCGAGCAGATAGAGAACTGGATACTTCTGCTGTTTATTCTTGTCATAGTCGACGGGCTTGCGGACGTACAGATCGTAGCTTCGGCCCGTGGACGTTGATTTGATCGTCCGCACTTCGGAGTTGTGAATTGTAACTGCGGGATATGCGGCGGACCGGACGGGATGACTGATTGTGACGACACACAGGCACAAGACGAGAAGATAGAGACCGCGCGCGGACGCTTTCACACAAACCACCTTTTCGAGTCGGACCCTTTACGCTATCGAACGGAGCGCTCTACATTGTGACCCAAGGTACTATGGCTGGGGGTCAGGACTCGAGTAGGTACGCGACCAGCCGACCCAAGCTGTCGATGAGTTGCGCCCTGGGCCGGCGTTCCTGGGGCCTGCACATGAAATATTGACGCGCAGCGGGGCGCCTGCGCGCGCCGATCGGCGGGTTTGGCGAGGCGGATCGTTGGCAAAGACGGCTCTCCCCATATCGCGGGCCCTGCGAAATCCGTCGCTTTCGGTCCGGCTACCTGCGGATCTGGGGACATCCGCTCCGGACTCCCAAGCGCGCGGCTGGCGGAATGGGTCGTGAGCGGTCCGTCGGTCGAGGCGATCGGGGAGTCGATCCGCGTCCGGCGCTGCGCGTCCAGAGTTGGAGGTCGGGCGATGTGAAGATGGGTTCCGCGGAGAGGCGGTGGTGGAGTTGGCAGCTAGTTACCGTTCTAACATGCTGGTGCCCGAGTCTCGATCCACTGGGGCGATCCGGTCTGACAGAGCGGCTGCGGGGATCGAGCAGTCCGTTTTGGATGCGGGCAGGTGAGGCATTGATGCGGTAGTGTGCGAGGGGATTCGGGAGGCGGAGCGGGGGGTGGAATCGAGATTCCGGACGCAGGCGGAGCAAACACTGAATACCCAGTCGATACGCGCATGCCGTCCAAACCACCGGTCTGATGCCAAAGACGTCATCGGGACTATATGGAAAGCGACTACACCCTGATCTCGCTCGTGATCGCGGCCATTCTGTTGGTCTATGTCACCGTGGCCGCCGTGGTCGCTCTCCGAAGAGGCGATGGCTTTGGCAAGACAGCCAATACATGGGGTCGAAGGTTGCTGGACATAGTCTTTGGAATCGGTTGACGCTATTGTGCAGGCTGAGTCAACTCAGGCTGGCACCCACGCTTAGAGAATGGCGGGGAGGCTGGAGGTGCTCCCGATCCATCGCCAGCCGGGCCGAATCGGGCGAACGGCGCTGGGATGGGGTCGAGTTCGTGGCGGTGGCGAAGGCGTTGAAGGTGGAGCCCGTTGACCTCTTCACGCGGAAATGCGGTCCGCAGGACCGAATGGATGGCCCGTGGCAGCCACGCTGACGCCGAGTCAGCGGATAAACGGGGATGGTAGTTTGAAGGAGTGACGAGTGGCACAGTGGCTCGGTCAATTCAGCGGACGAACCCATGGGACGCGCGTTCAAGACGCAGAGGACGCGCTCAGACATGCGGTGCAGGCGTTCCATGAAGTGGCAGCACCGCAGGAGCGCGAGAGAAAAGTCAAAAATGTCAGACACCTCGCCAAACGACTGCTGCAGGCCCGCCTCCGTCTTCTCAAGGCACGTCTCGTGCGGGCCCGTGAACCTCGGTTGACCGACCTGGCATCGAGGTGGACCGACGGTGCCGATGCCGTGCAGGCTCGAGAAATGACCACCCGGGCGGCGGGCGTCAACGCGATCTTGGTTGAGTTCGGGGTCGAGGAGTTGGTTAGATCGGACTCGCCGCAGCCGGCGAATCCAGAGCGTGGGTAGTTGTGGGCGTTGGCCTGGAACCCGTGTCCGGCGCTGCGTGCCCCAGACTTCGGAGACAGTTTGGCGAGGTGGATTGGATTCGAGATCCGCTCACGGAGCTGCTGGTCACCTCACCGTGTTTGTGGGCGGTCCTCGTCATTGCGAGGAGCCGAGCCTCCGAATTCCGTTATCGGCGCTGGCGCCGATGGCAGCCCTCTCGAGAGTCGCCCGACATCGGAAGCCCGTCCGGGAGTCGGGGAGGCGGGCGGTGAGAAAACACTGAAGGGGCGGTTTTCGATTCCGCGTCTGGCGCTGCGCGCCCGAGAATGGAAGGTTGGGCGAGGGGTTGGATCCATTCGATATGGGCTCGAACCCGCGGTGAGCCGGTCGCCCCGAGCCGGGTCGCCACGAGTGTCTCATGGAGACTGATGGCCGGCGCGAGACCGACGACGTCTCGGACGGAGTCTGAGGGCGCGGAGCGCCGTGGCGGGTTTGGGGTGGGGCGCTCGCTCGGTCGCAGTCTTAGGGGTGTCTGGCCGCACGGCGGTTCGTGTTTCAAAGGGAGTCGGCGAGGGCGGGCGGTGCGGTGGCGGTGCGGCGCAGGGCGACTGCGGGTCGGCAGGCTCCGATATGGTGAGTTGGAGTGTGAGTCTCGCAATCCCCTGCTCGCGGCCTGCCAGCGCCGTAGCTGCCTCAGAAACGACACTGCAGTTGCATCAACCAAGTCGCCTTGCATGCTCCCCGTCCCGTGCAGCCCTACGTGGATCCGACTCACACGCGATCTTCTCGATGACGCGCGTTCCGCTCAACGTCAATCTGGATCAGAATATCGACCCCGAAGTGGCGAAGCGCGGTAGGTATTTTATGGGTAGCAAGCGGCTTGAACCCCACGAGCTCGAAAAGATCGCCGCTGCGACGCTCTCTTTCTATGAGCAGAGCGCTGAGGACTTTCGCGCTGGCACGCGAGACCACGATGTCAGCCAGAACATCGCCGCACTATTGCGGCATATCGACGGGGAGTCGCCATTTGTGATTCTCGATTTGGGTTGTGGACCGGGGCGCGACCTCAAGACCTTTGCCGGTTTGGGCCACACGGCCATCGGGCTGGAGGGGGCAGCCGGTTTTGCAGCGATGGCGCGCGCCGACACTGGGTGCGAGGTCTGGCAGCAGAGTTTCCACAGCCTTGATCTGCCGGGCAAGCGATTTGACGGCATCTTCGCGAACGCTTCGCTCTTTCATGTGCCGTCCCAGGAATTGCCGCGCGTGTTGCGACAACTGCACGCCGCACTGAAGCCGGGAGGCGTCTTGTTCAGCTCCAATCCGCACGGCCAGAACGAGGAAGGTTGGAACCGCGGGCGCTACGGCGCTTACCACGATCTTGAAACGTGGCGTCGATGCATGTTGGCTGCGGGGTTCATAGAACTCGAGTATTACTATCGGCCGACGGGATTGAGCCCCGAGCAGCAGCCGTGGCTGGCGAGTGTGTGGCGCAAGCCGCCTCCATATGACATCGGTACCGTCTGAGTTTCATGGACCGAACAGCTACGCCACAATTAGAGTCCGTGTCGAGCGCGGACAGGTGAGCGATGTGTGAGAGACATGAACTAGGATTGGTGCCGTCGGAGTTGATTTCAGGTGTTGGTCGCGATGGGTTCGATTGATATGAGCGGCTATTGGTTCACCTCCTCCCTGTTCCAAATCGAACCGGGCGAGGATGCCGATACCAACCCCGGTTGCTATGGACGACAATTGGCAATTTGGCTGAAGAACCGGCTCGAGCGGCGGGGCTACTCCGTAGAGCCGATTATCAACGAGGACTGGGGCCGGTGCCTCATGTGCTCCCGAGATCCATTCATGCTCTGGGTCGGATGTGGGAATGTGGTGGATCCCGAGCGATCGGGCACCGCTCATCCAGATAAATCGCTCGTGTGGCATTGTTTTGTTGTGGCCGAAGTTCCCTGGTGGAGACGTCTGCTTCCGTTCTCCAGACCCGACACTGCCGCGGCCGTATCGCAGCTCGACAAGGATCTCGGTGCAATCCTGACGGGGGCTGCTGAAATCATTATCGTCGAAGAGCCGTAGCCCGGTCGACGCACACGACGCGAGAAAGTAAGGCCAAGCGTCTGATCTGCTCAACTGGTCCGCGACGGTTGGCGAGTGGTGCGCCACTGACTCAGGATGTGTGGCGTCATTCAAACGTTCGACGGGTCCGCTGACCGTTTGGTCTTGAGCGGTCCTTCGGTCGAGGCGATCGGGACGTCGATCCGCGTCCGGCGCTGTGCGCCCCCAATCAAGACTGGTTGGCGAGGTGCGGATCGGTGGATGGGATCCGCGGCGAGCCAGCGGTGGAGTTCGCATCGATGCGCAGGGCGAAATTGAATCAGTCGCAGTCTTTGCAAGTGAGTGGCTGTGCTCACATGCAGTTTCCAGAGTCTCGATCCTCTGGGGCGATCCGGTCTGGCCGAGCGGTCGCGGAGGTCGAGCAGTGCGTTTCGGCCGCGGGTGATGGAGGGTGGGTCCCGGTGACATACTGCGGTTTGATCTGTTGTTTCGAGAAAGTGGATTTGCGATCGGCGCTATAGGTCTAAAAAGGTGGGAGAGATCGGCCGCAAAGAGGATGAACGTAGTGAATTCGCGTGTGGCGGTCGGGAAAGTCGGATGAGAACGAGGACACCTTCTCTGTGCGGGGCCGCAGGTATCATGCGCTGTCGCTCGCCCAAACCCACCCGGTGGATCGTATGTGACCCGGCGGTCGTGAGGAGGTCGCTGATATGCGTGCCGTGTCCAGCACCGTTTACTTGGTTTCTTGCGTGAGCCAGAAGCGCGCAGCGCTGGCACCAGCGCGGGATCTTTATGTATCTCAGTGGTTCGCCAAGGCGCGGGCGTACGTGGAAGAGTCTGGCAGTCCGTGGTTTATCCTGTCGGCCGAGTACGGACTGGTGTCACCGGAGCAAGTAATCGCACCCTACGACAAAACGCTCAACACGCTGCCGAAGCGCGATCGGCAGGCCTGGGCCGCCCGGGTCAAAGAACAAATGCACACGGCACTCCCGGATGCGACGTACCTGGTCGTGCTCGCGGGGCTGCGGTATCGCGAGTTCCTGATGGACTATCTGCGTCAGCGCAGCATCTTTCGCAAGAATATTGGCCGGGCCTTGCTGAATCGCGATCAGGATCCGTTTCTGCCCCTGTGGGAACTCGATCGCACGTCGCGGGCGATGAGGAATCAGCACGGGGGAGTTGATCTGGATCGGCAGTCGGCCGTCGAAGGAGCTGTGTCCCAGCACATACGCGAGCATTTCAGTTTTGTGGTGATCCCCGTCGCCGACAAGGTTGAGCGTTTGAGGATCGAGTCGCAACTGATCTCGACCGTGTCGCGGTGTGGCGGTTGCCGGCCTTCCGCTCAATGGCTGGGCCTCGCCTCTCCCAAAACGAAGATTCGCGAAAGCGGACTTTGGCTCGTCAATGAACTGTATAAGGAACCCTTATCGCTTGTTGACTTAGACGGACTGCGTAACCGAGTGGTCACGGGACCGACGTAAATCGCTCGCGTCTCCAGGAATAGGAAAGAATGGCATCGCTTGACTTCGAGTTGGAAAAGGCCGCGTTTCGCGCCTTCTACGAACAGAATCAACATCTGCTGGAAACGGCGAGGGATTCCTTCAGTGCATTGGTCAACGCGCTCGTGACGAACCCCGGCACCATTGCCGTTTCCAAGATCGAGGGCCGGGTGAAGGACAAGGAGGAGTGCATACGTAAGTTTGTGCGCAAGTACCAGCCGGCACTCGAGGAACGAAACGAACCCTATGAGATACGCTGGCATGTGACGGATCTGATCGGACTGCGGATCGTGTGTTTGTATGAGGACGAGATCGATCGGGTGGCCGACATTCTGCGGTCACATTTCGAGGTGATCGAAATCACCGACAAGGTCTCTGCCCTGGAGAAAACGGAAGGGTCTTTCGGATACAAGGGACTACACATGGACTTGCGATTGGACGCCGCGCGCAGTGCCTTGCCCGAGTACGCGCACACTGCGCCGTTTCGGTTCGAGCTCCAGGTGCGCACGATCATCCAGGATTCCTGGAGCGTGCTGGATCACCAGATCAAGTACAAGAAGTCGATTCCCAACGCGCTCAAGCGCCGGATCAACGTCCTCGCGGCCCTGTTTGAGTTGGCGGACCGGGAGTTCCGGGAGATTCGGGATTCGACGGCCGAAGAGCTAAAGAAAGCGGCGGACGAAACGGTCGCCCCGGTGGCCAATCCTGCGACCCCGGACGCGGCCGCCACGGCGGGGAGGGAGTTGAATGCGTTCACGTTCTTGAAGATGGCAGTCCATTACTTCCGGGACGTCGAGTTCGAGGCGAACAAGGTGGACGGATTCGTGCAGTCCATTCGGGAGTGGTCGCCGGGGATCACCCGCGCCCAGTTCAACGGCGTGATGAAAAACAACCTCCCGGTGGTGAAGCGCTACAAACTGGCCTTCGAGGCGAAGGACTCCACGAACAAGTTGAACCCGTTCACGGTGATCCGGCACTGTCTGTATTTGAGCGATAAAAAGACGTTCTCGAAAGCCTTGACGAAATTGGCACGGGAATCCTTTGAGGCGTGGCTGGGTGAGAGTGGGGCGGCGGGGCCGACGTAGACGACGCCATGCGCGAATACACAAAGCGTTTTCTCTCGTCTGAGCCCGACATCACACATCCGTTACGCCTGTTGGCCGACGTGCTGGCGGCTTCGATTGAGCTCGTTTCGTCGGACGCGAACGATTTCGCTCGGTCGTCTTGGAAAGATCTCAATGACGCGAACGACGAGCTTCGGGCGCTATTGGAGATGGCGCGATCCGGCGTCGTTCCAAAGCAGTCCGCTGTCGCCGTCCTCTTCGCGCCAACCGGCCCGCTTCAGGAGTTGAGCATGGGCAGCGGATGGGCTGACCAATACCTGAAGCTGGCTCAGTACTACGATGTTGCGGAGCCTTTGTTGTGGCCGTCCGGGCATTGACTGGTAGTCGAGTCTTAGTTCGGCGCCAGCAGCGCGCGAAGCCGGCTGCCGAGATTTTACGAAAATGGCTAGTGCGACAACGTGGCCAGGTCCCGGATGGCTCCGCCACGGCGAAAGCCATCGACTACAGTCTGGGGAGATGGGAAGCGCTGACCCGATATCTGGAGGACGGCGACTTACCTATCGACAACAATCATGTCGAAAACAGAATCAGGCCAGTGGCACTCGGAAGATCGAATTGGTTGTTCTGCGGGTCCTTGCGCGCCGGTCAACGCGCGGCCAACATCATGAGCCTGATCCAGTCAGCCAAACTCAACGGACACGATCCGTACATCTACTTGAAGGACGTGCTCGAGCGCCTTCCCACTCATCCGGCCAGCCGTATCGAGGAACTTCTGCCCTACCACTGGCATTCCCGGAAGATCAACTAACAATGAGCGTCGTTCGCAACGGCTTCGCACTCATCGGGCCACTACTATTTGCGGCGTGTGCTGTGCATCGAGAATCTCAGTTCGAAGCATGGACTCACCAGCCGACCCCAAGTTCGTGGACCATCGCCACACCATGGAAACTCATCATCCTAGACAATAAAGCCAACGTGGTAGTGTCGATGACACTACAGTTCACAGAGGAAAAGGCGAACTCCTGCGTCGCAGGCGATTGGAAGCGCGTAAGGGTCTCTGACTTCAGGTCTACGGACGAAAACTTCTTTCCGGGAAATGAGCCCCTGTCTTACGAACTAACAGGTAGTGCGCTCGTCATAGGCCGGAACGAGCTTTGCGACGCGTATTTAACTCTCATGGGACCGATCACGACGCAGAGCATCTCCGGTGAATACAAAGCCGCAGGCCTTTCGTACGAAAAGTTGCTTGGGCATTTTTACGCGGTTCCCTTGAGGTAGTCCGCGGTCGGCTTAGATAACCCTCGGCACAGGTGAACTCATCCGTCCTGCTTCATCGTGATGTCACTGATCGGAAGGACTAGGCGCCACTTGTTTACGGATCGATGCATGTTGCTTGGCTCTCCTCTCATTTCTCACAGGCGCGTCATACCTAACGCATGCGGAATCGGATCCTTGCTTTACGGCTTACTGGAACAGTTCAAGTCGCTCGCAGGTTGATACCTGCGAGGCACGAGCGAAGACTGGTGGTCCAAACGCAGAGTTCGGATACGCATTGCTGTTGTGGAGTGGTCACGATCGGCCTTCCGACCGCAAGTCGGCACTGGAATGGTTTCGGAAAAGCGCGCGCCAAGGACATCTCCTGGACCAAATATCGCTCGGCCAGTTTCTGAGCGATTCGAGGGTCGAGCCAAACCTAAGAAGCCCCGTCGAAGCGTACGCATGGTGGATTGCCGCAGGCGCCACAAAGTCTGCGACGAAGTTGCTCGTCACACTGACTCAGTCCGATGCAAACGCTGCAAAGCAATTGGCTGAGCAGTACAAAGCGAGGTACACGCAACAACGACCACCACCCAATGGCCCTTAGCCGACCGGAAAGCATTGAGGCAATGCGCACCGCGCCTTAATAAACGGTCAATACGGCCCAGATCGGACGCTTACCAGATCGAACAGATGGACAGATGGACACCTTAAACCCGGCTAGGGGAATCGCCAGACGGCCTCGGGATGACGCTTACTGCGGGGTGGGTCAGCGAGCGTGAAGGGATGCGGCGCTGGGGCGAGACGCAGCCGCCACACACCTCAAGCCGCTCATCATCGCGCAGAGGATGAGTGGATGTGGAAACTGCAACAGAACTGCAACAGCGGGACAAAACTAACTTGCGAGGCGCAGGTGAGATCGCGCAACTAGTTGATTTAATTTGCTCCCTGGGTTGGCATCGAAATGCTCCGTATATCTTTGAAAGTGATCGGGATTGTTTCCATCTCAAGTGCGAACTACCCCTAAAACTACCGTACGTGACGATGGACTGAGATGAGCCGTAAAAAATTTGCGAGAGCGTCCACGAGATGGTCGTGCTGGCCAGAGGGCCGGGCGCGATCCAGCGCCGTCAGTAATTTGCAGGTACACGCTCCTTTCTGCGTCACGTGCTCAGCAGAATTGCAGATCGCTCGATCAATCGCATCGACGAACTGCTTCCTTGGAACGTGGCCACACAACTCTTCTCACTTGTTTTCTCGCTGGTCCTTCTATGTCGCTTTCGTCCGCCTTGCAGGAAATATCGGAAAAGGGATTTGCCATGTTCCTGCAGTCCTCGTCTGCGTTCGTGTGAGATAGTGCGGATCGCTCACGCACACGCATTCTATGACTTCCGATCAGCACAGCAGGACCAAGCGCCCGCGGCAGGCGATGGTCTATCGCGAGTTCAAGCCGGGGAAGGTTCTTCGACCCTACGTGGTGGCCTACTGGTTTTTTCGCGTGGCGCCCGATGCCGGCGAAATCGTGCATTCGATTCCATTGACGGGTGCGGCGACGCTTTCCATGTCGGGGTCGGCAGGGCGGATTATCTTGGTCGGTCCGCGGACCCGTCCATTGCAAGTCATCGTCCGCGCAAGAGATGAGTTCTGGGGTGTCCACTTCGTCCCCGGGGCTATGGAAGCATTGCTCTGTGTGTCAGGCGGATCGCTCCGCGATGTGCGGGCCGAAGCTGCCGGGCTGGCGGGCCGGCGGTGGGCCACGCAAACACTTGCAGGATTGCGCCGTGCTCGCGGATTCCGGCAAGTCAGACATCTTCTGGATCGCCAGCTTTCGATGTTGGCACGGTCAGCGCCGCGCCTGGACTCTGCAGTCATGCGTTGTGTGTCGTTGATCATGAGTTCCGAGGGCACATCGCCGATCGCGCGGACTGCCGCTGAGGTCGGGTTGTCGGAGCGACAACTGCGACGGCGGTTTCGAGCGGCGACTGGCCTCACTCCCAAGGAGTTCGCACGACTGCGGCGTGTACGCGCTGCTGCAGTCGACGCCGTCTATGCTCACACCGTTCATTGGGGCGGCATCGCCGCCGATTGCGGCTATGCCGATCAGTCACATCTGACCGGCGAATTCCGGCGAACACTTGGGCTGACCCCCGTATCTTTCGGGCGCCATGCGCGCCGGATCAAACACGTGCGCATTCTGCGCTGACCGATTTCTACAAGACCCCGGGTGCGCGGGGTGGATAGTCTGCCGTTCGAGGATGGGCTGCTCACGGTCTACAGGAGGTTCGTATGAGGCGTGATATCCGACTGTTTTTGAGTCTCTGTCTGTGCTCGAGCGCGTTGCTGATTCAGGGTGTTTACGCGGCGGAAGCGCCCACATCCCTCGACGCGCTCGCATTTCTGAGCGGGCATTGGGAGGGCGAAGGCTGGATCCAGCAGAGATCCGCCGGCGTACAAAAATTCCGCGGTACCGAAGTCGTCGAGTTCAAAGCAGGCGGAAAAATTCTGGCGCTCACGGGAAAGCATCTGTCATCGGCGACCGGCGAAGTTGTGCACGATGCGTTCGCCATCATCTCGCCCGCCGCA
>Ga0307510_10000813_pt1 | contig 32491 bp, 31 predicted proteins | sample 12_EM_MG_FD_207224 | JGI IMG/M metagenome (GOLD analysis project Ga0307510, IMG submission 207224) | Populus trichocarpa ectomycorrhiza microbial communities from riparian zone in the Pacific Northwest, United States - 12_EM | ecosystem: Host-associated > Plants > Roots > Unclassified | place... | reverse complement strand
GCGTGAAGTACCGCGACAGCAATGCCTCGCAGGTGAACAACGAACTGCGCTGGTACTGCAAGGGCACCACGCTCCAGTTCCAGACCTGCGATCCGAACGCCGGCCAGTTGCCAGCGGGCTTCCTGGAGTCCAGCCCGCTCGGTGGCCACACCGAGGTCTACAACGACGCCATCTTCCCGGCGATCAATTTCCCGGCCTATTACAACTATCTCAATTCAACCTACGACCGGGTGCTCTACAACCATCCGGAAGATAAATCCTCGATCCAGGAGAAAATCTCCGCGGCCTACGTGCAGGCGAATTTCCAGACCGATACCCTGCGCGGCAATGTTGGCCTGCGATTTGTCAGCACGAAGCAGAACCTTACCGTGGCCGACGAGATCACCACCAACAACGCGGTGTATTACCACGATGCAGGCGGCAACATCCTGATCTGCCCGGCTTCCGGCGTGAACGCCGGCGGTGGTGCGTGCGCGCCTGGCGACTTCCAGTACCTGCCGCGCGAGCAGTCGGTGATCCAGACGTTCTCCAACGCCACCACCAGCAAGCGGTACAACAAGCTGTTGCCGAGCTTCAACGTGGCCTGGACGCTTCCGAACGACTTCGTGGTCCGTGCCGCGGGTTCCCAGGCGATGGCCCGCGCCAACTACACCGACCTTGCGCAGCTCGGTAGCCTCACCAACAACACGGTGGACTACTACAACGACCGCAAGCAGTTCGGTGCGCCGCCCCCTGGCTGGTACGGCAGCGGTGCCAACGCGGACCTGAAGCCCTTCACGGCCACCCAGTTCGACCTGGCAGGCGAGTGGTACTACGCGCCTGAATCGGTGATCGGCCTGGACCTGTTCCAGAAGAAGGTGAAGAACTTCGTCGTACCCGTCACCGTCAACAACATCAACGTGGACGTCGGTGGCACCGAGCAGAACTTCCTGCAGTACAGCACCAATGCCAATGGCCGTTCAGGCACCTCCAAGGGCATCGAGCTCTATACGCAGCACACCTACGATTGGGGCTTTGGCTACATCGCCAACTACACGCTCAACAAGACCAACGAAACGCCCGTCACGCTGGGCGACACGGCGGTGGGTAAATCCGAGCTGATCGGCAGCGCCAAGTACGCGGCCAACGTGTCGCTGTTCTATGAAAAGAACGGGTTGCTTCTGCGCGTCACCAACAACTGGACGGGCCGCACCATGCAGGGCCTTTCGTCCGGTCTGCCGATCTACACGCGGCCGTATCACCAGCTCGACCTGAACGGTGACTACGAATTCAACAAGCACCTGATGTTGACCGCGTCGATCATCAACCTGACCAAGTCCACGGCCCGCCAGTACCTTGGCGGCGACACCACCGCGCGGCTGTACGAACTCGAATACGCCGGGCGCCAGTACTACGTGGGTATCACGTACAAGTTCGGAGACGGTGGCTGAAGAAGAACGTGAAGGCGGGGTCAGAGTATTTACTCTGACCCCCAACCCTCACGCGCCTGATCCCCAGCCCCGGGGCTCATACGACTTGATGTGTAACAGGAAGAAACCATGAATTCATTACCGGCGCGCTTTCGCCGTCGCACCTCGGCCATCGCGCTGGCGATCTTTGCCCTCGGAATGGGCGGCCTGGGCCACACCAAGGATCACAGGGGGACAGCATCGGCGGCATCAGCCGTTGACGCCGCCAACCCGCTGGTCGGTACCGCACCGCTGGACCGGCAGGAGCTGATCGGCAACTCGCCCCCTCCGGGCGAGCTTCTGTACTCAGGCATGACTTCCCCGGGCGCCAGCCTGCCGCAAAGCTCGACCGAGGCGGCGCCGGTCAACGTCAACGCGGACTTGAGTTACCCCGCGGGCGTGGACACGTCGTACTTCTACGGTCAGCCGACGATGTTCGGCTTCACCGGCGGCGGCGCCACCTACGGTGCGCGCGCGGCGCCGATGATTTCGCCTGTGGTGGGCGACTGGACGGTGCCACCCGACTACAAGGCGTCGTACTACGACAAGGCCACCGAGAAGGCGTCCCCAGGCTACTACGCGGTGGACCTGGCCACCTTCCATACCAAGGTAGAACTGACGGCAACACGGTGGAGCAGCATGTTGCGCTTCACCTTCCCGGCAAGCCACCGCTCGAATGTGGTGGTGAACCTGCGCCGCCTCGGTGGCGACGTTGAAGTGGTGGGTGACCACACCATTCGTGGTGTCGCCGCCGCCGGGCCCCGGCCTGAACGCGACTCCGACGGCCGCTACTTCATCGCCGAATTCTCCCGGCCGTTCGCGCAGTTCGGCAGCTTCCACGCCAATCCCAGCGAGGCCGGCCACAGCCACGGCTTGCTCGGAACCTCCGACGTGCAGGCTGACCGGCGCACCGTATCGGGCAGCTACGCCGGCGCATACGTCACCTTCGACACCAAGGCCGGTGACCAGGTGCTGGTGCGCGTGGCCCACGGTCGAAGCGCTGCCGAGGCCGAAGAGCGGCTGAAGGCCGACGGGACGGATGCGAACTTCGACCGCGCACGCGAGCAGGCGCGCGCGGAATGGGCGCAACTGTTCGATCGCGTCGAAGTGACCGGCGGTACGCCCAAGCAGCGCATGCTGTTCTATTCCACGCTGTACCACACCTTCGCCAGCCCACGCCTGCTGGCGCACAAGGGCCAGCATTTCACCAACGCCGACGGCCAGGACCAGATTGCCAGCTACGACCGCTACGGACCGGTGCCGTTCTGGGATACCGGCCGCAACCAGATCACCCTGCTGATGCTGCTGGCGCCGAAGGTGGTGCAGGACATCATGCAGTCCGAACTGGACGCCGCGCGCGAACGCGGGTACATGAACACCTCGTTCCACGGCGACCATGCGGTGTTCCTCTATGATGGCGCCTGGCAGCGCGGCATCGAGTTCGACTATGCCGCGGCCTATGAGTACCTGCGCAAGAACGCCACCGATCCCAAGGGGCCGCGCGGTTACCTCGCCGAGTACATGAAGAACGGCTGGATCTCCGACATCGTGCCGCCGGGCAATCCCAGTCCGCCATACGCCGCCGGTAAGGCCGGCGCCGCCACCACCCTCGAATACGCTTGGGACGACCACGCCCTGGCCGACGTTGCCCGCCGCCTGGGCAAGACGGATGACGCGGCGATGTTCGAGAAGCGCGCCGCGAACTACCGCAACGTGTTCGACAAGTCCGTGGGCTTCATCCGCGGCCGCACCGAAGACGGCAAGTGGATCTCGCCGTTCGATCCGGGCGAGCCGTACTACAACTTCATGATGAAGGAAGGCTCCGGCTGGTCCACGCTGTGGCTGGTGCCGCACGACGTGCAGGGCTTGATCGATCTGCTCGGCGGACGCGCCGCGTTCAACACCAAGCTCGATACCTTCTTCTCCACGCCGTACACGGCCAAGGGCATCTGCCGCGATTGCACGGGCCTGATCGGCCAGTACGTGCAGGGCAACCAGCCCGACCAGCAGGCGGCTTACCTGTACGCATGGGGCGGTGAGCCCTGGAAGACGCAGGCGCTGACACGGCGCATCCTGGCCGACCTGTACGGCAGCGATGCCAGCGGCTATGCCTATCCCGGCATGGACGATCAAGGCTCCACATCATCGTGGTATGTGCTGAGCGCGATGGGCTTCTATCCGGTGGATCCCGCAACCCCGGATTACATCATCGGCAGCCCGATCTTCGACAAGGTTCGCCTGAAGATGGGCAACGGCAAGGTGTTCGAAATCGACGCTCGAAACAACTCGGCGAAGAACATGTACATCCAGTCGGCCACGCTCAACGGCAAGCCGTGGACGAAGCCGTGGTTCAGCCATGCGGACATCGCCAACGGCGCCACGTTGGTGCTCACGATGGGGCCAACGCCAAACAAGGCCTGGGGTGCCGATCCGCATGATGCGCCACCGTCGATGTCGGCAGGCGGGCAGTGAGGCAGCGGATGTTGGAGCGCGGTTAGGGTGAGGGAGGGGGAGGCGGTGGGGTGTCATTTTCTTCACTAAGTCCTCGTCGGGCTTTGCCCTCCTGCGGAAGCGTTACGAAAACGACACCCCACTGCCTCCCCTGCCGACGCATCGGTGCTGGCAAGGGCTGTGGATTGAGCAAGCTTCGATAGGAAGCGTCGGTGAACTTTGCGACGCTTACTATCGACTGTCTGCGGCGCGGCGGGCAACATTGCAGGGTTACCTCAAACGAGGTAACCGGGCTTCGAAAACCCGTTTACAACGAGGACGAGCGCCGCGAGAGTCTCGCGGTGCTCGTGCGTCGCCTTTGGCGGCGTGTCGGTGCGGGTTTATCCCGGGCCGTTTTCCTCGTTTGTACGGCTTTTCGAACCCGGCACGCCGCCACCCTCATCGCGAGGGTGGTGCATCGCCCGGAGTTATCGATGTCAGTCATGGAAGAAAGCGAAATCTACGCCGTGGTCGGCGAAGTCATGGTGCTGTCCGCACGCATTGAAGGGAGCCTCGAATCATGCATCGCGGCCTGCCTTCCCCCTTCCGATCCCGTCGCTTCTAAGCCGGTACTGCGCCGCCTGAACTTCACCAATCAGGTAGCGATCCTATACGAACTGACGCAAGGGCTGTTCGAGCGACGCGACACCCAGCTGGTAGAGTTCCGCCGTTGGCTCGGACGCCTGAAACGTATTCGCGGACGGCGTAATGACCTGGTGCACGAAGTGTTGAAGGTTGCCCAGTCGCGCGACAAGCTGGGACTATGGATCTCTGAGATTGCGCGCATGCGTGAGGAGTGCGCCGCCGCCCCGCAGTGGGTGCAGGTTCTTCTCCAGCGCGTGGCCGATACGCGATAGGAGAAGAGCGCGGAGTTTTTTGTCCAAAACATACGGACCAGTGAAGTCCCAGGTCTCAGACCGGGCAGGGAAGGGAGGCATGACACCCTCTTGTTCTATCCCTTATAGAGCCCGGCCGTCCTTCGTGGCCGCCGGCCTCAGTCATCTCTAACCCACGAAAAGCAACCTTTTTGCGCTCGCATAGCGATGATCGTGGATGAAAACTGATCGAAGTACTCTTTCGCGACGCTCATGTTGGCGTGATCGATATGTAGTTGCGCTCGGTCGGATTTAACCACTGCCGATCGTCGAACGGCGCGAAGTTATACTGCCGGCACAAGGAAGTAAGGCAGGAAGCATTCAATGGCGATCCAGGGTACGCCGCGAAACGGCATGATCTTGATGTGTGACTTCGACCAGCACGAGAACGAGCACGTGTCGGACGGAAACATGCGAAAAACGCGTATGGTTGTCGCAATCAGCCCCTCCCATGAGCGCCGCGGAAAAATCGTCCACGTTGTCCCCATCAGCATGACTGCACCGGAAGTCATCATGCCTTGGCATATCCAGGTGCCACTGGACTGCATCCCGCACCCGGCACGGCACAGGGTAGGCGCCCGGTGGACGAAGTGCGACATGGTCGTCACGGCAGGCTGGAGTCGTCTGAACCGTTATGAGGGCCCCAAGCGCCGCGGGCAGATCGCCTACGCGGACGGGTTCCTGGACATGGACACCTTGGCCAGGGTCAAACTTGCGATCGCCCACGTCTTTGGTATTCGGCGGGAGACCTTCGACTACGGCAAGGCTGCGGCGATAGCCGGTGAGGAACTGGACGTTGCCTTGGGTCAGGCCATGGCGCCGAAGATGGAGAAACCTGATCCCATCTGAAGAAGCGCGCTCTGATGACGGGGCTCAAAGGGCAGATCCTGAAACGCCCGTTTTTGACCGCCAAACACCCTTCTCTTGCCCATCAATCGGTTGAATCGAAGATCACGAGGGTGTACTTTTTGCCTCAGGCCAAAACATACGGCCCTCGAAGACCTAGGTCAGACCCTTCGGGGTGGCAACCAGGCAGGGAAGGGAGGCATGACACCCTCTCGTTGTATCCCTCGTAGAGCCCACGGGTTAACGCCTGTGGGCTCAGTCATTTCTGGTCCACGAAAACGCCCCCTTGCAGAGGCTTCAACTTCACCGGCCAGGTGGCGATCCTGCACGAGTTGACACGATGTTTCTTCGACCGGCCGGACACCCGGCTGGTGGAGTGGACGCTACGACTTCGCCGGGCAATCCACCCGGTTGTCTTGAACCGCGATGATCTGCCATTTCCCGTTGCGTCGCAGCCACATGTCGCTCCAGACCAGGCAGCGGCGTTCGTGTTTTGAATCCGGCAGCGGCACCGTTTTCGACTCCGATCCATAAACAACTGCAACGTCTGCGGAGAAGAACCGCACATCGGCGCTATCCAGGCGGCAGTCGGTCGACCATTCGGTCTTGGGGTCGTAGGTGGGCGCACTGGTCGGCTTTCCGTAACGAATACCTTTGGGGGCCGTCCCCTGGAAATCATCCGCGAGAATCTCCGTCGCCACCCACTCGCCTCCGCAGGCCATGTTGGCCCACGCCCTCTCTTTGACGATCATCCACTTGGCAGTGGCACCATCCTTGGCCGGAATGCCCTCGGCAAAGGCGGTGACAGCCGACATTGAAACAAGCGCGGCCGCAAAGATGCGGATTCCCTGGCTGGTCATTGCTTTCCCCTTGAATATTCCTTCTTCAGGATACCCAATTCTGCGTGTGGGAAACGATGCGCCAGCCATGTGCATCGTGCGCCATCACGTAGGTGGTCGATCCTGCGCAAACGGGCCCGCAGTAGTAGCCAAGGTTGACGTCATAGTTGCCGTCGGGCCGTCGAAGGGGAACGTCGACGCTGTAACGAACATCCATAGTGGCCGTTGTGCCGGGCGGTGCGGCCGGTGCTTTGCTTCCGGGAAAGAGATCGGCCCCAGGGATATGAAGGGAGGCGAGTACGCGCGGTGACGGATCAGCCGGCGTGCCATCGGGACGCATCAAGGTGATGTACCAGTGGGATATGGGCCGTGGAGTCGCTGGCTCCTTCTCAGCCAGCGATTGCAGCAGGGTGATGACCAGGCCATCGGCATCGGGTGGTGGCGTTCGCCGGGCTTCGTCGCGTGCCCTGGCGACCGCCTTGGCTTGCTCGACCAAAGCGGTCACGGTACCGGTCGCCGCGCAACCATCGGTGTTTTCGAATCGCGCACAGACTTCGCCTGTGGCCTCATCGATCGTCACCAGAAAACCTGGGCCGGTATCCGGCTTGACCAAAGTGACCCATTGCTTGATCTGCGTGTCATACGGCTGGGGCGCGACGACAAAGTCGCCCTTGCTTCCTGGCACCTGGTGGGCAACTTGCGTGCTGGCCTGAATCACCTGCATGGCATTGAGCCATGGGGGCGGATCGGCGGGCGCGGCAGCCGACGGCAAGACCAGCAAGAACCCCCAAAGAGCGATTCGACAACGCATGCAGTTCCCCTAGGCCTCCAAGCCATGGCAGCATGCCACAAGCCGGAAGAGGGGGCTCAAGAAATGACGGCGGCCAGACGGGGGGAGCTATGATTTGCAGGGGCGTCCGCTTTGGACCTAAGCGGGCTATAACGAGCACGTTGGAGGAGGCGCTATCGGGAAGCGCGCTGCGTGCTGCCTGGGGCATAGGTATAGGGTTTCTGGCCCTGCCATGCTTTGCATCGACCAGCGTCTCCTATATAAGTCCAAAATGTCACCCTTCCGAGAGTTCAGATGGTGATTTGCGACGCGCCACGGTGATGGTCCGTCGTCTACCAGATTTGCGCGGATTCACTGACGACAATGCCGTCTTTGATACGGGTGAGCGGGAACGCATCCTGGGGCGGTGCTACGAGGCTGTCTATGTCTACGCAGAACTTCCAAGCGCGGATCTCGATCTGCGTTACGTTTTTCTAGTGCACCTTCGCACCAAGACGATCCTGGTCGTGGACATTCCCACGGATGAGCCCATCACGCTGAAACAATGGCGTATTCGCAATGCCGCCAACAAAGCGCTTTGAACCAGCCAGGCTCGCGCCAGAATGAAGACCCGCGTGATGTATATGGAGTGCAAGTCCACTGGCCAGGCCACTATTGGCCGTGTGTCCTTTTCAAAGACCGGCAGTACCCTGCGCTATCGATCACTTGAGTTCATCAGCCTCAAAGGGAGTGGCTTCAAAGCCAACTACCTGGAGACGGGCTCAGGAGAGCAGTACTGGATATCCGGGCCACGTAAGGACGGCCAGGATCGCCTATATGCCAGCTCAGTTCCCGTTGAAATCGACGAGGATGTCCGGGACGAGTACTTGAGGGATATCCGTGGTCTCCTGTAGTTCAGGAGACCTGAGCGGCTCAATTTTTGCGCAGTGATAAATATGCGATCGAGGAAGACTTGAACGGACTTTTGGTTGCGCTACTTGCCCGGGCTTCGTTCCAGTCGGCGGCAGTTGATTCCTGCGTCGTCGCCCCGCGGGCCTGATGAAAAACCGTATCGACTAGCCCGACCGCGTGGCTTCCACCGGGGAGACGCGCGAGGCGCGTAGCGCGGGCACCAGGGTGGCGGCCTGACCTAAAAGCATGACCGTCATGGCGCCATACAGCAGGTAAAGCGCCGAGAGTTGACGCATCTCGAATCGAGCCACCAGCCATTGGCTCAGCAGCAAGGCAAGCACGGCCCCGACCGCCAGGCCGCCGGCGCTGATCAGGAAGTTCTCGGTCAGGAAGTACGACACGATGTCATTGCGAGTGGCACCGAGCGCTCGCCGCACGCCGATCTGCTTGCGCCGCTGGGCGACCCAGAAGCTGGTCAGCCCCACGATGCCGGCCGCGGTGATGACGAGCAGGATCGCGCTCATCGCCGTCATCATGATCGCCAGGCCGCGGTCGCCCTTGTAGCCCTGCGCACGGACTTCCGCAAACGTGCGGACGCCGGCGTCTTCGCCTTTACCCGAAGGAATGATCCGCTGCGGGTTGGTCTTGAACAGCGCCGCAGGCGCTGCCTTGGCCAGCGCGTCGAGTTGTCCCTCCTTGCTGCGAACCAGGTAGGCATTTCCCTTGTCCATCAGCACGGTAGGTTCGAGCATCACATAGTCGTAGCTCGAATCGGCCCAGCTTCCGGCAGAGACGCCTGCAAGGTAGCGCACGATGCCGATCACGGTGCTGGGCGTGGCGGAATCGCCGACATAGACCGGCTTGCCCAGGGCGGATCCGTCGGGATACAGCTTGGTGGCAAGGGACTGGGTGAGAATGACGACGGCCGGCGAGCCGATGGTGTGGGAGTCGGTCATCGTCACCTCGTCCGCGCGGAAATTCCTCCCGGCAACAAGCGTGGCCCCAAGGGCGGGCAGTACCTGGTCGTCGGCGAACATGCGTGAGCCCACCAGGGATTCGCTGGCGTCGTTGGGCTTGGTACTGATGGCCGAGTTCCAGCCACCGCCACGAAGGGGGTACCCGTAGCTGATTCCCGCGACCTGCACGCCCGGAAGCTGGCGGAGGGTCGCAAGATCGGTTCGGATCAACGGCGCGATGGCAGCGCCGGTGGCGTCGCTCCAGTCGTTGCGTACGATCATCAGATTGCTCTCGACCACCCCGCTGGGTCGGTTCAAGTGCGTGATGCGCTGGTGGACGATGGACAGCGCATTGCAGATGATCGCCAGCGTCAGGGCGATCTGGCAGCCGATCAGCAAGGTGCCGACCTTGTGGCGCTTCAAGGCGGCCAGGATGGGCTTGATATGCAACATGCCGTGCCCTCAGTTGCTCTTCAGTTGCCAGGCTGGCTGGATCTGCGCAGCTCGCCAGGTGGGATAGAACGACGCAAGCACGGCGGCGACGATCGCGGCGCCCACGGTGCAGGCCACCAGCGACACGTCCAGCGTAGCCAGGCGGGCAATCTGCGGGTCGAACAACAGGTCGATGCTCCATACGCCGACGCCGGTCAGAAGCACGCCGAGAAGCCCGCCGGCCAGGCCGACCGCGCCTCCCTCGACCAGGAATTGCGCATGGATGTCGCGACGCGAGGCACCCAGGGCGCGCCGCACGCTTACCTCCGAGGCGCGCCGCATGAACTTCGCCAGCAGCAGGCCAACCGTGTTGACCAGGCAGATCAACAGGAAGCCGAGCGAGACGTAGAGCGAAAGCGTGGTTTCGGGCGGTATCACGCGCTGGTAGTCCAGCCACTGCGGCACGTTGCGCAAGCGGACGTTGGGCGCCCAGCCGAAGCGGCCGGCGCGTTGCTGGTCCTGGGCGTAACCGTGCAGGTACTGGCGATAGGCGGCGGCCTCGGCGGCGCTGGGCAGCTCGACCCAATAGAGCAGCCACGTGCAGCCCGAGCGCAGGAAGGCATCCCAGCCATTGCCGTAATTCTCGCCCGGGCAGTTGGTGTTGCCCCGGGTGATCAGTTGTTGGTCAACGGCGCGGCTCATAGGTATGAACAGCTCGATCGCGTCGCCAAAAGGACCGCTGCTGATCGGGTCGAAATAGCGCGGTATCGGGTTCCAGGTATCGATGACGCCAGTGATCGTGTAGTCATGGCCGTTGAGCCGGACCTGCCGCCCTACGCTATTGGCGCCGTGAAACAGGCGCTCGTTGAGCTCGCGTCCGATCACGGCCACCGTGGCGCGGTTCTGGTCGTCCGACGCGGGCCAAGGTCCGCCGTAGAGGAACGGGATCTCGAACATCGAAAATGCATCGGCGTACATCGCGTAGCTGACGGGGCGTATCGGCGTAGCGCCTGGGTCGCCAGGCAGCAAGGAAAGCAGCGCCGGATAGAGCACGGTCTGCCTGGGTGCCTTGTGGGCACGGAACAGGGCCATGGCATCGGTGTAGTCGATTTCCTGTGGCGGTTCGCCTTTGTCGTTCTTCTGCGGCCCGTAGTTGTCGACCTGCACGACGAATAGCCGGTTCGATTTCTGCGCTATGGGATTTCCCGACACTGCCCGGAAAATCGAGTAGCTGGTCATCGAAGTGGCCACGCCCACGCCGATGGCGATCACCATCAGCGCGGTAAGCGCCGGGTTGCGGCGAAGGCTGCGCAAGCCGAGTTGCAAGTAGTACGCGAACATTTGATATCCCCTGAAGCAGGAATCGAAGCTCCCCACGGGCGCGGGCGCCTGCCGAAGGCACACGCAACCAAGTGCACTGCAACGCGCGTGCCACCTTCGCCACCTTCGTGATGGTCTTCAGATCCGGGCTATCAGAAGCCATCAGGTGCGCACTGGTCCGTCCGCGGACACTGCGCGGCGGACACGTGGACAGGTAAGCTAAGGATGAGGCAAACGGGGAGGGTGTGCATTTCCGCCGGCTTCGGACAAGATGGTGCCCAGGAGAGGACTCGAACTGTGCGGCTACGGGGATGCCTGATGCGGGGCTGTCTATGTCTGGCGGGACTTCTGGTTGCGCAACTTGCCAGAGCTGCACCCCAGCCGGCGATGGTAGATCCCTGCGTCAAGCTTGTCCCGAGTGATCTTGCGCGAGTGCTCGAGTACCGGTTTCCGCATGAGCGGTTGCCGCTTTCCACGGACACCAACGAAGACGGCCGCCGGGATGCGGCCAGTCGAGGCAATTCGTGTCTGCTTGTGGCGAGTGCCGATTTCGATGGTAACGGGCGACGTGATCTGGTGATGCTTCTGCCTGGAAAGAGTGGAGCGTCGTATCGCCTGGTCGTCGCGCTGGACAATCCATCGGGGTACAGCGTGACCTCGCTGCTGACGCGGAAGGAACCTGTCGGCAACATGTATGTCGATCTGGCCGAGGCAGGCTCCCATGCCCACACCGACGCCTATGCGTTCTCGCCGCAGCCTGGTCCCGTCGAGCGCATCGTGAGCCCGCGCGAAGGCTTCTGGTTCGGGCAGATGGAGGGCGCGGCCGGCGTCTACTTCTTCAGGAAGGGGAAATGGTCTTTCGTGCACGCCGTGGACTAGTGACAGCGCCCGGCGGGCGGCCTTTGCCATGCCCTAAAACGCAAAAACCCGCATCTCTGCGGGTTTAGCTAAACTTGGTGCCCAGGAGAGGACTCGAACCTCCACGGTTTTACCCGCTAGTACCTGAAACTAGTGCGTCTACCAATTCCGCCACCTGGGCAGGTGGAGCCGCGTAGATTAAGTACCTGTTGACCCCTTGTCAACAGGGCTTGCGAAACGATGCGACAATCCCGCGCATCATCCAACAAGGTAGTTAAGTGACCCGTAAAAAAGACACCTCCGGCAAGGGCCCTGGCGCCAGCCCCTCCAACGCGCCCGGCGCGCCGCGTGGCCGAAAAGGCCCCCCGAAGGGCCCGCCGAAGGGCAAGGGCAAGGCCGGTTTCACCGACCCCCACGCCGAGCGCGAGGCCGCGCTCTACGACCAGCCGATCGCCAGCCGCGAAGCCATCCTGGCGCTGCTTTCCGAGCGCGGCGAAGTGCTCTCCGCCGAGGACATCGCCGCGGCGCTTTCCCTGCATTCGGAATATGAAGTCAACGCCCTGGGCAAGCGCCTGCACGCCATGGTCCGCGATGGCCAGCTGCTGCAGAACCGCCGCCTGGGCTATGCGCCGGTGCAGAAACTGCACCTGATCCCTGGCCTGGTGCTGGCCAATGCCGAAGGCTACGGCTTCCTGCGGCCCGATGAAGGCGGCGACGACCTTTACCTCTCACCGCAGCAGATGCGCGCCGTGCTCCATGGCGACCGCGTGCTGGCCAGCGTGGTCGGCATCGACCGCCGCGGCCGCCGCCAGGGCGCCATTGTGGAAGTGCTGCAGCGGCGCTCCTCGCGCCTGGTGGGCCGCGTGGTGTGCGAAAACGGCGTGACCCTGGTCACCCCGGACGACCGCCGCCTGCACCAGGACATCATGATTCCCGCTGGCCACGAAAACAGTGCCCGGCCAGGACAGATCGTGATCGCCGAGATCACCGATCCGCCCACCGTCCATCGTGGTCCTCTGGGCCGCGTCGTGGCCGTGCTGGGTGAACGCCTGCAGCCGTCGCTGGTGGTGGAAATGGCCATCGCCAGTCACGACCTGCCCACCGAGTGGCCGGTGGACGTTACCCGCCAGGCCGAGGAAGTGGAGCCCCAGGTCACCGCCGCCGAACGCCAGGGCCGCACCGATCTTCGCAAGCTGCCGCTGGTGACCATCGATGGCGCCGACGCTCGCGACTTCGACGATGCGGTGTACGCCGAGCCGCTGAAGACCGGCGGTTTCCGTCTGATCGTGGCCATCGCCGATGTCTCGCACTACGTACCGATCGGCTCGCCGCTCGACCGCGAGGCCTACGAGCGTAGTACGTCCACGTATTTCCCGGGCTTCGTCGTGCCGATGCTGCCGGAGACCCTCTCCAACGGCATCTGCTCGCTGAACCCGAAGGTCGAGCGCCTGTGCATGGTCTGCGACATGACGGTGGACACCGAAGGCGAGGTCACGAAGTCCAAGTTCTACGACGCGGTGATGCTTTCGCATGCGCGCTGCACCTATAACCGCGTATGGCAGGCCATCGGCGAGAAAGATGCCGACGCCCGCCACGAGCTGGCCAACGTGTTGCCGCAGCTTGAACACCTGCACCAGCTTTACAAGCTGCTGTCCAAGGCGCGCAAGCGCCGCGGCGCCATCGATTTCGAAACGCCCGAGGTGAAGTTCCGCCTGGCGCCCTCGGGCGAGGTGGTCTCCATGGGTGCCGAGGAGCGCAACGACGCCCACAAGCTGATCGAGGAATGCATGATCGCCGCCAACGTGCAGGCGGCCAGGTTCCTGTCGAAGAAAAAGGTCCCGGCGTTGTACCGCGCGCATCCGGCACCGCCGGAAGAAAAATACGAAGACCTGCAGAAATTCCTCGCCGAGTTCAAGCTGCGCATGCCGCCGGCATCGGAAGTCACCCCGGCCGATTTCTCCGCGCTGCTGAAAAAGGTGCGCGGCAAACCGGAGGAAAGCCTGGTGCAGTCGGTGCTGCTTCGCTCGCAGAGCATGGCGATCTATTCACCGGAGAATCTTGGCCACTTCGGCCTGGCGCTGGATGCGTACGCGCATTTCACTTCGCCGATCCGTCGTTACCCTGACCTGCTGGTCCATCGTGCCATCCGCTACGCCATTGGCCGCGGCGCGGCTGGCGAGTACGCCTATACCGAAAAAGCCATGGCAAGCATGGCGGTGCATTGTTCGCAGCGCGAGCGCCGTGCCGAGGAAGCCGAGCGTGACGTGGACGAGCGCTTCAAGTGCGCCTGGATGGAAAAACACGTCGGTTCGGAATTCGACGGCGTGGTGACCGGCGTCACTTCGTTCGGCCTGTTCGTCGAATTGACCGAGTCGCGCGTGTCGGGCCTGGTGCATATTTCGCAGCTGCCCAACGATTACTACCGCTTCGAGCCCACGCGTCATCTGCTTGAAGGCGAGCGCTCCGGCCATCGTTTCCGCCTGGGCGACTTCGCCCGCGTGCAGGTGCTTCGCGCGAGCCTTGAAGACCGCAAGATCGACTTCCGCCTGGTGCCTGGCGTGAAGGCGCCGCAAGCCAAACCCGTGGTGAAGCACGAGCATCGCCCGGAACCGGTGGCGGCACCGGCGAAGAAGACCTCGCGCATCGCTTCGGCAGGTGCGGCCATCGGCAAGGCCGTGGGCAAGGTGTTCGGCCGCAAGAAGGCCGAGGAGCCGTCGTTGCCCAAGCCGCAGCCGCGCCATGCGCCGCCGAAGCCCGCGACCACCAAGGAAACGGGCAGCAAGTACGGCCCGCAGTACGGCGGCACGCCACGTGCGCAGGGCGAGGGCGGTCGCGCTGCCGTACAGGCCGGGGGCCGCCGCCAGGCGGGCCCGACCAAGGCGGGTGCGAAAGCCAGTCCGCAAGGTGGTCGCGCCGCGCAGGGCGGCAAGGCGTCCGGTAGCGGTCGCGGTGGTCAGCAGGCGGCTCCAGGCAAGTCCGGTGGCGGCCAGCGTGGACAGGCTCCTGCGGCCTCTACCAAGAAATCTCCCCGTGGTCCAAGAGGAAAGGGCAAGGCATGAGCGAGACATGGATCGTCGGCATCAACCCGGTCGAGGGTGCGCTGGCGAACGACCCCGAGCGCGTGCGCGAAGTGATGGTGGAGCGGGGCTCGCGCAACGCGCGCGTCACCGCGATCGCCGAACTTGCGCGCAAGCTGAAGATCGTGGTCAAGGAAGCATCGAAGGAAGCCCTGGAGCGGGCCAGTAGCGAAGAGCGTCACCAGGGTGCCATCGCGCGCTACGAAACGCCGCCGATGTTCACCGAAAACGAACTCCCCGACCTGATCGAAAAAGCCGGGGGCGATGCCTTGTTCCTGGTGCTCGATGGCGTCACCGATCCGCATAACCTCGGCGCGTGCCTGCGCAGCGCCGCGGCGGCGAAAGTTACCGCGGTGATCGTGCCCAAGGATCGCGCCGTGGGCCTGACGCCCACCGTGCGACGCGCCTCGGCGGGCGGTGCGGATCTGGTACCGCTGGTGGCGGCGACCAACCTTGCGCGTACGTTGCGTGAATTGAAGGACGCAGGTGTCTGGCTTACCGGCCTTGCCGGCGATACCGACCAGTCGATCTATGCGATGGACCTGAAGGGCCCCATCGCGTTGGTGCTGGGCAGCGAAGGCGAGGGCATGCGTCGCCTTACCCGCGAGACCTGCGATTTCGTGGCGAAGATTCCCATGCCGGGCTCGATGGAAAGCCTGAACGTGTCGGTGGCCACCGGCATCGTGCTGTTCGAGACCCTGCGCCAGCGAGGACACAAGTGATGAACGGTTTCTTCTGGCACGACTGGGCGGGCCTGTTGGGCGTGTTGTTGATGCTGGGCGCGTTTGCCCTGTTGCAGGCCCACAAGCTGCACGGCAATGGATTGACCTACCAGCTGATGAACCTCATCGGCGCGATCGGCATCCTGCTTTCCCTCGTGTTCGGGAATTTCAACCTGGCGGCCTTCGTCCAGGAGCTGGCCTGGTTCGCCATTGCCGCCTACGGCATCGCCAAGGGCGTGCGGATGAAACAGAACGGGCATTCAGGTCCCTTCCCCGACGCTTGATACAATGGCAACGGGGTCAGAGTAATCACTCTGACCCCCAACCGCGCAACGCCGGTCACGGCACCGGCACCTGGCAGGGACGACCCCGCCAGCGATTTCCTTCCGTAGGGACGACCCTGCCACCGAAGGAGTTGCCTTCATGAGCTGGATCTATCTTTTCCTTGCCGGCCTGTTCGAAATCGGCTGGGCCGTGGGCCTAAAGTATTCCGCCGGTTTTACCCGTCTTTGGCCGAGCGTCGGCACTGCCGCGGCCATGGGCCTAAGCATCGTCCTGCTTGCCATGGCAGCGAAAACCTTGCCACTGGGAACCGCCTACGCGGTGTGGACAGGCATCGGCGTGATCGGCGCGGTGGCGCTGGGTATCGTGCTGTTCGACGAGCCGGTGACGGCGGCTCGGATGGCATGCCTGGCGCTGGTCGTGGTGGGCATCGCGGGGCTGAAGCTCACCGCGTGAAACAGTAACGGGGTCAGAGTAATTACTCTGACCCCGTCCCGATTCAGACCGGCGGTTCCATGTCCGGGCTGGAGGTCAGGTCGCGCTTCACCCGCTGCTTGGTCAGCGGCTCGCCATGCACCAGGAACCACACGTTCTCGGCGATGTTGGTGGCGTGGTCGCCGATGCGTTCGATGTTCTTGGCCATGAACAACAGGTGCGTGCACGGGGTGATGTTGCGCGGATCTTCCATCATGTACGTGAGCAGCTGGCGGAACAGGGCGGTATAGGCGTCGTCGAGGTCGGCGTCGTCCTTCCACACCTGATAGGCGGCTTCGGCGTCGCGATCGCGGTACGCGGTGAGCACCGTACGTACTTCGGCCGCGGCGAGCTCGGCCAGGTGGCCCAGGCTGCGCGTGGGGGTCACCGGTGCCACCATGCTCAGCGGAATCGAACGCTTGGCCACATTCGCGGCGTAGTCGCCGATGCGCTCGATGTCGGCGGCGATGCGCAATGCCGCGAAGACGTTGCGCAGGTCGCCGGCGATCGGCGCGCGCAGGGCCAACAGGCGCACCACGTCGTGACTGATCTCCTGCTCCATGGCGTCGATGGCGTCGTCGTTGATCACCACGCGCTGGGCGGCGCGCTCGTCGCGGCGCTCGATGACGTCGATGGCGGCTTCCAGCTGGGTGACGGCGAGTTCCCCCATGCGGACGATCTCGCCGGTCAGCCGGGTGAGTTCTTCGTCGTAGCTCTTGATGATGTGTTCGCGCGGCGTGCTCATGTGAGTTCCTTGTTTAACCGAAACGGCCGGTGATGTAATCCTCGGTCTGCTTCTTGTTCGGCTTGGTGAAGATCTTCTCCGTCCGGTCGAACTCGATCAGCTCGCCCAGGTACATGAAGGCCGTCAGGTCCGAACAGCGTGCCGCCTGCTGCATGTTATGGGTGACGATGACGATGGTGAAATCGGCTTTCAGTTCTTCCACCAGCTGCTCGATGCGGCTGGTGGCGATCGGGTCCAGCGCCGAGGTCGGCTCGTCGAGCAACAATACCTCGGGTTTGAGCGCAATGCCGCGCGCGATGCACAGGCGCTGCTGCTGGCCGCCGGAAAGGCCCAGGGCGTTCTGCTTGAGCTTGTCCTTGACCTCGTCCCACAGGGCGGCGCTGCGCAGGGCCTGTTCCACGCGGTTTTCCATCTCCGCCTTGCCCAGCCTCTCGTGGTGGCGGATGCCGTACGCCACGTTCTCGAAGATGGTCATGGGGAAGGGCACCGGCTTCTGGAACACCATGCCCACCTTCGAACGCAGGCGGTTGAGCGAGTACTTCGGATCGAGGATGTTTTCCCCGTCCAGCACGATCTCGCCTTTCGCCTCGAGCTTGGGATAGATGTTGTAGATGCGGTTGAAGATGCGCAGCAGGGTGGACTTGCCGCAGCCGGACGGTCCGATGATGGCGGTGACCTTCTTCTCCGGGATGTCCATGCTGATGCCCTTGAGCGCATGGAAGCCGTTGTAGAAGAAGTTGAGGTCGCGCACCGTGATCTTGGCCGGTGCCGGAGTGCCGTCGCCGGCGTGGACCATGGCGGCCTCGGCGGCGGGGGCGGGGGTGAAGGCCGGATCAGTCATTGGACACCTTGGAACGGGCGAAGAGGAGCCGCGAGCCCAGGCTCAGCAGCAGGACGAACATGGTGACGACGAAGGCGCCGGCCCAGGCGATGGCGTGCAGGCCCTCGCCCGGATCGTTGGCGTACTGGTAGATCACCTGCGGCAGGCTGGCCATCTTGTCGATCGGGTTGAACGACATGTAGTTGTTGCCGAAGGCGGTGAACAGCAGCGGGGCGGTTTCACCGCTGATACGGGCCAGGGCCAGCAAGATGCCGGTGATGATGCCCGAGCGTGCCGACCGTACCAGGATCTGCATGGTCAGCTTCCACTGCGGTACGCCCAGCGACAGTGCCGCCTCGCGCAGGGTGGAAGGCACCAGGCGCAGCATCTCGTCGGTGGTGCGTACCACCACCGGCAACGCGATCAGCGCCAGCGCGATGCCACCGGCCAGGCCCGAGAACGTGATCGCGCCGTCGGTCAGGTTCTTCATCGGCAGCACCACGATGGTGTAGACGAACAGGCCCAGCACGATGGACGGCGCCGACAGCAGGATGTCATTCAAGAATCGCACCGCCGAGCCCAGCTTGGAGCGGTTGGCATATTCGGCCAGCCACATGCCGGCCAGCACGCCGATCGGCGTGGCGATGGCGATGCCGATGAAGTTGATCAGCAGGCTGCCGACCATGGCATTGGCAAGGCCGCCGTCTTCGCCGTAGGCGGTGATCTTGGTGAAGAGACTGGGGCTCAAGGCACTGATGCCTTGCTTGAGCGTTTCCCACAAGATCCAGGCCAGGAAGAACAGGCCGATCAGGGTGGCCAGCGAGGACAGCAACAGGGCCATGATGTTGGCGATGCGTCGACGCAGGTAAAGCGAGCTATTGCCGGCCATCTTAGCGGCCCTCCTTGGTGGCCAGGCGCTGCAGCATCAGGCGGGCGATCAGCAGCACGATGAAGGTCACCACGAACAGCAGGAAGGCCAGCGCCATCAGCGCCGACTTCTGCAGGCCCACGGCCTCGGAAAACTGGTTGGCGATCGCCGAGGCGATGGAGCTGCCTGGTTCGAGCAGCGATGCCGATAGCTGGAAGGCGTTGCCCAGCACGAAGGCCACGGCCATGGTCTCGCCCAGGGCACGGCCCAGGCCCAGGAAGATGCCGCCAATCACCGCAGAGCGGGTATAGGGCAGCACGATGTCCCAGACCACTTCCCAGGTGCTGGAGCCCAGAGCGTAGGCCGATTCCTTCAGGCGCGTGGGCACCGTCTGGAACACCTCGCGCATGACCGAGGAGATGAACGGGGTCACCATGATCGCCAGCACGATGCCGGCGGTAAGCACGCCGCCGCCGAACGGGTACTGGCTGGTAAAGATCTTGCCGATGAAAGGCACGTGCGCGGGAATCCATGCCACCTTGCCGTCATCGGGCTGGGTGCTCATGTAATTCACCAGCCAGGGCTTCACGTGCACCGACATGAAGGGCGAGAAGATGAAGAGCCCCCACATGCCGTAGATGATGGAGGGGATGCCGGCCAACAGTTCGATGGCCGAGCCCACGGGGCTGCGCAACCAGTTGGGCGCCACCTCGGTCAGGAAAAGAGAGATGCCGAAACTTATCGGCACGGCGATCAGCAAGGCGATCAGGGCCGTAACAACGGTACCGAAGATCGGCACCAGCGCACCGTAGGTATCGGTGCCCGGGTCCCAGTCGGTGCTGACCAGGAAATGCCAGCCGAACTTGGCGAAGGCTTCGCGGCCACCCCACAGGGTGGAGCCGGCGGCACCCACCAGGGTGACCAGTACGATCATGCCGCAGGCGGCCAACAGCCAGGCGAACAGGCGGTCGTTTCGCGCGTCGCGGCGGTTGCGGGCGGCCATGTCGGCCGGAACCGTCGGAGCGTTCACCATGGATGGCGATGACATGGGGCGCGGCGTCCTCGAGCTGTCTTCAAGATGCCGAAGCGGCCACCGACTCTTTCGAGCGCGGTGGCCGTCGGTTGGTAGGACGGGGCCCGAAGGCCCGTCCCGGATGGCTTACTTGGCCGTGAAATCCGAAGCCCAGTAGGCTTCGATCTGCTGGACCAGCGGCGCCGGCAGGGCGACGTAGTCGAGCGAGGCGGCCTGGGCCTGGCCCTGTTCCAACGACCACTTGAAGAAGTCGAAGGCGACCTTGGTGTGCTCGGCGTTCTTCGGCTTCTTGTACATGATCACCCAGGTGGTGGCGGTGATCGGCCAGGCGTCGGCGCCCGGGGCGTTGGTCATGATCAGGTTGAAGTCCTTGGAGCTCTTCCAGTCGGCCGTGGCGGCCGCGGCGGCGAAGCCCTTGGCGTCCGGCTGCAGGAAGTTGCCGGCGGCGTTCTTCAGCTGCGTCCAGGTGATCTTGTTCTTGATCGCATAGGCGTACTCGACGTAGCCGATGGAGCCGGGGATCTGGCGCACGTACTGCGACACGCCTTCGTTGCCCTTGCCGCCCACGCCGGTCGGCCAATCCACCGCCGTGCCGAACTTCACCTGGGCTGCCCACTCGGGGCTGACCTTCGACAGGTAGTTGGTGAAGTTGAACGAGGTACCCGAGCCGTCCGAGCGGTGAACAACGGTGATCTTGCCGGAAGGAATTTTCACGCCCGGGTTCAGGGCGGCAATCGCCGGGTCTTCCCAGCGCACGATCTTGCCCATGAAGATGGCGGCGAGCGTCGGGCCGTCGAGCTTGAGCTGGCCGGGGGTGAGGCCGGTGATGTTGACCACCGGCACGATGCCGCCGACCACGACCGGGAACTGGCCCAGGCCGAACTGGGCGAGGTCTTCAGCCTTCATCGGGGCGTCGGAGGCGCCGAAGTCGATGGTGCCTTCCTTGATCTGGGCGATGCCGGCGCCCGAACCCACCGACTGGTAGTTGAGCTTGTTGCCGGTCTTTTCAGCGTAGGTGGCCGACCACTTGGACAGGACAGGATAGACGAAGCTCGAACCCGCGCCCGTGATGTCGGTCGCTTGGGCTGCGAGGCTAAACAGCGATGCCGCGATGATGGCGGCGATGCGTGATTTGGCGAACACGGTGAGTCCTCTGTTTTGGGTGGGCGGACAATGGGCCCGCTCCCGGCATTTCAGGGGTGGCGTGTTGCAATGAGATGATTCGAATGTTTCAGCCGTATGACACGGCGCGCTTCCTTAACGCGAACAACGACTTCCCTTTCACACCGAATCGCGGTTTCTTGCGATCCAGCGGCCGGTGGCCGGGATCCGGGGTCAGTCGCTCAAGCGAAGGGCAGGCCGACGGTATCGCGTTCGTACTGCTCCAGCTCGCGCCAGCGATTACAGATGCGGCAGAACAACTGCGCCGTTCGCTCGGCGTCGTAGATCGCCGAGTGGGCTTCCCGGAGGTCGAATTCGAGGCCCGCGGCAAGCACCGCCTTGGACAGCACCGTCTGCCCGTAGGCCAGGCCGCCGAGGGTGGCTGTATCGAAGCTTGAGAAGGGGTGGAAGGGGTTCCGCTTGTGGCCGGTCCGGCGCACCGCTGCGTTCAAGAATCCCAGGTCGAACGCGGCGTTATGCCCTACCAGGATGGCGCGCTGGCAATCGCTGTTGCGCAGGGCCTGGCGTACGGCGGCGAATACGTGGTCCAGCGCCGCGCGCTCGGGCAGGGCGCCGCGGAAGGGGTGCGACGGGTCGATGCCTGTGATCTCCAGCGAGCGGGGATCGATATTGGCACCGGGAAAGGGATCGACATGGGCCGACACGGCCGGCTGCGGGTGCACGAAGCCGTCGTTGTCCATGCCGATGGCGACCACCGCTATTTCGAGCAAGGCGTCGGTTTCGGCGTTGAATCCGCCGGTTTCCACGTCCACGACAACGGGCAGGAAACCGCGGAAACGCTGGGCCATGCGCGTGGCGGCATTGTTGGGTGCGTTATCCATCCAGCCAGCATATCAGCCGCGCCGACGACACCGGTGTAGTCGTTTTGTCACATAACGTCCATCTAACCGTCAAAGCTCGCCGCCATCCTGCGCCTATTCCTGCCGCACTGTTTCTGGCGGATAGGGGGGCCAACAGATGTCTATTATTCCCAGCGGAGAGAATTCCATGCGTTCCAAAGTGCTTGCGGTAGCCGTTGCTGCCGCCTTGGGCGTGACCAGCTTCCAGGCGGCAGCTGCCCCCCAGAAGACCACCAAGGTCACCGTCAGCTCCAGCGAACTGGCCGAGATGCGCGCCCAGATCGCTGCCCTGCAGGCCAAGGTCGAGGAGCTGGAGACCAAGTCCGACGCCCAGACCGATGCCCAGGTGCAGACCTCCCAGTCGATCGCCGACGTGCAGACCAAGGTCGCCACCGCCAAGCCTTCGGACGATCTGTCCAAGCGCCTGGACAAGCTCGACAAGCTGGTCAGCAACACCAAGATCGGCGGCACGATGTTCTTCGACCTTACCGATATCGACCACAAAGAGCAGGTCGGCACCGGCCCGAACCGCAAGGTCGACGGCCACGGTTCGGTCAACGGCACCGGCTTCGACGTCAAGCGCTTCTACCTGACGGTCGATCACCAGTTCGACGATATCTGGTCGGCCAACCTCACCACCGACTTCAACTACCAGTCGACGCTGAGCCAGACCAGCCTGTTCGTGAAGAAGGCCTATGTGCAGGGCAAGTTCGATCCGCTCCTCCAGCTGCGCTTCGGTGCGGCGGACATGCCGTGGATCCCGTTCGTCGAGAAGTGGTACGGCTACCGCTTCCTGGAAAACACCCTGACCGACCGTTCGATCGAAGGCGGCCGCAGCGGTGCCACGGCCACGGCCGGCGGCGTTGGCGCGTTCGGCAACTCGTCCGACTGGGGTATCCACGCCTTGGGCGCGAACACCGGCGACAACTCGATCAACTACCAGCTGTCGGTGGTTAACGGTCGCGGCTACAAGAACCTGACCCGTTCGAACAACGTCGACACTGAAGGCCGCTTCGGCTACAGCCCGATCGAGAACATGGTGATCGCGGTCGGTGGCTACCAGGGCAAGCGCGGCAACGACGTGGAGAACGGCGCCCCGACGCGTGATGCGACCCGCGGCGACGCGATGATCGCCTACCGCGACAAGACCTTCGGCTTCGGTGGCGAGTACATGACCGCCAACAACTGGGACGACGTGCTGCGTTACGCCGGTACCGGTCCGGTGCCGCTGTCCATCAAGGACAAGGCCACGGGTTACTCGCTGTGGGCCGACTGGAAGTTCGCCGAGGGCTTCGCGCTGTTCGCCCGCTACGACAAGCTGGACTACAAGTACTACACGGTTGCCAACCTGCAGCGTAAGCTGAACGACAAGTACTACAACGCCGGTGTGTCCTACGACGTGCTGAAGAACCTGCGCCTGGCGCTGGCCTACAAGCACAACCAGCTCGATGGTCCGGTGGATGCCTACACCTACAAGACCAATGAAATCGGCTTCTGGGGCATGCTGTCCTTCTGATCGAATATCGTAACGGAGTCTTGCTCAAGGACGAATCAAACGGCGGGCGCAAGCCCGCCGTTTTTCTTTTTCGTGCATCGTGAACGCGGTTAGGAAGTGTCTCATCTGGCTGAATCGCGTCCGTCATTTCGTGCACTGCAACACTTGTCATTGCGGCTCGACATGCGTAGTTTTATCGGATGTCGTTTGCTCTCACTCCAAGGCATCGGTTAGTGGCGATGCTCGTCGCACTGATGATGTGCTGGCTTGCACCCACATCGCCCACGTCGTCGCTGCCGCTGGAGGCATCGCCCATGCAGGCGTTGGTGAATGCTGCCACGATCGATGCCGGCGCCATGCTTGCGGCCGATACCAGTGGTGGCGTCTCGTTGGTACAAGACGACCATGAAGTCGAAGAAGGCATGGTGTGGGTCGACGCACTCCGTCGCGCCACCACGCCGCTGTCGGTCGACCCGCGCGTACACGCTGCGCCATACCTGCGTGAGCACCGCCTCGCCATGGAACTTCGCCCTCCCATAGTCTGACAGCGTTCGCCTGGCCTCTATCAGCCGGCGCCTACATACATTGTCGGCATTCCGACGCAGCATCTAACGATGGCCTGCGTCCTTACGAACTCATACATGCCCCCTGCAAACGCGGGACGGTAACCCATTGCCTGGAGACACCCTCATGGAACGCCTGATCAAAGGTTTTGAATCATTTCGCCGCGATATCTTTCCTGAACAGCGGGAGCTTTTCGAGCGATTGGCCAGTGGCCAGAGCCCGCACACCATGTTCATCACCTGCGCCGATTCGCGCGTGATGCCCGAGATGATTTTTTGCGCCCAGCCGGGCGAACTGTTCGTCTACCGCAACGTGGGCAACATCGTGCCGCCGTATGCGCAGCATGTCAGCGGCGTGGTGGCGGCCATCGAGTACGCGGTAAAGGTATTGAAGGTTCAGCACGTGGTGATCTGCGGGCACTCCGATTGCGGCGCCATGAAGGGCCTGCTTGATCCTTCCAAGCTGGAGGGCATGCCATCGGTGTCCGACTGGCTCAAGCATGCCGATGTCGCCCGCCACGTAGTGGCGGAAAATGCCGCTCACCTGCACGCCGATGAACATCTTCGCTGCCTGACGGAGGAAAACGTCGTGGGCCAGCTTGAGCACCTGCGCACGCTGCCCGTGGTAGCCGCCGCCGTGGCCAACGGGTCGCTCAGCATCCACGGCTGGATCTACGACATTGGCGAAGCGGCGATTCGCGTCTTCGATGGCGGCACTGGCCGCTTCGTCGACGTCCCCGGCGATGGCGCCCCGCTGCCGCAGGCCACGCCCATGGCGCGTTTTGCTTCCAGCATGGCCACGGCTGCATGAAGGATTTCGTATGAAAGGCTATTTTTCCCAAGGCTTGTTCGGACGCGACCTGCTCGGTTCGATCGTGGTCTTCCTGGTGGCGCTGCCCTTGTGCATGGGCATCGCCATCGCTTCGGGTATGCCGCCGGCCACGGGGCTGATCACCGGCATCATCGGCGGGCTGTTGGTGGGTGCCTTCGCCGGCTCGCCCTTGCAAGTGAGCGGCCCGGCAGCGGGTTTGGCTGTGCTCGTCTTCGAACTGGTGCAGCGCTACGGCGTGGCGGCACTGGGCCCCGTGGTGCTTCTGGCGGGGCTGATCCAGGTCGCGGCGGGGCTTTGCCGTGTCGGCATCTGGTTTCGCATGACGTCCCCGGCCGTCGTGTCCGGCATGTTGTCGGGCATCGGCATTCTCATCGTGGCATCGCAGGCGCACGTCATGCTCGATGCCAAGCCGCTGGCGCGTGGGCTGGAGAACTTCGCCGCCTTGCCGGGCGCACTGGCCGCAGCCCTTCGCGGGCCAGGCCTTGCGGCGCTCTGCGTTGGCCTGGGCACCATCGGCATCATGCTTGCGTGGGAGAAGTTCCGCCCGTCGAAGCTGCGCTTCGTGCCAGGAGCGCTGCTGGCCGTGGTGGCGGTGACGGCCACCGTGCAGGTGCTGGGCATTGGCGTGAACCTGGTCAACGTGCCGGCTAGCCTGGCCTCTGCCATTACGCTTCCCACGCTTGAAAGCATGCGCGGCCTGCTCGATGAAAACCTGTTGATTGCCGCCGTCACCTTCGCCTTCATTGCCAGCGCCGAGACATTGCTTTCGGCCGCAGCGGTGGATCGCATGCACGACGGCGAACGCACGAAGTACGACAAGGAGCTTACCGCGCAGGGTATCGGCAACATGCTCTGCGGCGTGCTTGGCGCCCTGCCGATGACCGGCGTCATCGTGCGCAGCGCGGCCAACGTGCAGGCAGGATCGGCTACGCGCGCGGCGGCCATGCTGCATGGCGCGTGGCTGCTGGTGCTGGCGATGCTGCTGCCGTGGCTGTTGAACATGACGCCTGTGTCGTGCCTGGCAGGTATCCTCGTCTTCACCGGCATCAAGATGGTGAAGTTCCGTCAGGTCAAGGATTTGGCGGCTTACGGCAAGGGTACTGCGCTGGTCTACCTGACCACCATGGTGGCCATCGTGGCCACCGACCTGCTGGTGGGCGTGATCATCGGATTCGGCCTGTCGCTCTTCCGCCTGGCCCTGCTGTCGTCGAAGCTGAAGGCCGACCTGCTTGAACATGACGAGCCTGGCCATGCCACCTTCAACCTGAAGGGCTCAGCGACGTTCCTGCAGGTCCCGGCGATGGCGCGCAAGCTCGATGCCATGCCGGCCAATACGAAGGTCACCGTCGATATCAGCGAACTTAGCCACGTGGACCAGGCCTGCCTGGAACTGCTCAAGGAGTGGGAACGCAATGCACCGGGCAAGGGCATCGAGGTGGTCCTGGACTGGAAACAGCTTGACGAGCGCGTCGAAGGTCGCCAGGCCGCGTAGCATCGCCACGGGGTCGGAATCGAATTCCGACCCCGTTACGCCGCCGGCACCGTCTTGTGTTTGAACCTGCAAAGATCGTTAATCACGCACTGTGGGCAATCGGGCTTGCGCGCCTTGCACACGTAGCGGCCATGCAGGATCAACCAGTGGTGCGCGTCGTGCAGGAACTCGCGTGGAATAACCTTCACCAGCTTGTCCTCCACCACGCGCACGTTGGCGCCTGGCGCGAGCCCCGTGCGGTTGGCAACGCGGAAGATGTGCGTGTCCACGGCCAGCGTCGGCTCGCCGAAGGCGGTGTTCAGCACCACGTTGGCGGTCTTGCGACCCACGCCGGGCAACGACTCCAGCGCTTCGCGGCTACGCGGCACCTGGCTGTCGTACTGCTCGACCAGGATCCTGGACAGGGCAATCACGTTCTTTGCCTTGGTATTGAACAGTCCGATCGTGCTGATGTATTTCTTGAGCTTCTCTTCGCCAAGCTTGGCCATTTTCGCCGGCGTATTGGCCACGGGAAACAGTTTGCGCGTGGCCTTGTTCACGCCCACGTCTGTGGATTGCGCCGACAGCGCCACGGCGACGAGCAACTCGAAGGGCGTGGAGTATTCAAGCTCGGTGGTCGGGTGGGGATTCATCTCACGCAGGCGCGAGAACATCTCCGTCACGTCGGCCTTCTTCATGGTGATCCTTCCTGCTTGCGGGCGCGGGCACGGGCCAGTGCGGCTTCGACCGGACTCATCTGTGTGGTTGTCTTGCGACTGGCAAGTTCGCGCTCGTGCGCGAGCCTGCTTGATGCCAGGCGATCCTCACGGCGATTGAAATGCATGCGGGCGCGGTCGGCGTGTTCGATGTCTACCTGCGTCGCCGGCATCGGCTCGAGCACGATGCAGTCGACCGGGCAGGCCGGTACGCATAGCTCGCAGCCGGTGCAGTCATCGGCGATCACGGTATGCATCAGCTTGCCCGAACCGATGATGGCGTCCACCGGGCATGCCCCGATGCACTTGGTGCAGCCGATGCAGTCGGCCTCGATGATGCGAGCAAGAACGCGGGGTTTCTCCACGCCGTGCGTCGGATCGAGCGTCAGTGCGGCTACCCCCAGCAATGCAGCCAGGATGTCTATGCCCGCCTTGCCACCCGGCGGGCAGCGATTGATGGGTGCGGCACCCGCGGCGATCGCCTCGGCATAAGGCCGGCAACCGTGGAAACCGCACTGCTCGCACTGGGTCTGCGGCAGTACCGCGTCGATCCGGTCGGCGAGCGTGGGCATCGGCAGGTTATCGGACGGTAGCGCCTGCCGCTGCGCCCTGGTCGGCGTCGAGCAGGAAGAGATCGCTGCCGCCTGAGCCTGCGGAGAGGATCATTCCCTCCGATACGCCGAAGCGCATCTTGCGCGGCGCCAGGTTGGCGATGAACACCACGTTGCGCCCCACCAGTTTTTCAGGCTCGCCATAGGCGGCACGGATGCCCGAGAAGATCTGCCGCTTGCCCAGCTCGCCGGCATCCAGCTCGAAACGCAGGAGCTTGTCCGAGCCCTCGATGAATTCGCATGCCAGCACCTTGCCGATGCGCAGGTCGAGTTTGGCGAAGTCGTCCATGGTGATGACGGTGGTGTCAGCGGTGGTGGTCGTATCGGTCATGGGCTTGGGCGGGGCAGCCTTCTTGGCTGGCTTGGGGGCTTCGCTCGGGGCGAGGGAATCTTTCGATGCCTCGACCATCGCGGTGATGTGCTTGCCGTCGATGCGCGAGAGCAATGCCTCGAACGGACCGATGACATGGCCGGGAAGTTCGCGGCGCGCATCATCGAAATGGGTGACTGGCGCGCGCAGGAAAATTTCAGCGGCATCTACCGTGCGCGGCATGATCGGCTTGATCATGCCGGCGAGCAGCCGGAAGGCCTGCACGGCGAAGCTGCACACCTGGTGCAGGGCCTCGCGCTGGCTTTCGTCCTTGGCCATGGTCCACGGTGCGGTGGTGGCGATATGGCCATTGACGATGTCGGCCATGGCGACGAACCGTCGCGTGACTTCCGCCAGCTCGTCGTCGCGGTAGAGCTGCGCCACCGGCTCGTACAGCGCCAGCAGTTCCTTCCACAACGCAGCCTCGGTGGGTGCCAGGCCCGATGCGAGTTTTCCATCGAAGAACTTGTGCACAAAACCCGCGGTGCGGCTGGCGATATTCACCCACTTACCCACCAGGTGCGAGTTCACGCGCTCCTCGAAGGCTTTCAGATCAAGGTCGACGTCCACCGGCGCGGGGCTGAGCAGCGTGGCGAAGTAGTAACGCAGCACTTCCGGGTGAAGGCCCGATTCCAGATAGGTGCGCGCCTGGATGAAGGTGCCGCGCGATTTCGACATCTTCCCGCCATTGACGGTGAGATAGCCGTTCACGTGCAGCGCGGTGGGCGTGCGCATCTTCGCCCCGTGCAGCATCGCCGGCCAGAACAGGCCGTGGAAGTTGATGATGTCCTTGCCGATGAAATGGTGCAGTTCCGCGTCGCTGCCTTGGGCGAGGTAGGCGTCGAAATCGATGCCCTTCTCGTTGCACAGCGCCTTGAAACTGGCAAGGTAGCCCACTGGCGCATCCAGCCACACGTAGAAATACTTGCCCGGCGCGTCGGGAATGGGGAAGCCGAAGTAGGGCGCATCGCGGGAGATGTCCCAGTCGCGCAGGCCGCCGTCGAGCCATTCCATGAGCTTGGCCACCACGCCCGGGTTCGCCACCGCGGCGCCGTGGGTGGTCTTGCCCGCGAACCAGTCGCGCAGCAACACCTCGAACTTGCCCAGCTCGAAGAAGTAGTGCTCCGAATCGCGCAGCACGGGCTTGGCGCCGGACATCACCGAGTACGGCTCGATAAGGTCGGTCGGTGCATAGGTAGCGCCGCAGTTTTCGCAGTTGTCGCCGTACTGGTCGAGCGTGCCGCAGACCGGGCAGGTGCCCTTGATGTAGCGGTCGGGCAGGAACATGCCGCGCTCGGGATCGTACAGCTGCTTGATGTCGCGGCGGGCGATGAAGCCGCCATCGCGCAGGCGCGTGTAGATCAGCGAGGCCAGTTCCTGGTTCTCGCTCGAATGCGTGGTGTGGTAGTAGTCGTAGCTGAAGCTGAAGTCGCGGAAATCCGCTTCGTGGCTTTCGCGGATGGCCGTGATGAAGGCCTCCGGCGTCACGCCTGCCTTTTCCGCGGCCAGCATGATCGGCGTGCCGTGCGCATCGTCGGCGGCCACATAGTAAACCTCATGACCGCTCATGCGCTGCGAACGTGCCCAGATGTCGGCCTGGATATAGCCCAGCATATGGCCCAGGTGCAGCGGGCCATTGGCGTAGGGAAGGGCGTTCGTGACGAGGATGCGCGCCATGTCGGGACCGGGCGGGGAGTGACCGGTGATTATGGCATGCGCCCGGCGACCCTTGCAGTCGCCGGGCTTGATTTGCGGTGTTACTCCTGGCGCTGCCAGACCTGGCTGCGGCCCATCAGCGAGAAGCCGATGTAACCACGTACGTTGAGCTTCCTGCCGCCGTCGTCGAGGCTCAACTTCGCCTTGTAGATATTGCCATTCTTCGGATCCAGGATCTGCCCGCCGTTCCACTCATCGCCATCCTTCGATAGCCCCCACAGGATGGTCATGCCCTCCACGGGCTTGTTCTTCCGTTCGCCGTCGCACTCCTTGCAGACGGGGTTCGGGCCGTCGTCGGACTTGAGTATCTTGATGATCTTGCCTTCCAGCTTGCCGCCGGAATCGGTGATCTGCACCAGGGCCTTGGCTTCGCCGGTCTTGTCGTCGATGGTCTTCCAGGTGCCTACCGGCGAGGTGAGCTCGGCGGCAAAGGCCGCCACGGGCCCGGCCACCAGGGCCAGGGCGAAGGCGGCGCGGAACAGTGCTTTCATGGATTCCCTCCGTACGCGTTGGTATGGAGGCCGAGACTGACCAGCGCGGCGGCGCCCGTCAAGCTGCACCGCGCCACTGGCATAATGGCGGGTCTCTCCACCTTGCCGTAGCCATGCCACACCCTGATGAAGCCCTGGTCCGCCGCCTGGTCGGCGAATTGACCGATCCGAACACTGGCCACTCCATGGCCCCCGCCATCCGTGCCGTGGGCGTGGACGGCGACCGTGTCTCGGTGGACCTCCAGCTGGGTTATCCAGCTGCCGGCTACCTGGCCGAAGCCGAAGCCCGGGTGCGCGAAGCCCTGCTGGCCGACCCGTCGATCGCCGCGGCATCGGTCTCGGTCGCCTGGCGCGTGCATTCGCACAAGGTCCAGGGCCAGCTGGCGCCTTTGCCCGGGGTGAAGAACATCATCGCCGTGGCCTCGGGCAAGGGCGGGGTGGGCAAATCCACCGTGTCGGTGAACCTGGCGCTGGCCCTGGCCGCCGAGGGCGCTTCCGTGGCCATCCTCGACGCCGACATCTACGGTCCCAGCCAGCCGCGCATGCTGGGGCTCTCTGGCAAGCCCGGCTCGCCCGACGGCAAAAGCATTACCCCGATGCGCGCGCACGGCCTGCAGGCGATGTCGATCGGCGTGCTGGTGGACGAGGACGCTCCGATGATCTGGCGCGGCCCGATGGTGACCCAGGCGCTGATGCAGCTGCTCACCGATACGCGCTGGGAGGCGGTGGATTACCTCATCATCGACCTTCCGCCCGGCACCGGCGACATCCAGCTCACCCTGAGCCAGAAGGTGCCGGTAGCGGGCGCGGTGATCGTCACCACGCCGCAGGACATCGCCCTGCTCGATGCGCGCAAGGCGCTGAAGATGTTCGAGAAGGTGGGCATCCCAACGCTCGGGATCGTGGAAAACATGTCCACCCACATCTGCTCCAACTGCGGCCACGAGGAGCACATCTTCGGCGCCGGCGGCGGCGCCCGCATGGCAGCGGATTACGGCGTGCCGCTGCTTGGCGACGTGCCGCTGGACATCCGCATCCGCGAGCAGGCCGACGGCGGCAAGCCCACCGTGGTGGCCGAGCCCGACGGCGACCTCACCGCGCGTTACCGCGCCATCGCCCGCCGCGTGGCCGGCGCCTTGTCGCTGACGGCCCGTAACAAGGCCATTGCCTTTCCAAGTATCGTTGTCCAGAACACCTGACCGGAGTCTTTCGTGAGCATCAAATCCGATAAATGGATCCGCCGCATGGCCGAGCAGCACGGCATGATCGACCCCTTCGAGCCCGGACAGGTGCGTGAGCGCGACGGATCGCGGCTGGTGTCGTATGGCACGTCCAGCTACGGCTACGACGTGCGCTGCGCCAACGAGTTCAAGGTGTTCACCAACATCAACTCCACCATCGTCGATCCGAAAGCCTTCGACGAGCGCAGCTTCATCGACGTCACATCCGACGTCTGCATCATCCCGCCCAATTCCTTCGCCCTGGCGCGCACGGTGGAGTACTTCCGCATCCCGCGCAGCGTGCTCACCATTTGCCTGGGCAAGAGCACCTATGCCCGCTGCGGCATCATCGTGAACGTCACCCCGCTCGAACCCGAATGGGAAGGACATGTCACGCTGGAATTCTCCAATACCACCACGTTGCCCGCGAAGATCTACGCCAACGAAGGCGTGGCGCAGATGTTGTTCCTGGAATCGGACGAGGTATGCGAAACCAGCTACGCCGACCGGGGCGGAAAATACCAGGGCCAGCGCGGAGTTACGTTGCCACACGCGTGAAATTCGCGTTTTTCTGAACGTCGGGCCGTACTACGGCGACCGGCCCGGCGATCGGCGTTACACTTGGCCGTCCACTATCCAATCGCACCACGCAGGAGTTTTCGATGTCCCGTGTTCCTTCCCTGTTCGCACGCGTCGTGGGGCTGGCCGTGCTGGGTAGCGCGCTGGCGCTTACCGGCTGCTTCGGCAAATCCAAACCCGATACGGTGCTCACCACGCAGGGCCAGTTCGACGAAACCATCAAGGCCTACAAGAGCGGCCAGTTCGTCGTGGATGGCGCCGTGCTCTCGGCCGCCGATACCGGCAGCCACTATGCATACCTGAAGGACCAGGGCCGCCTGCCCAAGACCATCCTGCTGGTGCCGAGCGACGATTCGAAAGTCCGCGATGCGCACCTGGGCTTCATGGCCCGCATGCAGCTGGACTACGGCTTCACCGTCTACTACGACAAGAAGGGTGAACTGGTTCGCCTGAATGCCGTGGAAGAAAAAGCCCGTGCCCTGGAAGATACCCACCAGCGCGCCCCGTTGCCTGACGAAATGAAGGGCAAGGAAGCCAGCAGCGGTGGCTACGATCCGCAGAACTCCGGCCAGCAGCGCGGCTACTGATCGCGCATGAACGGATGAAGGGGCGGCGGACCGAAATGTCCGCCGCCTTTTTT
>Ga0307510_10000812_pt1 | contig 32513 bp, 29 predicted proteins | sample 12_EM_MG_FD_207224 | JGI IMG/M metagenome (GOLD analysis project Ga0307510, IMG submission 207224) | Populus trichocarpa ectomycorrhiza microbial communities from riparian zone in the Pacific Northwest, United States - 12_EM | ecosystem: Host-associated > Plants > Roots > Unclassified | place... | reverse complement strand
ACAGTTTGTTGCCCATGGGAGAGCCCCTTTCCATTTCCTGAAGACCATGTGGAGCTTCTACCCATCGTGAACCATTCAAGCGAAGGCGCTGCTTCCATACACAGATTTGTGAATATAAGTGAATTGCAGGGAAGTATGCACAGGGCGAATGGAGAAAGTGTTGTTTTCGGACCAGCGGTTTCCCTCGGTGAAACCGGCCTCGGCTCCCCCTAGATTGCAGGATAGGATGGCACGCTCCTTCACTCCCGGGCCACCGACGATGCGCATCGCCAGCCTGGTGCCCAGCCTGACGGAGTTGCTGGTGGCGCTGGGGCTTCGCGACCGGCTCGTCGCCCGCACCGGCTTTTGCATCCACCCGGCCGACGCCCTGCACGATGTGCCCAAGGTCGGCGGCACCAAGGACGTGAACCTCGCCAAGCTGCAGCGGCTCGCGCCGACGCACGTTGTCGTCAATGTCGATGAGAACCGCGCCGAGACGGTCGAGGCCATGCGCGCCTGGCCGCAGCCGCCCAGCATCGTCGTCACGCACCCGCAGGCGCCGCAGGACAACCTGGCGCTGATCGCGCAGATGGTCGAGCACTTCGGCACGGGTCCCGGCGCGCACCCCGGCGTGGCCGAGCGGGCCGACGCGCTGACGCACGCGCTGCAGACCGAGCTCGCGCTGACGCAACCCGCGTCGCGCCCCGCGCGCAAAGTGCTCTACCTGATCTGGCGCGACCCCTGGATGACCGTCGCGCGCGACACCTACCTGGCCGCGATGCTGGCCCGCGTTCACTGGCTCACGCTGCCGGACGTGCATGGTGGCGCCACCGGTGCCAGGCGCTATCCGGTGGTGCAGGGCGACGAGCCGTGGCTGGCCGATGTCGAGGAAGTGCTGCTGAGCTCCGAGCCCTACCGCTTCGGCGCCGAGCACCTGGCCGCGGCGCGCGCGCTGTGCCCGAACGCGAGCGCGCGTCTGGTCGACGGCGAGTTGCTCAGCTGGTATGGCGCGCGCGCCGTTGCGGGCCTGCGCTACCTGCGGGAAATTGCCGAAGCGCCGTCGAGGTGACAGGCCACAATCGGCCGATGGATTTGTACAAGCCCCTGATCGCGCTGTTGGCGATCGTCAACCCGATCGGGGTGATTCCCTTCTTCATTCATTTCACCAACGGTTTCGACCGCCGCCAGCGCCAGCGCACCGCGCGCGTGGCTGCGATCGCCGCCTGCGTGGTGATCGGCGTCAGCGCACTGGCCGGGCTGAAGATCATCGAGTTCTTCGGCATCTCGCTCGCGTCGTTCCAGGTCGGTGGCGGTTTGCTGCTGTTGATGTCGTCGCTGCAGATGCTGAACGCGCAGCCTGCCGAAGCCCGCAAGGACGACCTGGCCGAGGGCGGCGACAAGGCCGATGCCGGCGCCAGCATCGCGATCGTGCCGCTGACCATCCCGCTGCTCACCGGTCCGGCCACCATCTCCACGATGATCATCTACGCCGACAAGACGCGGCACTGGTGGGAGCTGGGCGTGCTGGTGCTGTACGGCCTGGTGATCGGGCTGTCGGTGTGGCTGGCGCTGAGCCTGTCGGGGCGCATCGCCAAGGGCCTGGGCAAGACCGGCATCAACGTGATGACGCGGCTGATGGGCTTGCTGCTGGCGGCGCTCGCGGTCGAGGTCATGTCCGACGGCCTCGTGAAGCTGTTCCCTATCCTGGCCGGCGGGGCCCACTGAGCATTGGCGCGTTCCAATTTAGCGAGTTCCATGAGCGACACCGTTTACGACTACATCATCTGCGGCGGCGGCACCGCCGGCTGCCTGCTCGCGAACCGCCTGAGCGCCGATCCCACCAAGCATGTGCTGCTGATCGAAGCCGGCGGCAACGACGACTACATGTGGGTGCACATCCCGGTCGGCTACCTGTACTGCATCGGCAACCCGCGCACCGACTGGCTCTACAAGACCGAGGCCGACCCCGGCCTCAACGGCCGCGCGCTCATCTATCCGCGCGGCAAGGTGCTGGGCGGCTGCAGCAGCATCAACGGCATGATCTACATGCGCGGCCAGGCGCGCGACTACGACGGCTGGGGCGCCGGCGACGGCTTCGGCGCCAACCCCGGCTGGAGCTGGTCCGAGTGCCTGCCGGCGTTCATGAAGCACGAGGACTTTCACAAAGGCGCCGACGCTTTCCACGCCGCGCCCGGCTTCGACCCGACCGGCGCGCGCGCCGGCGGCGAGTGGCGCGTCGAGAAGCAGCGCCTGCGCTGGGACGTGCTCGATGCGTTCGCGCAGGCCGCGCAGCAGGCCGGCATCCCGCACAGCAACGACTTCAACCGCGGCGACAACGAGGGCGTCGGCTACTTCGACGTGAACCAGAAGGCCGGCGTGCGCTGGAACGCGACCAAGGCCTTTCTGCGCCCGGCGCAGCGCACGCGCCAGAACCTGCAGGTCTGGACCGGCGCGCAGATCAGCCGCGTGCTGTTGGAGCGAGGTGACGACGGCCTGCGCGCCGTCGGCATCGAGGCCTTGCCGGCAGGTGGCGGCGCGCCGGTGCAGGCGCGTCTCGATCCGCGCGGCGGCGAGGTCATCCTCAGCACCGGCGCGATCGGCACGCCGCAGATCCTGCAGCTGTCGGGCGTGGGCGCGCCGCAGGCCTTGCAGGCGCTGGGCATTGAAGTGCAGCACGCGCTGCCGGGCGTCGGCGCGAATCTGCAGGACCACCTGCAGATTCGCGCGGTCTACAGCGTGGACGGCGTGAAGACGCTGAACACGATGGCCAACTCGCTGTGGGGCAAGGCGATGATCGGGCTCGAGTACGTGGCCAGGCGCAGCGGCCCGATGAGCATGGCGCCATCGCAGCTCGGTGCGTTCACGCGCAGCGATCCGTCGCAGCCGCACGCCAATCTCGAGTACCACGTCCAGCCCTTGTCGCTCGATGCGTTCGGCCAGCCGCTGCACCGCTACGACGCGTTCACCGCGAGCGTCTGCAACCTGAACCCGAGCAGCCGCGGCAGCGTGCGCATTCGCTCCACGAAACCCGAGGACGCGCCGGCCATCGCGCCGAGCTATCTGTCCACCGATGCCGACCGCCGCATCGCCGCCGACAGCCTGCGCCTCACGCGCCGCATCGTCGCGCAGCCGGCGCTCGCGAAGTACCGGCCGAAGGAGGTCAAGCCCGGCGTGCAGTTCGAGACCGATGCCGAACTCGCGCAACTCGCCGGCGACATCGGCACCACCATCTTCCATCCGGTCGGCACCGCGAAGATGGGGCCGGCGGCCGATTCGATGGCGGTGGTCGATGCGCGCCTGCGCGTGCACGGCGTGAAGGGCCTGCGCGTCGTCGACGCCAGCGTGATGCCCACCATCACCAGCGGCAACACCAACTCGCCGACGCTGATGATCGCCGAGCGCGCGGCCGGCTGGATCCTGGCGGGCACATGATCCAGGAGCTGCTGCTCAACACCGGCATCAACTTCGTCGTGGGGGTCGCGCTGCTGCTGGTGTGGCAGTCCGACCGGCAGCAGCAGTTCCCGGGCTGGATGGGCGCATCGTTCCTCGTGCAGGCGATCAGCCCGCTCGCGTTCATGGCCTGGAGCATGCCCGGCTGGAACGCCGTGGGTTTCTGGGCGCTGGCTGGTGCGGGCGCGACCAGCCTGGCGCTGTGGTTGATCGGCGCGGCCTACCTGGCCGGCCGCAGCGTGACGCGGCGTCAGGGCTTTGCCGGTTGGGCCGCGCTGGCGATCGTCGGCGCGCTCGCGCTGGAGGTCAGCCCACGGTTCGCGCAAGGCATCAGCGCCACCTTGACCACGCTCGCCGCGCTGCTCGCGCTGTGGTGGGTCTTCCGGCGCGGCCGCTACGAGCGTGTCGCGGCGATCGCGATGCTGCTGCTCGGCCTGAACCAGTTCATCTGGGTCGTGTACGGCAACGCCGGCCTGCCGCTGCAGGCCACCATCGCGGCCGTGCTGCGGGTCGTGCTCGGCTTCGCGCTGCTGCATGCCGCGCTCAAGCAACGCCACGGCGAGAGCGATCAGATGCGCGACCAGTTCATGCACCTGATCGAACGCTCGCACCAGGGCATCGCGGTGATGCAGGGCGAGGCGATGAAGTTCGCGAACCCCGCGCTCAAGCGCATCTACGGCCTGCCGACCGCCGATGCGATGGCCCCGTTCCCCACGCGCTGGCGCGACACCACGATGCCGGACGCCGAGCGCGCGATCGCGCGCCTGCGGCATGCGCGCATCCTCAGCGGCGAGCTGCCCGAGGCGCATTGGGAAGGCGACCGCACCGCGTTCGACGGCCGCCCGCTGCACCTGCGCTTCAGCGCCTGGCGCGTCGAGTGGGACGGCCAGCCCGCGGAGCAGGTCGTCGTCACCGACGACACCGCGCGCCACGACGCGATGCAGACGCTGCTGCACCAGGCCACGCACGACGAGCTCACCGGCCTGCCGAACCGCAGCGCGCTGCTGCAGCGCCTGCGCGAGCTCTGTGCCGTCGAGCCGCCGCAGCCGTTCGCGCTGGTGCTGCTGGATGTCGACCGCTTCAAGCTCTTCAACGAGGCGCATGGCCCGTCGATCGGCGACGAGGTGTTGCGCGCGCTCGCGCTGAGCCTGAAGCGGCATCTTGCGGACGGCCCGGTGCGCGATGCCGAAGTCATGCGCCTCGGCGAAGACGAGTTCGCGCTGCTCGCGCCGGCCGCCAACGCGCAGCGCGCGGCGGACGAACTCGCGCAATCGGTGCGGCAGCTGCTGTGGCAGCCGCTCGATGTGCCGCAGCACAGCTTCTTTCTCGACGTCTCGATGGGCGTGGCGCTGCATCCCTTGAACGCCACCGGCCCCGAGGCGCTGCTGCGCTCGGCCAACGCCGCGATGCACGAGGCCAAGCGCACGCCGGGCACCTCGCTGCAGTTCGCCGAAGAACGCTTCGAGCGCGGCTCGGGCGCCACGCTCGACGCCGAGCAGGCGCTGCGCGCCGGGATGAAGAGCGACGAGTTCAAGCTCGTCTACCAGCCCAAGGTCGACGCGCTCAGCAGCGCGCTCGTCGGCTTCGAGGCGCTGGTGCGCTGGGACCGGCCCGGCATCGGCCGTGTCGAGCCGCACGACTTCATCCCGGCCGCCGAGCGCACCGGCCTGATCGGGCCGCTGGGCAACCTGATCCTCACGCTCGCTTGCCACCAGATCGCCGAGTGGCGCGAGACCTTCGGCAACATGGTGCCGGTGGCGGTGAACGTGTCGCCGCTGCAGCTGCTCGACCCCGGTTTCCCCGATCTGGTGGTGCGCACGCTGCGCCACTTCGACGTGCCGCCCGCGCTGCTCACGCTCGAGATCACCGAGAGCGCGGCCGTCACCCACCTCGATCAGGCGCGGGTGCAGATCGGCCAGATGCGCAGTCACGGCATCGAGGTCGCGCTGGACGACTTCGGCACCGGCTTCTCGTCGCTCAACATGCTGCGCAGCCTGCCGCTGTCCACCGTCAAGATCGACCGCACGCTGATCGACCCGATGCCCGACGCCGATGCCACCGCGGTCGTGAAGGCGATCTGCGATCTGGCTGCGGTGCTGCGCCTGAACGTGGTCGCCGAGGGCGTCGAGACCAGCGCGCACGCCAGCGCGGCGATCGGCGCGGGCTGCAACGTGCTGCAGGGCTTTCTGTATGCGCGGCCGCTGGAACCCGCGGATGCGGCGAAGTGGATGCGTGGTCGGCCGGAGTTCAAGCGCTGACAGCGTCACGCCTAACGCGTTCTGCATAGCTCAGCAGATTTTGTTGGTTCACGCGGGCGGGTGGCTTGCCTAGAGTGGCAACCTACACTTTTTCTGGCTTGCCCTCCCATGACGCTCACTGCCTTCTCCCGCCGCGCGCTGACCCTGGCCGCCGCCGCTTCGATGGTTCTTGCCGCGCTGCCGGCGCGCGCCGACACCACGCTGCTCAACGTCAGCTACGACCCGACGCGCGAGCTCTACCAGGAGTTCAACGCCGCGTTCGCGAAGCAGTGGAAGGCCAAGACCGGCGAGACCGTGACGATCCGCCAATCGCACGGCGGCTCCGGCAAGCAGGCGCGCTCGGTGATCGACGGGCTGGAGGCCGATGTGGTGACGCTCGCGCTCGCCTACGACATCGACGCGATCCACGACCACGGCAAGCAGCTTCCGGCCGATTGGCAAAAGCGCCTGCCGAACAACGCGTCGCCCTATACGTCGACCATCGTGTTCCTGGTGCGCAAGGGCAACCCCAAGCACATCACCGACTGGCCCGACCTCGCCAAGAGCGGCGTCGACGTGATCACGCCCAACCCGAAGACCTCGGGCGGCGCGCGCTGGAACTACCTCGCCGCGTGGGGCTACGCGCTGAAGCAGCCGGGCGGCAATGCCGACAGCGCCAAGGCCTTCGTGAAGCGCGTCTACGCCAACACCAAGGTGCTGGACTCGGGCGCGCGCGGCTCGACCACGACCTTCGTCGAACGCGGCATCGGCGACGTGCTGATCGCGTGGGAAAACGAGGCGTATCTGTCGGTCAAGGAGCTCGGCCCGGACAAGTTCGAGATCGTCACGCCCAGCCTTTCCATCCTCGCCGAACCGCCGGTGAGCCTGGTCGACAAGGTGGCCGACAAGCGCGGCACGCGCAAGGTCGCGAGCGCCTACCTCGATTACCTCTACACGCCCGAAGGCCAGGAGATCGCGGCGAAGAACTTCTATCGCCCCCGCGATCCCAAGGTCGCGGCCAAGTACGCGAAGCAGTTCGCGTCGGTCAAGCTGCTCACGATCGACACCGACTTCGGCGGCTGGCGCGCCGCGCAGAAGACCCACTTCGACGACGGCGGCGTGTTCGATCAGATCTACGCACCCGGCGCCAAGTGATGGTAGACGGCACGGCCGGTGACGCGGTCCGCGTGCTGATCGTGCCGGGCCTGCACGACAGCGGCCCCGAACACTGGCAGACCTGGCTGCAGCGCCATCACCATCGCCACGCGCGCCGCGTGCAACAGGACGACTGGCACACGCCCGACCTCGAACGCTGGGCCGACCGCATCGGCGAGACGCTGGCGCGCGAGCCGGCGGGGCGCTGGGTCGCGGTCGCGCACAGCTTCGGCTGCCTGGCGCTGACGCGCTGGCTGCGCCAGGGCGGCCGCGGCATCGATGCGGCCGTGCTGGTGGCACCCGCCGATCCGCTCAAGTTCGGCGTCGCCGGCGATCTGCCTTGCGAGCCGCTGCCGATCCCGAGCGTGCTGGTCGCGAGCCGCACCGATCCGTGGATGCCGTTCGGGTCGTCGGTCAATTGGGCGCGCGCCTGGGGCAGCCAGATCGTCGACCTGGGCGATGCCGGCCACATCAACGTCGACTCCGGCCACGGGCGCTGGCCGCTCGGCAAACTGATCGTGCAGCGCCAGTTGCAGCGCGTCGAAGGCGCGCGGCGCATCGAGCGCTCGCATCCGATGGAGTTGTCCTTCGCGATCTGACGGCGGGCAGACCGTGGAGCATCGTGCCTACACTCCGGGTTCCTCACGACCCGACCCATGCGCATCCACGACATCCGCGAACGCCTGCGCGCCCATGGCGCGCTGCCGCTGCACGAGCACCGCGTGCTGCGCCTGTGGGCCAACGCGCTGCCGCAGGCGAGCGGCAAGCGCAAGCCTGAAGACTTCCTGCCGCTGAGCGTGCGCGAGGCGCTGCCCGCGCTCGAAGCCGATCTGCGCGGCCTCGCGCGGCTGCAATCCGAACATCCCGCCGACGACGGCTCTGCGCGGCTGCTGGTGGCGCTGGCCGATGGCCAGAGCGTGGAGAGCGTGCTGCTGCCGCGCGACGGCGTGTGCGTGTCCACGCAGGTGGGTTGCGCGGTCGGCTGCGTGTTCTGCATGACCGGCCAGAGCGGCCTGCTGCGCCAGGTCGGCAGCGCCGAGATCGTCGCGCAGGTCGTGCTCGCACGCGCGATGCGCGCGGTGCGCAAGGTCGTCTTCATGGGCATGGGCGAGCCGGCGCACAACCTGGACAACGTGATCGAGGCGATCCAGCTGCTCGGCACCGAGGGTGGCATCGCGCACAAGAACCTGGTGTTCTCGACCGTCGGCGACCGGCGCGTGTTCGAGCGCCTGCCGCAGGGCGCGGTGAAGCCGGCGCTGGCGCTCTCGCTGCACTCCACCAAGCCCGCATTGCGTGCCGAGCTGATGCCGCGCGCACCGGCCATCGCGCCCGACGAACTGGTCGAACTCGGCGAGGTCTATGCGCGCGCCACCGGCTACCCGATCCAGTACCAGTGGACGCTGCTGGCCGGCATCAACGACGGCGACGACGAGCTCGACGGCATCGTGCGCCTGCTGCGCGGCAAGTACGCGCTGCTCAACATGATCCCGTACAACAGCGTGGACGGGCTGGCCTTCGAACGCCCGTCGGCCGCACGCGCCGACGCCATCGCGCGCAGCCTGCACCAGCGCGGCGTGCTGACCAAGCTGCGGCAGTCGGCCGGGCAGGACGTGGACGGCGGCTGCGGCCAGCTGCGCGCACGGGCGCGTGTGGGCGCGGCGCCGGTGCAGGTGGTGCGCGTCGCGCGCGACGTGCGGATCAGCCCAAGCTCTGTGTGATCCGTTCGAAGACGGCGCGCGGGTCCGCGGCCTGCGTGATCGAGCGGCCGATCACCACATGCGTCGCGCCTGCGCGCATCGCCTCGGCGGGCGAGGCCACACGCGCCTGATCGGTCGCGGCCTCGCCGGGCAATTGCGTGCCGGCGGTGACGATCAGCGATCCGCTGGGCAGCACGCTGCGCAGCATCGCGGCCTCCATCGGCGATGCGACCACGCCGTCGCAACCTGCGGCGGTGGCCAGCGTGGCGAGTCGGCGCACCTGCGCGGCCACGCCGCCCGGCACGCCGACTTCGTCCAGCTCGGCATCGCCCAGGCTCGTGATCACCGTCAGCGCGAGCACACGCAGTTGCGGATACGGCCGCGCGGCCTGCACCGCGGCGCGCAACACCGCAGCGCCGCCGCTCGCGTGCACCGTGACCATCGCGCAGCCGAGTTCGCCGGCGGCCGTCACCGCGCCTGCCACCGAGTTCGGTATCTCGTGCAGCTTGAGGTCGAGAAACACCTGCTTGCCTGCCGCGACCAGTTCGCGCACGACGGCCGGGCCGGCGGCCGTCAGCAGTTGCAGGCCGACCTTGTAGAAGGTCGTCGCCTCGCCGAGCTGCGCGACCAGCCGCGTGGCGTCTTCATGCCGCGCCACATCGAGCGCGACGATCACGCGCTCGTTCATCGCGCCTTCAACCGTTCTTGATCCGGCTCACCAGCGCTGCGGTGAACGCCTTCGTTCCCGCGCTGCCGCCGAGATCGCCGGTGCGAACCATGTCGACATTCAGCGTGGCGTTGATCGCGACCCGCAGTCGCGTGGCGAGGTCGACGCGCTGCACATGGTCCAGCATCATCGCCGCGGCGAGCAGCAGCGCGGTCGGGTTGGCCTTGTCCTGGCCGGCGATGTCGGGCGCCGAGCCGTGCACGGCTTCGAAGATCGCGGCATCGGCGCCGATGTTGGCACCCGGCGCCATGCCCAGCCCGCCGACCAGGCCGGCGACCAGATCGGACAGGATGTCGCCAAACAGGTTGGTCGTGACCAGCATGTCGAACTGCCACGGGTTCAGCACCAGCTTCATCGCGCAGGCATCGATGATGACCGTGTCGAGGACGAACTTGCCCTTGTACTTGCGCTCGTACAGGTCGAGGCCGGTCTCCAGGAAGATGCCGGTCAGCGCCTTCATGATGTTGGCCTTGTGGACGATCGTGACCTTCTTGCGGCCGGTCGCCACCGCGTGCTCGAACGCGAACTCCAGCAGGCGGCGGCTGCCGGCGCGGGTGTTGATGCCGGTGGCCATCGCCACCGCATGCGGGTCGGCGTCGATCTGCACATAGTGCTCATGGCCGATGTACAGGCCTTCGAGGTTCTCGCGCACCACCACGAGGTCGATCTTGTCGAAGCGGCCGCCCGGCGTGATCGTGAGCGCGGGCCGCAGGTTGGCGTAGAGCTGGAACTCCTCGCGCAAGCGCACGTTCGACGAGCGATAGCCGCCGCCTGACGGCGTTTCGAGCGGGCCCTTCAGCGCGAGCCGCGTCTGCCGGATGCTCGCGAGCGTGGCCGCGGGCAGCGGGTCGCCGGCGGTCGTCACGCCTTCGAGGCCGGCGATCTGGCGGTCCCACGCGAACGGCGCGCCGAGCGCATCGAGCGCGGCCAGCGTGGCGTCCATGATCTCGGGACCGATGCCGTCACCGGGGATCAGCGTGGCAGGGATGGCGGTGGACATGGCGGGCCTTTCGACAAGCAGAGGGATTCGCGCCGATGTTACGGGTTGGCGATGCCGTGCAGCGCCAGGCGCGCCGCCAGCGCATCGACCTCGCGGTCCGGCGGCAACGGCGCCAGGTCGCCGACCAGCGCGCCCTCGACCAGGCGCAAAAGTGTCTGCGGATGAGGCGTGACGGTGCCGAAGAACAGCGGCTGCACGTCGCGGGCGATCAGCAGCGTCGGGAAGTTCTCGATGTCGATGCCGTCGAGCAGCGCCGCGTCGTCCTCGATGTCGATCTGCACGAAGCGGCATCGGCTGCCGAACGCCGCGGCGGCCTGCTCGAACACAAAGGTGTAGTCGCGGCAGGTGCCGCACCACTGCGCGCACAGGCAGGTCACGAGAAGAGGTGTGGCGAGGGCGGCGTCGTTCATCGGAGCGCCAGTGTGCCGCAGCTGCCCGCGACACGCTGGCGCACCACTGGATCGCACGAAAAGTCAACTGGTGGCTTGCCGAATTCCGGTGGTCGCAAGCTCGGTCGAGCTGCCGATGAACTCGCCAACATTCGCATGCGCTGGCCTTTTGCACGCTCGGCGAACCGGAGGAGATGATGGGATCGATGTCGATCAAGATGCGGGCCGCCTGCCATGGTGCGGCGCTGCTGTCGGCACTGTGGCTGAGCGGATGTGGCGGCAGCGATGCGGGCGTGAACGAACGCGCCGTCGCTGATGACACGATGGCCGCAGCCGAGAACGCCAACGCCGACGCCGACGCCGACGAAACGGCCGAGACTGATGCGCCCGCCGCGTCGGATCGCGTCCGCGCTGGCGGTCGCCGCGACGGCACTCGGCGTTACCACCGACGGGTTTCCGACAACGCACCAGCTGTATCCACGCGAAACCATCGGCGACACCGCGGTCACGGTGACCTTCCGCGCCACGAGCGCGTCAGCGAGCGTGAGCTCGTTGACCCTGAAGATCGACGGTACGGCGACGCCCGAGTCGCCGGTGTCGATCCGGCCGCAGCAAACCGTCGCGATGACGGCCTCCGTGCCCGTCGGGCTCAAGGCCTCGACGTTTGAGCTGACGGCCAACACCTCGAGCGGCCAACACGTCGTAGTGGCAGCGGCCGACGATGTCGTGGCCGGCGACGTGTTCGTGGTCACGGGCCAGTCCAACGCGCTGGCAGAGAAGCATCCCGAGGAGTTCGACCTGGTCCAGCACGATGCCGCGAGTCCGTGGATACGAACCGTGGGCGGCATGCTCTACAAGGCCCCGAGCGATCCTGCGAATCATGCCTGGCAGATCGCCAAGGGAGGGCCGTTCGACGGAAGCACGCTGGGCACGGTCGGCGAGTGGGCGCTGCGGATGGCGCGCGATGTCGTCGACAGCCAGCATGTGCCGATCGCGGTATTGAACGGCGCCAAGGGTGGCCTGGCGATCTCCGGCCTTCTCCCTCGAACCGATGGCGGGATCGGCAACTTCGAGCGGCTCATGGGGAGGCTTGATGCCCAAGGTCTGGCACCTTCGGTGCGCGCGGTGTTCCTCTCCCAGGGCGAAGCCGACATCCATGACCAGGATCCTTCGCTGTGGCATGGCCGCTTCGACACGCTGCGCAGCGCATGGATCGCGGCATTCCCGAAGCTGGCCCACGTGTACGTGACGCAGATACGTGGCTGCAACGAGGTCTCCGGGACCAACGCCATTCGCGAGGTGCAGCGCCAGCTCGCCACAACGTCCGGCGGCACAGCAGGCAATCCCGACATTCAGGTGATGAGCACGACCGGAATGACCGGCTTCGATGGCGGCTGCCACTTCTACTACGCGGGCTACCAGCAACTCGGCCACTGGTACGCCGATCTGCTGTCGCATGACGTGTACGGCGTCGATGGTGTCGCGAACATCGGTGCACCCGCGGTGGCGACGATCGCTCGCGCCAACGACGACTTGCTGCTCACGCTGGCGAATGCCGGTGATGCGGTCACGGCGGACAGCGGCAGCCGAGTCGACTTCTTCGTCACCACGACCAAGGGCGCGATCCTGCATCCGACGGCGATCTCGGCAACCTCCACGAACGGCGTGATCAGGCTGACTTTGCCCAAGGGCAGCCCTGCGGTCAAAGCCGTCAGCTTCCGCGGCCAGAGCGGCCCGAAAGGGCATCCCTGGATCACGAACGCCCACGGCATCGGGCTGCTCGCGTTCGAGGCCGTCGCGGTGCAGTAACCCTCGGCGCGACCCTCCGCGCCCACGCGTGTGCCCTCCCGCTGGGTCGGCTTTCAGGCGACTCCGTGGCGCGCCAGACCCGGTCGGTCGCAACTTCGGCCCGTGCGACGCGCGGCCGCTCATCATCCGTACCGGCTTTTCTGCACGCTCGATAAATCGGAGCAAAAGATGAAGAAAAAACTGTTGGCATGGCTTCGGCCCGGAATGCAAGGGATCGCGATCGCCGCCGTGCTGTGCATCGGTGGATGCGGGGGCAGCGACGCGCCGGTGAACGACAACGCGGTCGCCGAGTCGACCAGCGGCGCGGAGGCGCAGGGCACGGCCGACGACGCCACCACGAACGCGTCGACCAACGTCCATGCGCTCGCGGTCACGACGTCGGTGAACGGCATCACCCTCCAGGGCTTCCCGGTCGATCACCAGCTGTTCCCCCGGACCAACATCGGCGATACCACAGCGAAGTTCTCTTTCACTGCGAAGAGCACCTCGGCCACCGTCACCTCGTTGACGCTGACGAAGACGGTCAACGGCGGCGCGTCCCTGCAGAGCGTTGCGATCAAGAAAGGTCAGACGATCACGATGGTGGTGACTCTGCCTGTTGCGCTTGCCGCATCTGAGTTCTCGTTGGCGGCCAACGCTGCGGGCGGCAGCACGGTGTTGGCTCAGGCCTCCGATGTCGTGGCGGGCGACGTGTATGTCGTCCAAGGCCAATCCAACGCGAAGTCCACCGTCTATCCCCAGGAAAACGCGGGCGCAGACGCGGATGCCGCAAGCCCGTGGATCCGGACCGTTGGCAACATGTCGGACTCGACGGTGCTGTCGTCCGCAGACCTCGCCTGGCATGTCGCGCGTGGCGGCGGCGACGGAGACATCGACTCTTCAGACGTCACCTCGAGCACGAGCAGCGGCGACAGCACAGGCACGATCGGCAAATGGCCGCAGCGCATGGCGCGCGACCTCGTCGACCAGATGCAGGTGCCCATCGCGATCTTCAATGGCGCGCAAGGCGGCGAAAGAGTCAACTACTTCCTGTCGACCTATGTACAGCCCAAGGACTCGAGCAACAACTACAAGCGCCTGATGAGCAGGCTCAATGCCTACGATCTGACCGGGTCGGTTCGTGCCGTCTTCTACTACCAGGGCGAAGCCGACACCGCGAACAACGTCGATCCCACCCCGTGGACCGCCAAATTCAAGATCCTGCTCAAGTCCTGGACCAAGTCCTTCGCCAGCCTGAGTCACGTCTATGTCACGCAGATCAGGGGATGCAGCAGCAATCACCCGGGCACCGACAGCGTTCGTGAGCAACAGCGCCGAATGGCCGGGACGCCCAAGGTCCAGGTCATGAGCACGACGGCCATGGGCGGCTTCGATGGCGGCTGCCACTTCCACTACAGCGGATATCAGCAGCTGGGCCACTGGTATGCCAACCTGTTGACGCACGACCTGTACGCGGGCGGCGGCAGCAACATCACCGCGCCGGCACCGACACAGATCCGTCTCAGCAGCGATGGGAGGCAGCTGTTGATCACGCTTGCGAATCACGATGACCCGATCAGCGCGGACCTGACCAGCAACCTCGACTTCTTCGTCGCGACCTCAGCGGGCGGCATCTACCAGCCGACGGACATCGCCGCAGCGCCGGGTCTCATCACGTTGACGCTGCCGATCAACTTGGTCGGCGCCATGCAAAGCACCACCAAATTGAGCGTCAGCTACCGCGGCCAGAGTTCAAGCGGCCGCCCATGGATCACGAACGAGGCGGGCATCGGCCTTCTCGCCTTCGAAGGCATTGCGGTGACCCGCTGAACGCTGCCACCGGGCGGCGCGCCCGGCCTCACCACTAGTCGCTCGCCTGCACCAGCCGACTGCGTTCCACATAGCCGGGCGTGCCGGCGCGTGTGTTGTCGGGGCAGGCGCCGGTCGAGTTGCAGGCCACGGCCGTGATCGTGTACATCCGCACCTTGTTCGGCGCGCCGGGCGCCGACTCGCCTTCGTTGAAGACCTGCGAATCGCAGCTCACGGTCACGCGAAAGCCGGTGTCGGTGCGCAGGTCCAGCGTCTGGCTGGTTCCAGCGCAAGTGGCCCAGCTGCCCTTGAAGGCCTGGTAGAGCCCCCACTCGGTGCCGCCGCGCGCGGCCTGCAGCGCGCGCGATGCGAGCACCGCCTGCGCGCTCGTGCTCTGCGCGACGCTGCCGAAGCGCACGACGGCCGCCGCCAGCGCGGCCAGCACCACCAGCACGATGAGGGCCGCGATCGCGCCGAAGCCGCGCTGCGAGTGCGAGTGCGAGTGAGGGTGCCGGCGCGTGTGCGGGCGCGCCTTCGCGCCCGGGCGCGTGGGCGCGGGCATCGGCGATCGCATCCGCACGCTCGTCATGGCGCATTCGACACATGGCCGCCCAGCGTGAGGTGCGCGGCCTCGTTGTTGCGCGCGAGGTCCAGCTCCATCCACACGAAGCCGTTCTGCTGCGTCGCGCCCGGGTTGGGGTCGTAGACGAAGCTGCATGAGCGCACGCGCGTGGCCATCACCGCGGCGCCGGTGGTGGCCGGGCAGCGCGTCGGGTACGCGGCGTTGAAGCCGTAGTTCATCAATCGGTACAGCGTGCCCTTGCCGTTGCCGGAGGCATCGAGCGTGCCGTCGGCACCGCTGCACACATAGAACACCGCGCGCTGCGCGTTGGGCACGACGCTGAAGCGCCCGCCGTCGTAGCCGATCGGAAACTGCTTGCTGGCCACGCTGATGCGGTGACGGCCGAATGCCGGGTCGGGCGTGGCCAGGCCGGTGATCGCGCTGCGGTTCACGCCGCTGTAGACATCGTTCGGCTGCTGGTTGCCGACCACGACCCAGTCGCCGACCGCAGGCAGGGTCGACAGCGGCGTCAGCACGTCGAACAGGGTCGTGGCCTTCGAGGTGTCGATCGATGCCGCGCAGTTGGTGCCCGGCGTGCACGACGGTCCGGAATCCTTGAGCGTCTCCGGCCCGTTGCGGTAGCGCCCGCCGGTGCTCGTGGGCATCAGCTCGAAGCACTGGTTGTTCGGCACGCGGATCGAGTTGGGCACCGCGGCGCGCACGTCGCGTAGCATGCGGCGCAAGGCGGTGTCGGCCTGGTCGGTCAGGTCGGCGCGGGCGCGGCTGGCGAGGTAGCCGTCGATGGCCGGGCGCATGAAGACCGAGATCGCCGCGGCGATCACGCCGCCGATCACGATCACCATCACGAGTTCGACCAGCGTGAACCCGGCGTGGCGCCGACGAGATGAAGCGTGCATCACGATGCGAAGTCCGTGCGCCAGCCGGTGAGCACCAGCTTGTCGTTGCCGCGCGTCACCGTCACGACGATGCGCTTGGCCGCGGCCACGCCGGCGAGTGCCGCTGTCTGCACCTGCACGCGCACGGAATAGCCGGCAAGCGACGGGATGGGCGTGCCGTCGATGAAACAGATCGTGCCGGCGGGCGGCGCGTAGCCGTTGTAATCGCCGACATCGTTGAAGGTGTTGCGCGCGCAGGGCGCCGGCGCGGCGTTGGGCAATGCTGCGTACGGCTTGAGCTGGATCTCCTCCAGCAATTCCTCGGCGATGGCCAGCATCTGCTGCGCGATCACCGGATCGGCCGAGCCGCGCGTGACGACGCCGAACGCGAGCAGCACGCCGGCCAGGCCCACGCCGAGCACGATGATGGCCACCATCATCTCGACGATGGTGAAGCCACGGTGACTGCGTCGTGCCCTACTCGACATGGCCGGTCTCCCCGACGAGCACGATGCTGGTCTGCCCGGCGATGCGTATCGTGGTCGTTGTCACCGCCGTGCCCGCGCCGTTGGTGCTGACGCGCCCCGACGGCTGGAAGTACAGCGTGCCGGCCGGCGCCTGGGTCGTCGCCGCGCTGCCGCCGTTGACGGCGGCACTCGCGTTGCCGTCGATGCCGGGCAGCGCGACATTGCACGCGGTGGCCGGGTTCGCGCTCGCGATCGACAGCGTCACCGCGCTCGTCGTCACGCTTGCGCACACCAGCCGGCGGTGGCTGATCGCGTTCTTGTGCGCCTGGTGCAGCGCGGCCACGACCTGGTCGCGCCAGGCGTCGTCGCGAAAGCTCGTCGCGCCCGTCAGCTTGGGCAGCGCGACGGCGGCCAGCACGCTCGTGAGCAGGATCACGACGATCAGCTCGGGCAGCGTGAAGCCGCGCGAACCGCGTGCCGCAGCGACGCGCCGGCGTTCAGAAGAGTTCGCGCACATGAATGGGTTTGACCTTGAAGAGCTCCGGCACATAGATGCCGAAGCTCGCGCGTGCCGAGGGGTCGCGGTCGGACAAGGTCGAGCAGGCGCCGTTCTGCGCGCGCAGCCAGGGCAGCGCCGCGCCGGTGCCGGCAGGATGGGTCGCGAGGCACGACTGGTCGACCGCGCTGCTGCCGAGGTTCAGCGCGAGATCGATGCTGCCGGTCGTCGTGGGCGACGGCGCGCCCAGCGTCAATGTGCCGTTCCCGGCGGTGATCGCGATCGCCGAGGCGGTGCTGGTCCAGGCCGACGAGACCGCGCCGTGGTTGTCGTAGTAGCGCGCCCGCACCACCGCGCTGGCCGGCACATTGGTGCAGCTGTCGGCGCTGTTGAGCACCCACGCATTGCCGCTCCAGTACTGCGCCTGCACCGGCACCGCGAGCGCGCTCTTCTCGCTGCCGAACGCGTTCGACAAGCGCAGGCGGCCGCTGCGCAGCGGCGTGCTGCCTTCGGCGTAGCCCGACGAGCTGATGCTGTCCGCATCGGTGGCACGCACGGCCAGCGCCTGCGCTGCGGTGATCTTGTTCGTGAAGGTGTAGGCCGGCGTGGCGGTGATCGCCACGCCCTTGACAAACAGCGTCGCGGCGACAGCGCCGGTGCTGCCGAAGCTGCCCATACCCAGCGTTGGCGCGTCGCTGAGCGTCGCCGCTTTGGAGAAGTTCGGCGCGGTGCTGCTGCTGCCGTCGTAGTTGACCGTGGTGGTCGGCGTCGCGAGCCCGTTCTTCGCGGTGACCGTCACGCTGAACGGCTGCGCCGCGTAGCTGAAGCCCGAGCACGCCGGCGTGACGGCCACGTCGAAGTGGTGCGGCGTGAAGCGCCCCACCGCGCCGCCGGTGCCGGTGCTGCCACTGGGCTTGAAGATGGAGGCGAGGTAGCCCGCGCTGGCGAGCGTGGCGGTGAGGTCGCCCTTGCCGACCTCGCTCCACACCAGGCTGCTGCTCGTGGCCACGCCGCCGCTGAACGTGCCCATGCCGCCGGTGAACAGGCCGTCGCTCGCGCCGCTGCCGGTGGGCTGCGCGCGCGTGAACGCGAGCGTCACGCTCTCGGGCGCGGCTTCGCGGCCGAAGTTCGGTGTCGTGCCGCCGGCGTTGTTGCGCGCGGTGACGCTCGCGCCGAACGGCGTGCCGGCCTTGATCGGGCCGGCGGTGATCGCGCTGAAGGCGAACGATGCGGGCGCGGCGATGAAGTAGTCGCTGCCCGTCATCACCAGCCCGGCGTCCGCGCCGCTTCCGATGTAGCGCGCGCTGAGCTGCATCTTGCCCACGTCGGCGTACTGGACCGTGGTGCTGGCCACGCCGCTCGCGTTGAAGGCGAGGGTCACGGCCTGCCCGCTGGCGTCGCAGGCTGCGGTGGCGTTGTTGGCGGCGTTCAGCGCGCGCCCGCCCACACGCACCGGCAGCGTGCCGCTGGCGGGGTCGATCGTCGCGCAGCTGAAGCTCACGCTCTTGCTGACGCTCGCGAACGCCGGCACGCAGGCCAGGCCGTTGTCGGACTTGCGCACCGCGCTGATGCCGACCGTCTGCGCCACTTCGGCCACATGGTCCGCCACATCGAACAGCAAGCCGCTGTCGGCCGCGGTGAAGGTGCACGACGGGCTGCCGAAGGTGCAGGTGTTGTTGTTCGCCGCCGTTGGCGATGCGCCCGTGAGGCCCAGCAGCACGCTGCCCGCGGTGGTCTGCTGCATCGGCACGTTCACGGTCGAGCTGCCCGCGGCGATCGTGAATGCCGCGCCGCTCGGCCAGTTCACCGTCATGCCCGTGCCGACGGCGGTCAGCGTGCCGGTCGCGCCGCCGGTGTAGAGCGTGGCGCAGCTCGAATCCTGGCACGCGGCCACCGTCACCGCGGTGGGCGTGCAGGTCAGGCCGGTGCCGCTGGCGTGGCGCAGTTCGAAGTGGTCGACGAACTGGCAGCCGTGCGTCTGCGCGAACATCGCCGCGACCTCCGTCGCGGTGACGCCGCCGGTGTGCACGCGCGCCTCGTCGAGCCGGCCGCTGAAGCGGTAGGCGCTGCTGGGCGCGTAGCCGCCCAGGCGCAGCGTGCTGCTGGTCACCGCGTTCGCGAGGTTGGGCGTGCCGGCGCGCTGCGTCAGCACCTGACGCACGCCGTCGAGGTAGAGCCGGTTCGAGGTGACGCTGCCGTTGGTGAACACCGCCGCCACGTGGTGCCAGCCGTTGGCCAGGCCGGTGGAGGCGATGCCGTAGACGTCGCTGTTGTCGGTGTTGAAGCCGAACGAGCCGCTGCGCAGCCACAGGTCGTAGCTGCCCAGGCTCGCGGCGATGCCGCCATCGGTGCCGTCCCAGTACATCCAGAACGACACGCTGATCTGCGCGCCCGCGGTGCTCGTCGCCGGCAGCCCGGTGACGACGAAGTTGCCGCCGCCGCTGGTCGGCCCCGGCAGCGTGGCGTAGCGGCAGGTGCCGACCGCGCCGGCGCGCGCCGGGCTGGCGCTGGCCACGCTGGGCCGCGGCGTGCCCTGTGCGTTGCCGTTGTAGGGGCCGCCGCTGTAGCCGGCCGTGTCCTTGAGCTCGCCCGCCGTGCCGTTCCAGCTCGTCTCGTCGAAACGGTATTCGGCCACCAGCACCGGCGCCGGCGCGCACGCGGCCACGGTCGTGCGCACCGTGGCGAGATCGGAGGCGCTCAGCACCGACGGGTACACGCGCATCTCGTCGAGGTTGCCGGCAAAGCCGAAGCTGCTGGTGTTCTCGCTCGTGTTGGCGCCGTTGGTTTCGCCGCCCGCGGAGGCGTCGCCGGCATCGCTGCCGAAGCCGGCTTCGGTGTACACCGCGCTGACCGACGCGAGCTGCGTGCCGGCGGTGTTGAAGACGCTGATGAACTTGGTCTTGCTGGCGATGTCGACACCGAAGGCCACGAAGTACCAGGTGTTGTCCGCGATCACCGCCGGCGTCACGATCTCGTAGGCCGAGGTCGTGCCGCGCGAATAGAAGTTCAGGATGCCCGCGCCGCGGTCGCCGAGCGAGAGCGCGAAGCCCGAGCTGTTGTTGGCATCGTCTGCCAGGATGCGCTGGCCCGGCAGCGCGCGGTTGGTGGTGCGTATCCACGCGGTCGCGGTGAAGCTGCTGGTCGTGCCCAGGTTCGGGAAGGTCGACGGCAGCGCCACGTAGTCCTTGTTGGCGCGGTTGAACACGCCGTAGCCGCAGGTGCCCACGCTGCCCGGGATCGCGGGCGTCGCGGTCGCGGTCGTCGGCTTGATCGCCGACAGGCTGGCCGCGGTGCCGTGCCAGCCGCTGGTGGAGGTGTCCTTGACCTCGCCGGTGAGGCCGCTCCAGTCGGCCTCCTCGAAGCGGTACTCGAGTATCGGCACGAGGCCGGTGGCCAGGCCCAGCGTCCCGTTGCTGGCGGGTATCGCCGAGTAGGCGCTGTCGCCCGGCTTCTTCCAGTTGAGCTTGGCCACCGCAAGGCCGCCGTTCTCGTAGAACTCCATCGTGATCGCGTAGTCGATCCCGGCGGTGAGCGCGATCACGGCGCTGGTGTCGGTGGTGGCGCTGTGGTCGGCCCAGTTGTTGATCACGAGCGCGCCGTTCACGTACAGGCGCACGCCGTCGTCGCTGACGGTCTGGAAGTTGTAGCTGCCGGTGGTCTGCACCCGCACCACGCCGGTCCAGCGCACGCTGAACGAATCGGCGTTGACGGCCGGGTCGGGCGAGCCGCTCGCCCAGTCGAAGTTGACGGTCGTGTCGATGCGCGTGAGCGCGGTCGGCGCGGTCAGCGTCTTGTTGTTGTAGTAGGTCGCGAGCAGGCCGGGCGCCGCGGCGCACCAGCCGGTACACAGCGACAGGGCCAGGGCCAGGCAGATGCGCAAACGCATGGCGCGGCCCGTGCTCCGGGACGATCAGTTGCCGGCGGAGATGCCGCTGAAGGTCTTCACCACGCCAGCGGGAATGGTGTAACCCGTCACCGACACGGTGCAGGTACCCGTGACGCCGTTCGAACCAGCTGCGCCGGTGCCGAGGGCAGCAGCCGTGATCGTGTAGCCGGTGGGCAGCGCGTTGCCTTGCATGAGGGTGGCGGTCTGCGAGCAGTTGTTGACCTTCAAGCACTTGTTCGGGTTTGTCGTGACGACGTTGTTGGTCACCTGGCAACCCGCGTAGTTCAGGTTGTGCGCCGTCGCGGCCGCGCCGATCACCCCGGCCAGCGCCGACGCTTGCGCGTCACCGCGCATGTCGATGAACTTGGGCAGTGCGGTGGCAGCGAGGATGCCGAGGATGACGATGACGACGATCAGTTCGATCATCGTGAAACCGGATTGGGTCTTCTTCATGATGTTGCTTCCTTTGACAGCAGAGACATTCAGGGGCAGGCGCTCGTGGAGCCTGCGGTCGTGGGGGTCGTGACGGCGTTCGGGCAGCGCGCCAGGGCCAGTGCGCTGGCGGCCCGCTGCTGTGCCGCCGCGGTCTGGCGCTGCACGTCGCGGCCGAGCGCCTGCAGGCTGGCCAGGCGGTCCAGCGCGAGCGTCGTGATCGCGCCGGTGACCACCACCACCAGCGCGAATTCGAGCTTCGCCATGCCGCGCGCGGCGCGTGAGCGCAGCGGCGGGTGTGGCAAGGGTCGGCGTGTGCATGGTCGGTTCACAGGTGTTCTCGCTCGGTTATCGGCCAGCGGCTTCAATGCTTGAATGCCACGCGGCCCAGGTCCCACACCGGCAGGAACACGCCCAGCGCCAGCACCAGCACCAGCACGCCCAGGAAGATGATCAGGATGGGCTCGATCTGCTGCGAGAGCGTCTTCAGGTCGTATTGCACGTCGTTGGTGTAGAGCTCGGCGACTTCGTCCATCAGCTCGTCGACCGAGCCGGTCTCTTCGCCGACCGCGATCATCTGCAGCACCACGGGCGTGAACACGCCGGTGTTGATCGCCGCGCGCAGGATGGTCTCGCCGCGCTCGACGCCGTTGCGCATGCCTTCCACCTTCCTGGCCATGTGCGCGTTGTCGACCGTCTGGGCCACCACCGACAAGGCCTGCTCGACCGGCACGCCGCTCTTGAGCGACAGCGCGAAGCTGCGCGCAAAGCGCGCGAGCGTGGCTTTCAGCACGATCTTGCCGGCCAGCGGCGCGGCGAGCTTCCAGCGGTCCCAGCGCAGGCGGCCGTCGACCGTGGCGATCCAGCGGCGCATGCCGAACACCGTGGCGACCAGCGCGGCCAGCATCAGCCAGCCGTAGTGGATCGTGAAGTTCGAGGTGGCCACCAGGATGCGCGTGGCCAGCGGCAGGTCGGCGCCGAAGCTCTTGAAGACGGTCTCGAACGCCGGGATCACCATCAGGTTGATGACCATCACCGCCGCGGCCATCGCGATCACGACGAAGGTCGGATAGCGCAGCGCCGACTTCACCTGCTGCCCCATGAAGATCTCGAACTCGAGGTGGTGGAACAGGCGCAGGAACACCTCTTCCAGCCGGCCGGTCATCTCGCCGACGCGCACCAGCGCCACGTAGAAGCCGTCGAACACCTTGGGGTGCTGTGCGAACGACATCGACAAGTCGATGCCCGAGCCCAGGCTCTGGCGCACCTGGTTCAGCGTCTGCTTCATGCGCAGGTTGACGGCAGACTCCTCGAGCCCGGCCAGCGCGCGCAGGATGGGCACGCCCGACTTCAGTAGCGTGTGCAGCTGGCGGCTGAACAGCAGCTTGTCGACCGGCTGCACCGCCGGCTGCATCCAGGCCTGCAGATCGAAGGCTGGCGCGGCGCTCGCCGCGCTCGCGCTGGTCTTGGCCGGCACGATGGTCAGCGGCGTCACGCCGCGCGACATCAGCGCATCGGCCACGGCCGCAGCATTCGCGCCGTCGAGCACGCCGCTCACGGCCGCGCCGTCTGCGCGGCCGGTGTAGCTGAAATTGCTCACGCCTCGGCGACCTGGTTGCTGATGCGCATCGCGTCCTCGATCGTCGTGCGTCCGGCCATCACCAGGCGAAGCGCATCGCGCGCCAGCGTCTGGCCCTTCATCTGGCGGCGCGCCGCCTGCGTGAACGCGGACGGGTCGCCGTGGTTCATCGCCTCGATCAGCTCCTGCGTCATCTCGACGAACTCGTACACGCCGGTGCGGCCGCTGTAGCCGGTGTGGTTGCATTCACCGCAGCCCAGGCCGCGGCGGTATTGCGCGCCGACGAGCAGGTCCGGATCGTCGCCGGGCTTGTCGACGAACGAGCCGAGCCACGCCAGCTCGTGCGCCTGCGGCTCGTGCGCCTCGGCGCAATGCGGGCAGACGACGCGCACCAGCCGCTGCGCGAGCACGAGCTGCAGCGAGAGTGCGACCATGTACTTGGGCACGCCCATGTCGAGCAGCCGGATCGGCGTGCTCATCGCGTCGTTGGTGTGCAGCGTGGACAGCACCAGGTGGCCGGTGAGCGCGGCGCGCAGGCCGATCTCGGCGGTCTTCTGGTCGCGCATTTCGCCGACCAGGATCACGTCCGGGTCCTGGCGCAGCGCGGCGCGCAGCACGCGGTCGAAGCTGAGGTCGATCTTGTCCATCACCTGCACCTGGTTCAGGCCGGGCAGGCGGTACTCGACCGGGTCTTCGACGGTGATGATCTTGCGGTCTGTGCTGTTCAGCGCGTTCAGGGCCGCGTACAGCGTCGTCGTCTTGCCGCTGCCGGTCGGGCCGGTCACGAGCACCATGCCGCTGGGCCGCGCGATCGCGCGCTGCAGCGCCGCGGCCACGGCCGGCGGCAGGTTCAGTCCGGCCATCGAGAGGATGCCGCCGCTCTGGTTCAGCAGCCGCATCACGACCGACTCGCCGTGCTGCGTGGGCATGGTCGAGATGCGCACGTCGACCGAACCGTTGCGCAGCTTGGCGGCGAAGCGGCCATCTTGAGGCAGGCGCTTCTCGGAGATGTCCAGGCCCGACATCAGCTTGAGCCGCAGCGCCACCGCGCCGGAGATCTTCGAGTCGGCCTCGGTCTGCACATGCAGCACGCCGTCGATGCGGTAACGGATGCGCAGCGAGCGCTCCTGCGGTTCGATGTGCACATCGGAGGCGCGCACCCGCAGCGCCTCCTCGAACACCGAGTACAGCAGCCGCACGACCGGCGCGTCTTCGGTGCTCGCGCTGGTCAGGCCGAGCAGGTCGCCGAGATCGCTCTCGACGCCGCTGATCTCGGTCGTCAGCTCCTTCGCGAGGCCGGCGATGTCTTCGGTGTGGCGATACGAGCGGTCGATGGCCGCGAGCAGCTGGCTCTCGGCCACGACCGCGAGTTCGATCTCGCGCTTGATGAGACGCGAGACCTCGTCATACGCGTTCAGGTCGGTCGGGTCGGCCATGCCGACGCGCACGCCGGTGGCGGTTTCCTCGAGCGGCAGCGCGCGCAGCCGGCGCGCCTGCACCTCGGGCAGCAGCCGCGCCACTTCGGGCCGCACGCTGCGCTTGCTCATGTCGACATAGGGCGCGCGCAGCTGGCGCGCGAGCGCCTTCGCGATCTGCACCTCGTCGACCCAGCCGTTGTCGATGAACATGCGGCCGAGCTTGCGGCCGCTGGTCTTCTGCGCCGCGAGCGCCTCCTGCAGCTGCTCGGACGTGATCAGGTTTTCCTGGACCAGCAGGTCGCCGAGTCGGATGCGTTCGGGGCGTGCCATGGCGGTGTCTCAGCCGCCGGCCGCAGCCGCTTTGGCGACCTCGGCACTCGGCTCCGGCCAGGCCTCGCCGTCGCGTATCACGCTGGGCTTGATCAGGATCACCATCTCGCGCTTTCGGTTGATGGCGCTGTTCTGCCGAAACAGCGCGCCCAGGATGGGCGTGTCGCCGAGGACGGGCAGGCCGGTGCGGTCGTCGCGGCGCTCTTGCAGCATGAGGCCGCCGATCGCCACGATCTGGCCGTCGCGCAGGCGCACGATGCTGTCGGTTTCGTTGATGGTGCTGGCGGCCAGCGGCAGCTGGAACGAGCCGAGCGAGCCGAGGTTCACGTTCTTGGTCTTCTCGGTCACCGTGCTGATCGACGGGTGCACATGCAGCATCACGTTGCCGGCATCGTCGACCTGGGGAGTGACATCGAGTGCGATGCCGCTGAAGAACGGCTGCAGGGTCAGCGAGGGCGTCGTGCTGCTGCTGGCGGCGCCCGAGGTGGTGGTGGTCGACAGGCCCGTCACGTAGAGCTCGTCGCTGCCAACCTTGAGCACGGCCTTCTGGTTGTTCAGCGTGGCGATGCGTGGGCTCGAGAGCACCGAGACCGTGCCCTGCGTCTGCAGGAAGTTGAGCATGGACGCGAAGTTCGCCGCCTGGAACGCCAGGCCGTAGAAGCCACGCCCCAGCGTGTTGGCCGCGAGCACGCTGCCCGGCACAGCCGCGTTGGTGCCGTCCGACAGTGCGCCGGTGTTGCTCAGCACGCTGCCCGGCGCGCCCACGCCGATGGTCACGCGCTGGCTGCTGCGGTTGCTGAAGGCGGCCCAGTTGACGCCGGCCTGGGTGTCCTGGTTGAGCTCGACCTCGACGACCTTGGCTTCCAGCATCACCTGACGCTCGATGCTGACCTGCACCGCGCTCAGGTACTCGGCCACCTGGCGCAGTTCGCTCGGCGTGGCGCGCACCACGATCACGCCGGCGGACGGGTTCAGCACGACACTGCGCTGACTCGCACTGCCGATCAGCGCGGTCAGCGAGGCCTGGACCTCGCGCCAGAAGTCGGCGTCCGACGTCATGCGCACATGCGCCGAATCGTCGCCGCGCTCGCCACCGCCCGAACTCGTGGTCGTGGTGCCGCTGCTGCCGCTGGTACTGGTACCGGTGCCGTTGGTGCCCGCACCGGACTGCGTGAGCGAGCTCGACGTGACACGGATGTCGCTGGCCCCCTGGCGCCGGCCTGGCAGGTAGTTGATCTTGAACAGCCGCGTCTGCACCGTGTTCGGCTGCACCAGGATGCGGTTGCCGCTGACGCGGTAGTCGTAGCCGTAGAGGTCGCGCAGCGACTCCATCGCCTCCAGCACCGTGGTGTCCTTCAGCGTGATGCTGATGTTGCCCGCCACTTCCGGCGAGACGAGCACGTTGTACGGCGTGCCCGAGCCGATCTGCATGAACACCTGTGCGGCCGGGGCGTTGTTCACCGACAGATCGAAGCGGCCCGTGGTCGACGGTGCCGCGAGCGCGGCGCTCGCGGCGGCGAAGGCGAGCAGCGCGCTGATGAGGATCTTGGGAGTCATCGGATGTCCTTGCGTGTGCCTGCGGCCAGCGCGGTGCTGGTGTCGGGTGCGGCGTCGGGCGCGACGCTGCTGGCGGTCTTGGTCACGCCGCTCAGCAGCGGCAGCACCTGCGTGGCGCCGCGCGCACTGCGCAGTGTGATGCCCGCGGCGTCGATCGCGACCACCGTGTGCTCGCCCACGCGCTCGCCGGTGCGCACCACCTGGCCGTTGACGATCGCGCTCGCGCCGCCTTCGCGCGGCGTGTGGATGGCTTGCAGCTGCGGTGCGGCGTTGACAGGCGACGCGGCCGATGCGGCACGCGCCGGGCCGTCGCTGCGGCCGGACCCGACAGGGCTCGCGGTGGCGAGGCTAGGCGGGCGCGTCGGATCGATCATGGTCTGCGCGCCGGCGGCGATCGCCATGGCCAGCAGCACCGTGAGGAGCAGGGCCTGCAGCAGCGCAGCCGGCCAACGAATCGTCATGGTCATGGTCAGATCTCCAGCCAGGTGCGGCTCAGGCTCAGCGTGTACAGCCGCAGCGTGAGCGTGGCCTTGGGGTGTTGTTCGACCTTGAGCTGCACGCCGCCCCACAGCACGCGCTGCGGCATGGCTTCGAGCGCCTTCAGGTAGGTCAGCAGATCGGCGTAGCTGCCGTCGACGGTGAGCTCGACGCCGTGGCGGTACAGCACCGGGCCGGCAGGCTGCTGTGCGGCGTCCGCTGGCGCGCTGGCCGCGCTCGCTGCTTCGGGGGCGGCCACGCCAGCCGCGGCAGCCGCCGAGGCTGCTGCGGCCGCCGGGTCTGCCGCGCCGGCCGGCGTGGTCACCTCGACGCGGCCGAGCGACTGCATCGAGCGCAGCTTGAGCCCGCCGACCTGCGTCAGCATCTGGTCGAGCACCGGCAGCATGTCGCCCGGGGCGATCAGCGCGCCGCCATGCAGCGCGGTGTCGCCTTGCTGCACGCGCTCGCGCAGCTGTGCCACGTCGCGCTGCAGCTGCTGCTCGAACGCACGGGCATCGCTGCCCTGGCGTGCGATCTCTTCGTTGAGGCGCTGCAGCGCGTCGCTCGCGGTCGCGTGGCGTGCACGCGCCTGCGACCACTGCTTGAACGCCGGCGTGATCCACAGCGTGTCCGACAGCATCAACACGACCGCGATCGCCGCGCCGATCATCAGCACGCGTTCGCGCCGCGCGCGTGCGTCGAAGGCCTTGCGCGCGCGCTCCACGGCGGCACTGGCCTTGGCGAGCCAGGCGGCGGCCGAGGGCGATGAGGTGGCGAGGCCGCTCATGGGGCGTTAGCCGCGGCCACCGGCGTGGCACGCAGTGCGAATTCGGTCACGCCGGTCGGCGCGGCGGCCACGGTGTTGTCGACCGCGGGCGCGTCCAGCGACTTGACGCTCATCTGCGCGAACTCGCGGCCCTTGAACAGCGGCTCGCTGTTGAGGTGGCGCAGGTAGTCGGGCAGCCGCCGCGGATCGGTCATGCGGCCCTGCAGTTCCAGCGCCGTGCCGTCGGCGGCCACGCTGAAGCCGGTGATCCACAGGCTGGGCTGGGCCTGGCGCGACAGGGCCAGGAAATACTGTGCGTAGCCTTGCGTGCGGCCGGCCACGCCGGAGTCGAGCGCAGCGCGCACCTGGCGCTGGCCGGCTTCGGCATCGCGCAGCTGGCGCAGCTCGGTGGCCTGGCGCGAGGCCGGTGCCGCGGCACTCAGACTCGCGACGCGTGCCTGCAAGGTGGCCAGTGCTTCTTCTGCGGCGGCGGCCTGCGTGTCGCGCTGCACGGCGAGCTGCTGCAGCCCGAACACCATCAGCGCGATCAGCAGCACCGCGCCGCCCAGCGCGATGAGCGCCTGCCCGCTGCGAAACGGTTCCGCACGCGGCGTCAGGCCGGCGTGCATCAGGTTGATTTGTTGCGACATGGTGAGGCTAGCCGTGGCGCAGTGCCGCGCCGATGGCGGGCAGGAACGCAGCTTGTTGCGCCGGGTCGGCGAGCTCGGGCACGGCGCTCAGGTCGATGTGCTCGGCCAGGTCGAGCGCGGCCACCGGCACGTAGACCAGTTCGCTCGCATAGGCGATGAAGGCCGCGAGCGGCGCGCCCGGGCACACCAGCACGCGCCCCAGGCTCAGGTGGCTGAACTGGCGCTCGACGCTGTCCAGCGTGCGCTGCAGCTCCAGGCTCGCGCGCTCGAAGGCCTGCGTGCGGGTGTCGTCGTCGGTGGCGGTCAGCTGGCGCAGGCTCACGTCGATGTGGCGCGCCAGCAGCAGCTCGCCCTGCACCGTGACGACCAGCGTGCTGTGGGCTTCGCCGGTGTGCAGCAGGGCTTGCGCACGGCCGGCTTCCTCGGTGAGCGCGGCGATGTTGCGCAGCGCGGTCTCGGGCACGTCGATGGCTTCCCACGGCATGCCGGCGTCCGCGCCCACCGCGGCCAGCGGCGCGAGCTGCGCATGCGGCGCGGCCACCGCGATCAGCGAGGCGCGGCGGCGCTGCGCGGGGTCGGCCGGCACGTCGAGCAGCGCCAGGCCGGCGTCTTCCATCGCGAAGTCGACCGTGTCCTTCAGGCTCCAGCGGGCGGCGTCGCGCCAGTCTTCGCGCGGGATGTCCGGCGCGTCCATCGTCAGCAGCTGGTATTGCGGGCGCTGCAGCAGCGCGACCTTGCGCAGCGTGGCCAGACCGCGGCTGCGGCGCAGGCCGCGCAGTGTCGAGACCGGGTCTTCCCACGAGGCCGCGTCGATCCAGCGCAGCGCCGGGCGCGCGCCATCGCGGCACACCACGTGGACGATGCGCACGCGCCCGTCCAGCGGCGCAACAGCGACCCAGCCCGGTTCGGTTTGGCGGCGGCCCATTCCCAGCACAGCAATCTCCAGAATAGATTTGGTGGCCGATGGTGCGGGCACCCGAGCCCGTCCAATGGCCGAAAAAGCGAGGTGTTGGTCGCCCAATCCCTTCCCCGCGGCATAAGCAAAGACGAAATCCATCGTTCCGTTTTCGGAGGCCGCCAGTTAGGCTGCGCGGCCCATGTCTTCGACCGCCGCTTTCCCCTTGCCTGCTGCTGCCGGCCCCGAGCCGACCACCCGCCGGCCGCGGCGGGTGCTGCCCGGCTTCGGCCTGTCGCTGGGCTACACGCTGGTGTATCTGTCGCTGATGGTGTTGATCCCGCTGTCGGCGGTGTTCCTCAAGACCAGCACGCTCGGTTGGGAGGCGTTCTGGCGCGTCGTCACCGCGCCGCGGGTCGTGGCCTCGTATGAGCTGAGCTTTGGCGCGTCGCTGCTCGCGGCCGCGCTGAACACGGTGTTCGGGTTGCTGCTCGCATGGTCGCTGGTGCGCTACTCGTTTCCCGGCAAGAAGCTGGTCGACGCGCTGATCGACCTGCCGTTCGCGCTGCCCACCGCGGTGGCCGGCATCGCGCTGACCGCGCTCTATGCACGCAACGGCTGGCTCGGCTCGGTGCTGGAGCCGCTCGGGTTGAAGGTCGCGTTCACGCCGCTGGGCGTGCTGGTGGCGCTCACCTTCATCGGCCTGCCCTTCGTCGTGCGCACGGTGCAGCCGGTGCTCGAAGACATCGACACCGAACTCGAAGAGGCCGCCGCCAGCTTGGGGGCGCACCGCTGGCAGACCTTCCGCCATGTCGTGTTCCCGATCCTGACGCCGGCGCTGCTGACCGGCTTCGCGCTCGCGTTCGCACGCGCCGTCGGCGAATACGGCTCGGTGATCTTCATCGCCGGCAACATCCCGATGGTGTCGGAGATCACGCCGCTGATGATCATCACCAAGCTCGAACAGTTCGACTACGCCGGCGCCACCGCGATCGCCACCGTGATGCTGGTGTTCTCGTTCGCGCTGCTGCTGGCCATCAACGGGCTGCAGGCCTGGAGCGCGCGCTCGCGCGGCGTGGGCGCGGGTCGGGGCAAGCGATGAGTTCGCTCGCGCTGCGCTTCGAGAACAACGCGGCCACGCGCGAGCAGCCGTGGGTCAAGTGGACCGTGCTCACGCTCGGCCTGGGTTTCTTCGCGCTGTTCCTGTTGCTGCCGCTGGTCACGGTGTTCGCCGAGGCCTTGCGCAAGGGGCTGGGCGTGTACTTCGCGGCGTTGACCGAACCCGACGCGCTGTCGGCGCTGAAGCTCACGCTGATCGCCGCGCTGATCGCGGTGCCGCTGAACCTCGTGTTCGGCGTGTGGGCAGCGTGGCTGGTCACCAAGTTCGACTTCCGCGGCAAGAGCTTCCTCGTCACGCTGATCGACCTGCCGTTCTCGGTCTCGCCGGTGGTAGCCGGCCTGATCTACGTGCTGCTGTTCGGCGCGCAGGGCTGGTTCGGGCCGTGGCTGCAGGAGCACGACCTGAAGATCGTGTTCGCGGTGCCGGGCATCGTGCTCGCCACCGTGTTCGTGACCTTCCCGTTCGTCGCGCGCGAGCTGATCCCGTTGATGGAGGCGCAAGGCCGCGAAGAAGAAGAAGCCGCCACGGTCCTCGGCGCACGCGGCTGGCAGACCTTCTGGTACGTGACGCTGCCCAACGTGAAGTGGGGCCTGCTGTACGGCGTGATCCTGTGCAATGCGCGCGCGTTCGGCGAGTTCGGCGCGGTGTCGGTGGTCTCGGGCCATATCCGCGGCGTCACCAACACGCTGCCGCTGCATGTGGAAATTCTCTACAACGAATACCAGTTCGCCGCGGCTTTCGCGGTGGCCTCGCTGCTGGCCTTGCTCGCGCTCGTCACGCTCGGGCTGAAGAGCTTCGTCGAGTGGCAGCAGGCGCAAACAGGACGACACACCTCATGAGCATCCAGGTCCGCAACATCCACAAGTCGTTCGGCAGCTTCACCGCGCTCGGCGACGTGAGCCTCGATTTCCCCACCGGCGAACTCGTCGCGCTGCTCGGGCCCTCGGGCTGCGGCAAGACGACACTGCTGCGCATCATCGCGGGGTTGGAGACTGCCGACCGCGGCTCGGTGCTGCTCGATGGCGTCGACGCCTCCGACACGCATGTGCGCGAGCGCCAGGTCGGCTTCGTGTTCCAGCACTACGCGCTGTTCCGCCACATGACGGTGTTCGACAACGTCGCGTTCGGCCTGCGCGTGAAGCCGCGCAAGCTGCGCCCGAGCGAAGCCGAGATCAAGCGCAAGGTGCACGAGCTGCTGAACCTGGTGCAGCTCGACTGGCTCGCCGACCGCTTCCCGCCGCAACTCTCCGGCGGCCAGCGCCAGCGCATCGCGCTCGCCCGTGCGCTCGCGGTCGAGCCGCGCGTGCTGTTGCTCGACGAACCCTTCGGCGCGCTCGACGCCAAGGTGCGCAAGGAGCTGCGCCGCTGGCTGCGCCGCCTGCACGACGAGCTGCACATCACCAGCATCTTCGTCACGCACGACCAGGAAGAAGCGCTTGAAGTCGCCGACCGCGTCGTGCTGATGGACCACGGCCATGTCGAGCAGGTCGGCGCGCCGACCGAGGTCTACGAGCGCCCGGCCACGCCCTTCGTCTACGGCTTCCTGGGCGCGGCCAACCGCTTCCCTGGCGCGAGCGGCGCGCTCGGCTTCGCGCGCCCGCACGAGGTCGCGATCTCGACGCAGCCGGTGGGCAGCGGCATCGAGGCCTCGGTGAACCGCGTGCTGAGCTTCGGTGCGGCGAGCCGCGTCGAGCTCTCGGGCACCGACAACCAGCACTACGAGGTCGAACTCGCGCGCGAACGCGCCGACGCGCTCGCGCTCAGCGCGGATCAGCGCGTGTGGCTGGTGCCGCAGCGGCTCAGCGTCTTCGAAGAAAAACTGCTCGCACAGGCGGCATAGCCAGACCATGAACTTTCAGCAACTGCGCATCATCCGTGAAGCGGTCCAGCGCAACTTCAACCTGACCGAGGTCGCGAACGCGCTGTTCACGTCGCAGTCGGGCGTCAGCAAGCACATCCTCGATCTCGAGGACGAGCTCGGCATCGAACTCTTCGTGCGCAAGGGCAAGCGCCTGACCGGCCTCACCGAGCCGGGCAAGGAGCTGGTCGGCATCGTCGAGCGCATGCTGATGGACGCGAAGAACATCAAGCGTCTGGCCGAGCAGTTCGCGAACCGCGACGAAGGCAACCTGACGATCGCGACCACGCACACCCAGGCGCGCTATGCGTTGCCGCAGGTGGTGCGGCGCTTCAAGCAGGCCTATCCCAAGGTGCACCTGGTGCTGCACCAGGCGAGCCCGGCCGAGATCGTCGCGCTGCTGCAATCGGGCGAGGCCGACATCGGCATCGCGACCGAAGCGCTGGACGGCGGCAACGCGTTCGCGAGCTTCCCGTTCTACGACTGGCACCACCTCGTCGTCGTGCCTGACGGCCACGCGCTGACGCAGTTGCCCGAGCTGACGTTGAAGGCACTGTCAGAGCACCCGCTGATCACCTACCACGCCGGCTACACCGGCCGGCCGCGCATCGACGCGACCTTCGCCGAGGCCGGGCTCACACCCGACGTCGTGATGAGCGCGCTCGATGCCGACGTGATCAAGACCTATGTGGAAGTGGGCCTGGGCGTGGGCATCATCGCGTCGATGGCCTTCGATCCGGTGCGCGACGTGGGCCTGAAGCGCATCGATGCCGCGCATCTTTTCCCGCCCAACACCACGCGCATCGCGGTGCGGCGCGGCCACTACCTGCGCGGCTACGCCTACCGCTTCCTCGAGGAATGCTCGTCGGCGCTGACGCCCGCGGTCGTGAAGG
>Ga0307510_10000811_pt1 | contig 32529 bp, 39 predicted proteins | sample 12_EM_MG_FD_207224 | JGI IMG/M metagenome (GOLD analysis project Ga0307510, IMG submission 207224) | Populus trichocarpa ectomycorrhiza microbial communities from riparian zone in the Pacific Northwest, United States - 12_EM | ecosystem: Host-associated > Plants > Roots > Unclassified | place... | reverse complement strand
ACTGCGTTCTCTGTCCAGCTTCCAGTGCAAGCTGCCACTACGTATCTGTGTCCCGAACCGTTCCGTCGCGGACGTCATATTCAGACTCGACAAACACCGACTCCTACCCTTCGCGGTTCAGATTACTACTCACCTTGAGTCATATCTAGGAAGGGAAGGCGAGCTCTCGGCGGACCTTCACTGGTTTTCAACACGGTGGTCACTACCGGGGAAGCCCCTTTTGGAAGGCCTTGCGGCCGAAGCCCAAGGTGATGTATCTCACCCTCCAGAGCGCGGTCCAGTCTCTCGCAAAGCTGCGATGTATGAGGACTGGAACCAGTCTTACCCACCCACCCACCTTCGCTCTCCATCTCACGCGTGGCAGTCCTGCCCGCCTCCCGACGGCAACAAGCCACCTCCGTTTGCGTGCGGCATCCTACAATGCCACAACCGTCGGATATGGTCGGCTGGCATTCAACTCACACATCGACACTGCTTCGATGCGGACTATTCATATAAGTTTCGCCCTAACGCTGGTGATGAAACGCTATGTCTGTGCAACTACGAAGAAGGCCACGGGAACACACATGAAGGTGACGTGGATGCGATGCCCTGGCGTCTCAAAGCCTACACGGTGAAACATATCCTCACACCCGGCCACGACTCCTGTCCCCTGGTGTCACAAGAACGCTCCGACATCCTTCACAACTACAGTCTCGCACACATCTTCAGCACTGAGGCAGGAGGCCGACAGCTCAGTCTCTTCCTGCATCGCACTCAACACTTCCTTCGCCCCCTTCCCCCGAGGCCCCCAAGGCCCGACCCCCCCTGAACTCCGGTTGGACAGCGGACCAGTCCCGCTAGATCGTTATCATTAACGCACTCATGAGCAGTGTTTTTCTGCTCCCTTATCTACTTTACATCGTCTCGTACATTGTTTTTACCTAGTATAGTCACTGTGCTGTACAATGTCTTGTAGTCGAACCGACTGTGGACAATAAATATCCAATTCCAAAAAAAAAAAAAAAAAAAAAGAGGTATGCACCATGCAGCCTCGGAATCCAACACTTTCGACCATGGGATACTGTCTGCGTGCATTGGAACGCTCGCGCTGTCCAGCAGAACCAGAACTATGTACACCCATACTGATGCAGCCCAGATGGCCTGTCGTTTAGTTGGCGCAATTCATTCTTTTATGCTGATATTTTTTTTTCGTGATTACGATGTCCAGAGACGCTGAGATTTACGAGTGATAACATCATTTCTGGCCTCTTGCGGCGTGGATCTCTTACAAAAAAACTCCGATGATGGGATGCGCAAAAAAATGACAATCCGTAAATGCAAGGAAGGCGATCAAAATCGCGTGGATAAGTCCCGGAGCATTGCTGACGTTATCACGATTTAGTTTTTGGGGGGATGGAAGCAAACGTTTTTGTCCGTTGTCCGGTGATCGGCACGTTTCAGCCGGAGTGGTTGACTACCATATATGGCAAGGCAAGCCATTTGGAGTTTGGAACGGTTAAACAACTTGAACACAAGTCGGCGTCGTTGCTCTGGTCTCACGTTTTGCGCGCTTTCTCATATACCCTCATAATCTTCCTATTATGTTGTACTAGTCTTTGCAAGAACTGCCATGAAGTCTCTTTTGCGAAAAAAAACCCACACCGACATCCAGAATCCTTCTCCCCCTTCTTCTACCCCAAGTATTCGACAACCGTCAACGACTGCGACACCTTTATACGCACGTTTCGCTAGCGTCAAGCCGGATGTGCAACCCCAAGAAAAAACACGCCCAACCGTTTCAGGGCCCATGCGACTTGGCCGACCGAGTCGTGCCAATTCTGAAGCCGACGACAATCGCCGAAAACGTGAAGAAGCCGCTCCTCCGCGACATAAGCCCAGTAATGGCCGTCAAGGGATCGCTCCGGACTCACGGCCCCCGCCCAGCTCCTTGCCAGGCCCACGCGATGGCCAGTCATTTGTAGACAGGCCATATCAAGACGCGCGTGTTAACCTGACTCAAGCGGCAAGGCAGCCCATCAAGGCGCAAACGGCTTGTAAGTCATACTTTCCCTCTCCGATCATGTGCAGTTCTACGCTGCGTCAACATACCACCCCCGATAGCAAGAGACGCGTTGAGTACATCTGAGCATCTGGGTATGGGCGCGGTCTCGTTCCGCAGCTTCACTGGTTGTCCATCTGCACTTTTCCTGTAACGTCGATGTCGGATGTTGATGCTGACTTCCTCTTAACAATAAGCTTTCTCAGATGAGCAACTCGCTCCCCGGAATCCTCATCATGCCGCAGCCGCAGAGGGTGTACAACAACCCCGCGATTTCCTCCCTTCACCTCCATCATCCCCCCGCTCATCCTCCTACACTCAACCAGTGAAACGCACACCTGTGTACCAGGCTCCTTCATCTTCTACCCCTACTACTGTTAGAGTGTCACATGTTACAGCGACCGAAGTCCCTGCTGTCACGAAGCGGTTGTATAAGGAAGCCCGCTACCCGACAAGTCGGGCCTCTACGAATCCTCTTTCGACGAATGTATCCATTTCCGGTGCCATGAAGCACAATCTCACAGAGGTACGCGGACTATCAGATCGTCGTTTCCCCTCGTTGTCTTCCGCGGATGATTCACCGTGCGAGCCTTACGTCTCACGACGTATGATGGTGCTTCAGCATACGCACTCCGCCTTGTCCTTTGATCCCGGACCATTACCATGCTAATAACCACATACCCCTTTCGCAGCAGCCACACAATTCTAGCGACCACCTCTCGGCATCGGCAATGGGCTTTCCCCAGTCCCCGAACCAGGTAAGTTTCTCTCACAGCACCTGATACCCGCACCTTAAATGCGCTTCACACATTAATAATGTTAACGCCCTTCTTTCTTAATCACCGCAGGCACCGCACGACATTGAACAGGTACCCACCACATCAGTTTCATCCCATCAAGGGGCTGCCCTGGTTCCGCAAGCGAATGGTCATGCCGATGAATCTATGCGTATCAGGTCACTTCCAGGGCTGCCACTGGACGCCCAAACTTCACAAGAGAAGTCGAACCGCAGGACTTCGCGAGCGCTGGTGAGGGTCCCCCCAACACGCACCACAGGCACGCCACCACCCCAAGATAGCGTCTATCGGCATATGTCTCAAACATTCGTGACTGAAACCATTCCAGCACCGTTCGTCGTCACTCCTCCACAGTCCCCTGAAAAACACGTAACCCCTGCACGTCGCGCCGACACACCGACGCGGGGACAACCACGCATTTTTTCCGCACGAAATCCCGAGCCGGAACCTGCACCTGAGCCAGTGCGACATGGTCCGCTCATTTTTGCCACTCAGGATGCCGAAACTACTCCCATCTCTCACGAAGACGAAAGTCCCCACGAGGTTGGACAGAGGGTGTACCAACAGCCTCAAGGTCTCGCGAGGCCTTTTCGAAGCAGCACAGTCTCGGGCAAGCCAGACGTTGGTCCTCAGTTGGCGCCGCATCGTTCATTATCACATTCCCAGCCTTATAAGCAAGAACAGGTTACTACCCCCCGAACAGACGTTTCTTATGAGGACGATGCCCCGCCTGTAGCCCACCCCGCTATTCGCAGGTTTAGCAAAGGCTCTGTGGCCCGAATGCATGCTTCCCAGGCCCTCCTGGAAGATCAAAGGCTGCCGTCTGCGGAGCATTCAAGAAAGCCAAGTCATAAGAACCACCTTCGCAGCAAATCCTCCCCAGTGGCCGATCCCTCTTTGGCATCGAACCTTGCGCTCGCGCGAGAGAATGGGCAACCTTCATGGCAAACCCACTTGAATGGGGATCTACCACTGCCACTTCAACCTCATCCACTGCCTGAACGAGATAGTTCGCCTTCTGACCCGTCAAGACCACCGACACCCCCAGAGAAGTCACCACCACGCAACCCTCGAAGTGAGTGGTCTCATGTCATGGAGCGCCGGTCCCCTTCCCAATCTCTTACATCGGCCGATGATGTTGAAATTGAAACACGTCATGACATTCGCAAAAGCTGGGCAATCCTTGTGTCCTCAGGAGGACTGCCCGATGAAGACGAATCGCCGACATCGAACATGGATGATAGCCAGGAAGATGTTCAAGAACCGCATCTACTCAATGGTTTTTCTATGCGCGAGTCACCGATCCGAGCTGCGAGCTCGAACGATGAAGACTCCTTACAGGAACCTGCACCAGTTGGGCAGCCACATAACGGTTCCTATAACAGCATTGTCGACCCCTTGGAACCCCAGATAGATGACATCGACGACCCTCGACGCCTTCAAAATACCACTCAGCAACAGTTGGAAGATGATCGTGTCGGCGACATCGAGCCCGTAGCTCGGCGCCGTCCCCGAGTACGACCTGCACCCTCTTCACCCGAGGAATACTCCCGCGCTCGCGCACGTAGGCGCGGTACATGGTTGGAAAAGTCCGTCCCAGCGGATATTGCGGAGCTCGCGGAAGAAACAAAACCTACATTCTATCCTCTCCTCCAGCACTTGCAGAACCCGGAATTGTTGACAGAATTGTTAACACATCTCTCGTTCTATGAATGGCTCATTCTCTGGGGTGGCGTAAGTAAAGTCATACGTCAGACCCTAGATTCAGACCCCGCACTTTGCGATGTGGCGCTACAGCGCTACCTAAGCACTGTCGGTTATGCGCGATGGACGTGGTCAAGCCATGAACCAATACGGATCACCCTTGCGGAGATGCACGCGTACATGCGCGGTGTGAGTGTGCCTGTGCATGCCTACTCACAATCTTCCTTCTTGATACTCTCCTCCCCACCCTCGGAGGAGAATGCTCGTCTTATCCACGGAATGAAAAAAGAGACACGAGCCTTCAATCGAGTCGTCATTCGCCTCCGATCACAGGCCGAGGCGGATTCAGAACAGGGCGCAGCTCTCCGGCGGAGACAAAGCATCGGCCAACCCCAAGCACAAAAACAACACAGCGGGCCGCCGCTGTCGTGGAGTGCAGGCGCAGCACAGGGTCAGGGAAAGCACCGTTCGGCATCGCGACAGTCAAGCCGTGCCCCATCTCCGACAAACTCGGCTTCGGCTTGGTCACAGGGCGCAGGTTCGCAGGTGCATCTTCCGCTTGGAAGTAACCCCACGTCGGGCAGATTCAGGTCACCCCTGTTTCGCTTGCGGCGCGCGCCCTTGCTTCGTGTGTTTGTACCATCTCCTGAAGGAGATTGGCTGTCGGATGCTGGCGTGCTCGAATGCGAGACCGAGCTGCGCAAAGCTGGCATCTTACCATTCCTTCGTGTTGGTGACGTCGTATGGGATACAGCGCTTGGTGATGAAGGCAACGTCGGACGACTTGTTTGGGATGGACGGTACCTCATTGTGGGTTTTGTGTTTCCATACTTGCTGATCTCTCACCCTCACCCATACAATCATATAGGATCTTGATTACACATTTTCGCAAATCGGTGATGTGCCACCGGCGCTTCCCGGGCTTGCGTTCGCGCCGTCGTATTTCCATCGCGTTATTCGGGTGGCTGGAGATCGTAATCCAATCACCCATCTCGATATCCGCTTCTGGGCAGAAGAAATCATCGCCAATTTGCAATTGCTACAGGATCGCGTGCGAACAGAAACGTGAGTAATCTGCCACTGGCCTAACGCACCTTTTTTGACGCGTTCGCAGGCCACAGGGCACGTATCACACCGTAGTGCGATGGGTCCATCGTTCTTCATTCACCATCCTACCACCCCCCGGTAGCGCTCCTGTAGCCATACTCCCCAATCGAGAACGGCGTATTGTAGATCCTGGCTGGCGCGGCACAGTCGTCGTAGAGGCTGAGGGCACTAACGAGGGACTTGCAGATCTTCACGCTCGGTGTCGAGGAGTATTTCAACCCCGGGCGGGTGATGTTGCTCCCCCACCTGGCGAGAGGGAGCAGATGGTGTGGCGTGTGCTTCGCGAGCGCAGGTGAGGATGAGCTTTGCAATCACGTGTGTCTACTAAGTGTGTTTCTTTACAGTCGCCCAGGGGAGATATGGATTCGGGCAGTGAGCTATAAGGAGAGACTCATCCTATAGATTTATTTTGTATCGGCTGATCCGGTTTTCATTGGATCCTAATGTATCTCATAACATTCGCCTGTCTCTCTCGGCACCTCGGCGGCAGACCCGACGGCAAATGGATGTACCATCCGAACGTGATCTCTGAGCCCCAGTAAAGCGAAGAGCATGCGATACAGTCTCAGGAACTGATCCCTTTGACACCTCATCAGCCTTTCCTGGTCTGGTTTGTTTCGCTGGCAGATTGATGATTTGATGAGGAGGGTATATATGAGCAACTAGTTGCAAAATACTCATTGTTCTCCACTGACCTACTACTGAATACCTTCCTAACATGGCCCCAACGACTGGAGTAGCACTTGTCACCGGCGCAGCTCGTGGCATTGGTCGTGCCATCGCTCTTCGCCTTGCCGAGGATGGCTTCGATGTTGCGGTCAATGACCTACCAAACACCCCTGAGTTGGACGAGGTCCTGCGAGGGATCCAGAACAAAGGACGGCGCTCCATCGCTGTACCCGCGGACGTGTCCCTGGAGCCAGAAGTCGTGAGGATGATCCAGGACGTGGTTCAAAAGTTGGGCAGCCTCGACGTCGTGAGTCCCTTCGGACGCCTGGCGGCAAGACGTGCTGAAGCGTTACCATAGATGGTTGCGAACGCGGGCATAATCCTGTATCGACCACTGCTGGACAGTACGTCACGATAGTTTGATCCTGCCAACGACGATCTGCTGAAGGGTACATAGCCACTGTCGAGGAGTTCGACCGATTGCTGGCCGTCAATCTTCGCAGCATGATGCTATGTTACAAGTATGCCGCGAAGCAAATGATCGCGCAGGGTCGCGGTGGTCGTATCATCGGTGCTGCCAATGTTTTCTTTGTCCTTCGCCCCGCCACATACTGACTCGAAGGTAATGACAATCATCAGGGGCATGTTCGGGAGCAGGCAAACAGGGTTTGTCTCTTGTCATTGCAATATGAAATGACAAGAGCTCCGAGTCATTCACGTCATGAGAGCAGGTGCTAGCATTGTCGCGGGATACTCGGCGTCCAAGTTTGCTGTTCGCGGTCTGACGCAAGCAGCTGGTACGTCGTTTGTAGAACCAATCTCCCTGTTCGTGGATTGAAGAGAGGCCCTTGAAGCGCAAGAACTCGGCAAACACGGGATTACTGTGAACGCGTATGCCCCTGGTCTCATAGATACTCGCATGAGTAAGTCCCTTGCTTCTACATCAGCAGGCACTTTGGGCTACTAGGGAGTAAACCGTCTCCGCCAGTTGATGCGTTGGCTGCCATAACGGGCTCTAGGAGTGGTGCAAACCCAGGGGGTGCAGGTGGCGTAGTGAGTACAGTCTCGGATCTCCGCAAAGGACTCGAACCTGATAAAGGACTTGATCATGTAGCCCGATTTGTCCACGCCGATTCCACGCATCGGGACTCCAGAGGAAGTGGCCGCCCTCGTGTCGTATCTCGCTTCTGACGGCGGTAGTTTCGTCACCGGTAAGTAGGCCCTTCCTGAATCCTGAACCGTCCCACCTATTCAACACGCTCTGTCCGGTCGTCTATGCTCGTGAAGGCCAATCCGTAAGCCTGTTTCCCTTCCCTCATCTAGGTCAATCTAATATTACAACAGATTAACATCAATGGTGGAATGTTTTTCGAATGAGGCCAGGCGCGGCTGTGTAAAAGCGGAAGACGTAGAAGTGGGTGAGGGGCGGAAAGCTTATGTTCACGACAATTTGTGCGTGAAGGTCTCATCGCCAAAACGGGCTAAAAGAAAAGAAAGTCGAGTTCCCTAAAGGCGGCTGAGTCTTTACCGCACTACAATGATGATTATATTGTTCCACGTCTCAATCACGGCCGCAATTGTCTCGCCGTGGTATGTTGTTCGCTGACGCCGTCGCTCTGGAGACAGAACTTGAAGTGAATACCGGTAAGAGTTATCGAATCCTCAGCCAGGCCACGTCATCAAATTCTAACTTCAGTGGCGAGGCGCCACGTAACACAAAGGATCCACCAAGGATGCGAATGGGAGTGGAGCGATTACTAGTGGTAGAAGCGAGAATCGAGCCATTATTTCGAGCTCGCAGTTTCCTGAATGACCCCTGACCGGCCTGACCTGCTGGTCGGGAAACGACTATTATACCGAGCACATCGATAGCGCGCGTGTAAACCTAATTCCGATTATCGTAAATTCTGGAGGCAAGGAAATCCGATCGTGGATACTCTATCTAGGTCTCCTGCCGCGGCCGCGCTCTTCTATATACGATCATGATGTACCTTCCAGTCGGCTTCACACTCTAAAGTTCGCCAGCAACGGCGATTCTCAGCCCTTGTGCGCGCAGGGGGTGAGTCAGTACAGGTGTGAATAACTTCGGGTATGTATTATGCTGTAAGGCGGCTAAATTCATGGGCCGCCTTACGTCGATAACTCCGAGTCATTACACACATGCGCCCTTGGCCCTTGGATGTGTGCATGTAAATCACGGGCACGCACCGCACAATCATGCGTGTGTTCACATGATTCCCAAAATGATCGATCAATGTCGATCATTCACGTTCACGGATGAATTCGAAAGGGCATAAGCCCGAGAACGCACGATCGTGCGTTTGAGGGAAGGGAGGGAGAGTGCCCTCAAATCCGTGCATGATCGGGATGCAGAAAAAGGGACTCGGACGTAGTACTGTGTTCGTATAAAAGCCTTTATTCTACACGTGTTACATATGCAGAGAGCACGCACGATTCCCCCCGGGCCCCGGCATCCCTACACGAAGAATTGGTCCACCCAGGGAAGGTGGTAACCGCGGTACCCACGAGCAAGTGCCAGCGTGGACAATACGTCGTCGACTCGGAGTTGACTATGTTGGAGGACACCTTCAAGTTGGTTCGCCGCAGAAGAGTTGGTGGCGGAGAACCAGAGAACTTTGCACCCAATGTCGGGCGCTGTGTCGAAGCTTTTCAGGACACGCACCCGCAATCACGGTGGGCTAAGATAGGGGAAATCACCAGATGGGTGTAATCTCTGTGTTGGTCCGCCATGCGTTGGCCCGACCCGATACGATCCATCCGGCCGACTCACCTCTTATTCATCACCGCTAATGCTCGTCAATCAAGGTGGCGAGCACTCGCCACTGGCAGGGCCTGGGCCCTCCTGGGCCGCCCTGATCGCTTAACATGCTCACAAACAAACAATATATGATAAGAAAAAATTCCGGACTCCGGAGTCCCCGCTATCTTGAGAACTGTGCTACGCGTACAGATCAACATGCTCTCAGCCCAGTCCCAGTCTCAAGCCAGCAAAGGGGTCGCCTTGATCACGGGTGCCGCGCGAGGCATAGGTCGTGGCATCGCGCTCCGACTTGCCGACGACGGATTCGATGTCGCGGTGAACGACCTTCCGGGAACACCAGAGCTGGACGAGGTTGTCGAGATGATCGTGGGCAAGGGTAGGCGCGCCATCGCCGCACCGGGAGACGTTTCGGAGGAGTCTTCTGTCATCGACATGATCCAGATAGTCGTCAAAACACTTGGCAGTCTCGATGTCGTACGTTTTTCCGACAACCTCCCCTTATCTCCAACCCCTTCTCCCCCTTTCTGTCTCGGTTGGACGTCCCGGGTGCCACGGCCTACTACTAGTAGTACTGGTACTAAGTGCAAACACCTTTTGTATTGACACTGCCTATTTGCAGATGGTGGCTAACGCCGCTATGGTGATCATGGAGCAATTCTTTGACAGTGAGTATTATGGGGTAACGCCACACATCACGAGTGCGTATGTGCCTCATTTTTTTCAATGTCACAGCTTCGGTGGCAGCGTTCGACAAGCAGATGGCGGTGAACGCGCGTGGTGTGATGCTGTGCTACAAGTACGCAGCCAAGCAGATGATCGCTCAGGGTCGGGGCGGGCGCATCATAGGTGCGTACGGCCTCGTATCGACTGTATGCGCGTGAACATCAGCAAAGCTCACTTGGTACTCCTTCACTCCAGGCGCATCTTCCATGGCTGGCAAGCAAGGTAACAACGACCCCACCCATCCACATGTCTGGGAAGGCCGCTACTAAGACTATGGTCCCGTGGCAGGTTCCGACTTGTTGTTGGCGTATTCGGCGACCAAGTTTGCCGTCCGGGGCATGACGCAGAGCGCAGGTACGTGTTTATAAGTTTCGTTTGAAACCATAATTCGTCACCGATCGCATGCGCTGAGGACCCCGTCTCTAGCATTGGCACTTGCAAAGCACAACATTACTGTAAACGCGTACGCCCCAGGTGCAATCGAGACACGGCTCCGTCAGTCATCCCTCTCTACACATGTGAAGAGTATTCTTATGCATGTAATCGATGGACAGTCGACGTATTTGATGAATTCCTGGAGCCGGTCGCCGGTCCACACGCGGGACGCGACGGGGTCGGTACCACGGGCAATTCATTTTCCTCGGTCCAGGGTATCACTGAATGCTTGTTTCCTCTTTACACAGCTCCTCGCCAGTACGGCGGTAGGCCGTATTGGTGACGTGGATGAGATTGCCCATTTGGTATCTTATCTGGCTTCCAAGCAGGCAGCTTTCATTACGGGTGAGCTCCGCGAGTACTAAACGAGGCCACACCCGCTGATATTATGAAAATGATCAAATAGGCCAAACTGTATCCAACTTTTCTACATCTCACTTGCGCCAAAGTACTGACTTTCGATCACAGATAGCGATTAACGGAGGTTCCTATTTCGATTAGCGCTCTAGGGTGCGGGAGCAAGTATGCACTCGTAACAGCTACTCCTTATGGATATGTTCTTTCAACAAGAATGTACGGCTCGTAGATGCAATGCCCGGGGGATCGAACACAACCCTTTTATCACGATCGCTGCTTACTCGTTGTGGCCACACTACAGTATTATGTCGACCAGTCACCGACAATCAGTATTTGTATGCAAACCATCAGCATAGGTGCTCGCGGACTTAAAACCACACGGGCGCTCGCAGCGAACTTTGAGACCACACACCGGGGTCACGATTTCTCCTCCAACAAACTTGCACGAAGACGAAATAGAATGCTGCACGGCCGATGCATACATGGGTGTGCATGTACACAATAATATTGTTATTGCCATTTCCCCTCCCCACACCTCTGTTTTCTCTAATCTGCTGCGAGGTGAAGTTTGATTTGTGCAATTGCGGCGGCAGGGTTGAGACCCTTTGGACATGTTCGAGCACCTGCACGTCATCCGTACGTGAGAAAGTGGGGAAGAGGCTGGACCGGAGGCTGAGATACGAACAGTTAAAGATGGTGTGGCAACGATATAAGCTCATCTCGTTCTGAAGCTTCTCCTTACGATGTGCTTTATACGTATCCCGCGAGTCAGCGATCCAACGGTAGGCCTGCATGAGAGTAGCTGGGCCGAGGTACTCGTCTTGGTTCCACCAATAGGATGGACAGGAGGTAGAGCAACACGCGCAGAGGATGCACTCGTAGAGACCGTCGAGTTTCTTGCGATCTTCGGGGGACTGAAGGTGCTCGCCCTGCGCAGGAGGATTGTCATTCTGGAGGTAGGGCTCGATGGACTTGTACTGCTTGTAGAATAGAGTGAGGTCTGGGACGAGGTCTTTCACAACATACACTACAATACGCGCGCATTTAACGTCTGGAGAGGCAAAAAAGGGAGAGAACCGTACTGTGGGGAAGAGGATAAATTTTTGTGTCCTTATTCTCAGTGCGGTCGATGCGACAGAGACAGGCCAGAGTATTCTGGCCGTTGATGTTCATGGCACAAGAGCCACAGATACCCTCTCTACATGAACGGCGGAAAGTGAGTGTTGGGTCTACTTCGTTCTTGATTTTGATAAGAGCGTCAAGAATCTGCGGGAAGGTAAGATGGATCAGCGTCCAATTTGGCAGACATGGGTGCACTAACCATAGGACCGCACTCGTTCAGATTGATGATGTAAGATTGTAGTTCTGGTTTTTTCTCGGGTTCATCCGGATTCTACAAGGAGGGAGAGAGGTGAGCGGAGAATGGTGAAGTCGGAAGAGTAGGGAGGACAGTACCCAGCGGTAAATCTTGAATTCCTTATTAAGGGGTTTGGTCTCTGTAGGAACAGCTTGTAGAGTGGCAGCAGAGGATGAAAAGGAACGTAATGCGAAGGTGAGAGGAGGTAGACACCTTGAAGATGACCTTGCAACGATGGACAGCATCGTTAAGAGTCGAGTTGAATTGGGGGGAACTCCGGAAGTAGCGCGCTATTGGGATGGGCGCCAACCAAAACTCGCTGATTTCCGGATACTCACGTGATCGGGGTTGTAATTGGATGCTCACCATTCGCTGTCTCTATGGCTGCGCCGAGAACCGGCTTCGCGTCTTGATGGCTGCGCCACCGATTCCAGCTACCGGGACGCGCCAATGAGCTCCCTCCCTGGTTCCCGTCTGAGCCGAGTTGTCAACAAGCTTCATCCACGCCGTCGCCTGGAAATCGGGCACCGGAAACCAAGACATGAACAATGCCCTCATACATTGTACATGTCGAACCATGCCCTTACGGATCGCTCCCGCCCTACATCACATCATATAAAATGGGGATCGGATCCCTCAGCTGGCATTCAACCTCCCATCTCCTGGCTTCTGTACCTCTTCCCTCTTGACTTTTACACTCGTCCTTTCTCCTTCCTCAAAACAGCATGGCGATATCAAAGGGCGTTGCTTTGGTGACAGGTGCCAGTCAGGGTATTGGACGGGCCATCGCACTTCGTCTCGCATCCGATGGGTTTGACGTCGCACTCAACGATATCCCGTCTCGCAAGGCCATGCTAGCCGTCACAGCAGAAGAAGTCGCTTCCTGTGGTCCCCGCGTGCATTGTGTCCTGGCCGACGTGAGCAGCGAAAAACAAGTTGAGACCATGGTGTCAGACGTGGTCAACGTATTTGGTGGACTGGATGTTGTATGTACCGAGTCCCTGCCCCACTCCGATGCACGAAATGAACACTATCGGCTCATGATGCTTGTATTGACAGATGGTCGCAAATGCCGGTATTTCTATGATGAAGAGTTTTATCGACAGTCCGTTTGGCATCCATTCGCCAACTGGCCCGCATTGGCTAAAACTTCGCCCTTATTAGCAACTGCGGAAGACCTCGATCGCATTCTTAGTGTCAACATTGGGGGAACATTCCTTTGTTACAAATATGCGGCCATTCAAATGATTGCACAAGGCCGTGGGGGACGCATCATCGGTGAGCCGAGCGTGCCTTTGCCTGTTTTGCGTTGCTCACTTTGGCTTGGCCATTTACCATACAGGCGCATGCTCTGGCACAGGCAAACAGGGACAAGCATCCCTGAGCGCTTATTCTGCGAGCAAATTTGGCATCCGAGGCTTGACTCAGTCCGCTGGTGAGCCCGATCCTTCCCCGTAACCCGGTTCCGATGCTGTTCGCATACTGAAGCATGTTCGGACCAACTTAGCCCTAGAGTTTGGCTCTCACGGTATTACTGTCAATGCTTATGCTCCCGGGCCCGTCAAGACACCAATGTGTATGTATCGTCGTCATCTTCCAAAGGTACAATCTTGACATCTACTAGGGGATGACCTCGAGTCCACTGTTGGGACTCCTCCAGGAGTACTCGAGGAACAGGTATGTGTGATCTCAATCCACTTTGCCATGAGATGTCTCAATAAGAATATCCAAACAGCTCTCAAAGGGTGCTGCAGTTGGTTATGTCGGATTACCAAGCGACATTGCAGCGCTGGTTTCCTTCCTCGCTTCCAAGGAGTCCCATCTTATCACAGGGCAGTCGGTGAGTATCTCGGTTCCTAACCTATCGGCTTCGTTCGCCTAACAGGAGTAACGTGCAGTTCAGCATTGATGGTGGTCGGTTCTTCGATTAGAAGCAAGGGCCGTTCTTCAACTGCCAGACCCGACAAGAAACGCTGGAGGAGCAACCAGCGTCTACAGTTATTTCCACTTTAGACGACCCTACCACTAGTAATAGGCAAAGCTTTCTTGACTCGGTGCCTGTCAGAGTAGGTTGGCCCACCAGAGTGTTGGTAAACTCGTCTCGCTAGATCCTCGGTGGACAACATTGGAGAACCAGGGAAGAAGTCAGAACAACCCGCACGAGGGACCTTAAACGTGCTAAATGAGGAATTCAACAACCTGACCCGGGATCTAAGATGAGGTGCGCAAGAAGTGGACGCCCAACACGCCCTTTCTCCTTGATATTACTGACCCTATATCCGATCCGGCCACCTTTTCATCATAGCCTTAGAGAAAATATGCCGTGGTGGTAAAAATATGAATGGGTTTAGCCCTATCCCATTCCCTGTCCGTATCGCCGATCCTGGGACAGGACATCATAGCGCGAAATTTTTATAAAATTACAGGCGTGACATCCACTCTGAGATCGCACTGATACATGGCTCTGCATAGTCCACGCAACCTATCAGACAAAAAATACATCGCCCGGGACACGGTCCCACACGAGCGAGCAAGTGACAACCTCCGCTCTTCATACATACGTCGAGGGGTATCTGGCCGGCTGCGGCAAGCTTTCCGACATGAATGCATAAATACGAAACAACACCGCACCAAGGAGCATAAGCTCTGCGAAGACGCGCACGGTCTTGACGAAGGTCTGGCGGCGTGCGCCCTTGGCTCCGGCCAAGTCAATCGCCTTGATGTCTGCAGGGGTAAGCTCTGGGAACGTCCGAGGTGAGTAAACCGGATGGGCGGAAGAGGATACTGAACTGACCTAGGTCCGCTGCCGCAAGGTAGCCTTCCAACCGGAATCGCTTTGAGCTCGACCTAGAGGGTCATGATAGAGAGACAGAAAACCGTGAGGGATCCCTGATAACGTGGGGAAAATATGGAGTGTCATACGTGACTGCGACGGCACCTTTGGCCTTGACCCAAGCGAGCAGGACCTGGTCTGCTGTAGCATTAAGCCGTTGCGCGATCTCATTGACGGGTTTGTCCACGGGACCCCCTGGCTGGCGCGTGATCGGGCTATTATGATTCGTCCAGCATGAGCCATCGCCGCTTGCAGGATTGCGGACGCCAAACAAAGGCATGAAGCAAGGAAGAGATGGTGGAAGGGACGCACGTCAAGGCAGAGTACGCCTCGGTCACAATGCCTTCCGCCACGTGGTACGCCAAAAGTGGAGCTTGTCGTGCGTAGACGTACGGATGCAGGAGGACCTGCGAGCGTCAGTGAGTTCGGTCAGTCATATCTGTAGTAAAGCACTCTATATATATATGAGCTCCGAACACACCTGGTTCGCGGCAGGTTTAATCTTGGCAGACGCCAGTAGAATCGTGAGGTCATCGATACCAAAGTTGCTGACGCCGATGCTCCTGCGGAGGTGCGCGCGTCAGTTTAACATTATTCCCAAGCTTTTTGGGACAGAGCCGGCTAAGGAAGGACGGGATCAAAGCACCGCCCATGCCTCTTGCTGCTTACTTGGCGAGACCAGCTCGCTTTATGGCTTCCATCTCTGCCCAAGCCGTTGGAATGTCAGGCCGCGCGAGATTTGGATGATGGATAAGATACAAATCGACGTATTCGACGCCGAGCTTTACCACGTATGAGATAGTATAGTTAGCTCACGCTCATGTGCTCCGTAGGATAGGAGGGTGGGGGACGCACATTCTTCAGGCTGTTGTGAATGGACGTTCCAATATCCAGTCCGTTGCTCCCCGAGTACTTGGTAGTGATGAACACGTCCTTCCTCGCAAGCCCGCTCTCCCTCACGGCTCTTCCGGCCTCCTCCTCATTGCCGTACATCTGCGCAGTGTCTGCCGGTACAATACGTGCCCTCGGTCAGCTGACGTCGCGGTCGCGCACGCGCGGCTCAGATGAGTATAGTAGGGGAGGAAAATTTGACGTGCCGATATGGCCAAATCCTACGGATATGGCCTGCTCGACTAGGTCAATGGGATTTTGCCCATTGCCGAGAGTCCACGTGCCAAAGGCAATGCTTGGAATGGCGTGGCCTGGGAGGAAAAGAAGTGCAGTGTGCAAAGTGAGTGGGAACTGAGTTGATGGGCTATAGCACGTACCATCATTGAGCTGGATAAGGTCCCAAGGCATGGTAGAGGAGTGATTCGTGCAGAGCTGAGCCCGTAGTCCCCACAACGATCATTCCCATCTGTTGAATGGTTCTGCGGGCCTGACAAACTTGAACACGTGCTTACCACAAGGCGTACTTTTACAAAACTTGTTCACGTCAGCGACCCATCGAATCGACCTTTTAGCCGTATCTATCCTCATTCTCACATTACTCATACTCATTACTCAGTCCAATTGGACGAAAGGTAGAATCGGATTATTAGTGCTTCCTCGTGACTGTGTTCCCAGATCTCCGTTGTAAATCAAAGAGGGTCTTCGGTCGCTGTGACTCGCTTACACAAATCAATTTCATTGTGGACTTCCCGTGTGCTATATCCAATGTAGTTGAGAAACTGAGACATGGGGAAGGGGGAAAGATGAGATGATATTTCAAAAGAGGCGAGGGTGGTTTTGATGGTTTATAGCCCCGAGGGTTTACAGACCACCAAACATTCCGTTCATCACCACTCCGTCCTCCTCGGGAGGCACACCATACTGCTTTACATAGTCATATCCAACAAAGCTCATCACACTGATGGTGGTCAGCTTTCGATACCAAGTGATGGTAAAATGCACATACTAGATAGTCCCATCCGCACATCCAACCACCACCTCCTCGTGGCTAAGTTGCATTGACATTGGATTCTTTTCGGGTGTCGCAAGTCCTGCAAATTTCGCAGGGAGCGTGCCGTGAAGGCCCTTCATATCATAGGCACCAGCGGGGTCATCTGCGATTACACTCCAGGCACCTGATATCGTTGCGATATCTGTATCGAGATCGACAGCAGGTGAATTATTCGCGCGAGGTGGGGAGCCTTCGCCGGCATTATCTAACCCATTTTCGAACATGGGGACAGGTTTCTCTCGGTGGGTCGACATGAAAATCTAAAACGATGGTGTTAGTCAAGAAGAGAATAAACAACAGGTTGGGTTCGTACGCTGCGGACTGCCCCTGCGCGCGAACTAAACCTGGTCGCTGTAACCACACGACGTTTTCTTGGGTCCACTGCACCAACTGCGACGTCGGGGGTCTCAATAATTGCAATTAGCCGTGGAGGGGCTGTGAGTATGGCGGCACGTCCGAAGCGCGCTGCTGAACCTGGCGAGCCTACGGCAGGTCCACCGGGACTGTTGGGAGTACCAGGCGTACGAGGGCTTGACGCGAAAGTACGTGTCATGATTTGAGAAGTTCGACGATTGGGGGTCGTAAAGGAGCCCGAGCGAGATAGCGAGAGGGTCCGAGGCCGCCCAAATGGTTCTGCGGGCCCCGTTGATCTTTGAAGACCCGCATCACCGGCTTCGGGCTGGGCACCTCCCGCATTCATAGCCTCCTCCGCCTCAGTCCATCGTAGGTGTAGGATGATGGACTTTGTAGCACACTGGGAGCGGCATGGTCAGCCCGTTCCATGGATCGAATTTGCCAAGTTTACCGTCATTTGGGTACCATGAGCAGCAAACCACTGCAACATGTTATCTGGTGCTTTCCCAACATTGAACAGTTTAGAGTTCAACGTTGGGTCACCCCCAGCCAACTCTGAAAGTTTGAACTGGGAGATCATCTCTCGACGGCCTGTGAGAAGCGGCGATAAACCTGTGAGATGCGCGGAAAAGTCTGGGTACCTACGAATGGAGAAGACGCGGACGATGCCATCAATGGTCACACTAACTACGCGTTCGCCTTCCTCCGGGGAGCCACCGCTAATAAGTTGCACACCTATGTTCACAGTGGTCTGCTGGCCGAAACGTACGACCTTCGTCCCGGCGCGCCAATCCCAGCATACTAGTGCTTTATCGGCCCCAGCGGAGACCAGGTTCTTCGAAGACAAGGCCACTGGATATCGAGTGTCATGCTAGTGAAAAGATCGTATTCAAAGGCACACACCAGCTCGAATGCCGTTCAGATGTCCCGCTAGCTGTTGCAGAGGAGAAAAGGTGACAGAAGAGAAAAGGTGAACACGGCTGCAACAAATTAGGATCTCGTAGAAGATATGGTTGTTGCGACGTACCCAACGTCGTGGAAGCCGACCACAAACACCTCTAAGCAGGATGTTATTGAGGCTTTCTTAGTTGCAGCCTGAAAACACTGACCTTCCTCTAACAAAAAGTCGACGCAGCTGACAGGTTTTTTGACCGGCAAACATTTCTTCATCTCACCCGTTTCGATATCCCAAAAACGGATAGTCTCATCGTAAGACCCACTGATTAACCGTTTGCCTGCTCATTCAGTAAGGGGTTAGCGCCGGGTGACTACTGAATAGGGTAAGAACGCACCGCGTAACAGAAGGGTTGTGCAAAAGTTGGTATGGCCATTGAGGAACCGGATACTTTGGGGGAGCGCATCGCGGAAGTTGGATTCACGATGGTGTAAGGAGCGATAAAGTGGTTCCCTGGATCAAGAAACGTCAACTCAGGCTCTGGTGATTACCTTGAGGCGTACCATCCTGATGGAGAAGACGGGGACTTGAGGGACATCGGATCCGTCGCGGTCAGCCTTACGCAGTGGTATTTCCAAAGCGCGGGTAAGTGTACCAGCTCTTGCCACTTCCTGGAAACCTAACATAGACACGTCGTATCCAATACGGCGACGGGATAGTGTGAACACGCACAGATTCAACACCAACGAGCTCCGATACGCTAAGGTATTTAAGGATTTTGAAGGCGAGGTCCGGAGCAAGATTGCCAACGATATCAAACGTGGCCTTGGCATATTTCTCTAACAGTAGAATCTGAAGGCGAATGTCCCCAGGAAGGCATGCTGTACATGATCAGCACCTAACGCAAAATATAGAACCGAGAGAAATCCGCTTACAGTCCAATATGACGGTGATTCTGAGAGTACGATCAGATGTGATTCATTATTTAGGTGACTTCGGAGACTTACAGCCTCATACGCTCGTCTCGACTGAGCCTGCGAATGGCTTTTCTGACCTCGCCTTCGTTGAACTCACCATTTGCATCCTTTTTCAGAGCCTTCGTCAAATCGGGTCCTTCTCTATCATGACTTTCGCCACCTCCACGATACCCACTCCAGTAATCAGGCCCTCTGCGGCCACCGCATACACAGAGATCATCACTATCAGTCAATAGAGATACCGTCCCCACGTCTTCTCGCTGCCGTTCGCGTTCGCGCAAGACACGTACTTCAGCCTGTAATGCGTGAAGTTGAGCCGCTGTAGCTGCCTGTGCCCGTTCAAGGAGTCGCTTGTAATGAAGGAGCTTTTTCGTGTGTACTGACAAGAGCGCCTTGAGGCCACCTTGAAACTGGATGACGGTTCACATCGGTGCTAGGTAGAGACATCGTTAAGTATGCTCACCTCCTCATCCACGTTCTCGTCTTCAGCTTCAGTTACCATGTCAAGCGTGAAATCATCACCATCCCAGATAGACATCGAGCCAGCGAAGTCTTCATCACCATTAACTTGACGCAAGTCAGGTTGCCAGGGAGGCGTGGACATGGAGATTGTGGATCGAACGGATCCATTTCGTCGACTCCATGACTTGCCGTTGGTTTGCGATGGTACACTAGATTTCCTTGAGGGCGATTCCGCATGAAGGGCTCGTGGTGAGGGTCGTGGTGAGGGTCGTGGTGAAGACTTGGGCTTGTTAAATTGTGGACTAGGCGTTGTAAGGTTGATTGATGGCGACGAGACAGAGAGACTTGTATCCGAGGACTCTTTCACGTGCGACCGTTCAACAAGGGTGCCCATGGACTGAACACGGGAACGCGGTGTAGACGGTGCCACCGGTGCAGCAATTTGGGGCGGCGAATTTGTAACGCCAGAAGGGTTATTCGAGCGCGCAGTACGAGCGGAGCCAGCTACGGATGGTGACGCTTTGAGTGTCACTGGATCGCGCTGAGGTGCCGGTACGGCACGGGGAGGAGGTGATATCACAGGTGAACTGAGAAGGGATGTGGAACGCGAGTTACTGGGGAGTCCATGGACAGGTGCCGACTGTCGTCTAATGGAGGAGAGAGTTGGGATAGAGGTCGACATACGCTTGACCCGGGCAGGATTCACGCTTGAAGGGAGGATGTCGCCACCACTGGCATTTTCAGGCGTCACTGTAGTCGTATTGCTCACGTCACTTATGAGCGACACGTTAGAGATCGTCCTGGACTTCGGAATGGTCGCGTTGCCCGCCACTAATGAACGCCGGGATATGCGGGAAGGGGTCTCTGACTGGGTAGAGGGCCGTTTCAAGGACATCGTGGAGATTGGTGAGAGAGCGTGTATGGACACCCTGCTTTTGGACGACCCTGGAATGAGAAACGCCTAATGAAGAACTCGTGAACGACAATTCAGACAGTGTCCTGCCAATGAGGTGTGGGCTAATTGAATGAGCAAAGCTGGAGTGTGTAAAAGCAGTTTGGCTTACGATGCGAGGTAGGAAGACTCAGGAGAGTAGGACCAAGAGCGGGATTGCAAATCCGTAGGGAATTAGAGTGGGAGATTGGATGAGATGTGAAGGAGAGTTGGTATATGGTAAAAGAGTGTGTGAGTTCACAATTAATTGCACGTTGGTAAAGGGTCGCTTCGAAGCAACGCGTCTCAGTTCTCACATTTCCACTCACGTGCTCGTTCTCAATATATTACAAGTAAAAGTAAATGACAACAAAGCAAAAAGATTTCAATCTGGGAGGTCCCACGAGTACACCTGTCCGTCGCTATCTCCATGATACAGCCGCTCCCTGAAAAATGTCAAGGTGGAGCTAAGCACAGGTGACAAGTGAAGATCTTCATATCACACGTACCCTGCGAACCTCAAGGCAGTAACGGCACTTTGTTGTTCTGACCTCAGGACCCTCAATGTGACAAACCCCCACCGAGCTCTCTCCCCTTTTGGAGTATTGTCTGCGTTCCAAGTCCTGAGCGTAATCTTTCCATCTGGTGACCCAGTGGCAAGGACTCCCAGGCGAGAATACTCCCGTTCGTGGAAGGCAAGAGAAGTGATTGTAGGGGGAATGGGTGGGAGTGTTGCTGAGAAGTCGAGGTCAATGCTAGCGATGGGTCTGGCGTTGACTGTGTGGAGACACAACTTTTGTCGTGAACATGTCGCGATGTATCCCTGCGAGGCGCGTCATGTCATTGGATCCTACAAAACAAAGAGGAATAGACGCACAGTGCTCTCGTTTATGGTAACCAGGTGAACTCCGACGCCACCATGTTCTCCATGCCAGATGGATCTCATATAGACTGCCCTATTTAAATCCCACAGAGCAGCGCTTCCATCCTTCGACCCACTAACGATTACCGACCACGGCCTTGAGGCAGCAACGCAGAGAACGATATCTCTGTGCACCCGCATCATGTTTGAGAGCGATAAGCTCAGGACGTTCGCTCCTGAATTGCTACGTAAAACGCGCCAGAGCCGGACAATATGATCTTGAGACCCAGTAACTAGGTTCTCGGAGTCTGCAAAGGTGGTACATGTACACTCGATCCCTTCAATAACTTGGACAACCTATTTGGTTATAAGCACAGATACGAGCTAGAGATACGACTCTGACTTACTTGACTATCAATCGAAACGCGTAGCTGGCTAGCCGCAGCCCTACCACTGCGACTGAACCCCCATTCGACTTGTTCGTGTGGACGAGAAGGTACAGAGAGTATACCAGAAGGATGTGGGATAATCTTTTTCCCAATAGGGTCGACTGTAAGGTTCTGAACGGCGACGCCTTTATGAAGGCCTGCAAAGAGCGATACGTAAGTCGCATTGGCAGGGTGTGCGGATAATTACCTCTGCCAACAGGTCGCGTTCCTTGGGTCAAGAGATCGTAACTTTCTTCAATCCCATGTGATATTCCTAGAGGTAGTGATAAGGCCCCTTGCGTGAAGCGCTGGGGATGCGGTGCGCTAAACAACTTTCGGGGTGTTTGGCCAACTGTTCTGGTCTAAGGAGAGAAAATACATGCTTCTGATCATGAACTCACAGTTATGGATGATCCCCACTGTTGCTTCCCGTTCCAGCTCATCCGTGATAGAGTCCAAGTCTTTTCAAGGGTCAATCATCCCGTTGCTTCGCAAGTGATAGGCCGCACCTATCGATCCCTCGTAGCTTAGTGGATGAAAAACGTTCAGGGCAGTGGGGTCACGCTGTTTGCATCCCCAGATAAGGTCAATCCAAGCAGGCAAATTTTCGCTGACGTAGTCACTCTCCAGCGCCTGGGCCATGGTCAGTGTTACCGCGGAGAAGGCTGGAAAAAGTAGTTACTCGGCGATTCATAATTATGAAGAGGAGGGGATCCTTCTTCGCCCATGGGGGCAGAACGACGTGATGTATTCGTTCGCCTGTATTTTGCTGAACACCGAAATCAAGGTTGGCTGAGTTCTCTAAGAATCTATCAGGGAGTTCATCACTATCCGTTGACTAGATGGGTTTCATAATAGACTCACTCTGGACACGTGTAGAATTCTGGGATAAGCTCTCGGACATCCCCTCTGATGTCTTGAGATGCCGAACTATATGCTCTATGAATGTTGCTTTGCAAAGACGTTGGAAGCCAGTGAGATCATTAGTAATGGAATCGCACCTGAAGAGGCGATCGGGTAAATCCCAATCTCCACCCTGACAAGGGGTTAATTAACACAGACATTCTGCATGGGACCTGTCTCTCACCTGCAGTGTCTTGAACATGTTCGTAAATGGCGCCAACCTGATTAAGAAATGACACACAATCATCGAGGAACTAAAATGTGTGCCGTAGTGGAATGGCTTCTCGTCCACGCTCTCTAGATTCTCGTAGCGCGACTGGGCTGCCTCACGCCGTGCTGGCGTCAATGCGCCCATCGGTTGTGTCAGACTTAATACTCAATTAGTCCCCGGGGCCGTGGAAACGAAGAAAAGGCGACTCACTCCCTGAAGGTATTTCTCGACGAGAAGTCCAAAGTTTCAGACACATAGTCTTGCAGTACCCATGCTGGGGCAATACAGATAAGCTGTGGTCCTAGTCTAGGAAGATGACATACGGAATACTGGGTACTGTGTGGCATCGCTCGGCGTGCGACCGGAAATCTGATTGAGGATGCTCAGATAGGTGAACTGTAAGAGAAGTGAGAAGTCAAGTATGTAAGTCAAAGACTAACGAACGTTACTGATTTCTCTGGCCTGCCACTTTCTCTGAGCAGTTGATAACTCATCTGTACGGAATCCAGCGAAGACTCGTGCGCTGACTATACTGACGAATGGGGATTTGATGATACCTGGGGTGAAACTCGGGGTGAGACCAGGGGTATGGGGAACTGTCGAGGTCGCATGACACCCATTCATGGCAGACGACAGCCTCCTGTCCATGTCAGTCCTCTTCCTACGATCTGTAAAGACAAGCAGGACGGAGCGACTATCTTTGAGGTATATCTCGAGCCTCGTGGGAATTTCTGATAAGCACAGTAATAAACTCAAGACAATCAAGTGGGTGCTCACGCAACGTCACGGAAGAGGAATGTCCTATCGCTTATGTTGGCTATCTGTTCGTACGGCCTGTCGTAGACTTGAGCTGAAGCAGTGGGTAGAAAGGATGCACTTACCATCGTTGAGCTCGTTGAATACCATGCAGTTCTAGAATGCTACCAGGGACGAAGAGTAAACTTCGGGGAGCATCTTGGGCGTCAATTATCTCGTTGTCATCACTTTCTACTAGGCCTTCCAGGATGTAGAAGTGGGTGCGCCCGCAGATTAAGAGTCCAGCTAATCCCATTGAGCACACTCGTCGCTGATTTCGTAACAGACTCACGAGAAGAATCAACGCCATGGATTCTTGCGATAGTACTGACGGCCTCGATCACATCTCCTGGCTCAAGCTCGTGACGCACACTGCGATGCTTGTCCTCCACGACATCTTCTGCTAACTGACGATTATCTGACAAACAAAATTTTCAGGATCTATCAGAGGACGCTTGAATATTGGCATTACCGTCTACATCAGTAGTTGAGATTTCGTATGACTCAGCCCATGGTGGCACCTCCGCGCGGAATGAAGGCTGATCATCTGGTTGGGGTAGCTCAATTGCTCGCAAGTGGTTACTTTCATCAACCTTTGAGCTCAGCGGCGCAATCATATTCGATTCCATTTTTTTCCTGGGCATGGTGAGAAACTGTGCGACCGATGTTCCAAAATCCTCCTACCGCACTCTATGTGGACCCTCCGTCTCATCTAGTCGCCATGCATGATGGAGATTTGGCGTTTCCCAAAGTCCGCGCTCCGCAGAGAGTGGGACCACCCAATCGGTCAGTCGAGACATTTGGCGATTTTCTTCTCTCCTAGGACACGAGTCAGCTAACTTTTGGGTTGTGATCAGGGAGACTTACATGTCCAAAAGATTTTTACGCAGTCGCTTACCCTCCGTCACGATGATGGTGGCACGCCACTCTTGAATTCGAACCACCGACTTCTGAACGGTGCGTTCACCAAGGTGAAGACTAAGTTTTGATGACGCAAAGCGATGCCGGACTGAGCGCCGCTCGGAGACCAATGATGGATCGATTCTTGTGCGTTGGTGATTCTCGCCGCCGATGAGTTGTTCAGCGTTTTGTAGAATATCCAAAATCTCCGGAAAGTGTTATGCATGCAGCGAAAACGGGAGAAGCAGACGTACCTCGTGCTTCTGGGGACCCACAACGGCGTGGTCCAAAGATAGGGTAAGACCGAAGTGCATAAGCTTCTCACAAATCCGTATGTGGTTTTGGGAAATATCGTCAGCTGATGCGAGGCGTGTCACGAATGACCGAAATGCCTGGATAAATGATTGCGTTGCCTGTTGCGACTCGAACAATTGTCGAAAAGTGGGACATGAAGACTGTAAAAGGACAAGCTCTTCAAGGATCGCTTCAGCGTAGGCCATAGAGCGCTCGTCTTGTTCATGTGACCATAACGATGAGATTATCTCAAAACTCCGAATGGGCTATACCACGCACCATGTTCGTTTACCTCAATGTCTTGGGGAGGTGAAACTTTGGCCGCCGTAACTAGCATTCTAGTCAAGGAACCCAGGATAGCAGGGAGGATATGGGGACAGGCCACAACCGTTCCCTGATCCTGAGTCTGATCAGAGAGGATGCCGAACGCCGCAGAATGGATGTTCTCATCCCAGACATGGGGAAGGACGGTCTTTAATATCATCCATCCGCTGACCAGCTCAAACTTCCGACTGAAAGACTTGGACTTGTTCAAACTAACTGTTATGAGGTCAAGTACTTGCTTGGCAACGAAGGATGAAGGCCTATCCCCAAGGAGAAGGAGATATATACGAGTCACAGGAAGAGCCACGGAGAACCGCGTATAACACTCGGTGGACCCGGACATGATTGAGACGAAGACTTCGAGCAGCTGTTCCGCCTTTTCGCGGGCATGGTCATGGTCGACAAAGGACAGAACAGACTTTGGAGAGGAGACGTCTAGCGTGGCTTCACAAGATGTTCAGCGTGGTGCAAGACGACGATACACACCACTTACAGTCATGGAGATGGGCAGCTAAATAAGACAATACAGGCTTGATGGTGTCCTCAACCAGGAATGACGACTCCATCACCGCTTTGAATGACTTCAAGAAAAACGGTACAGTTTCGGCCTTATAAAAGGAAGTCTGCCACACAAACAAGAACCGGCGCGTGAGGCCCATTCCAGAGAGCCGTTGTTTCACATTGAAGTGTCTGTACCGACTTGAGACGGCAAGGTCGATAAAATGCTCAAGGTGAACGCGCTGAATTTCGCCGCGGGTCCTCGACCAGAGCTCGAAATCAAGGGCAATGAATCGGTAAGCGACGGGATTGGTAATTGTTGAGTGGCTAGACAATTAAAGTGAGAGAATAAAACAGCATTTGGGTAGCCATCACTTACTCCGGGGTCTTAAAATTCATTCCCAAAAATTCAAAGAGTGTCTCATAGCTTGTCACGTTGATCAACTCGCTCTTCTTTCGCAGAATCTCAGATAAAATCTCATATCCCCCTAAGTGATAATATAAGAGCATTGTAGTTAGAGAGGGATAGCGACGTACGCATGCGCTCCATGTCCTCGGAATTCTGCCAGCTATTCCTCAGTCCGTCAGTGAGTATGCCAAGTGTTCGAGAGAGTTCGTGTGGTGTCTGTTTGGGATAATTGAGCTTATCTAAAAAGTAATTGAAACGGCATTACCTTTGCTAGTTGGATCAGTCGTAACGCTACCGCCACCCCACCAATTTCCCACATCGCGGTGTCAATGCAGCAGGCCTTTGTTGGGTGCACATTACCATGTTTGGTAAATAGGCTCAGAGTAGTCAACGTGCCGTCAACACAGGGCATATACGCTGCTGGACTAAACGAAAATACCACAGAGGCTTCCTCTATGCCAATACCATCATTTATCGCTCTTACCAGGGCCACGACGTCAGATGTCATCCCACCCTTAGACGAGCGGAGGTTGGACAAAAATATGTTAAGCGACGTAGACGCCTCGTATGTCAGAAACTTGGCGAGACCCTTGGACTGGAAGGTCGCATTATACCTGGGCCCAAGATGGTGAATGAATCGAGGAAGGTGATCTCCTACATTGTTATTTAGACCAATGTGGAAGTGCCACGGATACGCGAAACATACCGAGAGGTATGGATAATAAGGTGGCTGAGGCCACACACCAGCTCATGTTTGCTTCCTCTGAATCATCCCCAATCGCATACGTACCAGTCTGTACGCCTAGGTCAGGCCGAGGGTAAGCCCAATTCATGAGGTCAATCAGAACACCGTCAACAAAGAACCCTGTGCGAGGATTAGATAAGTAGAGACGCAAGGAATACTACCACGAACGCAAATTAGGGTGTGGCCCTCTATGAGGGTAATGGACCACCGCGATGTGAAACCACCGAGATGATGGAAAGCTGGATTTTGTTATAACCCCAGGTAGGGGTTGGCCATGACTCCATAGCTCCAATCGGCCATCTACCCGGATCTTGATGTGGAATAGAATGTGTGACGACATGCGGAAGGAGAAAATAGTTTGTGCTTTTTGAGTAGGGTATCGCTCGAGCCAAACCCAAATCTAAACGCAGAGAAACCCTCAGTTGTGTGACAGGATTATTGACACATTGACACAGACATACTAGTAATGTAAACCCTGAGGTAGGCAACCCCTTTGTACTGTCCTCGTGGAATTCTAGAACAGCACGTTTTTCGAACGAGAAGTGGTCTGGCCACCTAGACTTGATTCCTGCACGGATCATTTCCAGGATATCTGTATCCAGACCCCCATGTGACGCAACCGCTGACTGAAACAAGATCCGCGTATCGACTGTGGTAGACCCCAAGTCCAGAATCCGCCTCAGTAGTTTCTGTATGATCCGCTGTTCCTGACTTGAGGCAGAGGATCCCTTTTGGGACGTGAAGATCCGAAATAGGCGACCCAAGATACCAAGACCAGACAGAACGACCTTATTCCTATGCTTGAGTGCCGAGAGCCGCTCCAGAAGCCTATAGACCACGTAGTGCAGCATTGAGTCCTCCGAGAGCTTCGGCAGAAGATCGAGGAGAATACCGATAGCGCCTGGCCTGGCGATAAGGCCAAGGCGAACCTCAATATCCTTGATGCGGGAATCGAGGTCACTGTGATCAGCGTCGCGAAGCGACATGAAGAGACTTGAGACAGAGAAATCGTGAAGTGCGAAGGAGAAAAGGAAACCGAGGACCTGATCTTCAACTTGGGGGTCCATGACAAGTGGTTGCAACGCTTGAGCGAGGGACTCATACCCCACGCGGCACTGAAAGAAATGTAGGGACGGTGGAGACGGTGGTAATGGATAACATGGCGCACCTCGAAATACTGTGAGTTTAACTCGTGATCGACCATAGCCTCGGATGCAATCACGAATATGAGTCGTGCAACCTCGATCGTTTCGGCGAGAGTCTGTTCTTCGCGTTCAGGAGTGGGGTTCCCCTCGCGGCACACGGGGAGCGTCGACAATATGTTTATGATGGCAAGGAAACCATCCATTTCACGGAATACATCTTTCGTGCAGGCATCCTCCAACATAATCCGGTGGACTTCGGTCAAGACCTTTGAACGCTCGGTAAGGTACAGCTAAATCACTACGCAGAGTTCCTACCTCCACTTCGGAGCGAACATCTCCCGTTGTTTTGAGCTTTTCCACAGCATTCCTCATGAGCTCAATGAGCACGTCGCGTGCAAAGTCTTCGGGCGCCACGTCATCCACGTTGTCATCTGCAGGTGGCGTACTTGCCCCGACTCGAGGTTGCGTTTCGAATCTCGCGCGGAGGGGCGTGAGCAAGGCGCTGAACATGGTGTGCGGCAAAAAGAACACTGCAGGAACACTGCACTAACGCATGCCGTTGATTGATGTGTGGCAACAACCGCTGGCTGTGAAACGGATTGGTGATCGTTGACCGTCATGTCGCATTTTCAAATATAAATTAATGAGTCACGTGGTGGTTATGGCAGTGAGGTAACAGTGAGGCGTGGGGCAGGACAGCAACAGTACTACAACAATAATCGTGGTAAGGGTAACAAGTAACTGTGGGTATGTGATTAAATCCTACAAGGATGAGATGTCCAGGATGTCCACGTCCGTCAGTACGCAGTACAGGAATGGGATACAGCGTAGAAAAATTACAGATGAGCATGCGTAGTAAATTCACTGTGAGCCAGAAGAGGAACCAGGGAGTTTCGATTTATCCAAGGCTCGCTTGTTCCTCGTGTCCAGGTAATCTTGAACGGCGACCTCTATTTTATGCAGACGGCCTTCGATCGTGGGTAACTATCGCAATGCCATCAGATCAGGACGTGTGGCAGCGGGTGACTTAACTACTGGCACTTACGTGGTCCATAACGTCCGCCGGAAGCCTCCCTCGTTTGGCGGGTCGTTCCGGTCCGCTCACCGCGCCTTCCGCTCTTGCTTCGTAAGCCCGGGGCGGCAACTCCGTCGGCCCGTGTTCGAAGGGAGGAGGACCAGCGGGTGCACTGCTCTCAGCATCCGGTTCGGGAGACGGAATGTCCAACGGAAACGTCATGTACATTCCACCGGAGGGAAGCATAGTAGAGTGTGTCTTTTCGGCTACATTGTGGTGTCTCCGGTGGCTCCGATGCGGACCAATGGAATCGCGGTGGGTGGTGACAGCCTGAGGGGCAGAGGTGCCTCCCTCCGCACTTGCAGGACGTTTGCGCTTGCCCAAGCGCTCTTGGGAGGGGGTCGGACCAAGGTATGGGGACGGACGTGATGTCCGAGCTCGGCTTGAGCTCCCAACTGACCCTCGTGCCCTGAAGCGTTGAGAATGGTCTGGCCATCCTCCTGGGTGGGTGAAGGCATAGCGCATGGGTTGAGGTGCTATACCTTGTCTGTGTTGGTGTGCGTGCGGCTGCACGAATGCGGAGCTGGGGCTGGAGGGAACAGGACTAGGAGAATGCTCGCGGGGTTGGTGAGCGGGATGAGTAGAGGGGGGGCGACTGGGATGCGCCGAAGCGGGACGATTAGGATGAGCCCTGATTTGGGAATGTTCTATTGTAATACAGATCAGTGCGACAGGGACACCTTAGAATGGAATGGCTCACCAGACCGCCCAGTGATCTCCGAGACCGCCTGCTCTGCTGGAAGTTGTGCCTGTTGTCGAGAGGTCGGCGCCCGCATTCCCCATCCAATGGAGCTTGAAGGAGAGGCGTAACCACTTGCATGTTCATCCATCGAGGAGGAAACACAGTGGAAGGATGCGACAGTGAGCGTTCCTTGTAAGGCGAGCATCAAGAATGCTCACAAAATATATATGTTTGAGTGTTTTTTTCAGGCATTGACGGGTGTGATGCTTACTTTTAATGTATGTCTGAACCCACCCATCCCGGCTGTTTTCATCACAGACCAAGCAGATGCATGTGCATCGCTCCGTGACGAGAACAAATCGCCGTCAACATGAGATCACATAATTTTTTGTCAGATCCATTGGAGTCAGCAGGCGAAACCGCTTCGGGTAAGGTGGGAGCCGAGTCCCCTCGCCAATGTTTTCAGGACGATCGGTTGGCCCTCGGAGCCTAACAGAAGTAATGGGTGGAAGCGCAGTCAAAGGCACATCGAGGCAGTGTTCGGAAAGGACTGGAGGATGATGATAGCCAGTGCCAGTGATTTGCGATCTGAGAGTGAGATTAGCCATACGCACGTACAACTCACTGAAATTTACTGAAACTCGGAAGGATTGACTGTGCGTGGGACAGGACGCGACACAGAATGACGTGTCTCAAAGGGAGGGAGACTCCACCCACTCATTGTGGCGGTGTCGCGGTGCCGGCCATTTGTACCGTATTTGGCAATCGTGTATGCGATGCAGACGCAGATTGATTGACCCGGGATCTTGGAAGTTTTCAAGGCTGTTCATCCGGGAGTCAGTAGCACAGGCGTCCGACAATTGTAATATATTTTTCAAGCTGCATTAAGGTGTCATTAAGGAAACTTATGTATTCATGTGCTCATTTCACCGCTCGCACTAATGAATCTATGGCCGGGAACCACGCAAAAACAAAAGGACAGGGGCTGCGATTTCTGTAGTATGGAGCTATGAAAGACATAAATGCCGTTACCATAGCATTTCGGAAGGTCATGTCCCGGTTGATAGGCTAACAGCGCCGGGAGGACTCGGAGGATATTAGGCACACTGGCAGTTTAACGTTTAGCGCTTAGCACTTGCCCACAAGAAGAACAGACACCAAAGCATCACGCGCATCACGAGCCTGAGGGACAATAAGCGGGCTGTCGAAGTATTTTTCAAACATAGTGGCCCGAACTCCCTTTGAGGCTCCGACACCCTAATGAACCATCGGAATGAACACTGACACAGATTATTCCGTTCATCACTTCCGGACCTGCAGGGTATTACTGTACTGATTGATTTCTGCAATGGTGACTTCTAAATATCTAAAAGACCGCCCGGGTCTACCTGCGACTTCAAAGAGGGAGATTCCCAGGGTTTCTTTTTTTTTTGAATCGATTACCGTGCGCCTCGGGGAGCGGTGCCCCATGTAGCACTTCTAGGAATAAATACATGTCGCTTTGCGTCTGCATGTAGTACGTGGGTCCTAACATTACCAGGGTTTCTCCTCCCAAGTCATACTGTCAGTCAAACTCCTTTGAGTAACAGTAAGCCAACATGACACCCACAACCCTGGTTTTGGGTATGGAGCCGCTAGTGGCTCGTATCCTAGATGTAAACAATGAACAAGATTTGTGCAGATGCGAATTCCGGAAAGCATTGCTCCAGGACCGATGATTGTTGTCGCTCTCCCACATTCTTTCCGTGCTCCAAGTATGTTCAGGCAACCACGCCGTATGCAGGAGCATGATCAGAAAGATCGTGCTAATTGAAGTCACAACAATGATCAACGCCACAGCTGGAGAGGAACACAGGAATTCCTACACTTGTAGAGCCCAGGTTTTTACCTCGTGGCCGCCTGCCTCCTGACTTGACAAAAGCGAACACAAGGAGCTATACTCGCCCTAGAGACAGGCGGCTGGTATGCTGCAAGTTTAATACAGAGTCGTGGCTACGGGCCACTAGCAATGGAAAGATGGGTCCATTTGACAAAGTGCAGGTTGCCATCAGGGAGTGGGACGAAAGAGGACTAGAAACGCAAGATACAAGCACCCTTTCGTCCCAGCTGTAGTACTTTGAAAGTGGCCTAGCTGTGTCAAGTTAAGCTGCATAGCACAGCTATTAACGTTCCAGGACGGAGACACACCGCCTTGCGGAGACGGCACGGTAATCTTCTGCCTCTGCATAACGGCGCACACACGCCAGTCACAACATACATTTAGCAGATCAGCTATGTGGTCGCACAGGCGGAGGGGCTTTCCATACCAACGGTTACACATAACGCAGTTTAGGTTAGTAAAGGGGCAATAGTCCTGATACTCGGAAAGTGGACGCACTACCTGCAATCATGCGCACTGACAGGTTGCATGCACTGAAGGGCATGTGGTCTGCCAGCGTGGGGTCGAACGTGAGCACAGGTTCATCAGGGCTCACTCCGGGAGGCCTGTCAACAGCCCGTGGCCAGTGCTGATGGGTGAGTCGACTAATATAGGGCACGCCGTTTGCACGTGCACGACGTCCACGCAGCAGATCTAGTCTTCAATAAGCAATCAGTCCAATTGATGAATTTCGCGTGTTAATGAGGGTATGTACCTACGAAGTGCTGGATGAGAACGGTGGTAGAAGTTGATATGCAATAGGGGCTTTCAAAGTTCCATTATTTCGGCCCATTATCGAGTACATTAATATTACCATTAAGCGGTTTTTAAGGGCCAAATCCGGAATAATAGGGGCTTTCAAAGTTCCCATTATTTACACCATTTTGATGTTCATTATTTATCTCATTATTTTTTCATGGTGTGAATAATGAGATCAAAAATGCGATGATTAATGGCAATTTTTCAATTAAGGA
>Ga0307510_10000810_pt1 | contig 32542 bp, 46 predicted proteins | sample 12_EM_MG_FD_207224 | JGI IMG/M metagenome (GOLD analysis project Ga0307510, IMG submission 207224) | Populus trichocarpa ectomycorrhiza microbial communities from riparian zone in the Pacific Northwest, United States - 12_EM | ecosystem: Host-associated > Plants > Roots > Unclassified | place... | reverse complement strand
ACATCGCGTCTCACTTTTCATCCACCCGTTACAAGGTAGTAACTAATACTCTAGTACTTTCACGGCAACTCTGAGCGATAATAGCCCTGGCCCCTCATCTCAGAATTTCTATCAAGTATACCCGCTGGGTGGGTGGGGCTTGATTCGGGAACAGGTAACGGAAAATATCTCGCTTTGCCCACGGATCCTCCAGGGAAATGTTGGATGGTCGGGCTCGACAGAAGCCAAAATCTGTTAAACCTTGCAAGAACTGCAGGTGGAAATGGTACGATCCGCGAAGTTGTAAGAGGTGATGCGCTAGAGAACGGATGGCGACGAGGTGCTTTCGTACGCCTCCCTAGTTCTGCCGTGTCAGGCTGCGGCGGCTGATTCGTGTGTTAAACGTTACACACTCGAAGGATTATGCTATTTCCATCGCAACAATACATCATCTGGCAACAGTGGAGCGTCGGGTGGAAGCTGTCAAGGTTCATTCTGTCCAATGAATATTACTTAGGCACTCCATTTACGATCAGACAGAAACTACTCGAGGCTGTTTCCCCGAAACACGGTCGCATTCTGATCTATGTCTGGGCCATTGAACAGGATGAACACTCAAAAAGGGTCATTCCGGTGACACATACAGATGGAAGTGAAGAGTACCCATGTGGTCAAGACGTCTTCGTACCATGGGTCCTTTCCGCCATCGGGAATGCGCGAACCAAGGTACAGAGGACGGAACAGACACAAAATGTCACAGAGGACAGGCCAGATGTGATACAGCGCTACTATCACATGTTCGCCAAAGATGAACTTCGTGAGTTGGTACAGCTCGCAGTTCAGGAAATGGGGCTGGAAGTCGACTCTCCGTTTTTGGATGGGGCCGATACAGTGGAGGCCACAGAGGGAGTTGAGGTCGTGAAGAACGGCTGGGAACGATCAAATCACTATATCGAGTTGCAGCGGTGGCAAAGATGAAGCTGTAGGAGTGTGCAGGGCATGCAGCTACTGTATTTCTCGGAAACAAGTGGATCGAGGGCGAATGCAATCATGAAACATTTTTTGTTTACGATAATACAATACGAGACGATGCATATATAATCACTCGCTCGCCGCCATAACTAGAGGGGAAACCAAGAAATCAGAAGTGAGGTCACAGATACGAATGAAAATAGACACACTCGCATTGATGAGATCGCCACCACTTTCCTTCAATACCCTCACAGCCTTTGCTCGTGAACAGTTGACTTGCGCCATTACAAGTTCTATATCCTTGGGATCAACACCGGTTTCATCGACGGGACCGTCGTCCTCAGGTGCCTCGAGTTCAGGGACATCATCGTCATTGTCGCCGCCTTTGTCAACCCCCGAAGATTCAAGTGTAGTTGCGCTTCCTGCTCCGCTTGCAGCCAACTGTTGCGCGGCACTCAATTGGGCTTGAGCATTCATATCTTCCATCTGCTCAAGACACGTACATGACCCACGAACTATGAATTACTGTGATGAACGAACCTTGGCTTCACCGAACACAATGTATGTGTCACTGTTTTGGGACTTGAACACTTCTGGGGTCGCAATCACGAACAAAAGCTGCCAGAAATCGATGATGCCTCCTGCAAAACTCCAAGAAATTGGACATACGTTCTTTGGCCGCCGAAGAGTGACGCGTGTGATACCGGTGACCTTCTTGAGACCCAAACCCAATAGCGCCTTCCTTGCCTTTCGCTCGGAACGTGACTGAATCTTCTCAAGGGCAGCAGCAGAGGTGGGATCCTCCTCATGATCATGGTCGTGGCCGTGGTCATGACCCTCATGGTCAGAGTGGTCAGAGGGAACCTCTTCGATGGTTGCAGACATCTACGCGATAGACAAGCCGCGTCAGCATGGTTCATCGGAACTACAGAGTATGCATCCACCGCATCCGGTGGACTTCTTTAGTATGTCCCTATCTGAGAATGACCACAGTAGTGAAAAGCCCTTACCTTGCTCTTGTATTTCTGACGTTGGGTCCTGCGCTCGTCGTCAGCGACGTGGAGAGTGGGCAGTCGGCCAGAGCAGGAAGGTTGATTACTAAGCAAGCTCTTACGAAAGTTTGGCACTCACTTGATAGACTGTGCTTGATCTTGCAAAAGGCCAGCAATGGCTTCGACGGAGTCGCAATTCTCGAGTTCGATGGCCAACGGATGTTGTGTCAAAGAGACGCCTGCCGGTTTCTCATCATATGCCTGCAAGGAACTTTCCAAGAGGGCTTGAAATTGGCGGCCCGCCCGGGCCATGTAACCCATGTTGCGTTTAAGGATATGAGTGATATGCACCCGTAGATAGGAGGGAAAGCCATGTATGTTCAATATCACGCAGTCTAATATACGTGCCAGGATATCCCTCCAGTAAGGCCATGCTATCATCATCGGGGGCGCCACACCTATGAGCGTGTGCGCTAACAGCTGCGCCTTGATGTATGGACACCAGGCACCCAGCACCCATCTTTTGTGCACATATTCAGGGCAGCGGAGCAGAAAGTGCTCCGCTGTTTCTTCCTCGTCTCTACACGCTGGGAATCTAGCATCGTCGACCCTCCTCATACACTTGAGGTACTGGTTAACGACTTGGGAGGCCTTGGTTCGCATGGAGTGATGTGAGATTAAGGCAAATGATAGGTTTTGATCTGTGCCACGTGACTCGATAGCACGCGATCGACAAACCTTTGGGGCTAGAGCGCCTAGCCTTGAGGCCTTAACCTCATAGACACTTCAAGCTTCAACCGCCTTTCCTCTTAGTATCAAATGCGATGTCTAGCACTAAAACATTAGACCAATCCAGCCAAACTCAAGCTGCTTCTTCCAACCTTGGATACGATCTTGCCCTTCTCCTCTTTCGTGGTATCATCAATGTATTCTTCCGCGAAGTTCGCCCGCGAGGCTCATTCAATATCCCTCGCGGGGGTCCGGTGATGTTCGTTGGCGCTCCTCATAGTAACCAAGTGAGATTCGTTGTCTTCGATAGGATATGACGTGGTGCTAAACCTGCGATGTATCCGTAGTTCCTCGATCTTCTCCTTGCATTGCAAGTCTACCGCGAGTCAGGGCGCCGCCCTGCTTTCTTGGTCGCTGCCAAGAGTATGAAACGGAGGATCGTGGGGTTCCTTGCCAAGAATCTGTCGAGCAGTGCGCATACACCTCGTCTACCTATTTTCCGCATCGGGTTGACCCTGTATTAGTTCCTGTCATGCGTGCTCAGGACTCTGCTAAAGCGGGGACGGGGAAAGTGTACCTGTCACCAGACGACCCTTGTCTTGTCTTCGGGGAAAGTACTAAATTCCTCGAGGAGTTGAGGCCAAAGATGCAAATCATGTTATCCAAGGCTGTCTCCTCTTCTGTCGCAGAAGTGGCCGAGGTTATCTCGGATACACAGCTGAGAATTAGAAACGAATTTCATAGTGAAACGGAAAAGTGCACAAATCTTGTTCGTGAGAAAGCAGAAGAGGCCAAGTCTCAAGGCATAGATGGCCTGACTTTCAAAGCGCTCCCGTACGTCGATCAGAATGAAATGTATCGCCATGTGTACGAGCGATTGCGAGAGGGTGGTTGCATAGCGATTTATCCGGAAGGTATGTGCCCGCTTTGACGTTACACATTGGGAGCTCAGTCGCACTGTAGGCGGTAGCCACGACCGAACGGATCTTCTTCCTTTGAAAGCTGGTTTCGCAATGATGGCTCTAGGTGCAATGGCGGGCCATCCCAATGTGAACGTGAAAATTGTACCGGTTGGGTTGTCTTACTTTCACGCCCACCGCTTCCGGTCGCGTGCAGTTATCGAATTCGGCCCTCCTCTAGAAGTTCCATCTGAGCTAGTCGAAAAGTACCAAAATGGTGGCTCTGATAAGCGAGAAGCTGTGTCCAAACTTCTGGACCAGGTTTATGACGCTGTTAAGGCTGTGACAGTGCGCGCACCCGACTATGACACCCTCATGGTGCGTAATATCCTTGAGTCTGTTGCTTATACGAGTTGACTCCTTGGCAGCTCATCCAAGCCGCGCGACGACTTTACCAGCCCCCTGGACAGCATCTCACCCTCGGCCAGGTTGTCGAACTGAATAAGCGCTTCCTACTTGCGTACAGCTACTTCAAGGATGAACCTCGCATCCAGGCATTGCGTAAAAAGGTTCTAAAATACAACCGTTTGCTTCGAGACTTGGGTTTGCGAGACCATCAGGTATGGCTGTGCTCATCATTTTTGTAATCTGTCAATAACTTTGGACCAGGTTCCCCGGGCACAGAAGGCCAGCTGGAAGACGTTTGGACTCTTACTTTATCGCATCGGACTCCTACTAGTTTGGACGGTGTTTTCGTTGCCAGGAGTGGTATTACACGCGCCAATCTTTGTCACAGCATCGGTGGTGTCTAAAATCAAGGCCAAAGGTAGCGTCATATGATCGTACGACTCTTCCGTATCTCAGGTATTCACGCGTCTTCAGAGGCTCTGGCTGCGTCAGTCGTAAAGGTCGCGGGGCGAGACGTACTCGCAACATGGAAAGTTTTGATTTCGCTCGGCATGATTCCGGCCCTCTATGTGTTCTATGCAATTGTCGCGACCATAATTGCCATCAAGGCGGACGCACCCTCGAATTGGATCCTCTGGACGCCCTTTCTCTCATTGCTCGCGCTTCCGTGCATTGGCTATGCGGCCCTCAAGTTTGGTGAAGCGGGTATGGATGTCCTCAAGTTGGTCGCGCTATTCACAGAAGTCCTATCAGCTAGCTTAGTTACTTCGTAGATCGCTAGGGCCTCTTATCATTGCTCTTATTCCTGGAAAGAATCGGTACTTGGAACACTTGAAGCAAGTTCGGCAAGAGCTGGCCAAGGAACTCGGCGATGCCATTGACGAATTCGGGCCCCAAATCTGGGAGAATTTCGATAAGGTATTGGTCCAATGGACTCGGGGTCAACTAAATCGCTAACCATTTGTTTGGTAGTATCGCATCCTTGTGCCGTCCGCAAGCGTACCCCCGTCCTCCGGTAAGCATGGGATATGGCGAAGAAAGAGCGGAGTAGGCGCCGTCGATGCGCAAGGCAACCTGTTGTCACACCCTATGGTACGTGCCAGTCGTGTGTATGTGATGGATGACGGGCCTCATCATGGTGTTACAAGACTTGGCTTGATGAACGTCTCTTTGGTTGGAGTCGGAGTGCCGAGACAAGTCGTGAAGCCAGCAGAGCAGGATCTCCTAGAGGTTCAGATGAGGAAGATGCGGGAGATTACGACAGTTTGTTGAAGGTTTCACAGCCGGAGGGAACGACTGGCGAGGTCCAGAGTCGCCGAGGGTCGTACGCTGATTTGCAGAAACTACGAGCGGTTGGAACGAGCCATTGATTGACTTGAGGGACTTGTTTACGAATTTTGTCATATGTATATGATCCCACCTCTATGATCTACAAAAAATAACGCCCCAAAAATAAGTCACTACGCTGGTCAATTGATCATGTGCGCACACCGAGTTTGGCCGGTGACCCCGAAGGTGCTTGTCGCGAGGCACCGAACTACTGACGATCCCTGATGTCATGACAGAGATCTTCCGCCAGCTACGCCTCTATCTCGAGGGCTCCTCTCAGGCCTTGCCTGTCGAAGAGGTTTTTGCTCTCCTTGATAACTTCCTGACTGATGCCAACGCATCAGAGGATCCCGAGTCATCAATCTGCAACCTCGAGAATGAACTACAAGTTATTCGAGATACCCTTGACCTCGGCAAATGCACACAGACGGAGGCACTCCTTTCCGTGCTGCGTCATCTCGAGCCAGTGCTCGCATCCACATCTCTCATCTCTACCTGGTTTGATCTCGTGCTACGACCCGCTTTGCGCGAACCCAACTTGTCGCACAAAGCGACTACCCAAGCGAAGGACCTCGTCATCGTGGCACTGGAAAAGCCGGATAATAGGCACCCGGAGATACAGGGCGAATTTAGAAGACGGGTTTTGGATCTCTACCTCTTAGATGCATCCAATGAAGCATCTCCTGAAGATGTGATCGAGTGGGCGGACCTGCCGAGGGAGCAGCGTGATCAGCGGAAGATATGGAAGGAAAACCTCGAGGATATCCTCGTCGGGTTCGGCATGGATCAGCCCGAGGTGCGCTCTTCATTGCATCGTACCGAGCTCTGAACGTGGACATGGTCGTGCTGTACAGGCATTCTTGATGCAGGTTTTCCACTGCTTTGCGTCGCCCTCCTCGCGCCTGCAACTGATTAGCCTACTCAATCACTACACAACGGAACCGCTCTTTGAACAGCATGCATACGTCTTGGCCTCACACCCTCTCATGTCTTCTATCATTACCTCACTCTTGCTCGACAATTCTTCGACCGCATGCACGATAAGCCTCACGATGCTTACTAAATTATTGCCCATTTTTGCAGTCAAGGACTGTGCCACGCTAAAACGTCTCCTTCCCCAGCTCTTCGCCATCCTGGCGCGTATCCTTTGTTGGCCCGAAGGCGCTTCGACAACATCGGCTCATTCCCCGCTCCCAGAGGGTATCGCATCTGACGAGGGACACGGCGCCCTTGGAAGAGAACACCTCGCAGAGACAACCGAGACAAGCCGAACTCTGGATGCGAATATGGATCTACAATGGGAACGCCTCGATTTATCATTCGACTCGTCGGCCGCGGCCGCGCCCTCCCCCCAGCGATACTTCACTTTCCTGTATTTTCTCTTCCCATGCAGTCTCATCGCATTTCTACGCGATCCCGTTGGGTACCTCACTGAGAAGAAGGTGGAAAGACCGTATGCGGTAGACTGGGATGACGCACTGGATCAAGAACAAATCAAAACCAAGAGCGAGGTACGACTTTCTGATTGAGCATGGCCATACCTTAACCTAAGTAACACTTGCTTCCAATCAGCTCTTGCTCAGGCAATATACCGTTCACCCGCAGATAATCTGGCGGAACGCGGAAACCGAAATTAGCGAACCCGCGTTCTTTTCGCAGTACGACACAGCTAGGGTTGTCGCGGAAAGCTTATTGCTCGAGCTTCGATATTCCCATTTAGCGTGGCAAAGCAATGTCATACCAGAGACAACGTCCCCTGTCGAAACAAATGAGATCGTTACAGCTCCGCCGCCATTGTTGGTTGATACTAGTGATGCTGGTTTAGGACAAATGAACTCAACTCCCCCAATGCAAACGGTGAAGATCTCCAGCAAGCCGCGGGTCTCGCTCCAAGACATGGTCAATACGTCCATCGCACTCAAGTCAAACCTGGATGTCGATATTGTTGATCCCACACCCTTCTGGCCATACGCACTGTTCCCCTTTGAGGCTACGCCACAGAGTCCAGGAAAGCCCGAACCGGGAAGCAGCGTAGTCCAGGGGATTGCAGGACTCCAGCGCGAAGTGTTGTTACTACGGAACGAGCTGAACTTCGAGTCGTGGCTCGCAAGAGAGAACGTGAGACAAATTGGAAGACTGTTTGAGCAGAGAATTATGAGGCGCAATGCGGAGGTGGAGAGACAGAACCTGGTGAGCACTCTGCACCACCATCACTGCGGTTGCGGCATACCTATCACACTGGAGTAGCATAACAAGTTGCGGGAGAACAAAGTGCAGATAGGCAGCTTACAGCGAAAACTGAAGGAGCATACTGAAAATTCGGAGATGACAAAGAAGAAGTATGCGGATTGGAACGCTGAGCTGAGTCGGAAACTGCAAGATCTGAGGGAGCAGAAGCGAAATTGGGTATCTGAAACTGCGGCGTTGCGTTTGGCAGAGAAGGAACTTCGGGTTTGTACATTTCTCACCCGTGATGCCGAGCGATGGTTTACGACAGTCTTCAGGCACAATTCGTTGCCCAAGGAAATTTACTAGCCGAGGCGGAACGTCGGGAGTCACAATTGCGGATTTCTATCAAGGAGACGGAACACAAGGTCGCGCGACTGAAAGACTACGAACAACGGATTGAGCAACACACAGCAATGCAACGATTATGGTAAGATTGGGGAATGTCGTCCACCATCTTATTTCTACTGACGAACGACTACAGGGATGCGGATGTACAGAAATATAAGGAGCAGACCGAGACGATGAAAGTACTGCTCAGCAAGTACAAAAAGATGGAGCTACGGTTGGGCGCCTACGAAGGTACCCACAGTGCGATGGAGGAGCAAGCGAGGTGAGAGTACTTCATTCATTGGAGGTATTTTGCTGAGAAGATATCTACGTGCTAGGACGTCACGGAGACAGATCCAAACCATGGAGGCGAAGCTAAAGCTAATTTCGAGCAGAACTCCACCGAAGACACCGAGGACATCTTCAGGAACGGAATTTGTGAGACTAAGAGAGGAAAACGCGAAGCTACATGGGGAAAATGTGGAACTGCAGGACGAGATAGAAGAACTCAAGGCGATGGTAGAGCTACTGCGGGCGCAGGTAAGGGGACATTCTGGTCTGTTCAGCGAGCCGTCGCGCAGTCCTGTGATTGGAAGTGCGGTGCTACGACCATAAGTTTGTATTTAGTAAAGTTGAGAAGGTTCTCGAAGCGTTTGCTATGCGTGGGAATAATTGCAACAGGCGCGTCGAAACTTCGAGAACAAAAATCCATTGAGATAAAATATCCCGACGAGCCTACTTCCCCTCTCCTCGTCTTCTCTGACTCTACCCCTCCGTTCCCATTCTTAATTCAGTTCAGCGAAAACATGTCCGTACCCGAACCAGAAAGCTTTGGCTTCCAGGCCGAGATCTCTCAGCTACTCGACCTGATCATCAGTAAGTCGTGTTATCTTTGCGTAATTAAACCGACGCGACATCTAACTCGCGTCACCTACCCCCTCAGACACCTTCTACTCTAACAAAGAGATTTTCCTCCGTGAAATCATCTCCAATGGCTCCGACGCGTTGGACAAAATTCGCTACGCCTCCCTCACTGACCCTTCTGTCCTCGAAAACGAGAAGGACCTCTTCATCCGTATAATTCCGGACAAAGATAATAAGATTCTCTCCATCCGCGACAGCGGCATCGGCATGACCAAGGCCGACATGGTCAACAACCTCGGTACTATTGCCAAGTCCGGGACGAAGGTATTTGCGCTCTGGCATCATCGCCCAGCTCATCATCCTGACGCACCGTTGTAGGGCTTCATGGAGGCGCTTAGCTCCGGTGCTGATATCTCCATGATTGGCCAGTTCGGTGTCGGCTTCTATTCCGCTTACCTTGTCGCCGAGCGCGTCCAAGTCATCTCAAAGCACAACGATGATGAGCAGTACATCTGGGAGTCGGCTGCCGGTGGCACCTTCACTATCACCCTTGACACCGTGAATCCACCTATCGGGCGTGGCACGGAGGTCCGCCTCTACCTGAAGGAGGACCAGACTGAGTACCTCGAGGAGAAGCGTGTCAAGGACGTTGTCAAGAAGCACTCTGAGTTCATCTCCTATCCCATCCAACTCGTCGTCACGAAGGAAGTCGAAAAAGTTTGTCATATCATGACTGTCATCTGTTATTTGTCTCTGATTACCCGTTGCAGGAGGTTGAGGACGATGAGGAGGAAGAAAAAGAAGAAGCCAAAGAGGGCGAGGACGAAGAGGGCAAGTCCAAGGTGGAAGAGGTCGACGATGAAGACGACGATAAAAACAAGGACAAGAAGAAGAAGAAGGTTAAGGAGCAGACAAAAGTCAATGAGGAGCTTAACAAAACCAAGCCTATTTGGACACGCAATCCCAGCGACATTAATCCAGAGGAGTATGGAGCCTTCTACAAGTCGCTTACTAACGACTGGGAGGAGCATCTCGCTGTTAAGCACTTCTCGGTCGAAGGCCAGCTCGAATTCAAGGCTATCCTTTACGTCCCGAAGCGGTACGTGCTGTTATCGCTTTGCCGTTCTCGTTTCTGATCTAATCCCATAGTGCGCCATTCGATCTATTCGAGAGCAAGAAGAAGCGCAACAACATCAAACTCTACGTCCGCCGTGTCTTCATCATGGATGACTGTGAAGACCTTATCCCCGAGTACCTCAACTTTGTCAAGGGTATCGTCGACTCGGAGGACTTGCCACTCAACATCTCGCGCGAGACCCTTCAGCAGAACAAGATTCTTAAGGTCATTCGCAAGCACATCGTCAAGAAGTGCATGGATCTGTTCTCGGAGATCGCTGAGGACAAGGATAACTTCAAGAAGTTCTACGAGGGCTTTGGCAAGAACATTAAGCTCGGTATTCATGAGGATGCTCAGAATCGCAGCAAACTTGCCGAATTCCTTCACTTCCACTCGACGAAGTCCGTTGATGAACAAGTCACCCTTAAGGGTTTGTGTCGCGTCTCCCACACGCATTCTTCACGCTCATAACGAACTTTCAGACTATATCACCCGCATGCCTTCGGGACAGAAGGCAATCTACTACCTCACTGGCGAATCACTTGCTGCTATCAAGGAGTCACCATTCTTGGAAGTCCTTAGGAAGAGAGGGTTTGAGGTTCTGCTCCTCGTGGACCCTATTGACGAGTATGCCGTATCGCAACTGAAGGAGTTTGATGGACACAAGCTTGAGTCTGTCTCGAAAGAAGGCCTTGAGCTTGAGGAGACAGACGAAGAGAAAAAGGCGCGCGAAGAGGAGGCCAAGTCCTACGAGGACTTATGCAAAGTTATCAAGGATGCGCTTGGGGAGAAGGTTGAGAAGGTCGTTGTGTCGAACCGTATTTCTGACTCCCCTTGCGTCCTGGTCACTGGGCAATTTGGTTGGTCATCGAACATGGTGGGTTCTTACCTTGGACTGGGGACCAGAAGATCAAAAGCTGACGACTCACGCCGTTATTAGGAGCGTATCATGAAGGCTCAGGCTCTTCGTGACACCTCTATGTCGTCTTACATGGCGTCAAAGAAGACCCTTGAACTCAACCCCAATAACCCAATCGTCAAGGAGCTCAGGCGAAAGGTCTCAGAGGACAAAGCAGACAAGTCCGTCCGGGATTTGACGTATCTCCTGTTCGAGACTGCACTCCTCACTTCGGGCTTCTCGCTCGAGGAACCGACCTCCTTCGCAAAGCGGATCCACCGCATGATCTCGTAAGTACTTGTCCTTCCTATGTCGATTTATGACTAAAGAGATTCCTCGATCAATTCTAGACTTGGTCTCGATGTTGACGAGGAAGAGGAGGCAACACCCGCTGCTGCCGAGGAGGCTGCCCCGACTGAGGCAGAAGGCGCCTCTGCGTCGGCAATGGAGGAGATCGACTAGAAGTGCGCTGACTTGGCTTTTCGCGAGGGGTTGTGTAATAAAAACTGACTGTTTACTGCCTGTGTATTACGCTCTCACGTTCACATTCTTTCATTAATTTGTCTACTGCATTACCATCTAGCTACCCAACAAAGAGCATTTTTCTTTCCCTCCGCACGTCTAATTATGACGTGGTGAGCGCCGTCTCGAGTGATCGTAATATAAAGGATGCCAACGCTACGCTCGCACAAGCCCCTGAATGGCAATGACGACGCGAGGAACCGTCATTGTCTCATGAGTATGATCAGGGCAATTTTCGCCGAGGGTCGTCCAAGGTATTCGCCGTGCCGAACGACGAGACTGATGTCCCCTCTACTTCCTCTCTTCAATGGTGCATTCCCCCACGTATGTACGCAAGGGGTGCCTGCCACGTCCGAGCCGCCAGGAACGTGATTCCCCGACTCATATTGCATAGCCAAGTACAGCCATGTCCGCGTGCGATCCTCGTGTTTCGTCCTCGGCACGAACCCATTAGTTGGCATACTCGGCTCGCAATTTTCCCGTGTGAGTCCCTTCCAAGAGTGCCAACGGGAGTCATTGTTCGTATCGGAAAAAAGTCGTCCAAAAGAAGGCGAGATAATAGGGTTACTCGGGCGACGCTATAAAACGAGGCTCAGAGGCGGGCCATTGTTCGCTATATTTGTGATGATTTGTCAGCAACGCAGGCGGCGGCAACGTGCACCGTTTTTGACACGCGGTATCCTTACTCTTCCCCCCCATTGTCCGGTCCCTCCCCATATAACTCAAGTCCCTCCTTTCCTACCTTTTTCTTTTCGACCCCCTACGCCCTCTTGTAATCCCCAATTTCAACAACCCTGTTTGACAACAATCGTCCACCTTCCATTCCCCCGGTATCAAGCAAGACCCACAATGCCCCCGATCCCCATTATCGCACCACAACCCCGCCGTTTACTCCCTCAGCCGACGATTATTGATCCCTCAGCGCCGGTGTTGCCCATCAACCTCGACGATCCCTTTATCGTGAGCGCTTTTGTTTGGTCTATGCTTGCCTTATCTGAGGGGGCTCATGATGCTTTCGTACGCAGTGCCACACACCGGCACCCAAGAACGCTCAACTTCCTCGCCTCATGTCTCCAATCCGTCTTCATCACCGCACCAAGCGTTCTATGGTTCGTCTCTCCCCCTGTCCAACCCGTCAACTTTCAGATCGATTTATCGTCTGTTTTAATTCAATTTTCTTTTCTTTAGGCCTCGCAGTCTCCGACGCCATGCAGCTCCATCAAGCGACCAATGGGCTGCTCTCCACGTACCCCCCGCCGTCGACGGCACAATATCCGCCCAGAAGCTATCATTGCGTCCCGTGTGATTAACTTCGATTCACTTCCCTGGATATCCGCTTTGGACGACCCCGTCCTTACGGCAGAAAACCTCTGGGACTCCGATCTCTCACAACTTGCATCTGCGGAATATATGCGCGCTTCAGGTCTTGGGCCAGTCCGTCGGCGCAAGTCGATAAACTTCTCAAGGGATCGGACAGAGCCTCTCGCGTCGCTCGTCTCGCCATCACTGCTGACTGCCACTTCGACACCCCCACCACGGTTTCCGTCACCGTCGCGAGTTCAGTTCGTTGGCTTAATGCCCATTATGACCCCTGCTCGGGCAGCAACGCGTTGACGTCCATAAGTGTTGTCACATTGCGTTGCCCCCAAACTTAGAAGCCCCTTTTAATCGCCCACCCCTTCATAACGTCACCATTCCCTTTTTTATCAACGGACCCTCCCATCACCCATCATCATCCACGCAATCCGGATTCTCCCGTACCTCTCTCCTGCAAGCCAGCATATCCACTGTGATCCTATTCAATCGCATATATATTTACCATCTTTTCACATTTCATTCATTCTCATCTCACGATTTTCTTCGACAAATCAAACGTTTTCCGTACTTGATCGTACGACGTACATTCACCTTCGCCGTCCGTCATTTGTGCATTCAGCCTGTGATGTTGATACTTATTTCGTGCATTATGTTTCCACTGGGTTCGCCTGCACGTCCCCACTCTCCTGCACCTGCATCATCTATCTATGATGTTCCATGTCCCCTCCCTCCCTCCCCTCATTGACAGTTTCCATATAACGTGTACCCGTATCAATGCCACTTCTGCCTTAACGTATTCCTGTACAACTTGTTCCCATACAGCGTGCAATACAATGTTGTGACAAAATGTTCGATTCGATCGATGATAACACAATATAATATCGGCTTCGTGCTCTCCTCTTGGCGTGTCGTCAGCGCACGTGTGACACGCAAAAGGACATGAAAAATGAACTGCCCCAGTGAGGCTCGAACTCACGACCTTCCGATGAACAATCCCAAGTGGGATAACAGTCGGACGCTGTAACCAACTCAGCCATGGGGCACGCATCTATAACTGGCATTCCTGATCCATACATGTACAATACGGACAAATCTCGTATCAATACGTACACGTACGGCACACACCACCAAAACCCCTTGTGCCATCCGTTACTTTGTGATTCCAATCCCCCAAATCTTAGTCAATTCGTAGCTCGAGCATAGTGCGGCCATTGTCATCTCCTGAGTGAGTGGCGTGATGGTAACATCGAAACCGTAGGCCCGCTGTCAAGCAATGGCACAAGTGCCAGTGCCCTTCTCAGGATTCCGGGAATAACGTGGGGTGGGAGTGGGGTAGGATCCCCCTTCCAGGCTGCGCTGACCGACCAAATGTCACAAGTCCATCCCAGTTATTGTCGAAGCATCCGCAGAGTAAATACGATAAAAAAAATGAAAAGAATGTGACGTTTACAAATCATCCCTAGAGTAACTAAAACAGCCCATCCATTTTTTTGTGAATTTTTTGAATACTGTATCCTATAGAAGCTGCTCGCCCCAAATGGTGGCTACTTCGGGATGACCTGATGTCTTTGCGAAAGCGAATACCCATCCTCTAAAAATTCCGAAATGCGCCAAGGCCGAGCGTAATTTAAGCCGAAGCCTCAGAACACGCTTCAGACACGAATTTCTCCATGAACTGAACCAGCGTGTCTGTATCAGCTTCCGTGATAGCATTGTAGAGTGATGCACGGATGCCTGTCATGCAACGGAACTGATGAGTCCCGCTTAAATTCCGCGAAGAAAGGGCATATACACACCTCCAACCGAACTATTGTCATGGAAACATTTGTGTGAATTGTCAAAACGTCAAAACCGTCTGCAAAGGCATCCATGCTAGCGAACGTCTCACCGGTGACCCTTTAAGCCCTTCATACCGGCCTTTTCCGCGCCCGCAAGGAAGCGTGCTTCTGCGCCATCACCCAGGACGTTGAAGACGACATTCATCCAGCTCATCGATCCAGCTTGCACCTTGCGTTGGAACACGCCGCGCTCCTCGCCAGCCTGTATGGCCGCGTACACCTTTTCCGACTTCCTTCTGTTGAGCGCCTCAAAGTACGCGACCCCGCCCAACTCCTGCATGTGCTCGAGCACGAGGCCGGTGATGTAGATGGAGAGCAGCGACGGGGTGTTGTGTAGGCTCTTGCTCTGCGCGAGCGTCCTGTAAGACAGACAGAGCGGGACGGGAATCGCGCCGAGCTTCGCGGCCGCGTCAACGTCGACGAGACAGTCTTGCCGCACGATGAGGATCGTGAGACCCGCGGGGCCGACGTTCTTCTGCGCGCCGGCATAGATGACGGCGTGCTCGCCGAGATGCGGGATCGGGCGGGACATGAACGAGGACGAGTGGTCGCCGACGAGGGGGAGGAGGCCGCCGCGCTCGCGCGGGAGGCGGTCGAAAGGGAAGGACGTCTGCGCGGCGGGGTCCGGGGAGAACTGGACGCCGTCTATCGTCTCGTTTTCGCAGTAGTAGATGAGCGCGGGCGAGGGCGAGAAGGCAAACTCGCCGTGGGGCGGGACGTTGTCGAAGGACACGCCGTCCTTGGAGTACTTGCGGGCGTCGAGCGCGACGTTCACGCGGGCGCGACCGCAGAGGCGTCTGGCCTCGTCGTAGGCCTTTTTGCTCCACGAGCCCGTGAGAACGTAGTCCAACACGCGCTCATCGTCGGTGAGGTCCGGATAGAGCAGCCTGTGGCGCGCGAGGAGGTTGAGCACGACGGCGGAGAATTGGGCGGTCCCGCCGCCCTGGGTGAAGAGGATGGAGTGCGTCGGGGGGACGTCCAGCTGGGTTCTGATGCGTGACTCGAGGTTGGCGAGAAACTCGGTGAAATCTTTGGAACGGTGCGAGAGCTCGGCGATGCCGATGCCCGTATCATTGAAATTGAGTAGTCCCTGCGCGGCTTTCTTGAGCACAGGTTGAGGAAGGGCAGAAGGGCCAGCTCCAAAGTTGATCACACGAGAGGTCGCCATCGTTGACTCGAAAGTGTTGAGTTTTGGGGTCAAGATCAAATTGGACCAATAGAATCTGCCGAAGTCGCCGTCTCAACGTTACCCGTGATGAGATGGAGACCCACGCAGGGCGGCTATTACAAGTGATAACTGTACTGTACCACTGGCAATGGTGAAGAAAGCCAACAATAAGAGACATATCGCACAGGCTCAAGCTCCTGCTCCCAAAGTGATAACATTTCCCGGTCTATCGGATAAGAGTCAAGTCCAGTGTCATACATTCTTGGAGGACCAGGTCCTGCTTCTAAGCGTGCGCCTTTGCCGTTATTATACGCGTCCCTGACGTGCACTAGTACAGTGCGCTAACATCGCTTAGGACATTCTGACCCCATCGGAATGCCGGACGTTTGTCGACTTCATTGACAGCCAACCTCTCGAATTGACTCCACCCAAGAAGCGTGGAGGCAGACAGAGCCAATTGTAAGCCTTCAGACAGTAACTCTCTTCGACATGTAAACGTGTAAACGCCCAAGGTTGTCGCAGATAGGTTCTCCATCTCCTCGCCTGAGTTTGCGGATCGGCTATGGACCATACTGCGCCCTCATCTACCGTCGTTTCCATATCCCGCTTCGATGAAACGGCCAGACTCGAGTGCTAGGGCAGCCCATTCGCTAAACTCAAACATCCGATTGTACAAATACACGCCATCGCAGCATTTTGATCCTCATTACGACGATTCCGTACGCGATGCAAAGACCGGCGCTGTCTCGGAATGGACACTGCTCATATACCTCACTGGCGTCGAGGATGGCGTACAGGGCGGCGAGGTGTGTATGAGGGGACTCATCCGGTGACTTCCGCTTAATCATCGTAGACCGTCTTCTATCCAAATAGCAAAGCCAAAACCTCGGAGGCCATGGCGGTACCGTTAACACGAGGGACAGCCCTTCTTCATAGGTTAGCGTGGAAAGACACAAGTTCGGTGGTTTATCATGAAGGCTAAAGCTTTCTTCTCTTAGACATGGAAACGAGTGTCTCCTTCACGAGGGTTCCAAGGTTCGGAGTGGTACTAAATACATCCTTCGTTCAGATATCATGTTTATGAATTAAGATGCTGCCAATATGAGCCTAATCAATAGGACAGTACACAGAAGCTACCTTTTACTCTTCTTTTTCCTTGCTGGCATACCCGCTTGGACCATGTCATCATCTCGATCCCTGACGTCCTTACCCTCACCTTCGCCCTCTCCTTTTCTCCGCTTCCGATGTCCCTTCTTTCCACCTTCTTCCCTGAGCTCCGTGGCTGCCAGTCGGCCAGCCTCATCCACCCTTTCACGTAACAAAGCTACCTCTTCCTTGTCTGTGGGCCACAGGTCCAATTTTTTGTTGATCACCGCTTCAATGCGCTGGATCAATTCAACGTCGTATTGCGTGACGAGTGTTATGGATTTCCCCGCACGACCAGCGCGGGCTGTGCGGCCAACCCGGTGAATATAGTCTTTAGAATGTGTAGGTATATCAAAGTTGATGACGACGTCCACGGCCGGAATATCGAGACCACTGCGAAGAGTTCAACCCTCGTCAGCAAAATTCTTAACCCCAAGTAGACAAGGAACCCACCGGCTGGCCACGTCAGTAGCTACCAGGATCTTTCTTGATCCGCTCTGAAACTTATTCAAAGAGCCGAGGCGCTGACTTTGACTCAACTGTCCATGGAGAGGGATAGCAGCAAAGCCTAGATTACGGAGTATGATAGAGAGCCTGGTCGAAGCTCGTATTCTGCACATTCATCCGAGGGTGCGGCAGACATACCGTTGTGCGTCATGAACGGTTCGCGTGAAGACGAGGGTCGAATTTTGGGCCAAGGAGTTTGCAAGGTAGACAAGATGGACGTCCTTTTGTTGCAGGGGAATGAAAAGGTAGTACTGCAGTAAGGTAGACACCGTGGAATACCTGCGCAAACGACGAAAGGCGGTCAGGGCTTGTGGGGGGTTCACGGGTGGTGGTACGGCATAACTCCTTACTTTGTCGACACCTCCACTCGGACGGGGTTTGACAAGCTCGCACGCTGGAGTTTAGCGACCTTTGTGGTCATCGTCGCGGAAAACAGGTATGTGGTCCGCTCCTTCGGGATGGCCTTGAGAATAGCATCGATGTCCGGCCCAAAGTCCATGTCCAACAAACGATCCGCCTCGTCCAGGACCTGAAGGAGGAGGGTTTCTTAGCCTGCTGCTGCGCAGCGCACGAGGAAGGGTCCATTGAGCGTCACTCACCAGAAACCGGAGACCACGCAGACTGAACCCTTTCGTGTTCTCCAAGTGGTCCTTCAGCCGCCCAGGCGTGGCCACCACGATGTGTGGTTTCTTAGCCAGCGCGATCGACTGCGTTACCAGGTCCATTCCACCGACGAGGACTGTGCAGCGTACGCCCATGGCCGAACCGAGCGCTTCAAATTGCTGTGAAATCTGGTAGGCTAACTCGCGCGTCGGTGCAAGCACGCACGCAAAGAGACCCCTTGGCTCGTCCCATAGCTTCTGTAGGATGGGTAGTGCAAAGGCTGCGGTCTTTCCGGAGCCGGTGGAGGCTACGCCGATTATGTCTCGTCCTTCAAGAGCAGGCGGAAGAGCCTCGGCCTGAATATCTGTTGGGGTTTTGTAATTGAGCCGTTCGACCGCCTCTAGCAGAGGTTGTATGAGCCCGAGTGAGCTGAATGACGGCTTTTGCGTCTGAGAGGTGCTTGGTTCCTCTGGTTCTGGCGTTGGGGAACTTGAAGCCATGGTCATCTCTCACTTGCAGCGCCAGACGGGCGGTAAGGTAAATTGTTCGAATTATGTAAGCTACTCTGGTTCCTCTCCAATCGCGACAATGAATGTACTCAGGCCACCACCTCTGGGAAGGATTAGCACCTTCTCCGCCCCATGAACCTGATGAGTCTCGATGTTTGGAAATGCTAACGATCCCATTGTCATCTCCCCTGCCAGAGGCTTGGGGGAAACCACTACTTTTGGTAACGATAGTTCGCCGTGGTGCAATGCAATTAGTGTCACTGGGATGGTGAAAGTCGACTCATCCTAAGTGGAGTGGTTGCTTAATACTGCCTCCCCAAAACCAATCGTGTTAATGCGGACGCACCTCAGCTTCAAATTCCCCACGCTTTCGCCCACTGATAAGCCAGTCTCGTACCATCTCCTCAATGTCAAACTGCATCTCATAGGATTTTCGACCTGAGTCTCGTCTTGTTCCCCAGTGGAAGGAAGTATGAATGGATATCACAGCTGAGATGGGCTGCCCGGCATATAGTGGAGGCAGCTGGTTCGTTGACTCCGCGTCTGCGACGACACTTGTTGCTAGAATGCGGAATTGCACCGCGGCAAGTATCTGCAGTAACACAAGCGCATGAGAACACAATTAGATGCAAGCGTGAGTGGGTGAAAACTTGCGTCCATAAGTGGCACATCGACTTGAATGCGCATTTCTCGCCAGGGACTGTTCTTCACGACTGCAGGCCTACCCTTTTCCACCATCTACAGAAGTATAAACCTGTCTCTTCTTATGGTGACCCGGCATGTATGAGGAAACGCACTTCTCGGACTCGGGTTATGACTTCCTTCGGAGCCCCGTCATCTTTCAACGCCGGGACCTTCAGCTCACCAGTAATACCGTAGAGTTCGACCCAAGATGCATCACTTTCGAGGGCCTGCATCATTTGCGCGGTCAAGCGACTGTGATCAGGGCGGTGTTGAGAAAAGTCGTTCAAAACTTCGTCAACAGCTTGATCAAGTACAGCTTCAACTTCTGATAGTTCAGGGTCAGACAAAAGGGTTCGGAGACAAGATGTAATTCTTACCGTCTCGTAGCATTCGATACTTGATGCATAGACCCAATGGCTCAAGCACTAATAATAAATAAGTCCGAGGAATGGGTAAGATGACACAGATCTTACCTCGGCTATGTTGCGCGGCAAGTTCGAACAAAAAATGTGCGGGACGCGCAGGTGTGATGGTCTGGCAAACCATAAGTGATATCCGCGGTGTCGTACGCTTGGGGACGAACAATGATCTCGCGCGTTTGTGAGAGCGTACCAGAGATGGAAAGCCCTTTGTCGTCGTTCGCGTTTTCTAAAGTAGCTGAAGCTACGCGGATATATTGCTGCGCGGACGCCGATATTGTGAACTTTGAAAACAGTCTAAGGAATATGTGAGATTGGGAAGAAACATGACAGGAGTGCTCTGGTCATAACCTCTTGCCTCGGAAGAAATCCTGAACGTTGACGGAAATTGGCAGAGATGCTTGCACTCTGCTTTTCTGCGAGAGAGTGCGATTGATGGATGGTTCTTTTTTCGTGTTGTATGTCACATGGATAGTAATTGGCTTTCATACGGATTATGAGAGATGTCCACAAGCGGTGAGGGTCAGGTACTAACTATGGTGTGGTAGGCCGAAGCATCACTGTGGGGTATCGATACTGAAATTTCGGAATGTTCAGCCAAGTCCAGTATTGAAATACTATCAGGTGCCCATTCGAGAGACCCCGAAGTATCTGGCAAGTAGGACTTAGCAATGTGTGTTTCAACTAACATTCTAGGACCTACCATCACCGTCCAAAACAGCTTCTTGGAAGCGAAAGGTGATGCCTGGTGGTCCAGAGAGCTTGAGCGTGGCTCTCTGTACATGGTTTCGACCAGAAGAGATGGCAAGCAAAAGTTTAGAGGACGTTCCCAGACCTAATTCAACTGCACGAGACGAGTTCAAAGAGCTCTGCTATGGCGACCTACCTACTTACCGGAGCGGGGCCGTCTCAACTGAACATCGAGGGCTTGCTTATCCTTTACGAGGCGGATTAGAGTGAGGCCAGTGTGCTTGGTTCGTGAAGCCTTGTTGGAGCTCTTCAGGGTCGTTCGGTGGTTCCATTGCAGAAGAAGATTTGATACGACCACCTCGGTCTGTTCTAGGACATAAGTCCCCCATGATGAGGACTTGGAATACGGATAGAATAAATTGCTTGAGTCCTCAACAACCTCGAGGACAACATACTGGGCAAAACAGCCTGAAAGTTGAAGTTCCAGGGCCTAACGTCTCTACTTCGACGCTGAATCGAAGCTTCTCTGACTCTCGGCCAGATAAGCTTACGTTGATCTCACTTGCTGGGAGTGGCTTTGGTGTGGCTATTATAAGATATAAACACTCAAGGACGAGGTATGCACTTACGCATGGCAGCGAATTGAGCACCGAAACGCGTAGGAAAGAACCGTCCTCATCATCTGAAGGCATCGCAGTTGTGTCCAATATTCGGACAGAGAGGGCGGGATGCTCAGAATATAGATATGCTGAATCGGGATCCCAGGTGAGATCACAGATCGGCCAGGGGTAAAAAATAACTACAAACGTTCACTGAGCTTGTCAACGGACACCTTCAAGGACTCCACTAGATTTGTTATGTACGTTGCATTGTCGTTTTGGCGTGTCAATAATTCATCAATGGAACCGTTTGACCATAGCTTGAGATACTTCAGGGCAATGTGGATCCATTGCTTATCTCTGTGGGTACCCGCAAGGGCATAGACGTTGATTGCTTGCGACAGCATGTACGACTCTAATGACGTCCAGTTGTGGGGCGCGTAATGAGCTGGCAGAGACGAATACGTTTGAAGGCTGGAAGTCAATCGACCTCGGTGACTAAGGATGGGGACCATGAGATGGGGACAGAGGAACAACTTTGTCACTAACACGTCCAATGCTGCCAGGCTGCCGTGTAGCTTGACCGCAAACTTGCGACGCCCAGCCTTCACGTAGGCATCGATCGCACGGTTGGTCAGTTTGACATACAAATCGTAGAACGCGGTCTGATTTCCTAAGCATTCCAGGAGCTTGGGATTGCTGATGACCTGCGATACCCTCTTCGACTTATCTGGGACAACAGTAACGCTAGGCAATGACAGTGAGAATGGCGGACTAGAGGGTAAAAGGCGTATTTGTATCCCAATGACGTCCAACTACGAGTATGTCGGTAATCGCACAACCGGAGCGAAGGTGTCTTACCTGATTGCGTGCCAGCTCGAGTAGTTCGCCTTTACAAGCATTAAATTGATTCAGCATGATATCCTCTAGTTTGGTATCTTTCGCCCAGAAATCAACCTGTTCTACAGAGCTAAGAGCCGAAGAGAACGTCCAAGATTCGATGAAGTGCGACGGTAGCATAACCTGAGGTAGAGAGTATGTGGTATAGGTTAACAGGACGATACGTTGGAGACTTACGGTGACTTCGCGCAGGTGTCTTCCAAAAGATGCGAGGAACATCGCAACTTTATTGCAAACATCAGCGACCCTGCCCATCTTCCCAAGGAGGTGGCATTGCTTCGCGAGCATATATATACGAAGGTCGAAGACAGATACAGTATTTGCCACAATCAGGTCACGGTATGGCTTTTTGGTGATGGAAAGAAGAGGGAGGGAGTCATCTGTGGAGCTAGGAATGATGAGAGTGCCGAACCAGGACAGATTCTTCTCCCTGAGTACATGAGCGAAGGATGATTCCAGTTCATCGTAGCACCGTAAAGCATCTTCGGAGAGTGTCATTCCCTCGAATGACATGGCCAAACTTTCCTGAGCGGGCGGAGGCATGACTAGCTGTCGAGGTTGAGAACCGTGTCCCGGCGCACCTTTAGAATGAAGAATGTGCAGAAATTCCATCCGGGCATTGACTGCTGGCTTTCAGACCGCCTTACTTCGTCTTCTCTCTGAGACACGGCCGCATCGAATGCGGATAGTAACCCGTCCTTGAGCTTGGAAAGTAGCTCGGCCCAGGCCGCGGGATTGTCCTTGGCTACTGGCCACGCAAGTTGTACGCATCTATAAACAATCAAAATTACGACGCTGCAACCATCGACTCAACGAAACACACCTGTCCCGTTTGTCCACGTTGAACTCCGCCCGTATCTTGTCGAGTACGTTGCTCTTAATTTGGAAGAAATTCGTCGCAACATTTCGGGCGTCAGACCGGACGACGTGTACGATGATCCATTCCTGGTTCTTGCGGCTCAAGGATGTTTGCCAGTCTTTGATCTGCTTTCTGGCAGTAGTTTTATACACGTCGGTGTCCTGTTCGAAGGGGCGTAAACTATCAGAGGAATCGACGGGGGTGATGTTTTACCTCACATGTTACGACATAGATGTTCAGCAAGGGTTTCTCTAGAAGCGAATACGGGACTTGGGAGGTGTTCTCATCACGGACGGAGTTCAGAGGAACGAGTTGGACTTCGAGTTCCTGTATTGTCCTTATGGAAGAACGTGTCTGCGGCTTCCAGTGAATGTTCCTGAGCGGGAGTTGTGCCGACAGTGAACCGTGAAGTTGTGTCCACTGGTCCGAAGAAAGAAAGGGCTGGGGCACAGAATATGTGACGATGACGCGTTGAGTCGACATAGTTCAGGCCCAAACGAATGTATGGTAGGGCTAATATAACGCTGTAATCTACAAATCACGGAGCACTATCAATGCGCGGTCAGTCGGTCCGGCCACCAACAACGCCTTTTGTCCGCCTTCCCTCTGCATATCCAAACCAAATTCCCACTAACAAGGCGATGTGGGACGCGCCAAGCACAGCAGAGGACAGTGTAGTCGATGGGTACACATTCCACGCATACTCGATGGTCCCTATGATGATAAGCCTACATCGCCGTCAGACTCGCTCAATCCCAGACTAGTCACACATACTTTAGAATAGTAGGATAGCGCGTCCTCCACGCTAGCAAAGGCACTTGGTAGGCGTACCACGAGTAAAATTGGTAATGTAGCGAGCGCGCGAATGATATTCCGATCAGGTTGGACGTCATGGCAATTGTAAGGGCCTCTAAAGCACACTGTGAGTGTCTGAGTCCCTCGGGCAATCCTGTGGTGTTACGAACCGTCAGCTGTGACAGGAACTAGACTCCCTGGATGATACGGGCGCCGGATGGCTCTGTTGAGGACGGCTACAACACCCCCTGCGGATCGACACCATCGAGAAAGCCCGAACGCAATAAGAACTGAGGCGTGCCCGACAAGTAGCGCCTTTGCGAATTCGGGGTCTAGGAACCTGTCTTCGTTCAAGAACCTCCAGTTGACTGTCCATTTGTAGAGGAATACGCGTCCGAAGTCAAATGCGTTCCTGATGTATGGGCACGGGTGCTCAAGGAATGGATATGCTATCAGTCCTTGAACTGAGAACATCATCAAGGAAATCCGTATGGTAGGGCCCAAGCCGCGTTGTTTGACCAAGACAACAAGAAACGCCGGGAGGTATAGCAGAACGGACATCTTGACAGAAAGGGCGATGCTGCAAGGGGGCGTCTATGGCATTGCGATGTGTATACAACTGACTCTCACCTTAAAAGTAACGCGGCAAGGTCAGATAGACCCTCGCCAAGCGCAAGGATGGAAAGCTGTGTGAGTACTACTGCCCATACATCGTTGAAAAGGCGCAATACAAATATCGAGTGAAGCCGTTTGCTCAGAGGCAGCAAGAGCACTATCCAATTTGGCACGCCGCCGGCCTTGCGATAGATCGCGCACGAAAGAATCAGAGACGTGGTATATAGAAGGGCATAGATCTGCTGAGACAGCATTAGATTTCGGCCTCCATCTGTGAGTCTGTACAGAAGTGCGTGGATGTAAACGTGACCCGCGGGATACCTGTGGAAATTATTCTCATCTCAGACACCTTTCCTCAGGATCATATCGCCAAGTACACTTACACTAAAGGTCCAGTCGGCCCCGAGATTAAAGAATAGTCTCGCTCTCCATCCAGATAAAGCTTGACATGATGCATATAAGTTTCCCAGTCAATTTCTGTAACTGCGAATGGTAACCAGCGGTGAGAGGTCGGCGCACGACAGACGTGTGATGATTTCGTACATGGGACAAACCGGATAATAAGCTGCGTAAGGGCTACATCCGCGACGACAACCAGGCATGCGAGGGTCCAAAAGAGTTTGGGGTCGAAGAGTAGTCGCTTGGTCAGAAGAAGGACAGAGGTGACCGTGACGTCAGAACGGCCGGGGGCAGATTCGGTAGTACGTTGGCCTTCCAGCTTGTCTAGGGGCAGTTACGCCGGCAAGGATAAGTCAAGCGTTGAATTACTAGGGGAGGAGGGGCGGGGGAGTTGCGATGACCGCAAAGACTGAGCAAAGGCGCCGGGTCTGTCAGTCGCCTCGACTAACAGCGTATTCTTACGTCCGACCGTGTTCTTTTTCGTTTTACATACACACACTATCGACGGCTCAGACCGACCTCGGGCTCAGAGGGTTTGGACCTTCTGGCAACCGCATGCGGCGTTCCCGACCGCTTGCCGAGGCACATCCTGAGCTCCTGGTCATAGACACGCCGGGTTTGTCTCGCGAGTACCGCGTCGAAAACTGGCGTCCCTCTCGCAGTCGACGCGGGCGCGTCATCGGCGATTTGCCATGGATTTCAATGGTTGACGTATTCTCGGTGATGCTTGCTGGATTATTATGGCCTTCGGTGCGTTCCCTTGTCTGTATTTTGTTTCTGGGGGGCTTACAACGGTGGCTAGCTAAAGGCGAATACAGTCCTAATGATTGCGACTGGAATAGGGCTCGGCCTGCTTGTATATCAGAAGGTCACACAGGTCCTTTGGGGTGCGAGTTATAGCGAGCTTTATTGTGGTCATCCGGACTGATGCCTCTCCTCTAGAATCTGTCCTTGTTCTCCCTTCCTACGGCATTCAGCTCGAAACACACCGCGGGCTTCCTTCTCTGCCATTCTTTGTGTCTAGGAGGTTTATACCCTTGGCCGAAGTGCAGGATGTGCTGATTAACGAAGGGCTGCGAAGATGGGACGTGCGGTACTACCTTGCAATTCTCTACTCGCCTCGCCCAGGAGAACAGCACCTCGAGGTCGCCTATCAGGTGGGATGATGCTCGTCAAATATCCCTGTTCAAAATCCGCTCACTACTATATTGTACCAGAATATTCTGCCCCGGTTTCCGATTTTAATTAAGGTATACCACGGCGTCCATGAGTGTCTACAAGGCGGTTTAGAATATGCAAATCATGTGAATCCGCAGCACAGCTACGTGTCATGAGCACGTCGATGTTACATAAATGCACAAGTATAGTATGGAAGGAAGATGCAATGCAAACAGAAAACTGGAAAAAAAAGCCTAATGCTGAATGTGATGGGCAACGCTGTCTTCGCTTTCGTAAGCGCTCAATAGCTCATCGTATCCTTCATCGTCACCCTCCTCGGCGGCACTTTCAACGCGCTTGGCCGACTTGCTATCCGAGACTTTCCGTGGTCTAGGGGAGTGACTTCGGTTTGAGATCTTTCGAGCACGGGGCTCAGAGGTGTCCGCATGTGCCTTGCGCCCCTCGCCCGAGACTTTTCTCGTCCTGATCGGTGGTAGAGTGGGGAAAACCGGTGACGCGGAAGATGTGGAGTCTAGCTCATTAATATCGTAGAAGGCAGCTGCGCGTGGAGTCACGGCATTGTCGTGATCGTCAAGGAAGTCGGGCAAATTTAAGGTATTTGGGGATGTGGTGTCGTCTTCCGTGGACCTGGCCCCTTGAGTATGTATCGTCGCAAGGGCTTGCGCGATGCGCCTTTGTCGCATGCGGGGGCTCGGGAGAGGCGGTATATCGTGCGCAGCAGACGAATCTGAAGTGTAATCCAAGCGAGATGGTGGAGGGGTCTTTTTCCGCACCAGTTTCTTGGCCTGAATCGGGGTCTCTAAGACGCGAACAGTTGGCTCTGGGATAACCATGGAGGCGTGCTGAGAACCAGTGCCCGACACCGCTGCTCGACTTAATGCGGAAATTGGGGGTGGTGGTGTGGTGAGAGGGGGTGAAGCAGGAAGGGTAACAGGGGAATCTAGCCTGTCGGCCCTACTCCAACCCCGACTGGCTGATCCATCGCTGCGACCAGAGGGTGAATTCAACCCACGGCTCGAGAATAAGTCTTGTCCATTGGCGCCCTTTTCAGATGAGGATGACTGTGGACGACTACTACCTTTGTGGAATTGCGGTGCCATAGGGGATATTGAGCGGCGATTTAGAGGGACAATGCGACTTGTCAATGTATCAGACTCCCATTCTGATTGGCTGTCGTGGCGTCGCCTCGGATGCGGTGTCGGTCTTGTGATTAAAGAAGATGAATTGAGTAAGAGCGGTTTAGGGGCGGGTTTTGGAGAAGACCTCGAAGGCGTCGGGGACACCAACCCAGCAAGAGATGAAATCGAGTCCCTGATGATGTTCGCTTCTGTTGAAGGGGTATCGTCACCCGACTCTGGTGGCGTAGGAGCGGGCAGGACATCCCTTCTAGGCTGCGGAAGCATGCTATCACGCGGCGGACGGAAGTAGGACGGCCGAGGAGGTGGGGAGTATGTTTCACTACGACTCCGAGATGTGTCGGAGAACGATCTCTCGTGGTGGGTATTGACAGCTCCCTCCGAGGATCTACGATCCGAAGAGTCAGCACCGCGCCTGACAAGTGATTGTGGAGCATCTGAAGCAACGGGGGTAGACGGTGCGGACGTCTTACTCCAAGCTTGCAAAGCTTTTACTCTCCAATTCGTACCGACCTTCGAGAGAGACGCAGCCGTGTCAGAGTCCCTGATTTTGTCAGCATAACCCCACCAGGATGGTGACGTTGCTGATGTCGAAGAGGCCGGTGATTTTGGAGAAGCAGGTGGTAACGGCGACGAAGGAGAAGGAGAAGGCGGAGGTAGAGGGGACACGGGAGAAGAGGGACGCAAAGGTGACGCGGAGGAAGAGGGTAGAGGGGACACAGGCGACGCAGGGGCTTCCATAGCACTTTGATTTGTAATTCCCTGCCAGACAACATTGGCCCATCGCGATGTGAGACTGGGTGCTGATGAGGAAACGTCGACAGAGGGCGTCTCGGTTTCGTCGCCATCATTTCGTGGCTCCTCCTCCGAACTCTCAGATGTCTCAGGTGAGGAAGGCGATGAGGTATTCTGGTTGGTGAAACCTTTCCATAAGGTGTCACGTAGGCGAGTACCTAGCGTGGTGGTAACCTTCGTTGCTTTCGACTCTTCCTCTCTTCGCTTCCTGAGTTCCACGGCTGTTTGTAGAATGCTGTCAATGCCGCCCGCGGATTCTAAGGGGTACACCTGGAGAAGGCCCATGCCCTCTATGAAGGCGTCATTGAATTCCCACGCTCTGAGTGGCGACGGGGGGCCTTGCAGCAAGTTCTCCTCGGCCCAAAGGCTTGGTGCGTGCCGCGTTGTTTTCCCGAGGCTAGAAAAGGGTCAAGAAGAGCATATACGAGCGACCGTTTCGTGGCATACCGAAAAAGTGGGCCCCTTACGCGGATCAACATACTGGCGCAGATGTCAACCAAGGCCTCAAGTTTGGGTGATGATGTCCGTGTTGTCATAGGGCAAGCGAATAACGAGTCCCACACGGACAAAACGGACGGAAGAGGTAGAGTGTGCGTGAGGAGAGGTGCCAGCCATCGGCTAAAAAGGATGGGTCAGTGGATCGTCAACTGGTCAACCAAGCTCGTACTAGGAATAATGGGGAAGCCCTGGGTCAAGACCCTTCAAACGCTTTGAGATGGAAGATTAGTACGTTTTTGTTATGACCCCCAATGTCAAACCCACCAGATCCGCCGATAATTCTGGGTCTGCCCACTCTAGTCGGCCACTAAAACGGCGCATCCATTCATTGCCACCTCCTTCATCCTCAAGCTCGGTAAATTCTCCCACCATCGTTTCGAAGAGCCAAAACGTGTCTGCCTCGACATGGGCTGCATCAGATGGCTCCACCTCTTGATGAAGAACAGAATACAGAGGGATTAACAAGGAGGCCATGTGAGGGGCATGGTTGGCTGGATTCAAGCACGAGTGGATATATAAGAGGCGTATAAGAGCGGAAGCGTGCTTTGGGTGTGCGGTTCCGGTGTTGAAGGAACGAGAAGAAAAAAGGGTCTTATGTGCGCCCGGCGATACGACAGATATTTCGGGAACCTGGTCTGCTTCATCACCTAAACGAATTTCAGGGAGACCTTGGGAATCGCCATCGTCTCGACCTATGGCCTCAAGACGGATGTCCAAATTGGCAGAGCAGGGTATTTTGATCTTCTCGTCGGCAGAGGAATCTAAAGGACAGTCATCAAAGCTCTCCGGTTCCTCTTCGAGGCCAGAGAAGAGATTAGCTGGAACACGGAACAGATCCTTAATGGAGTTAGTAAGTGCGGCATCAAGAGGTGTCGGAGGCAACGTGGGAGGAGGAAGATCTGAAAATGGTTCAAGCAAGCGGCGCACAAGGTCCTGCCAATCATCGCCGTCATCGTAAGAATGTTTGTCACAGTTAAATGAAGTGAGGATGGCGAACGTAATAGTTTTCCCTATGTTTTTGGGCCTCGGACTCCCACAACGATTTGACAGGTGGCAGCGTTCCCAGTAACAGCCTGACGATGTTTGTCATCGGGAAATGAGCTACCCCCACAAGTTCTCACCTCCATATCCGAGGGCGCAACCACGCAGGGGAATCTGGGATGCCTACTGATGGTTGAGTAAAGGGAGACGTGGGCGTTGTCGGACCATACCATAGGTACAGAGCTGGCTTAGTTGAGACATGTCGACTGTGGGACTGTCGCTCGACCTATCCAAGATCTCTGAAAGAGCACTGAGACTGATAGGGTATCAGGAAGGTAGTAAAACTCCTGCTGGAAAGACTCACACGTCACTCGGCCGGTACTCTGGGTTCCATTGTACATTATATGAGCGTGCAATGCCTGCAAGGTAAGTTTGCATCTCGGCAGCTGAAACGGGAGGCGCGGACAGCGCTCGAACAACCTTTGGAGGAAAACGTCAACCAAAAATGTAAGCCTAAAGGCTCGTGATTCTAAGCACCTGCGGGGTCACGCATTGATCCTTGTTCGTGCTAGCAGTATGAAGGAAGTGTGATCCCAAGCGAACCCCGAGCAACTCGCGACAAGTGAGCAAGTCTAAAGTACGCATGTCGGAGACGGTCGAAACGGAGCGTCAGAGGGCATCATACCTTTAAAATCCACGTGCGGCGCAGCGAAAATAACACTCGACGCAGCCTCCACGACCACGGGGCTCAAATTGCCGCTGGGAAACTTGAGAACACGGACTGCGGAGGATGGTGAAGGATTACGTACCTTTCCAATTCAGAGAAATGCTCGAGGAGAACACCGATGTGATTTCCCAAGCTCTCTAGCAGACCCCCCATAACCTCATCTTGTATCAGCCTCTGGGCCTTTGCGCGAGCCAATGTTTCGTTGCCCTGCTGAAGGAGGATGGATATGTCTCTGCCGATGACTTGCCCTTGTGCATCTTTGCGGTGTAGAAGCTGGCCTAACCGTTGAGCGGTGAGGCGGAACTGAGCCTAAACAAATAAAAAAACTGAGGTAGTCCCTCTGAAGATGGTCCCGAGGGCCCGAGGATGGTCCGAAAGCCCCACTCACCTTCGCGCTCGTTGGATCCCAGGATACCATTCCCGCGATTGAGGGCTGTGGGTACTACAACGAAGGGTGAGGGAGTGAGAAAGTTTTAAAGTATAAGAGCGCCATACGATATGACAGGAACCAGCGCCCAATGAGAACCTATCACAAACTTTTCTGGAGGGAGGTGGCAACTTGCCCTACGCAATGCCGCAAACGGGGATAAGTTAGAGCACCAAAGGGCTGTGCCACGTGAATGACGGAACCAGAATTAGCAAATTCCTGATGCCCCTGGTCGCGTGCGATTATAGTACACTAAACGGACATAATTACAGACACAGTAGGATAGCATGGCATCAGTACAGTAATGTAGACAGGTGAGATATTTCATTCAAAAAAATGATCTGGCAGCCGTTTTTCTAACCGACTCTTCCGTGCAGACTCTCTACGCGGATCACTTGCACTGGCACTAGGGAGTGATGCCAACAGTTCTGACAGGTGCCCAGTTGAGAAGGAATCCATCGACTCGGTGACGGGTTCACTCGGCGAGATGTGTTGTACACGGCCCATTTCGTCATCTGCCAACAACGGCCCCCGTGGTCTACTGGCATAGCGCCAGGTGTATATTGCAAGGCCAACCCCATAAAGGATGACTTGAAATATTTGAGTCAGGTGCAAAACAGGATTTAAAGCTGGTGTACTAACGCAGGAATGGAGGTACCCAGCTGGCAGCGATGATATAGGCGTTGATTAGCTGACAGACCCCGCGGTCGTCGGGTGCTTGGACATTCCGTTAGTAGAAAGATGCACCGAAGTGGCACGAAAACTCACTATCATCGGGGCAAGGAATTGTTGGGACCCACGCAACGAATGCCGCGGCCATGCCAAGGTGACAGACCAGCAAGAGAAGGAGGCGCGCCCCATCGAGCCAAGTCCTAAATTTCACGAGTAAACTAGGCGCTTGTTCGTCAGACAAAAGACTGGAAGATGCGCGGAAGGTTGCACGAACAGTATTGGTAGCATGATCACCGTAAGAGTATCAATCCCCAGAAAGATGAAAAGGAAGGAGCCTGTGTTTTCCGGGATTAGAGATGCCTCGGTCATGTTGGCGAGGCAACCACTCACGTTCGGACGAACTGGATACGTCCCATCGAAGGAACAACACGCAAGATAGCAGAATAACCCAGATAAAACATATGAGTGTCGTCAAGGCTATCGGTTTGTATGAGCACGTAAACACTGTGTATCCCAATCGCAAATGGACGTACAGAACATTGCCAGTCTTAGCTTCAGAAATAAAGGAGAGTGCTCCATGTCGTGCCAGCCAACGCGGCAGGGCGGGTGCAGAGCCCACTGCTAGCGATGAGGTGTAATCCGTACAGAGCTGGCCAGCCAGCACCGACTGGATGTCGTAACAAAGGCGGCCTGATAAAAGAGACGGAGAGGTGAGGGAATCGCTTCCATCGGAACAATAGAGCATGGAGGCGGTCCACAAATACAGTACAAGCGTGACAAAGGTGAAGGAAGAGGAAGGGCTGAGGAAGGCCATTGTTGTTCACAAACCGAGTGGAGAACGCGTTCCTGCGTGGGAATCTGATTCCCTTGTTCCAGCGCAGATCGACCACGACCAAGCGGGTACAACAATTAATATTAACGGCTACTATGATACAAATTACAGGTCTAGGTATCGCATAGAAACGAGACACGCATGGGTTGGCGTAAAGCTGCTTGAGATGTGAAAATCTCACAGCAAACGAAGTCGGGACTCATAATCAGGTAACTGTAACAATCTCGCCCTTCCCATCCTTGAGTATGACCAGTTCACAATCCAGCTTCTCGCCGGTATCAAGGCACACTACATCGGTGGGGTCGATGGGATTTGTCTTGATCTGTCGCTTTTCCATGAAAGAACGCCCCAGAACTACGTCAAAGTGTGACTCTTCAGACAGGAAGACCGCATGTGTGGTCTTGGTCTGGCCAACAGTGATCGGTAACTTCCCAATACTTAAAACACGGCCAGAAAAGCGACGATAATTAAAAAGACAAGAGAAACATGGAAAATGCTCACTTGACTAAGCCACTATACCCGTAATGCCCTGGGGTCGCATCTTGTGGGATGAGGCCGTGCCTCATGGCAAACTTTCGGGACACGTAGACATGGCGGTACCCATTCTTGAGTAGCATGCGCACTGAATCCGATGACTCAGGAGTATGTTCCGGAAGGAAGAACCCGCTGCCCACGCACCGTTCTGTACAGGCCCAATAGTGCCAACAATTGTGCGAACCCCATTGCTGGTATGAAAGTTCTCGAACTCTTTCTTGTGCTTCGGGACCGCATCATTCGGAGCATTGGCTTTCTTCTTGCCGCGTGGGGAATGTGTGCTGTGTTGTGGGCTGGGTTGGGCCGGGACGGTGTAATCAGGGTGGAAGAGGTAGAAGGATGGATTTCGGTATGATGATTGAGATGGCAGGGGCTCAGAGGGATCCCTTAGATAGATGGTCGGAGGATCCGAGTTTCCGCTCTGCCTCCACTGAAAGATGGTATAATC
>Ga0307510_10000809_pt1 | contig 32549 bp, 31 predicted proteins | sample 12_EM_MG_FD_207224 | JGI IMG/M metagenome (GOLD analysis project Ga0307510, IMG submission 207224) | Populus trichocarpa ectomycorrhiza microbial communities from riparian zone in the Pacific Northwest, United States - 12_EM | ecosystem: Host-associated > Plants > Roots > Unclassified | place... | reverse complement strand
TATCCAGGCAAGACGCCCACACAATTCACCTGCGCACACTGTCAAAGATCGTTTCGCCGAACCCGGTTTCCACCGGATTCCCTCTGGACGTTTCGTCCGAGGTGAGCCGCCCATTCTACATCGCTTTCAGAGTCCGTCAACACCCCATTTCACAGTTTCGAAGGGGTCCCGGCGGTCCGTCTTTCGACGTTGGGCGACTGCGGGCCGCGAATAATACGAAACGTGAAGTTTTTGGCAAGCGGTTGTTGCGAAGAATTTTACGTTGTGCGCCAACCAACTGGCGCACAACGGAATTTATTTTCAGGGGGTGACCAGCCGGACCCGGGCAAAGTTGCGTTTACCCACCTGCAGGACCCCCTCGAAGCCGGGCTCGAAGACACGCTGCGCGTCTTCCACCACTTCGGCGTCGATGCGCACAGCGCGTTCCTTCAATTTACGGCCTGCTTCGGAGTTGCTGGCGGTGAGGCCGGCGGCAGTGAGCAAGGCACCCAGGCGAAGCCCTTCGGCGGGCACCACGATGTCCGACAAGGGCAGCAACGAAGTATCGCCCTCCCCGCGCACCACGGCGTGCCAGCCGGCGATGGCCTGGTCGGCGGCGGCCGTGTCGTGGAAACGGGCGGCCAGCTCGCGCGCCAGACGAAGCTTGGCATCGCGCGGGTTCAGTGCGCCGCTGGCGATGTCCGCCTTCATCACCGCGATATCGTTCAGGCTGGTCTCGAAGCTCAACAACTCAAACCAGCGCCACAGCAGGTCGTCGTCGATCTTCAGTGTCTTGGTGACGATGTCGATGGCAGGCTCGTTGATGCCGATGTAGTTGCCCAGCGACTTGGACATCTTCTGCACGCCGTCGATGCCTTCAAGCAGCGGCATCGTAAGCACGATCTGTGGCGGCTGGCCGTAGTGTTCCTGCAGGCCGCGGCCCATCAGCAGGTTGAAGGTCTGGTCGGTACCGCCAAGCTCCACATCGGCCTTCAGGGCGACGGAATCGTACCCCTGCACCAGCGGGTACAGGAATTCATGGATGGCGATGGGCTGTTGCGCCGCATAGCGCTTGGCGAAGTCGTCGCGCTCGAGCATGCGCGCCACGGTGAGCTGCGACGACAACCGGATGAGGTCGGCGGCGTCCATCTTGCCGAACCACTCTGAGTTGAAGCGAAGCTCGGTGCGTTCGCGATCGAGCACCTTGTACACCTGCTCGGCATAGGTGTCGGCATTGGCCAGCACGTCTTCGCGGGTAAGCGGCTTGCGGGTGACGTTCTTTCCCGTGGGATCGCCAATCATCCCGGTGAAGTCGCCGATCAGGAAAATCACCTGGTGCCCCAGGTCCTGGAACTGCCGCATCTTGTTCAGCAACACGGTATGACCCAGGTGCAAATCGGGCGCCGTGGGATCGAACCCGGCTTTCACGCGCAGCGGGCGGCCGGTCTTCAGCCTCGCTTCGAGTTCCTCGCGCTTGATGATGTCGGCGGCGCCGCGGCCGATGGTGGCCAGCGCCTGGTCGATCTCGTTCATCTTCTTCCTCAGGTTTTCTAAACGGCGGCCGTCAACAAGTGAACGTCCGGTTAAGTGGATGTTAACCAAAAAAGCGTTGCAAATGCTTGATCGAAAAGGCGTTGACGCGCTTCTCACAAGGCCGTTATGGTACGCGACAATCTTGTTGCAGCGGAATTTCGGGGCATGGCCGAAACGAAACGGATCGCGCACGCAGTGCGCCGCCAAGCGATCCGCCGTAAGGCGCAGCGTCGGCACTCCCACTTCTACGATCGTTGCGCGCATTGGACGTTCAATCGCAATGCCTCGCACGAGCCGCTGAAATGGCATCGCGAGCGCTGGATCCTCGGCGGCCTGGCCTTGCTGGTGGTGGTGCTTTCAGGATTGGTCATTCCGGCATGGGCCGGTGCCATGCGCACCAACCCCGTACCGCCGGTGCATGCGCTGCTTCCGCTCAGGCTTCCGACCGTCATCGACACGCCGGCGCCACCGAAGGCCCTGAGCGAAGAATGGCGAAGCGTACAGGTGCAACCGGGCCAGACACTCTCGGATATTTTCCAGTCGCAGGGACTTACCCTCACCGACCTTCAGCACGTGATGGATGCATCGGATAATTCCCGCGCACTGCACCACATCAACGTGGGACAGGAATTCCAGTTCCTGATCGGCGACAACAACAAGCTCGCCGGCATCCGCTTCGACCAGGATGAAAACAGCCGCGCCACCTTGCGCCTTGATGGCGACAAGCCGGTGCTTACCGCCGATGCGCGCGCGGTGGAAACACGCGAGCACATCGCCCATGGCGATATCGACGGTTCGCTGTTCGGTGCCGGTGCCAAGGCCGGCATGAGCAACGCGATGATCCTGAAGCTCGCCGAGGTCTTCAAATACGACATCGACTTCGTGCAGGACCTGCGCGTGGGCGACAGCTTCACCGTGATCTACGACGACGTGTACCGCGATGGCGCATACCTGCGCGAAGGCGACATCGTCGCCGCGGAATTCGTCAACCAGGGCAAGCACTACACCGCGTACCGCTTCCGCAACAGCGACGGCAAGTTCGGTTACTACAGCCAGGAAGGCCGTCCGCTGCAGGGCTCGTTCCTGCGCATCCCGGTGGACTTCACCCGCATCTCCTCACAGTTCAGCGCCGGCCGCATGCATCCGATCCTGGGCACCATGCGCGCGCACAAGGGCGTGGACTACGCAGCCCCCACCGGCACGCCGATCCACGCCGCCGGCGATGGCGTGGTGAAGTTCAAGGGATGGATGAATGGCTACGGCAACTTCGTGGTGATCCAGCACAACGGCACCATCAGCACCGCCTACGGCCACATGTCGCGCATCGCCAACATCAAGGTGGGCCAGCGCGTGCAGCAGGGCAGCACGATCGGCTTCGTCGGCATGACCGGCCTTGCCACCGGCCCGCACCTGCACTACGAATTCCGCGTCAACAACGTGCAGCGCGATCCGCAAACGGTCACCCTGCCCAAGCCCGAGCCGCTGCCGGGCGCGCAGCTGGCGAAGTTCCGCAGCGAAGTAGTGGCTCCGCAGCTGGCCCGCATCAATGCGATCACCACCAACGTGAAGATGGCCAGCGCCGCGCCCACCGGCGCGCGCGGCAACGTCGAATAAGGGATTCATCGTGGGCGGTGCCGGCGAGCTTTACCTTGGCCTGATCTCCGGCACCAGCGCCGACGGCATCGATGCCGCGCTGGTCGCCTTCCGCGGCGATGCGCCGTCACTGGTCCATGGCATCACCCATCCCTGGCCCGAGGATGTCCGCGCCAGCGTGCTGGCGCTCTCGCAGGGCGAGAAACACCTTGACCTGGATGCCTTCGGCCGGCTGGACGTGGCCATCGGCCGTTGCTTCGCGGACGCCGCGAACGCCGTGCTGGCAGCCTCGGGCACCCATGCGTCGCAAGTCAAAGCCATCGGTTCGCACGGCCAGACCTTGCGCCACCGCCCCGGCGGGGAATATCCCTTCACCCTGCAACTGGGCGACCCCACGGTGATCGCCGCCCACACCGGCATCGACACCGTGGCCGATTTCCGCCGCGCCGACGTCGCCGCGGGCGGCCAGGGCGCGCCGCTGGTACCGGCGCTGCATGCGGTGGTGCTGGGCAAGCCTGGCGAAACCCACGTGGTGTTGAACCTGGGCGGCATCGCCAACATCACCGTACTGGGCCCCGGTGGCAGCGTCGTCGGCTTCGACACCGGCCCTGCCAGCGCGCTGATGGACGCCTGGTTCCGGCGCCACCATGGCGGCGCCTACGATGCCGGCGGCACCTTTGCGGCCAGCGGCAAGGTGGACGAAGCCTTGCTGAGCCGGCTGCTGAGTGACCCATACTTCGACCTGCCCGCGCCAAAAAGCACAGGGCGGGAGTACTTCCACCTGACATGGCTCGATCCGCAGCTCGGCACGCAGGCCGCGGCGGATGTGCAGGCCACGCTGCTCGAACTCACCGCGCGCAGCATCACCCAGGCCATCGACCGCGATGCGCCGGCGGCAACGCAGGTGACGGCCTGCGGCGGCGGCGTCCACAACGCGGTGCTGATGCAACGCCTGGCGCAACTGATGCCCACGCGGAAGGTCGCCAGCAGCGGCGAGGTGGGCATCGATCCGGATTTCGTCGAAGCCATGGCCTTCGCCTGGCTGGCGCGTCGTTATGAACTTCAGTTGCCGGGGAACCTGCCTGCGGTGACAGGGGCCCGCGGCCCGCGGGTGCTGGGCGCGTTGCACCGGGCACCGCGCACCTGATCAACCACCGCCGGCGGCGACTTTCCTTTCTTCCTGCATGGCGGCACGGCAAAGTTCTTCGCGGGAGGCTGCGGCCAAAGCACACAGGGCTTCGTCGAAGGCAGCTTGCTCGCTGGCATCCCAGGTGCCGGCCAACCGGGCGATGTCGCCGGGAACGACCAGCATGTCGTTGAAGGTGTCGCCCGGGCTCATGCCCAGGCCATAGCGGAGGGCGTGCAGGATCACTTCGTTGATCGACCAGCGACGCTCACGCGCAAGCGATTTGATCCGCTCGGCGGTGGCGTCGTCGATATGTCTTACTACGATATCCGGCACGTGCGATTTCTCCTGCCCATGCCCCCTGTGATGCCGATTCTGCGTCAAGAAGCGCCCCGTGTCCAACCGCCGGTAAATACCGATGCGTCCGGGATGTTTTCGGTCAGGAAGGGATCTTTGCCTGCCCTTGGCCGGCCACTGGATCGTCTACGACGGCAAGCCCGGGCAACTGCTTCCAGAGCCATGCCAGCACCAGCAAGGTCGGCACGATCGACACGGTGCTGAGGATGAACAAGGCGGGGTAACCCGAATCGCGCACCAGGAACCCGGAAAAACCGCCGATCACCTTTCCAGGAAGGTTGGCGAGTGAACTGAGCAAGGCGTATTGCGTTGCGGTGAAACTGCGGTTGACCAGGCCCGACATGAAAGCCACCAGCACCGGCCCCGCAAAACCTTGCGCAAAATTATCGCCCGACAGCGTGGCCACGAAACTCCAGGTCTGGCCCGGGAACGACGCCATCAGCAGGTAAAGCAGGTTCGACACCGACACGCCGATCGCCGCGATCACCAGCAGCTTGCGGATGTCCATGCGCGTCACTGCATAGCCACCCAGGAGCGCGCCGACAATGCCCACGATCACGCCATAGACCTTCGACACCTCGGCGATCTGCGTCTTGGTGAAACCGGCATCGAGGTAAAACGGATAGGCCATCACGCCCAGCATCTGGTCCGGCAACCGGAACAGGCCGACGAACACCAGCAGGCAGAACGCCAGGCCCAGGCCGTAGCGCCGGAAAAAATCCCGGAAGGGTCCGATGAAACCCTCGCGCACCGCGGTGACGATGTCCTGCCGTTCGCGCACGCGGTGTTCGGGTTCGGGCACCACCAGCACGGTTACCAGCGGCACCAGCAGCACCAGCGCGATCACGGCATAGCCCATCTGCCAGCCGACGTTGTCGGCCAGCAACAGGATGCCTGCGCCACCGGCGATCAGGCCACCGCGATAACCCAGCGTATAGGTGGCGGCCAGCGCGCCTTGGGCCTCGCGGGGGGCGATCTCCACGCGGTAGGCGTCGACCACGGTGTCGATGGTGGCGCCGGCGAAGGCCGCCAGCAGGGTGACCGCCATGAAGCGCGACAGCGACATGTCCGGCGGCATGCAGGCCATGCCGATGAAACCACCGGCCAGCAACACCAGGGCGAACAACAACCACCCGCGCCGCTGGCCCAGCCGGCAGAACAGTGGCAAACGAAGGCGGTCCACCAGCGGGGCCCAGAGGAACTTGAAGTTGTAGGTGAAGGTGACGAAGCTCGCCAGGCCAATCGCGCCATAGTCGATGCGCGATTCCTTCAACCACGCCGACAGGCTGTTTCCCACCAGCAGGAACGGAATGCCCGAGGCAAAGCCAAAGAACAGCATGGTGATCGCGCCCGGTTGGGCGAAGGCCTCGCGAATGCCGGCAAGGCCCTTGTAACCGCGGCTGGTCACTTTGTCTTGTAGTCCACGATATAGGGCGCGTGGTCGGAGAAACGCTGGTCGCGGTAGATCGAGCAATCGCGCAAGGCGTTGCGCAGCGAGGGGGTGACCACCTGGTAGTCGATGCGCCACCCCACGTTGTTGGCCCGGGCCGCGCCGCGGTTGGACCACCAGGTGTATTCCACGGCGTCGGGCTTGAGCGCACGGAAACTATCCACCCAGCCCCGATCATGGAACAGGGTATCGAGCCACGCGCGTTCTTCGGGCAGGCAGCCGGAATTCTTCTGGTTCGAACTCCAGTTCTTGATGTCGTTCTTGGTGTGCACGATGTTCCAGTCGCCGCACAGTACGTAATCGCGGCCGGAGGCCAGCCATTCGTCCAGGATCGGCAGCAGCCAATCCATCACGCCGAACTTGTAGCCCTGGCGGAGCTCGCCGGAGCTACCTGACGGGATATAGAACGACACCACGCTCAGGTTGCCATAGCGCGCCTCGATGTAACGCCCTTCGCAGTCGAAGTCTTCGCGCCCGAGGGTGGTGAGCACCGCGTCGGGCTCGCGCTTGGAATAGATGGCCACGCCGCTGTAGCCCTTCTTGCTGCGGGCGTCGTGGTAGAAGCAGTGGTGTCCGTCGGGACGGAACATCGGATCGGTGAGCTGGCCTTCCTGGGCCTTGGTCTCCTGCAGGCAGACCACATCCGCGTTCTGTGTACGCAGCCAGTCGAACACGCCCTTGGTGGCGGCCGAGCGGATGCCGTTGGCGTTCAGGGAAATGATGCGCAAGGGACTGATCCATGGTGACCTGCGCCCATCATAGCAACCGGCTGGCCGGGACCTCAGGCCCCGCGATAGCATGGGGTTCTTTGCCGCTTGCGAGAACGAAAAATGGAAGCCTACCAGCGCGATTTCCTCGACCTCACCCTCGAGCGCGAGGTATTGCGCTTCGGCAGCTTCCAGCTGAAGTCCGGCCGCACCAGCCCGTATTTCTTCAACATGGGACGCATCGATTCAGGCGCGGCCCTCGCCCGCCTGGGATCGGCCTATGCGGCGGCGGCGCTGCGCGCGGAGGTCGGCTTCGACATGTTGTTCGGCCCGGCCTACAAGGGCATTGCCCTGGCCGCTGCCACCGCCATGGCGCTTGCCACCGAGCACGGCCGCGACCTGCCCTGGGCTTATAACCGCAAGGAGGCCAAGGACCACGGTGAAGGCGGCCTGCTGGTGGGCGCAAAGCTTCAGGGCCGGGTGTTGATCGTGGACGACGTGATGACCGCCGGCACCGCCGTGCGTGAATCGCTGGACCTGATCCGCGACCAGGGCGCCACCCCGGCCGGCGTGTTGATCGCCATGGATCGCCAGGAGCGCGGCAAGGGCGAACGCTCCGCGGCGCAGGAAGTGGCCGCCGACCACGGCATCCCGGTGATCGCCATCGCCAGCCTCGCCGACGTCATGGCCCTGGCCGGCGAACGGCCGGAGCTTGCCGCCCATCGTTCCGCGCTGGAGGAATACCGCCGCCAATACGGGGTGGTGTGACGCTTGCGGGCGGCTATACTCGCCCGCAGGAGGGAATTCATGCGCCGATCGTTTCGTCTTGCCCTGTCGCTCGCGCTATGCGCGGCGGCCACGCTGGCATTTGCCCAGAAGGGCCCCTCGTTCCGCTTCAAGTGGAAGGACGGCGCCGGCCAGGCCCACTACAGCGACACGCTCACCACCGATGCCATGAAGTACGGCTACGACGTGGTGAACGATGCCGGCCTGGTGGTGCAGCATGTGGACCGCCAGCTCACCCCCGAGGAACTGGCCGCCGCCAAGCGCGCGGCCGATGCCAAGGCGGTGCAGGACGCCAATGCCCTGGCCCAGCGGCAGGCGGATGTGCAAATGCTCTCGGCCTATCCCGACGAAGCCTCGTTCACCCAGGCCAAGCAGGCGGAAATGGATTCGCTCGACCAGACCATCCACACCACGCAGGGCAATCTTTCCAGCCAGGAAAAAGCCCTGACCGACCTCCTGCAGCGCGCAGGCGATCTGGAACGCGCCCACCAGCCGGTGCCGAAATTCCTTAACGACAGCATCGCCTCACAGCGCACCACGGTGTCGGCTATCCGCAGCACGCTGGAGCGCCAGCAGGCCAACCGCGCCAACGCACAGCTGAAGATGGAAGGCCAGGTGCGCCACTACCGCGAACTGCGCAAGGCCCAGCAGGAACAGAACCCGACGACCGGGCAGTAGCCCTCAAGGCATCGGCGCCTAGAACGGCAGGGCAAGCTTCGGATCGACCTTCCTCAGTTCGGTACGGAACACCGCCTGGATGCGCTCGAGCGCCACGGCGTTGTCCGCGTCGAAACGCAGCACCAGCACCGGCGTGGTGTTGGATGCCCGCACCAGGCCCCAGCCATCGCTCCAGTCGGCGCGCACGCCATCGATGGTGGTCAGGCGCGCATCCGGGCCCAGGTCGGCTTTCTGGCGGAAGGCCTCGATGAAGCGGTGGTGGGCGCCTTCGGCCATCGGCACCTTCAGCTCCGGCGTGGATACGCCCTTGGGCAAAGTGGCGAACACTTGCGTGGCCGTGCGGCCTTCGACGTCGCTGGCCAGGATTTCCAGCAGGCGCGCCGCGGCGTAGATGCCATCGTCGAAGCCGTACCAGCGTTCGGCAAAGAAGAAATGGCCGCTCATCTCGCCGCCCAGCTGGGCCTCGGTCTCGCGCATCTTGGCCTTGATCAGCGAATGGCCGGTACGCCACATCAGCGGCACGCCGGCGGCTTCCTGGATCACCTTGCGCAGGTGGCCGGTGCATTTGACGTCATAGATGATGGTGGCGCCCGGGTGCCGCTGCAGTACGTCCTGGGCGAACAACATCAGCAGGCGGTCCGGATAGATGATCTCGCCCTCGGCCGTGACCACGCCTAGCCGGTCGCCATCGCCATCGAAGGCCACGCCGAGATCGGCCTGGTATTTCTCGACGACCAGCTTGAGATCCTCCAGGTTCTTCGGATCCGATGGATCGGGATGGTGGCTGGGGAAGGTGCCGTCCACTTCGCAGTACAGCGGCACCACGTCGCAGCCGATGCCTTCAAGCACGCGCGGGGCGAGGTTGCCGGCAATGCCATTGCCGCAATCCACCACCACCTTCAGGCGACGCTCGGCCTGCACATCGGAGGTGATGCGGTCGATGTAATCGTCGCCGATGTCCATCTGGCGCAGGTTGCCGCCACCGGCATCGGAGAAACGCTTGGCCACGATGCGGTCGTGCAACGCCATGATGGCTTCTTCGGCCAGGGTTTCACCGCCGACGACGATCTTGAAGCCGTTGTAGTCGGGCGGGTTGTGGCTGCCGGTGACCGACACACAGCAACCGGTATTGAAGCGGAACGCAGCGTAGTAGATCACCGGTGTCGGCACCGCACCGACGTCGATCACGTCCACGCCGGCCGCACGCAGGCCCTCGGCCAGCGCACCAGCCAGTTCCGGGCCCGACAAGCGGCCATCGCGGCCGATGACGATTTCATGCAACCCCTGCTCGCGCATGCTGCTGCCGATGGCGCGGCCGAGCAGGCGGGCGAAATCGGCCGACAAGCCTTTGCCGACCACGCCACGGATGTCGTACGCGCGGAACACATCGCGATCGATGGCGACATCAGTCGATGGTGACGGTGCGGCAATGGCAGGGGCAGCGCGCCGCGGCGGCGTCTTCGGGCCGTCTTCGGGCGGAAGGTCACGCATGGCCTCGGCCAGGGTGGGCTCGGCAAGCTCCGCCTTGGCGGGGGAGCTGCCGCGGCGAGGGCGGACCCACAGCAAGGCCACGCCCGCGCCCAGGCACAACAAGGCCAGCACCATGGCGAACGGCCACAGGTGGGGCAGCACGATGTAGGCACGCGGCATGTTCGCGGCAATCCAGAACGCGCTGCCGCGGATGCGCACGGGAGGACCCGCGGAAGCGGAGCCGGTGGAGCCGGACGCCAGCAGCATCAGGTCGGGACCATCCTGGCCCTGGCGAAGTTCGATACGCCCGGAACCGGGTTCAGCCGATTCGAAAGCCTGGGCGACGCTGTCGAAGGGCAGTTCCAGCCACACCCACGCACGCACGCGGTCGGCATCGCGCACGGCGGCCACCATGGTCACCTGGCGATGGGTGCCATCGGGGTTCGCCGTCTGCACGGGCGCGATATCGCCTGCGGACAACGCCGCCATCAGCTGGGCGGCCTTGGCGTAACCGAATTCCCGGTAGTTCGCGTGCAGGACATCGTCCTGGTTGCCGGCGAACACGCCCACATGGCTGGCGCCAGGGATGCGGGCCTGGATCGATGCCGCCGCCGCGGCGTGGTCGTCGATGAGCGCGATGAGTTGCGGATCGCGCAACACCTGCATCACCTGTTCGCGCTGGGTGGCCACGGCGCGGGTCACGGCCTCGGCCGCCGACGCCTGGGATGAAAGCACGGTTTCAGCGGCGCTGCCTTCGCTGGCGATCAGCCAGCCTTGCCAGGCCGAAAAGGCCGCACCGAGGAACAGTAACGTGGCCGCGGCCACCACCAGCAGGCGTAGCGCGCCACCGCCACCTGCGTTATTCCCCTTTGCCTTGGCCATCACCCCTCCCCTCCCGCCAACAACCCAATCCCGTCGTTACCCGACGCCCGTGGATCCGAAACCGCCCTCGCCCCGCAGCGATGGCGCAAAGGAGTCCACGACACGCAACGATGCGCGACCCACCGGAACCAGCAGCAGCTGGGCAATGCGGTCTCCGGGGTGGATGGTGTACGGAATCGCCGATCTATTCCAGCAGGAAATCATCAGTGGGCCCTGGTAGTCGGCATCGATCACACCTACCAAGTTGCCGGTGACCAGTCCGTGTTTGTGCCCCAGGCCCGAGCGCGGGACGATCAAGGCGCACCAGCCCGGGTCGCCGATGTGGATGGCAAAGCCGCTGGGAATCAGCGCCGAAGCGCCCGGTGCCAGCTCCAGCGGACCGTCCACGGCGGCCCGCAGGTCCATGCCGGCACTGCCATCGGTGGCCGGCGTGGGCAGGGGAATGACATCACCCACGCGCGGGTCCAGCACCTTCAGTTCGATGTCGATCAAGCGGCGGATCCCTTCTTCTTATAGTGGTCGGCCACCAGGGCCATCAGGTCGCGGGCCAGCTCCGTCTTCGGCGCCCGCGGCAGGGCCTGGCTACCGCCGGGCCAATAGACGTTCAGGGCATTGTCCGCCGCCTCGAAGCCGCGGCCACCGCCCACCTCGTTGGCTGCCACCATGTCCACGCCCTTGCGGGTGAGCTTGTCCTGCGCATATCCGGCAAGTTCCTGGGTTTCGGCGGCGAAGGCTACCAGGAAGGGGCGGCTGGGACGGCTGGCGAGGTCGGCGATGATATCGGCGTTCTCGGTAAGGTTCAGCGCCAGCGGCTTGCCTTCGAGCTTCTTGATCTTCTGCGCGGCCATTTCCACCGGGCGGTAGTCGCCTACGGCGGCGGCGCCTATATAGATGTCGGCACCCACGGCGGCGGCCAGCACGGCATCGTGCATCTGCCTGGCGCTGCGCACGTCCACGCGATCCACGCCCCAGGGCGTACCCAATCCCACGGGCCCGGCCACCAGGGTGACTTTGGCCCCCGCCTCGCGGGCGGCAGCGGCCACGGCAAAACCCATGCGGCCGGAACTGCGGTTGCCGATGAAGCGCACGGGGTCGATGTCTTCATAGGTGGGGCCGGCGCTCACCACCACGTGTTTGCCGGTGAGGTCGCCTTCGCTGAAGGACGCCAGCAGCGCGTCGCGAAGTTCATGGGGCTCGAGCATGCGGCCGGAACCGATGTCCCCGCAGGCCTGGTCGCCGGCATCCGGCCCCAGCATGCGCACGCCACGGGATGTGATGGTGTTCACGTTTGCCTGCACGGCGGCGTTGGCCCACATCTGCTGGTTCATCGCCGGTGCCACGTACACCGGCGCGGCAGTGGCCAGGATGGTGGTGGTGAGCAGGTCGTTGGCCATGCCCTGCGCCAGGCGGGCGATGAAATCCGCCGAGGCCGGCGCCACGATCACCCGCTGCGCCCAGCGGGCCAGTTCGATATGGCCCATGGCGGCTTCGCCCGCTTCATCCCACAGGCTCACCCGCACCGGCTGGCCGGAGAGCGCCTGGAAGGTGGTGGGTGTGACGAAGCGGGTGGCGTTTTCGGTCATCACCACGCGGACTTCGATGTCGTGGTCGCGCAGGCGGCGGATGAGTTCGCAGGTCTTGTAGGCGGCGATGCCGCCGGTGACTCCGACGAGGACGCGGCGCTGGGGGTGGGACATGACGCTTGGGCCGGTGGTGGCGAAGGGAGATAGCTTAGCCCAAGGCGGGTCGGCGCTCAGTTTTCGCTAGATACGCTCCAATCACGCTCTATTGCCTGACGGGCATGGAAGGAAGCGAAGTTCCCCAGAAAGCAATAAGTCGTAGCGCGGGGAAATATTTACGACGAGTACGATAGACCCGATCGCCAATTTCTTGGAAAATTTCCTGGTCGCCGAGCAATCGGAGACCGGATTCACATTCTAGGAGAGGATTTCAGAATGCCGTCAGCAGCTACGCCTTTATTTTCGAAGGCAACGCCGCGTCGGCATCGGGTGGCGCAACTCTTCGACTTGTGGCAGAGCTTACGATCATCTTCGCGTGAGCGGGGAGGGTTAGTCGCATGGCCCTCAGGTCCTGCTAGGGCGAACAAACGCACGTAGTTCAGGGTTAAAGTTAATACGCCCAACTGTGGCGTGCAAAACACAGTTTTCTTCGACGAAATGAATTTCGCCGTTTGTTCGCCCGATCCGTTAGTACATCTAATCAGGTCCCGTAGTATGCCTTCAATGCTGTATAGAGCGTGGTTAGTCCGCTCGTAGTTGCTGCTCGCCAAGCGTCTGTTCCGGCTTTTCCGACCATGACTCGTATCCACTCGCGTACGAGGGGACCAAATTCGGTCTTTCCGCGGTCCGTTCGATCATCGTCGAGTTCAACAGCGCGCCTCAAATCATCAACGTCACTTTCGGCTACCCCACAATCCTGTAGCGCTCGCTTCAGCGTTACAAAGTTACGACACGAGACCGAGCACGAGATTGAGTGTTGTGTCTTCCTATCACCAATGAGAATCGTGGCGTTATCGCCTACAACTATTCCCTTGCAAAGATCTCTTACTAGCCGATTTGATGCTTTCTCGGGATCTTCGAGCGCACCGGATACTTTTACGTCGTCTAGAATCCCGATGATGAATCTTAAAAGCTTTGACCGTATGTCAGCCCTCACTTGGAGGATAGCTCCTGCAACGGGAACTCCCCATGCGCGCTCAATTCGGCATTCGCCGCGATAGGAGGTTTTTACGATCTCCTGGCACTGCTCAGGTCTCAATACTGTTCGCAACCCTGCCCCGTTGCGCTCCTTTAATATCCAGTCCTCGACGACACTTATGCTTTCGGTCGCCACACGTGTAGTTACCGCAGTTCTCGATTTTTCACTAAGGCCCGAAAGGCGAAGCTGCTCGTTTTGATACCGCCGCCCATACTCGACCACATCACCGTACACGGATAGTGCGATCCTTCTGTAAGAAGGTGGCGACACATCTCCGTACCCTGTAAGTTCCGCATCGACCCAAGATTCCATGGTCTTATTTTCTAGCTTATGAGCGACCACGTGCGCGAGAATCAGGGCATCTTCAAGACCTCGCGGATTCCTTAGCGCCGCGATCACATCTTCTACCGTTAGCATCCATGCGCTCCTAAATCATCGTTTCAGTTGGCAGCTAAATCCTGAAGTACGCGCCCCTTTTGGCGCTGAATCAGAACGCTACGATTGAAGGCCGACAGAAGCCTTTTATATGACTCGTCGTGGGAGCAAGCGTCCCATCTACCGCTCCGATCTTTACATCAGCGTCGACGCGACATTCTGTAAGCGCCTTCCGGAATCTGATGAGTGACTGAGCCTACAGAAGCGGCAATTTAGCGAGCAATGGACGACTTTGTTTTAGCGTTAGCGGACACGATCAGCATGACTTGCGGTCGCGCTTGTACCGCTTCCGGCTTGTACCGTGGCGTCCGATCATCGGGGTCATATCGCTGGCGTCGTGTTCGAGCAGCCTCGTCGCTCGCCACCCAAGCTCGTTTAGATCGGTGAATCGGAAAAGTTCAGTTGCCAGGTCATTGCTGTCACTGACATGAAACTTCTTCCGGGGCATACAAAGCGTTGGTGCCAGAAGATAGTCCATGATCGTCTCGCCGTCCTGACCCAGCCTTCCAATCAGGCATAGGTCGGCTCGACAGGGATCCACCGCTTGGACAACCCATCGCGGCTTCGGAACAAAATGCATCCTAGCCAGCCGAACCATCAATATCCACCGTTCATCGACGCATAGATGGCTTGGCTTGTCGAATGGGCGGACAAGGGCGGGGCGGCGCTGGAATACCTGCTTGACCGCGGTTATCAATTCGTCTCGCAAGCGGGAATGATTTCGATGGTCGTTAATGAAATCGAAGTCCCGAACCGGCGTTAGACCGGCCTCATTGTAGGCGTCAAGTAGAGTTCCAAACCTACGTTGATATATCCACGCCTTATGCATTCCGGGAGTACGGTTGATGAGCGGCGCAGTTATAAATCCGTAGGTCCGAGCAAGTGTCTTGAGTTGCTCGATGAGGAGCGCGCGATCCGGCAGAGTTATGCGGGCCTTTAGAAGTGCGTCAGCTCGTTCAAAATCCTCTCTTGGCACAATTGCCTCAAAGGCGTCACTCACCTTAATCCACTCATGCCGAGGATTGGTGGAAGCGTACTTGCCGAGGTTGGTTGAACGCCGGTTATAGACAACTGTTCCCAAGTACGCTTCGTTTCGGAGAACCTTTCGGACGAGCCACACATTCCACGGCTTGGCTGAGCCCGTTGATATTTCGTCAGCGTTGAGCGCGTTAGCTATCCGGGCCTCGTCCTGGTCTGCCCCAGTGAAGGATCGGAAAATGCGCTTAACTGTTTCCTGCTCATTAGTCGGACCAGGTCCGAGAACCACATAGTCCCCTTGGTAAGCCTTACGCTCCCCATTCTCAAGTACTGTCCTAATCCGCCCGTCCTGCTGGTAAACAATGCGGCGGAGGCCGAAAGGAGTTGGTCCGCCTTGGTGATGTCCCAGGGACGCGAGCTGCATATGTGAAAGGGCCACTCGCCTTGACAATTCTCGGCTATATTCGCCAGCCATTACCCGTTTCATGCTCTTGACGAGGGCCGCCATGGGCGAGCCGTCATTGTTGAATGGTTCGGCGCAGTAGATGACTTCCACTCCAGCCCGAAGGCAGGTGAATTCATAAAACGCCGCCTCGTCCGGATTCTGGAAACGCCCCCAACGGCTTACGTCATAGACAAGCAGGACCTCGAAGCGCCGGGGCCTAGCTTCAGCATCCTTGAGCAACTTCTGGAGACCGAGGCGCCCTTTCAAGCGAAGGCCGCTTAGGCCTTCATCCACGTACGTGGCCACAATTCGAAAGTCGTGCTGCAGGGCGTAGGCCGCCAACGCATGGGTTTGCTGAGCAATTGAATACCGTTGGTGATCAGTAGACATGCGCATGTAAAGCGCAGCCTTTCGAAAGCGCCGGGACTTGGCAATGACTGCAACACCGGTCCGCATGGCCTTGGCCTCTAGGGACACGGTACTCTTTATGTGGGACATCGCCTACATCTTTTGACAGATAGCAGGTGCAGGGGAAAAAACCCGCATTCGCCGCGCCGTACGCCGCCCGACCTTGGGAAGAAACGCTCCAGTTCGGCCGCGGTTTGCCTCCGTGAACGCTGAGCTTTACCCGTCGAAAGGCAGCAGGCCATCGGGTCCGGGCTCGAGTCCTACCGGGCCCATCTAATGACGGAGTACCCGGCTGTTTTTGGTAGCCACCTAATCATAAGGTGGCCTCGCCTCTATGCCAATTCCGGTCCGAATTATGTCATCTCGTACATCATATGGTTCTTGAAAAGGATCATATGATGTCACCGACCTCTGGTTGTTTGGCCGCAAGATAGCTTCAGCGCAGGAATATTGCAGGTCGGGGCGATATCCCCGCGAAGAACAGGGGCCGTCCCGATCTGCATTTGCTGGACCGTGATTTGATCACCAAGGCTGACGGAACTCCAGTTCACGAGGTGGGGAGATTCCCGGGCTTCGATACCGAACATATGGTTCTCGACGACCAAACGACATTCTTCGTATACGGGCAGCTATCGCAGGCTTGGGCTTGATACCCTCCAAACTGACCGACTGCGCAGTACCAATCCGCACCCTTAACCTGTCACTTATCAGCGGATGAATGGGGTACGCTAACGTCAACTAAAGATATCGACACATTCACGGCCCTCTCCTGGTTGCGAATATATTAACCTTACAATTGTCGCCCCGCGAACACAGCAGATGAGTGCGCTTCCAGCCACAACAATTGTGTATGACAGCTACTGGCGCTTCGCTGCGGAGCGCTTAGCGGTCTACTATCGTCGCTTTTCAAACCCGCAAGGCCCCTGGACTAAAGACGACACGCTTCGCAATTTTCGTTTCACGAATGCGTTTCGTGCATCGGATCGGGTAAGCCAGTATCTAATTCGAGATGTGCAATATAAAGCGGGTCGCGATCAGACCTTACCAGAGGTGTTCTTCCGCACGCTGCTTTTCAAGATCTTTAACCGCATTGATACTTGGGAACACCTGGAAGCTAGGCTTGGCCAGCTAAGTTGGAAATACGTCCAACTAGAAGATGTTGAAGTAGTTCTCGATGAATTGCTTCGGAGCGGACATCGGATCTATTCGGCGGCATACATCATGCCATCGCCGAACTTCGGAAAGGCGCGAAAACATTCCAATCACTTGGCTCTGATCGCCAAGATGATGTCAGATGACTTGCCCACAAAGATTGCGAAGACCAGGTCCCTGCGCTCTGCTTACGAGTTACTCCTTGAGTACCCTGGATTAGGGCCATTTTTGGCATTTCAGTACACGATTGACTTGAACTATTCGTCGATCATGCATTTCGACGAGGCTGACTATGTTGTAGCTGGCCCTGGAGCTCTGGACGGAATATCGAAGTGCTTCGTCAACGGCCATACGCTTGACCCTGTTCGAATTATCAATCTGATGGTAGAGCAACAGGAAATCGAGTTCCAAAAGCGCGGCCTACCATTCAAAGGCCTGTTCGGGAGACCATTGCAGCCGATTGATTGCCAGAACATCTTTTGTGAGATCGCGAAGTATGCCCGGGTAGTTCACCCAGAAGTACCTGGGATCTCCGGACGCACCAGGATCAAGCAGCGATATCAAGAGAGCGTTGCCAAAGAAGTGGCGGCTCCAATGTTTCCACCAAAGTGGGACCTTAGGGAGCGAGAAGTGGAGGCCCCGAGTGGCGCCAACCGCCAAAAGCAGTTTGCTCTATTTGGCGATGACACCCGTAACTCAGTCGTCCGATAGAGCAAGTGCGGTGCAGTGAGAGCTACCCCTTAGTTCAGTAACGGTGACACGAAAGGCCACCACCTTTCTATTCCAGATTGCTTCTCGTATGTGACCTGTGGCCTTCACACTGACCTCATCGCTCGCCCGCTCCTCAAGACTTATAGCGTTCAAATCACCCGCAGCGGGCGATGCGACGCCTAACGCACCGAGTATTGCGCGCTTTTTCATTTCTAATAGCGCCTCTCCTCCCCTTTCCTCACCAACAGCAGCTCCAAGCCCAACCACACGCCCTGCCAGCGGAATGTAGACATAGGGCAAGAATCTCAATATTCGATTGTCTAGATCCACCTCTACCGTGCCTTGCCCTTCAGAGCGAAGCCGATAGAAAACGTCATAGCCTTCGACGATTGTGTTCTCCCATTCCCAGTATCGATTCTTGTCAACCTCAAGACCGGCAACAATGCTCTGAATAAGCTTCAAAAACCTGAAGGAGATGTCGCTGCGACTCGGAAAGAGCCTGGTTGGGCCATCCTTCAATCCAGGAGTTAGTTGAGCTAAACGAACTCCCTCAGAGTGTATGGTCTTGATGACCGCCTCTTCGACGATCTTTGCACGAGCGCCGTCTTCCACCTCGTCGATGGTGGGTTGCGACTTGCGCTTTCGGCCCATGAGCCCGCGCACTACGGGCGACCATCCAAGATGTGCGATATTTGCTAGGTGCATCACGTCATGAAAGCGGTAGCCATCGTCGTTGTATGAGTTATCGGTGAGCTGATCCCCAAGCCGGCGACCGTTCCAGTACATCTGGGCTTTCCCTTTCCCAACCGTAACGAACGCGACCTCAAACTTTCGAGGGAACTGTTCGTTATGTGCAAACGCACAGTCGTGTAACGCCGTCGGATGGCTTCGATTCTGGCGATACGAAACCTTCTCAATATTCTTCGCCGCAACGATGTTGAGATCGATTTCGTAGACGCTCGCTAGCGCGGCGATGTGCCACGCGATCTCTCCGAGAACGTCGTTGAGCGGACGCTCGTCGAGTGATTCATTGAGCTCGAGTTCTATATCTGGCAGCGTGATTCGGAACAGCTCGGCGGAAAGCTGATACAGCACCGCAACGCAGACTTCAACTAGAGTTCTCTTTTCCGTTCTTGCCGTTAAGAACGCGATCTCCTGATATTCGCTAAAGGTCATCGTCCTCATGCCTCTACGAAAGCCCTCTGAAGCTCGAAGAAACTCGTCACGCTTGTCCGGCCCGATAACTCTCTGTATCGCGTGAGCCCTGGCATCATCGGCAGCTAGCTCCTGCCTTAGTTTTGCTATGTCGTGAACTAAAATATTTACGGGCTTCTCTGGATTCGCAAGGCGGGCTAAAGCGAAGCAATACCACATTACGTCGCCTAACTCTTCGACAATCTCTGCGCTTGAGGCGCTACTGGCTTCTACCCCATCCTCGCGGAGTGACCGCTTCTTAATTGCCGAGGCCACCGAACCGATCTCAGAAGTAAGGCCATAGATCGCTACATCTCGGCGCACGACCGGCCGTAATTGGGTGGTCTGGTCAGTATCTTGAACAAATTTGTCATAGTCTGAAATGAGCATGCATTGTCCTCACGTGTGCCAAGGCAATCACATTGCCCATAGTGGACGCGATATCTATCTGGATAAGCGGCTTCTTCAACCGCACCACGTCACTTCCCACGAAGTGAGATCCATTCAAATGGCGCGCCTTGGAAACCAATGACACCGAACCCGCGGATCCAGTCCACAAAGGCCTGAATCAACGCCGGATCATCGAATCGCGAGTGACCAATTCCCGCCTTACAGATCGAGCGCCCATTTCCATCCTGGAGATGCAAAGGAAAGGTGGGGCCTTCGCCACCAAAGTAGACAAAGTCCTGACTTACGAGGACACGATCGACTCCGGTATCTATATCGACATGTTCTGCATGACGACTACCATCGGCATTTGAGTGGAAGGAATCTCGCTGTAGCCATTGTCCACTGGCTTCATCTAGGTAATAGATGTTGTCACCGCAACTCTGCTTGCGACTTCCATTTCGATGGGGCTTCTTTCGCTCGAAACGCGGATCAGCGTCATACTGACGAAACGTCAGTATCTCTTCCACGCGCATGGCGTAGACCATGCGTCCGCCCTGTCTCACGGCTTTGTCAGCGCTCCCACTGCCCACAATCCAGTCGCCAACACCAGCGGCTTTGCGAATATCTGACTTGCAAGTTGCAAGTGTGCAATAGCCGTAGAAGGGGTTGGGAGCGAATCCGCTGTCGTAGCGTACGACGTAAGAACGGATAACTGCCATCAGCAGGGATGCCGTTTGAGTGGCAGTACTGCGCAATCGCTTCCGTCTGAGTTTTGCCAGCCATCCTTGCCGTTGATGGCATCAATGATGGCATCACCATTCCAACAAACAACTGCGTCGGCGTGCTCTTTCATCGCTTCAGGCACTTCACACTGTGCGTCACCATGCTGCCAAACGCCAATGATCCGTTTGCCCTGCTTCGCTGCGTACTCGATTTCCCAATTGACCCATTTACTCTGTTTTGTCTGTGGCGAAATAAAGCAAATGAACGTACCAGCCCACTGTATCTGCGGCGCTAGTAGTTGCGTCTTGATGTAATCAGGATCCGTTGCGTTATTGAACTTACCCTTATGGATAGAGGAGTCACGAACCTCCATTCCTTTTGGGGCAAGCAGCTCCTTTAGCTTCCCCAAGCCTGCGTCGTCTTCATGCACATGGCTAATAAAGACATTCTTTATGTCGGCCATTCTCTTCCCCTTGAGAACACTCTTGATACCGAGATAAGCCTTTAAGGCTAGATACAGAGATCCAAATTAGATTCTAGCTCAAAGTTTCCCCTGTGGTGCAGCGCCATTTGAGTCACCGCGGTCGCCACCAGCAGCGGGGGGCGAGCGCGTTGCAACTGCCCTACGTCTGAGTTATCAAATACCTCAGTTGTGGGGCGGCTCGTCTGCCCAATGGCAGGCGGAACGGCAATTGCGTTCATTCCTGCCTTCGGGCGGAAGAGGAGAGGTGCGCTATGGAGCGCGATGGACAGCGAATAGGCGACTATGATTATGTATGAGATAGCGGTGCTTGGTTCGCCAAGCAGGGCGCAGCTGGCAGATATGGAGACGGGTCTCCAGCGAGTAGCTGACGTTTATCATTTGACGTATGGCACCGACCTCCGCGTACTTCTGAAACCCGTGCGGTTTTCTCCAGCGCAGACCTGTCCAGCGGTAGCCATATTTTTCGGTGGGCCCGGAGAGACTGCGGCACGTGTTTCGGACGTACTAGATCCTTCAGCTATTACCGTCATCCCGGTAGCCAGTAATGAGCGCTCGGTGGGCGCGGAGATCCCTCAAGGTTTACAGCACCTCAATTGCATCCTCTACGACGCGCAGGGCGCAGATCGCCTAGTCGCAACGGTGCTGGAATGCCTGGGTCTACTACGTCGACAACGTCGTATCTTCCTAAGCTACCGCCGCAATGAGGCACGGTCTGCGGCACTCCAACTGTTCGATGCGCTGTCGGCACGGGGGTTTGATGTATTTCTTGATACACACGGAGTCCCACCGGCCTCGGATTTTCAGGAGGTGCTGTGGCACAAGCTATGCGATGTGGACGTCATGGTAATGCTGGAGACGCCTTCGTACTTCTCTAGTCGATGGACATCTGAAGAGTACGGACGAGCACTGGCCAAGAATATCGGCGTCCTTCGAGTGCAATGGCCTGACACAACGCCATCCATCTACACGCAGACATGCAGCCGGGTGGAGTTGATCGAAGCAGAGGTTGACCCGACCTCTGGCGCGCTTGCGAATGTCGCGATTGACCGCATAAGCACGCAGCTCGAGCAGTTTCGCGGCCTGAGTCACGCTGTTCGCCGCCTCGGCATGACCTCCCAGCTACAGATTGCAGTAGAACGTTTAGGAGGAACGGTGCTGGGCGTGGGGCCGCACCTCACGATGCACGTAGCGCTTCCGGGTGGGCGGGAACTGGATGTTAGCCCTGTCGTTGGTATTCCAGACTCTTCAATGCTGCAGGAGGCTATTCAGCGGGCTAACGGCCGCAGGGCGGCAGTTCTGTACGACCATGTTGGAGTGATGCCAACGTGGAATGGCCATCTGGAATGGCTCGGCAAGAACATTGAAGGGGCGCGCTGGATCCGCTCGGCGCAGGCCGCATGGGATCTTGCCCAGTGGGAGGCACGATGAGAGAGATCTTTCTTAGCGCCAGCGTTCCAGCCTCGGGCCGGGCAGATTTCGATGAAACGGCTAATCCATTCTTGATCCAGTTTGCAGTTCGTGAACTCGTGACCGTATGCCTCGGGCGTCGCCGAATCATTTGGGGTGGACATCCGTCGATCACACCCATGGTTCATGCGGTTTGCAGCGAATTCGGAATGGAGTTTGATGCACCCGTAGTTCTCTATCAGTCCGAATACTTTAGGAATCGGTTTCCAAAGACCAACGACTTCTTTGATCCTTTAATAACTCAAGAAGTTGATGGCGATAGAGACGCTAGTCTGACGCTCATGCGTCGCACGATGCTATCGCGCCCCATAGAGGCTGCTGTATTCATTGGTGGGATGGAAGGAATCTTCGAAGAATACGATCTCTGCTGCGAGCTTCAGCCTAACGCTCGTGTAATCGCACTCGCGACGCCAGGCGGTGCATCGCGTCAACTAGCCGAACGCCTTCAAAATTTCGACCAAGCGCTTCGCGTGGATTTCTCCAGACTTTTCTATCAATGCTTAGGTATTCAAACTGATGAGCCTCGTGAGTTACTAGGCGACGAGGGGCCACCCATGCGGCCATATTAGAGAGGGATCTTCGACGCTTCGATGCGGGTTCCCCTGGGGACCCCATTCCAACTGTCTCGTTTACACTACTATCGCCAAGTTCGATCCCGCCAATACCTTTCGACGCGCGTACACCGACGAGCTGTCCTCGCGTTTCTGAGCAAACCAAAGTCCGCTGATGTTGGCGCATTTGCGCTGCTAGCCGAGTCTTTCGTCGTGATCAAAAAAATTTCAACTAGTCCCTGTGCATCGGATTTTCTGTTGCTTTCGTCATTCGTCAGCCAGCTTCGCAACCTAGCTACGGGTCCTCATGCTCCTCATCGACCGCTTGGATCATCGAATCCGAGCGAGCTCGTGAACGCTGCTCGTGAGCGTGTCGAAGGCAATCTCGCCCCGAATGAAACGCTGGGCCTCACTTTTATAGGAATCGGGCACAGTCAGCTCTTCTAGGGCTACCGAGGAAATCGCAGCATCGAAGTGGCGGCTGCGGCTGTCGCGCTCGGCGGACTCTTCGTCACCGTCCGCTACGCTGCGGCCGTTAGCTTTGACAATCATTTTGTCCCTCTGTTGCCTGCCCTGGACATTGTAGGTCCTTAAGTTGGAGCGGGTGTGAGGGCGTTGGCTGGATGCACTGCTGAGTCCCAAGCCGTTGCCAGCTAAGTGGCGTTTGAAAAGTTTCCACTGCCTAGTTAAAGGCCTAGCCTCCAGAGCTAATTCACAGACGGCCTGTCTAGATTAGTGCATGTACTCGATGCGCCTTTCAAATATTGGACGCTTCGGCGAAGTCTCGACCTACCGTCTGAGCACATAGGTCCATACGCCCCGTCGTCGCCCGCCCTTGGGTAAACGCAAGGTTTAGACCTTGATAAAGTCGAATCTGCCAAGACGACACCTGGGGATCTGTCGCCGAGACGAAACCTCGGTAGATGACGGCGTCACCTGCAAGTCGCTCGTCAAATATGCACTGCCCCAGCTGCGAAGCGACGACCATAAGGTGATCGTGAGCCTCCTGCCCGGATGCGTCAATCGACGTTCCGCGCGCCATATGCTCCGAGTCGAGGACGACGCCAGTGTGATGAAAGAGAAGCCCTTTACCGATCATTTCTGCCAAATCGCTCAAGACGTCACCTCGGAAGGCTGTTGCATGCATCCCCTCTGGGGATACCGCAATGTGCCGATCGAAACCGTCATTGAGTTCCTTCTGGAGTTTGACATTTCGAGTCAGGCGTCTACCAAGGTGATTCCGGACCATTTCTTCAGCAGCTGGATGGTTTCCCCCTAGTGGAAGCACGGTAGTCAAGTAAGTCTCAAGTAAGGACTTTCTAGCATTGCAGTTGCCACATGCCGGAACTTGAGGAAGGTATGCACGAAAAGAAGACGGGACGAAGGTTCTGGCGAAAACATGGTCGCCAGTCGAGGAAACGCCCCGGCAGTAAGTGCAGACCTTGTTGGAATACTTCTTCGTCACGTCGGCTAGCCTTTGAGCCTGGGCTATTTCGAGCCAGCATGCCAGAAAGGTGAGTGAGCCGCCCACGTCAGCTTGGTCACTTGACCCCCATTAGCGCTTGTCATCACAACAATAGTAAGGTCTGCATTGGGCCGAAAGAGGACCTTAGTGCTCCGCGCTAGACGCCTCGACCACCACACACAAACGTACCCGCTATAGGGTGTCCATCAACATCATTGAACCCGGTCTCGTAGCTCAACGGAAATATTTCGCTCGATGTGCCGAGCGATACCATCAATTGATGCTTATAGCTCTCGTTATCGCTCCACAGTGCGGGGTGTCGACTGAAGGGGAATGCTTCGCCCCCATGGAATACTGTCAGAACGTATGCATCATCGTTCATGACATAACCCTTCAATTGCAGCCCAACCGAGGTTCGAACCGCGGCGCGGATAAAAATGCGCATGCGCGATGGGAACGGGTTCGCTTCAAGCATCGTGTAAACGCAATGCTCGTTTCCGGGAGAATTTTTCGAGAAAAGATCGAGTACGTATTCACGATCTAGACCCCACCGCTCGATCTCTTCAATCTCATCCCAGTCATAGTGCTCAGACCAGACAGGAAAGCGATCAAATGCTTCTTCGTTTAGCTCACTTTGCGGAAGAACTAGAAACTCCTTCATGACTCCACCTAAAAAAAGCCAGTGTTTTCTTTGGCAACCGTCTGCCATGGGTCGGAAGTAGGCAGCTCATCTAGACCCAGTCAATACCGTTCAACTGATCCCTGAGCGCAACTAGTTCGTCGATCTCGGGCCTATTCTGGACTGCATTTGGGCGATCTGCGTCGGCCAGAACCAATCATCATCCTGCCATTCCAGTGGTGCACCAACAGGCCCTCGAAGGACGTCGGTGGCACCGTCAGCCGTTCGAATCTACCCGCAGATTTACAAACTTACATAACCGACATCCAATCGTGAGTTTCGAGGTAGGCAATGAAATCATCAATCTTTTCGGGCGATAAGTCGAAGCTCACTCGATAGCCGCCCTTTGGGTGCTTCTCGATTACCTGAATGTCTTTGGCGCCTGGGGCAACAGTCAGCGTATTGAAGAGTTCCACTCGTTCCGCATCCGTGTGAACGGTCTCGGCTCGACGTCGCATTAGCCGATGGTATTGCCGCATAGCCGCCTCGCCTGTGATTTCCAAAGTACGGTCCAGCATGTCCGCTTTGGGTCGAGCGCGGACATGCTAGGGATCATAGTCTGCTGGACGTGGCCTATGCTCGATGACCGATGTCGAATTGCTTGCGGCCGCAGCGGAGATTGTACTCATGACATTCGTGATGCTAGGTTACGGGCCGGCACGAGCTACCATTCGTGGCTCGATGGGATGAAGGCAACCCTGCAATGACTGCACGTGCTCTGCGCCACGCGGGAATGGCCATGGCCATGGCGCTGACCGCAGCCATCGCCGCCGCGAGTCCAGTTGTAAAGCCCACGGTCGGCCAGTTCGGCTTCGACACCGGCGGCATGGATCGCGCCATTCCGCCCGGCGTGGATTTCTATCGCTACGCCAACGGCCGCTGGGACCAGCGCACGACCATCCCGCCTGACCGCTCGAGCGTCGGCACGATCGAAGCACTGGAAGACCTCAGCCGATCACGCGTCCGCGCCATCCTGGAGGACGCCAGCCAGGACGCCAGTAGCCGCTCCGGCATCGCCTTTGCCACGTTCCTGGACGAAGCCGCCATCGACCAGCGAGGGTTGCAGCCCATCGCCGCCTGGTTGGCCGACCTTCGTCCCGTGGATTCGCCCCAGGCTTACACCACCGCAGCCGCTGTGGCCGGTCGACGTGGCGTGGCCCTTCCGTTGGACTTCACCGTGGAGCCGGACGACGCGCACCCAGACCACTATGCCCTGACGATAAGCCAGCCGGTGCTGGGCATGCCCGATCGCGACTATTACCTTTCCGACAAGGCGGACATGCAGCGGGCTAGGGCCGCGTACGCGACGTATCTTGGCGATATCTTGCGCGCCACTGGCATCGCCGACGCCGAGGATCAGGCCAAGGCTGTGCTGGCCCTGGAAACGCGGATGGCCCGGCTGAGCTGGGACGCCCAGGCCTCCCGCGACGCGACGCGGACGTACAACCCGTCGACCTTGGCGAAACTGGACAAGGGCCGAACACGATTCCTGCTGGGCGATCTTGTCCGGCAGCTTGGCTACCACACCGGGCGAGTGATCGTGCGCCAGCCCGATGCCGTGGCCGGCATCCTCAAGCTCGTCGATGGCGAATCCGTAGCGACACTACGAGCCATGCTGGCCGTGCGCATCATTCATCGCTACGCAGAGGTGCTTCCGCGTGCGATCCGGGATGCCGATTTCGCCTTTTATGGCAAGGTGCTGGGCGGGGTGAGCGAGCCCGAACCGCGCTGGCGTCAGGCCGTCGCCTTCGTGCTCGAAGCCATGCCGGATGATGTGAGCAAGGTCTACGTCGCCCGCTACTTCTCGCCTGCCACCAAAGCCTCGGCAAAAGCCATGGTCGGCAACCTGGTTGCCGCGTTCGACAAGCGCATCGACAAGCTCGACTGGATGACACCCGCCACGCGCGCCCGGGCGCATCGCAAGCTGGCCGCCTTCGTGCCCAAGATCGGCTATCCCGATCGCTGGCACGACTACGCTGGCCTGTCGATGGTGGCGGGCGATGCCTTCGGCAACGCCTTGCGCGCGAACATCCAGCATCACGACTGGGAAGCGGCCAAGGTGGGTCGTCCCGTCTACCGGTGGGAATGGCGCACCACGCCGATGACGGTGGACGCCTTCGCGAATTTCCCCACGATCGAGATCGTCTTCCCGGCCGCGATCCTGCAACCACCGTTCTTCGATCCGAATGCCGACCCGGCGATCAACTACGGCGGTATCGGCGCCTCGATCGCGCACGAAATGACCCATCACTTCGACGATCAGGGATCGAAGTACGACGAAACCGGGAAACTGGCGGCATGGTGGTCGCCCGCGGACCGCGCCGCATTCGAAACCCGGACACAGGCCCTGGCCGACCAGTTCGATCGCTACGAGCCGCTGCCTGGGATCAAGGTGAACGGCAAGCTTACGCTTGGCGAGAACATGGCGGACCTGGGTGGTCTCACCATCGCCCATGACGCGTACCGTGCGTCGTTGAAGGGGGCGGCGGCACCGACGCTGGAGGGTTTCACCGGCGACCAGCGCTTCTTCCTCGGCTGGGCGCAGATCTGGCGGCTGAAATACCGTGACGCGGACCTGCGCCGGCGTTTGCTATCCAATCCGCATGCGCCGGCGCCACAGCGGGTTTGGACGGTGCGCAATCTCGACGCCTGGGCGGAAGCCTACGACGTCAAGCCCGACCAGCCGCTATATCTGCCACCCGAGCAGCGCGTGCACGTCTGGTAAGCCGATCGCTGTCGAGCTTGACCTGCCAGGTCATTGCGACCCCCACTGGTCGCTGCGAACCTCGCAGCCATGCCCGCATCCCCCGCCCCCACGAATGGCCTGACCATCCTCGCTGCCATGGACACGCCCAGTGTGTCGGTGCGCGATGTGGTGTGCCACGGCGGTTGTTCGCACGCGAGCCCCGAAGAATGCAGCGATGCCACCCACGTGGTGTTTCCTTACCGGGGAATCTATCTGCGCCATGTGGCCCGCGACCAGGCCGTGGCCGACGCCAACCACGTGCTGTTCTTCAACGCTGGCGAGGGCTACCGCATCGCTCATCCGCTGAGTGGCGTCGATGCAAGCCTGTCGTTGCAGCTGGAAGCATCGGTACTGGAAGAACTCACCCCGCCGGCGCTGCTTAACAATCGCTCCGTGCATGGATTTCGCGTGCAGCATCGCCGCATCGATAGCCTGACGCAGGCCCGGGTGGCACAGATCCGGCATCACCTGGGACAGAACACAACCGATCCCCTGCATGTCGAGAGCCTCGCGCTCGAACTGGTTTCCCACAGCCTGGGGCCGCGAACCTCGTGTCCCTCGGACGCCACGCACGGCCAGCGGCGTCTGGCCGACCGGGTAAAAGTGCTTTTGGCCAGCGATGTGTCGCGCCGCTGGACCCTGGCCGAGATCGGCACCGAAATCGGTGCATCGCCCGTGTACCTGACCCAGGTATTTCGTCGTGTCGAAGGCATACCCCTCTATCGATACCAACTGCGGCTGAGGCTGGCGCGGGCACTTGACCTCCTGGCGACCCGGCGCGACCTATCGACGCTCGCCGCGGACCTGGGCTTTTCCAGCCACAGCCACTTCACGGCGGTGTTTCGCCAGGCTTACGGCACCTCGCCCAACACATTTCGACGCACGCCGGGAATGCCTGCCTGCGCATAGCTACTGAGGATGCACCACATGCAAAACAGACATACCGGGATGGATCGCCGGACCTTCATGCGCCTGGCCGCGGGCTCGCTTGGCGCAGCGGCACTTTCCGCATGCATGCCCCAAACCCGGACCCTCGATGGGCGAGTCCGAACGCCGTCGTCGAACGCGGCGATGGATGCGAAGTCCTTTCAAGCCTCACGGCGATTTCAAACGACCCGCTTCGGCAACATCGCCTACGTCGAACAAGGCTTGGGCGAAGCCGCGCTGTTCCTTCACGGCTTCCCCTTGAATGGATTCCAGTGGCGCGGCGCGTTGCCAAGGCTTGCCGATGCGCGGCGCTGCATCGCGCCGGATTTTCTCGGCCTGGGGTATACGCGGGTGGCCGACGGCCAAAGCGTCGCTCCTGCCGAGCAGGCGGACATGCTGGCGACCTTCATGGATGCCCTGGGCATTGCCCGGGCCGACATCGTGGCCAACGACAGTGGCGGTGCCGTGGCGCAGCTTCTGGCCACGCGGCATCCGCAGCGCGTTCGCAGCTTGCTGCTGACCAACTGCGATACCGAACACGAATGCCCGCCCGCTGCGATGGCACCGGTGATCGCCATGTCACGCAAAGGCGCTTATGTCGACGAGTGGTTGCGCCCATGGCTGCTGGACAAGGCACTGGCACGCTCGGGCAAGGGGCTTGGAGGCATGACCTTCAGCTATCCCGACCACCCTACCGATGAAGCCATCGACATGTACCTGTCGCCGCTGGTGGCCAACGCCAGGCGTACGGAGGCGTACGCGCTGGCGCTGGAACAGAACTCGCTGGCGGGGATCGGACCAAAGCTCGCGGCAAGCCAGGTTCCCGTGCGCATCATCTGGGGCATGGCCGACCCGATCTTCTCGCCGGCCGGAGCGGAGTATCTCGACCGCGCCTTCCCGCGCTCCCGCGGCGTGCATCGCATTGCCAACGGCAAGCTTTTCTTCCCCGAGGAATTCCCTGACGTCATCGCTGCCGAGGCACGGCAACTCTGGGCGGCGTCATAAGACGCCGAAACTCAGGCTGGAGAAATCCGTCTCGTAGTCGGCCTCGGCATCGGCCGGCAAAGCGCGCGTCCAGATGACGTTGAGCAGCCATTGGCCCGAGGCGGGAAAGGCGAACGTGGCGCCGCCGGCACCGTCGGTCACATGGACCTCCACGGGACTCTCGTCGTGATCGAGGTTGGTGAGCTTCACCGTTGCTCCCGATAGAGGGCGGCCCTGGTAGAGCACTTGAAGCGGTAAGGCTCCCGGACGGGGCACGGCATAAGGATTGACCCCCGGCACGATTTCCAGGGCAAGTCCGACCGGCTTGGTCACTGCCGTGGGCGCGGCAGGGTCGAACGTTCCCGCCTGCATGATGACCTTGGCATGGCGGCTGTAGATCTCGGTTTCGTCCACGTCCATGCGGTGTTCCCGAGCGCGCCGTTCCAGGGCGGGTGAAAGCCCCTCGACCTTCAGGTAATCGTTGAAGCGCACCGAGGGCAAATGGCTTTGCGCGCGGTTGTCGGTCTCAAGCACCAGCAGGTGCGTGCCGGGAGCCTGCAGCCTGAATTGCCCATCCGCCGAAACGTCACCCGGATGCAAGCCTTCGCGCGAATCCACGGCAGCGTCCGACGCCCCAAGGGCCTGGAAGCGGACGATACGTGACGCGGGAATGGGCGAGCGTTGCCGATAGGGCCCATGACCCACTTGCAAGGTGAAGGGAACGAGCTGGCCGGGCACCACCTTGAAGGCTTGCGGCTGGACCCAGAAATCATGCGCCTGCACGCGGCAGGCGGTGGCGAGCAGTAGCAGCGCGCACGCGTGCCGCGCCTTCGACGATGGGCGAATCTTCATGGCCAGGCCTATTCGAGGTGATCGGGTTGATAGCCCGGGGTAACTGGAAGGAAAGGCAGACTGGCCACCAGCACGGCGATGGCGATCAGCCAACTGGCGAGTACCTTCAGGGCCAGTGCAAGCCCGGAAAATCTCGGCCGCCCATGCAGGCTGCGGATAACGCCGAGTAGGATCGCTATCGTTGCGATGTCCGCGCCAAGCAAAGGCCATGGGCTGCCTGGACTGGTCATGCGCCTGCCACTCTGGCGACGAAATAAGCGCCCATGACCGCGATGCCCGCACCCGTGGCACGGATCAGTCGCAGCCCTTGCGGCCATCGTGTCGCCAAGCCAAGTCCGATGCCCAGTACATGCAGGAAGCCAGTCGCCATCACGAACCCGGCGCTGTAGCCGAGCGGATCGGCTGCCGACGGCAGCTCCTTGCCATGGGCATAGCCGTGGAACAGGCCGAATGCCGCCACGGTGGCCATCGCCGCCCAGGCGGGCAGGCGCCACGCACCGGCGACGCATGCTCCCAGCGCCAGCACGGACACCGCGATCCCCCACTCCACCGGCGGCACAGGTACGCCCGCCATGCCCAGGATGGCCCCAAGCACCATCAGTCCGGGAAAGACGACGGGAAGCAGATACAACAGCGGCTCGCCGAGAATGGCGCCCCAAAGTCCGACCGACACCATCGCCAGCATGTGATCGGCGCCACTGAGCGGATGGAGAAAACCCGCGACGAAACCGCCTGCCAATCCCGTGCCCGCATGGGCCATCGCGGGTTCCACGGGAGCCAGCAGAAGCGTCGCGACAGTGCCCAGGACGAGCGCACCGGGAAGCCGGGGACTATTCACGGTAATCATCGGCTTTGCCGGCGGAGGCAGATGCCGCGGGCGTCACGTCTGCCGCCGCGAGAAAAGGAAACGTCGTCGCAGAATGAACGCGGTCGTCGTGATGCACGCCGTCGTCGATGCCGTCGACGTTGCCGGAGGCGAGGAGCGATCGATAGATGTTGGAGGCGTCGTAGTTGGGCGTGCGTCCGCCACAGTCGCCAGCGAGGTCCGCACGCCTGGAGAGATGCGTCAGTTCCACGGCAAACAGCGAAGTGCACTTCGCAGATGCGCTGTTCACCCATAACCGATCGTCGGCCAGCAAGGTGGCAAGCCGGAGGTAGCGCATGCCCGGCGCCGCGCCCATGTCCGCCAGCCACTGGTTGCCACGCACACCGTCGTAGCCGTCGTACAAGCCCAGGCTTTGCTGGATGTCCGCGATGAACTGCCTGGACGTGGCAGGTTCCGCACGGTTGTAACGCTCCTTCAGGCGTGTGCCGCGGGCGGCGTCCAGGGGCGCGAGCAATGCGTTCCCGGTCAATGGCCGCCCTGCCCGGTCGATGCGCCCATGCGCCGATGCCGTCTCACCCCAGACTGCCAGCAACGGGCCGCCACCGGCGACCACGTGCAGGTCCACGGTGACCACGATGCTTGCCGGCGTCCAGCCTGCCAGGAAATTCTTTCCCGGGCCGCCGTCGGTCTGCCGCCATTGCGACTTGATGGCCTGTACCGTCTCCGCGTCGAAGGAGGGGAAGCCATCGGCATCGACGCCCGCGCCGCGCTTCAGTGCGTTGGCCGCCACGTCGAAGGCGCTGCGTGATCCCCGTACATTATTGAAGAAGGGATCGTCCCGGCGCCCGGCAAATACCTTCAGCCGTCCGTCCCGCGACGAGAAGCCTTCCAGCGCGTCCACCCATCCTTCGGCCCGCTCGTTCCCCGCCTCGCAGGTGGCGGCACGAGAGGCGTTGAAGCGGCAGGTGATGTCGGTTGCCTGGGTGGTTCGACCGAACTCCTTTCCGCTTCCCACATGAAAGGTATAGGCCAGGTTGTCCGAGAACGTATGCCCGACGATGGTCATCACCAGGTTCAGGTGCCGGCCATCCACCGACGTCCAGGCATAGATGTCACCGATATCGGCCCGGGCATCGGCCTCCACCGTCGGCGTATCCAGATGGTCCGAGGCCCGGCTTTCCGGGGTCGACATGGTGCCAAGCAGGCCCAGGCCCATGGCGAGGACGGGCAAGAAGGCGGGGGGGGTGTCGAGTGTTTCGCATGAACTGCACCTGGAAGAAGAAGAGGTGTGCAGTACACGGCCAAGGCGCAAAGTGCGCTGTCAGAATCTTTAGTGATCATGCGTGGCCGTTTGAGCAGCCAGGCGGAGGCGAGGCACGATGGCCCAGCGCGGCCTGGCCTGGGCCTGGCCAAAAAAAACGGCGCGGTTGCCGCACCGCGCCGTGGACCGTCATCGTGAGGGGAGAATCCGATGAATCGGCGTGTCCTTGGCAGGGGAGGTGCTTCGGACAAGTGGAATTGTGCGGGGCACCGATGACATCGACATGACGGCGGGACTTCTACCCCGTGGCGAATGCCCTTCTGCAAGTTATGCACAAAGTCGATTTGGCGAGGTTGGCGGACTTATTTCGAGCCAGTCCGCACCATAATCTTTCAACTCATTGATTTTGCACGACCGATTGTGTGACGTTCGTATTTCCTTGCGGCGCTGCGGCAAGACACGCCAACGGGCGCAGTTCTTGCCCACAGAGTTATCCACAGGCTGAGGGCCATTTCGAAAAAGGCTTTCGTGGCCGGGCTTTGGCGGCCTGGTCTGCTAGGATTGCCGGTTCCCCCAGCTACCAGCGCCCGCC